>JGI12316J15310_10000036_pt5 | contig 90855 bp, 68 predicted proteins | sample MarCyaLeptolynsp_FD_15310 | JGI IMG/M metagenome (IMG submission 15310) | reverse complement strand
GGTCGCGGTAGGGACGCCGATCGCTCGACGCCCCCCGCACAGATCCGTACGTGCGGCGTTACCGCATACGGCTCCTACCTCGGATGCATGGCGTCAAAGCGCACGCTCGGAAACGGATGGGCAACGCGCACCGTGGGTAGGTAACGTCGGACAAGCGCCGTCATCCTTCTCCAGTCCAGCTCGGCCTTTTGACTGCGACGCTTGATCGCGTGCCGCCAACACCTCACCACACTGGTTCGAAAAGCATGCAGCCTGCCGCGGTTGCCCGGAATGGCATGGTATTGAAAATAGCCTCGCACCACCGACCCGAGCCATTCCCCGGTTTGCGAAGTCCGGTCGTGCATCCGCTGCCGCAGTTGCCGCTTGATTTCGTGCAGCCTCTCCGACATGCGTTTCGCCGCCGTCTTGCGCCTCACCTCGAAATAGCCCGTCTTGGAGTTCTTCCCGCAAATGTGCGTGAAGCCCAGAAAGTCGAAGGTCTCCGGCTTTCCCTTGCCGCGCTCCTTCCGGTTCGAGTCGGCAAACCGCCCGAACTCGATCAACCGCGTCTTATCCGCGTTCAGTTCCAGACCGAACTTTCCCAACCGCTCCCGCAAGTCCTGCTGGAACCGCTCGGCGTCGGCCCTTCGCTCAAAGCCCATCACGAAATCGTCCGCGTAGCGAATGATGATCACATCCCCTCGCGCGCACTTCTTCCGCCAGGCCTCCACCCACAGATCGAGAACGTAATGCAAATAGACATTCGCCAGCAGCGGCGAGATCACCGCCCCTTGCGCAACGCCTATCTTCGTCCCCGACCATTGCCCTTGCTCGGATACTCCCGCTTTCAGCCATTTCTGGATCAGCCGCAGCATCCGCGCGTCGGCGATGCGATGCTGGAGAAACTTCACCATCCATTCGTGGTCGATGTTGTCAAAGAACCCACGAATGTCGGCGTCCAGCACCCAGTTCACTTTCTTCCGCGTCAACCCGACCGTCAGTGCGTCCAGCGCATGATGCTGGCTGCGGCCGGGCCGAAACCCGTAGGAGAACCCCTGGAAGTCTTCCTCGTAGATCTGCTCGAGAATGAGGCCCGCCGCCCTTTGAACGATCTTGTCCTCCAGCGCGGCGACGCCCAACGGACGCTGTCGCCCGTCGCTTTTCGGAATATAGACTCTCCTCGACGGCTGCGCGCGATACGCGCCGCGGTGAATCCGGCTGTCGAGATCCTGCAGGCGATCCCCCAGCCCAGTTTCATACTCCTGCCACCGGACGCCGTCCACTCCCGGCGCGGCTTCCCGCCGCAGGGCGAGAAAGCTTTGCCGCAACAGATCGACATCGAGATGGTGGAGCAAAGCCGTGAACCGGCCTTGCTTATCCTTCCGCGCCGCTTGGCGCACACGAGCCAGCCCGCTGGACACGGCTGCCCGGCTCTGCGTCCGGACCGCGTTGGGCTCGACCGTGTTCTCCTTGGTCAACGGGCTTCCCTCCGCCTCCTCCGCCGACCGCGTGCGGTCCTTGTTCGGTGGCTTCATCGGTACTATCCCGTCGTCCGACTCCTCGCCGGCGTGCATGGAAGACGTACGGCTTGCGCCTTCTCCTCCCGGTCTGCCGCCGAGACGGCAGACGCCGCGCGAGGTCTCCCGGTTCTCGTGCGGGAAGTTTCCTGGCGTGCATGGGGTCTTCGACCGCGCAGGGCCCGGCGGGGGCTCGCGCTAGCGCCCCCGTCGGCGTCGCCTTCCGCACCGGAGCACGGCGTCGGCGCCCTGAAAGAGGTTTCTTCACGGCTCAATACCCAACCCGCCAGTGCCTCTATCAACGCTTCGCCGGCGACCTCGCGGCCGCCCGCGCATGACTCGAGGTCAGCGTGGTTCGCTACTCCTTCGCTGTGGGGCTCTTGCATCCCCGACTCCCCGCCGGTTTATCCCGGCGCTCGCTCCGTCCCTGATCGGCACTGATTGGCCGCTATTGGCGTCCCTGATTGGCGCTGATTGCGAATGAACCTTGCATCCATCAGCGCGGGGGCAGCATACTTAGGTCGCCCCAAGTCCCGTTTTTAGTTCGGAGCGGCAGACCGAATGATCCCCAAACATTGCTTCCCTTCGCTCGCCTTCGCCGTACTGCTGATTAGTCCGCTTTGTGGACAAATCCGCGAGTTGCACACTCGCGACGCCACTCGCCTGAGCGAAGTGCAACTGACCCATCAACTCCAACAGAGCGATGTCATCTTCATCCCCGTCGGGGCCGTCGAAGCCAACGGAGTGCTCCCCAGCGATCGCGACTACGCCTCGGCGCTTGGATTCGCCATGGCGATGGCGGAGGAGACCGGCGGTCTTTACATGCCCGGTCTGGCGCATTCCTTCCCCGGAACCACCGTCGTCGGCGCCTCCACAGTGTATCTGTCCCCGTCACAAGGTTTGGCGTTCCTGAAGACGCTGGCGCGGTCGCTGTTGCGACAGGGTTTCCGGCGGCAGGTTTGGGTGTCCGTGAGCCACGGGCCGGCGGCGCTCACGCTGGGAACGCTGGCTCGACAGTTTTTTGAAGAAGAGCGCGTGCCAATCCTCTATGTTGACATTGACCGCCATCTGGCCCGGCTCAACATCAGCTCCGCCGAGCGCTCGCACATCGTCTACGGGGCGCACAGGATCGCCGGTCGGCTCGAGGACCTCCCCGTCCAAGGCGATTACGGCCCGGGAGTGGGCGAGCCTCCGGCGGATCTCCCCAAGAATGACGGCCTGGACCGGCTGCGCGAACTCGGGTTCGCAGGCAGCCTGACATTGGGGTCATGGATCGCCGACACGATGGCGCACGGAGGCTCCGCCGATCTGCCCGGCAGCGTTCAAGAACGCGCTGAGTGGGGTCGCGTCGGACGCGAACAGGTCCGATCGATCGTCAAGAAACTTCGTCTGCCCGAAGCGATGGAAGCCCTACGGATGCATGACGAGTACACCCAAGAGGTCATCATTCCCAAGTTCAAGGACAGATTGCCCCCGCCGCGAGATTCCTACTGAGGGGCGGTCACTCAACGTAGTGGGGCTCCATGAACTCCACTCGGGTGCCGTCGGGGTCGAATAGATTTGCCAGCCAGTGCTTGACCATGCCGACCTTGGCCGCATGGCGCTCGGTGCGAGGAAGACCGCGCTCATGCGCCTTCTCGAGCGCGTTGTCGATGTCATCCACACGCAGGCAGATGTGGTGCGTCGAGCCTAAGCGCTCGCGGTTGATTTCGCCGTACTGGACGAGATATTCGAAGAAATTCTGTTCAAGGCCCGGCATGTCCATGTGGACATACAGCGGCTTGCCGTCCCGCGAGCCGGTCCAGTAGGGGCTGAAGCCAAGCTTGTCCTGGTAGAAGGCGTCCATTTTGGCCTTGTCCTGGACGTGCACGCCGGAGTGCCACAGCTCGGTGGAGAGCCGCTCCCGCACGAGTAGTTGGCGATCCAGGCTGATCTGCTTGGAGTCCGGCTTGTACTCCACGAAGGCGATCTGATGCCCTTCCGGGTCGACGAGCGTGACATACGGGTTGCCGTCGCGGCGAGTCTCGATGGCGCTCGGAGAAAGTCCTCGGGCCTTGAGCTGCCGATGGAGCGCCTTGATGTCCGTGGTCCGGAACGCGATCTCGACCAGACGGTCGTCCGGGGCTGGGGCGTCCACCTTATCCAGCCGCAGAAACTGCTCGTCGTTGATCTTGAAGAACACGCTTTCGGGCTTGCCATCCGCGGCCGCGAACCGAAACGCTTCCCGGTAGCCCAGAATGCCGGTGTAGAAGTCCGCCGATTTGGCCAGATCGGTAGCTCGATAGGCTACGTGCGCGATGCCGTAGAGCGGCAGTTCCTGCGCCTTCTCAGCCCAACTGACCGTCGTAAACAGGAGGATGAACGCGAACGCTCGGATCTTCATGGCATTCCTCTTCAGGCGTGAGCGCGAACGCCCAACCCCAATTCTTCCTTGGCGTACTTCAAGCTGCGCTGCATGTGGTCAAGCTGTTGATGCTGGATGGCCGGCAGCAGGTAGGCCGGCAGCTTGCGGCCTTGCAGATCTTCATTGACGATCTGCTTGTCATAAGGCACGCCCTTCTTCGCCAGCGACAGAAAGCGAGCCAGATCGCGGGCGCGGGCGTTAGGATAGGTCTTCCAGAAATCCTGCTCCAAGTAAGGCAGGACTTCGGCCGGCCGCCCCGTGATGGGCTTGACGTAGACATAAACGTCCGGGCACAGCTCACGAGCGCGAGTCATCACCTCATGAAAGTCGACGATGCCCTCGCCGAGTGGAACCCAGTGGACGGCGACGCCGCGCGGGTGCTCATAAACGACGGAATCGCGCAGGTGCAGCGTAACCGCGTATGGGGCGAGCGTCTCGACAGTGGTCAGCGGATGCTCGAGCACAAAGACGGGATTGCCGGTATCAAGGTAGATGCCGACGAAGTCCGTGCCGACTTCGTCGAGAAACATCTTGAACTCCCAGGCCTGGAGATCCTTGTGCACTTCGACGGCGATCTTCACGCCGGCGTCGAGCGCCTGCGTGCGGACTTCGCGCAGCAGCTTCGCCATGGTCTCGATATGCTGCTCGATCGTTCCGGGAGGAAGGGAGGCGCGATTGGAGGCGATCAGGCAGCGCACGATCGGCGATCCGAGGGCTTTGGCTCGCCGGATCTGCAATCGCAGTCCCTCCACATTGCGATCGAAGTCGCCCGGAGCTTTCGGCAGCACGGCGCCGCCGCCGGATTCGAGGTGCAGCCCCTGCTGGTCGGCTTTCGCGCGGATGGCCTTCCAGTGGGAGGGCTCCATGGCCCGGGGATCGCTTAGGTCCTGCAAGAAGACGGCGTCGAGCTGGTTCTCAACCGCATAATCGAGCAGTTTCTCGTCCGGCCATTTCAAAGAGCGCAGACAGTAGGTGTTGTAGCCGAGCCGCATGGGTTTGGGAGCGGCGGCCGAACGCTCCAGGCCGGCAGCCAGAAAGGCGGCGCCGCTGGCGAGCCACGCGCGTCGAGAGAGCATCACAGATTGTAGTCCTTGCCCCAGCAGTCTAGGTGAGAATTTCGTTGATCACCCGCGCGGGCGTCACGCCGGTCAGTGATTCGTCCCGCCCCTCGTATTCGAAGGTGAGCTTTTTGAAGTCCAGCCCCAGCAGGTGCAGGATCGTGGCGTGCACGTCAGCGTGGCCGAGCTTGAATTCGTCGACTGCCGCGTAGCCCAAATCATCGGTTTGCCCGTACTCGGCGCCCGCTTTTACGCCGCCGCCGGCCATCCAGATGTTGAAGCCGTAGGGGTTGTGGTCGCGGCCCGGTTTGGCTTCATTGGACTGAATGGTAGGCAACCGCCCGAACTCGCCGGCCCAAACGACTAGCGTCTCATCCAGCAGGCCCCGGCTCTTCAAATCCGTCAACAGCGCAGCCACGCCCTGGTCAGTGCGCTTGCACAAGCGCTGGATGTCGTCCTTGATGCGCGAGTGGTGGTCCCAGCCGCCGTTGATGACCGTCACGAAGCGCACGCCCTTCTCCACCAGGCGGCGCGCCAGCAGGCAGCGAGATCCGTACGGGCCCGACACCGGGTCGTCGACTCCGTAGAGCGCCCGTGTGGCCGCGCTCTCCTTGGAGATGTCAGCGACTTCGGTGGCCGACAGCTGCATCCGCGCCGCGAGCTCGTAGTTGGAGATGCGCGTTTCAAAATCAGCGTCCAACGGGTAGCGCTCACGGTGCAGGCCGTTGAGACCGTTGACCAAGTCAAGGAACTGAGCCTGCTGCTCGGCGCTGACGTCCGCCGGCCGGTCCACGTCAAAGATCGGCGCGCCTTCCACGTTCATCTGCGTGCCCTGATAAATCGGCGGGAGCCAAGCCGAGCCGAAAGCGCGGCGCTTGATGGTCGCCGGCTGATCTTCGAGAGCGATAAAGGCGGGCAGGTCCTTGTTCTCCGTCCCCAGGCCGTAGCTCACCCATGATCCGAGACTCGGAAAGCCCGCAATGCCGCGCCCGCTGATGAACGTAAACTGCGCCGTCGAGTGGTCGATGCGATCCGTCCACATGGAGCGCACGAAAGCCGTCTCGTCAACGACTTTCGAGAAGTGCGGCAGCAACGAGGAGACTTGGCGGCCTGTCTGCCCGTATTGTTGGAACTCGAACGGGCTGGCCATTACACGCTGCGAGCCGTTCAGCGCGCGGCCCTTGATCTCAAACGGTGCGTTCTGACCGTCATACTTGCGCAACAGCGGCTTCGGATCGAACATGTCGATCGTCGAAGGTCCGCCGCCCATGTAGATGAAGATGACCGATTTGGCTTTGGGAGCGAAGTGCGGGGCCTTCGGCAATAGATTGAAGCCGGCCGCCTCCTCGCCCGCCACGCTCGAGGCGCGCAGATCGCGCTCCAGCAGCCAAGAGGCGGCGATCGCGCCCAGACCTCCGGCGGTATTTCGAAGAGCTTCGCGGCGGGTGAGGAACGGTCGATTCATGAGAGCACCAGATCTTAGAAGACGTAGAGAAATTCGTTGGAAGCCAACAGCGCCTGACACAGCGTACGCCACGCCGCATCCGGATCGCTCGACGTTTCGAGCGCATGATGCGCCAGTCGCAGCTCTTCGGTCCGGGGCGCCCGCCCGTAAACGAGGTCGAACAGCCGCTGCAGCCGGGCTTCCATGCCGTCCCCGCCGCCGATTCGGATCCGATCGGCAAGAGCTTGGGACGTCTGCTGGATGAAGGCGCCGTTCATCAGCGCCAACGATTGCGTCGGCAGAGCCGAGCGGAAGCGTTGCGGCATGTTGCCGTTGTCCATCGGAGGCGCATCGAAGGCCAGCATGAAGCCATGGGTTCCGCTGCGGCGGTTGGTGATGTAGAGGCTGCGGCGATATTCGTTGCCGCCGGCTTCGGTATCGACGACCCATTGGCCGTCTTCGTTCTGGGTCAGAGGCTCGTACTTGCCGAACATCGTCATATCCAGCCGGCCGCTGACCGCGAGCATGGAGTCCCGGATCGCCTCGGCTTCGACCCGCAAAGGCGATTTGCGCCACAGCAGCTTGTTGGTCGGATCTTCCGACATCTCAGCGACGCGCTCAGCCGATGACTGACGGTAAGCGGTCGAGAGCATGATCTTGCGATGCAAAGCCTTCAGGCTCCAGCCGTTCTCCACGAAATCGACCGTCAGCCAATCCAGCAGTTCCGGATGCGTCGGCGCGGCGCCCTGTGTGCCGAAATCATCCGGCGTACGAACGATTCCTTCGCCGAAGTGGAATTGCCAGATGCGGTTGACCATCACGCGCGCGGTCAAAGGGTGATCGGAGCGGGTGAGCCAGTTTGCCAGCGTCAGCCGACGCCCTGTGTGATGCCATTCCTCTTTCGGTTCGGGGAACTGGAACGGATTTTCGGGATCATCCAAGACCGACAGAATGCCCGGCTCGAGAGGTTGGGCCGGAGAAAGATAGTTGCCTCGGATCAGCAAGTACGTCGGCGAGGGCTCCTTGGAGATATCCCACAGCGCCCAGATGCGCCGCGGCTGCAACTCCGCATATTCTTTCTCGCGGCGGCGAACTTCGGCGGCTCTGGCCGCGAGGTCCGGGTGCAGCCTGTCAATCTCTGCGTCGCCCGCTTCAGGAATTTCGCCATCTTCCAGCGCATCGGGGTCGGGGAGCTTGGAGGCTGCTTCGGTCTGCATCTCCCGCCGAATCCGTTTGTATTCCGCTCCCACGCGATTCTTCTCGCGGCGGATGTCGGGATACTCTTCGAGCGCGGCTTGGATGTACTTCTCGCGCCGCTCCGGATCGGCGTCCAGAACGTAGCGGGTCGGCCAGTGACCAAAGCCCAGCGCTGCGGGAACCCAGTTCTCCGGGTCAAAAGCCGCCTGGTAGACCGCCGTCAGCTTGTAGTAGTCTTCCTGCAGAATCGGGTCGAAACGGTGATCGTGGCAACGAGCGCAACCGATCGTCAGGCCCATGATCGACTTCAAAGACGTCTCCACCGTGGTCTGCTGGGCGTCGAAGTACTTATCGACCTGATAGATCGTCTGCGTGTCGGTAATGTCGGGCGGGAGCCGCAGGAATCCGGTCGCGATCAGCGGGTCGATCTGGTCGGGCCGAGGCTTGGTCCCCGGCTCGTAGTTGACGACTTGATCTCCGGCCAACTGCTCGGTCAAGAAGCGGTCGTACGGTTTGTCGGCGTTGAGCGCTCGGATCACCCAATCGCGATACTCCCAGCTTTGAGGCCGTAACTCATCAGCCGCATTGCCGACCGAATCGGAGTAACCGGCGACGTCCAGCCAGTGGCGTCCCCAGCGCTCGCCGTAGTGCGGCGATGCGAGCAGCTCATCAATCAGCTTTTCGTAAGCGTTCGGGTCGGGATCTTCGACAAAAGCCCGGACCTGCTCAGGAGTCGGGATCAGTCCGATCAGATCCACGTAAGCGCGCCGCACGAGAACGCGCCGCTCGGCGTCGGGGTTGAAGCTCCAACCACGCTCTTCGAGCTTCTCCAGCACGAAGGCGTCGATGGGCGAGCGAACGCGATCGGCGTGCGCAACCTGGGGGGCCTGACGCTTTACGGCAGGCTGGAAAGCCCAGTGACGGCGGTCCTCGTCGGTGATCTTGGCTCTGCGCGTCTCATCCAGCGCAGCGTCGAGCGACGGGAAACGCCCGGTCTCGACCCAGGCTTTGATGAGTTGGGTCTCCTCGGGCGCCAGTGGCGGCCCGCCGGCGGGCATTTTGCCGGACTCGAGCTGCTGGATGAGCAGGCTGGCGGCGGGATCGCCAGGTTGGAACGAGGGGCCGCTGGATCCGCCCGCCATGACGGACGCGATGCTGCGCAGATCCAGCCCGCCCATCTTCTGCTCCTCGCCGTGGCACTGGAAGCAGGCGCGCTCCAGGATCGGCCGAACTTCGTGCTGAAAGCTCGGCGGGCGTTGAGCCTGCAATAACGGCGGCGTGCACGCCAGCAACGCCGCAGCGACCGCTGCGTACAAGCTGCGGCGGGGCACAAATCTACTGAGCAATTTAGACATGCGACGACGGTTGCGGCAATCGGATCACCGTGCTGGAACATAGCAGGCTCGCTAACGGAAGTCCACTCGGTAACGGTTCAAGATAAAGTTTCTAAAGGACTTTAACCTGTTACAGATAATGTCTGGCGCATTTCCGATAGGCGCTGCTATACTTCCGGCGTACCAAGGGGCTGAGGGCTGTGAGTTTGGCCGAGAAACCCGAAAAAAACACGGTCGCCACGAGGCGTCCGGATGAAGTGGAAGCGATCGGCCGGCAAGTTGATCGCATCCTGGCGGCGGACCTGATCAAGGGCTCACGGTCGCTGCATGCGTTACTGCGCTTTATCGTTCAGGCGAAACTCGAGGGGCGCGACGACGAGATCAAGGAGACCATCCTGGCGACCGAAGTGTTCGGGCGGCGGGCCGACTTCGACAGCCGGGCGGACCCCGTAGCACGGGTCCATGCGCACCGCCTGAGAAAGAAGCTGAAAGAGTATTACGAAGGCCCCGGCGCGGACGATCCCTGGCGGATCCACATCCCGGTCGGCTCCTACGTGCCCGAGATTACTCCTGCGGTTCCGGATCAGGCCGTGAGTGCGGATGTTCCCCCTGTTCCGCCGGCGGTGGAGGAAACGCCGAGCGCCCCGCAGCTTGCGTCCGGGAAGCCGCCGACAGCCGCCGAGCCTGCGCGCGTCCTGGTGTGGGCGCTAGCGGCCGTCGCCGCGGCGTCCCTGGCCGTGGCGGCCGTCACTGTCATCCAAGCCCGAGGTCCGTCGGCGCGTCCTCAATCGGCCACCGCTCGCCTGTGGGAGACTTTTCTGGCTCGCGACGCCGCGCCGACCGCCATCGTCTTCAACGAGGTCGTCTTTCTTTCGAACGACAAGATCCTGCTGCGCTACAACGGTCCGTACTCCGGGCCTACCGGCGCGGGCTTCTCCAGTCTGGACGATGTGCGGCCGTACGTTGACTCCGAACTGCTGGATCACGCGGGCCCCTTGCTGTTCAACCGCACCTACGCGTCGCTTGGTCAGGTTTATTCGGTTCGGTCGCTGGCGCTGCTGTTCGCCCGCTCCGGCAAGGAGCCGGCATTGCGGCCCTTTCGCCTGCTTCGCCCGGATGAAGCTTCGAGCGAAAACCTGATTTTGTCCGATACTTCGAGCCTCGCCGCAGTAGGTCTGTCACTCGAGCACTTTCGCAGAGTGGACGGCAGCTATGACTACAAGTCGGCGAACCCGCCCGCCATTGAAAGCATTGGCGCCGGCCATGGGTCCGCCGCCCGCTTTGAGTTGGAATCTGACCCGCGCACGCAGGAGCGGAAAGTGGACTACGCCGTGGTGGCCTGGCTTCCCGGGCGCAAGCCGCACTTGCGCGTGGTGCTGATCGATGGTCTCACTTCCTCTGCAAGTTGGGCGGCTACGAAGGCGTTGACGACGGACGATGGCGTCGAAGAGTTGGAGCGGATTCTCGGGACCCCCAGGCCTGAGTTTTTCGAAGCGGTCGTCCGAGCGGAGATCAAGCACGATCAGGTGATGTCGTTCTCGTTCGTCAAGGCCGCGCCCAGGCAGCTCAACCCGCCGCATTCCCCAGAAAACCTGCAAGCCGCTGAAAACAAAACACAATGAAGTGTATGAAACCCATTGCAACCAGGGGTTAAACGGTTGTTTTACTCCCCCCGAGCCCGGTCTTGATCTATTCTTTCGCTGGGCTCGCAGGGCGGCTGGGACTAAAGCCAAAGAATCCGTAGGTGACGCTGCGACACGCTGACGACCGACGGAGAGAGCGACATCGAAGAAGAAGAGTCCCGGCAAAGCGCTCCGAGCCCGAGTCGATCCGACGTCCAACTAGGGGTTGGCGCCGGAATCGAGATCAGGGGACTAGGAGTTTCAGATGAAAACGCGAATGGAGCGCTTCGTTGCGCTCTGCACCTTGTTGATACTAGTTTCCGCGGCCATGGCGCCGCGGGCTTCCGCCCAGGTGCTCAAGGGGCAAATCCTGGGAACGGTAACGGATACGAGCGGAGCCGTCGTTCCGGCGGCTTTGGTCACACTCACGGAAACGAACACGAACTTTCCGCGCACTGCGCAAACCAACGAAAGCGGTCTGTACGTTTTCCCCAACCTGGATCCCGGCGTCTACGAAGTTCGAGTCGAACTCGAAGGTTTCAGCACGGCGCTCCGCGGCGATATCAGACTGCAACCGAATTCGACGGTCCGCGTGAACCTGGAACTGCAACCCGGCGCGGTGACCGAAACCGTGGTGGTCACCGGGGCGCCCCCGGTGCTGCAGACGGATCGCGCCGACACCGGCGCCAAGATCGACACCAAGCAGTTGCAGGAACTGCCGATGCTCTACAACCGCAACTACCAGGGGCTGCTGGCGACGGTTCCCGGCGTGGGACGCCTGTCGCGGCCGCACTCGCAGTTCTACAACTCGCAGGACTCGCTGGCGGTTCGCGTCAACGGCCAAGGCCGTCAGTTCAACAACTTCCAGATCGAAGGCATCGAGAACAAGATCGACAACGGCAACCTGACGGCCCTGGTGCCGCCGGCGGAAGCGATTCAGACCGTGGACATCTCGACCTCCAACTTCGATCCGGAATTCGGCAACGCCGGCGGATCGGTGGTCAATGTGACGCTGCGGTCGGGCACCAATGAAGTACACGGCTCGCTGTTCCACTTCCACCGCAACGAGAACATGCAGGCGCGCCAGGTCTTCGCCTCCGGCAAGGCGCCGACGGTCTACAACCAGTTCGGCGGCACGCTCGGCGGCCCGATCATCAAGAACAAGATGTTCCTGTTCGGCGACTACCAAGGTAGCCGCGATCACTTGGGAACCGTGGTGCAGCCGCGCATCCCGACGCTGCCGTTCCGGGCCGGCGACTTCAGCGCCGAGACCGAAAAGATCTATGATCCGACCACGGGCGCCGCCAACGGCTCCGGCCGGACGCAATTTGCCAACAACATGATTCCGACTTCGCGCATCAGCCCGATCGCGAATTCCATCCTCGGGTTCATGTCCGCCCCGAACCGCCCCGGACAAGCCGGCGACCGCAATTTTGAAAAGAGCCAGGTCCGCATCAAGGACATCGACGCCTTCGATCTGAAGTACGACTGGGTGGTCACGCCAAACGGCCGCTTTACCCTGCGCTATAGCCGTCAGGAGGCCGAGGTGACCGACTGCGGCCTCTACGGCCCAGACTGCGGCATCTACGGCGGCCCTTACAACGGCGGCTTCTCGGGCACCGGCCCGGCGACCACGCAAAGCCCCATGGTTTCCTACTCGCAGGTCTTTTCGCCGACCTTTGTGTGGGAGGGCCGCTTCGGCATCGTGCGCAACCGCAACGACGCGATCAACGCCGATCGGGGCCTGACGACCTCGCAAGACATCGGCATCCCCGGCGTCAACATCAGCGAATGGACCAGCGGTCTCAGCGACATCCGCGTCAACGGCTTCGACACGCCGATGGTCGGCTTCTCTCCGTCGCTGCCGTGGGCGCGGTCGGTCACGTTCTTCGGCTTGGTGAACAACTTCACGAAGACGGCGGGCAATCACGTCATCCGTTTCGGGTTCGAGATGCGCCGTGAACGCAACGATCTGTTGCAGACGCAGACCTTCAACCCGCGCGGCCGCTTCAGCTTCGAGCGCGGACAAACCAGCACCGTGGAGGACACCAACCGCGGCATCGCCAACGCCATGGCCAGCTTCTTGCTGGACCTACCCAACCAGCACGGCCGCGATATTGACGTCCAGTTTCCCACGCGACGCGAGCTGATCTGGGCGGGTTATGTGCAGGACAAGTGGCAGGTCAGCCCAAAGCTGACGATGGACATCGGGCTACGGTGGGAGATCGAGAACGCCTCCAACCCGCGCTTTGCCGGAGGCTATTCCAACTACAACTACTTCAACAACACGCTGGAGCTGAACGGCATTGGCGGGCGGCCCAACGACAACGGCGTCCGCACGGACTGGCTGGGCCTGGGGCCGCGGATCGGTCTCGCCTACCGGTTGAACGAAAAGACGGTGGTTCGCGCCGGCTACGGCATCAGCTACATCAACCGTGTAATGGGTCAGCAGAACTTCCCCGTGAAGCAGAATAACTCCTTCAACTCAGCGAACGCGTTCGTGCCATCGGGCTCGATGGCGGAGGGCTTCCCGGCTTTCCAGACCTTCCCCATCCCGGAGACGGGCATCATCGACCTGAGCTTGCCGGAGAACAGGCTGTTTTCACGGCAGAACTTTGGAAACGTTCCACTGGAACTGGCGCGGCCCTACGTGCAGAGCTGGAACTTCGCCATTCAGCGCTCGCTGGCGGCTGGGTTTGTCCTCGATGTGGCCTATGTGGGCAATCACGGGGTCAACAATCAGAGCACCTGGAACTACAACGCGGGCCGAACCATCGGCGCCGGGGCGGCCGGACAGCCGCTGCAACCGCTCTTCGGCCGGAACCAGACGACCAACACCTATCTGGGCACCCACACTTACTACAACGGTCTGCAGGTGAAGCTAGACCGGCGATTCAGCAACGGACTCGGCTTGACGACGGCTTATACCTGGAGCAAGGCGCTGAACTTCAGCGACGATCTTGGCGGTCTTTCCGTCCCCGGCCTCTTGGAATACTTTGAGACGAACAAAGGACGCATGAACCAGGATCGCCGGCACGTCTATGTGCAGTCGTTCCAGTATGAGTTGCCGTTTGGCAAGGGCAAGCGGATGCTGCAAAGCGGCGTGGGCAACTGGGTGTTGGGCGGCTGGCAGGTGCAAGGCATCGTGAGTTTGATGAGCGGCGAGCCGTTCACCGTCACCGCGCCCGGCTCCACGCTGAACGCCCCCGGCAACCAACAGCGCGCCAACGTGGTGGGAACCCCGAGGCGGATCGGAGACATCGCCGGCCCCAACGGAACCTCAACGTTCTTTACGACGGACGCCTTCGCGATTCCAGCACAGAACACGTTCGGCAACGCCGGACGCGAAATCGTCAACGGCCCCGGACTGGGAAACATCGACTTCTCGATCTTCAAGCGCTTCCCCGTGGCGCCGCTGGGCGAAAATGCCGATCTGACATTGCGCGTGGAGTCGTTCAACTTCACGAACACGCCGCACTTCAACAACCCCAACGGCGACGTTGCCAATCGCAACTTCGGCCGCGTCACCAGCGCGGCGGACGATGCCCGGCAATTCCAGCTCGGCATGACGCTGCGGTTCTAGCCCGAGGACGCAACAAAAGACCGGCCGCTCTGGGATGCCAGGGCGGCCGGTTTTCATACTTAAGCGGAAGCGCCGAGTGCATATGCGGGCCTACCCTTCACCCGCGAGCACTCGCTGACAGCCGCAGCCGCAGCGTCCTGATTCGCCGTCCGCTGCCGCGCGCACAGCAGACACTCGCCGGCGAAAATGTCCAGCGGCAGGTAGCAGTAGTAGCCTTGTTGCGCTGTATGCACAAGCGCGCCAGGCGCTCGGCGCACTGGGCTTTCCGAACCGCAGCAGGCTTTCCGCCGCCTGACCGGCCGCAATCGATTCCAGTCAAGACAGTTGACTGTGGTGCGGAGAGGGGGACTCGAACCCCCAAGAGATTGCTCTCACTAGCACCTCAAGCTAGCGCGTCTGCCAGTTCCGCCACCTCCGCACGAGGGGCATTGACCTTGGGTCAGGCCAAACTTCTAGTCTATTCGAAATCGGCGGGGCTTTGGGGCCACTATTGCGGCGGAGCTTCGCCCGCCGGAGCCGCTTCGCCCGATCCCTCTTCGGTCGGCGTGACCACCGCTTCCGGAGTCACGTCGATCGTCTTCGTCTCGCCCGGCGCCGGCAAGGCCAGATCCTGCACGCCCGCGCCTGGAACCGGGGCCGGCGCGCCGCCGCCTTCGGTCTGGCCGGTCCGCTCGATCACGCTCTCGCCGGCGACGCCGCCGCGGTTGCCCTGCAGAATGCCCAGGCTGATCGAGGTGACCATGAACAGGATCGCAGCGCCGGTCGTCGACTTCGACAGCAACGTCGCCGCGCCACGCGGCCCAAACGCCGTCTGCGAACCCATGCCGCCGAACGCGCCCGCCAAGTCGGCCGCCTTGCCGCTCTGCAGCAACACGACCACGATGAGGAACAGGCACACGAGTACGTGTACGATCGTCAACAAGAGGACCATAACTTTCGATTCTACCAGGATTTCAAGCGCTTGCCCGCGCTAGCGGTCAAAATGCACGATCGCGGCGAACGAGTCCGCGGTCAGGCTCGCGCCGCCCACCAGGCCGCCGTCGATGTCTTCCTGCTCCATCAGGCCCTTCACGTTGCCGGGCTTCACGCTGCCGCCGTAGAGGATGCGGATGCCGTCCGCGGCCGCCTGACCGAACTTCGCAGCCGCCTGCGCACGCAGAAATCCGTGCGCTTCCGCCGCCATCTCCGGCGTCGCCGTCTTGCCGGTGCCGATCGCCCAGACCGGCTCATAGGCGATGATCGTCTTCGCGAACGTCTCGGCCGTCAGGTTGGCGTATCCGCCGCTGAACTGCGTTTCGAGCACTTCGTTCGTGCGGCCCGCCTCGCGCTCCTCGAGCGTCTCGCCGACGCAGACAATCGGCGTCAGCCCGGCGCCCAGCGCTGCATCGATCCGCTTGGCGACCGTCTCGTCGGTCTCGCCAAAGTACTGCCGCCGCTCGGAGTGCCCGATGATCACGTGGCTGCAGCCGGCGCCCACGAGCATTCCCGCCGAAACTTCGCCGGTGAAAGCGCCCTCGGCCTCCCAGTACACGTTCTGCGCGCCGATTTGGATGTTGGAGCCGCGAACCGTCTCGGACGCGTGCGCGAGTGCCGGAAACGGCGGACAGAGCACGATTTCGCGGCCGGTCGCTTCGGCCACCAAGTGCTTGAACTCGTCAAAGAACTGGACCGTTTCCTGAACGGTCTTGAACATCTTCCAGTTGCCGGCTAGTACGGGGGTGCGCGCCAAAATAGCTCTCCTGTTGCTCTCGGAGGACCGAGAAGACCATGGTATCAACGAAAGCCGAAGCCGTTGACCACGATCGTCAACTGGCGGCCGTCTCCCGGCGGTGAATAAGCAGGCGCGGCGATGATGACGATGCGAACCGGGCCGGGTTCGACCTCGACCGGGGCCGTCAGCACGAAACCGCCGGTCGTGTCGTACTCCTGCTCGGCAACGCGACGGCCGTTGATCTCGACGCTCACGCGCCGGGCCGCGGCCTGCTCGGGGATGTGCAGGTTGAGCTCGAAGGTCTGAGCGTCCGGCGGCGCCAGCAGGACGGCCGACGCTCGCGGCCCCATCCAGCGCCAGGCCGCTCCGTCGGAGGGGTGGAAGCCGGCCAGCAGGTGGGCGTCGGTCTGCGGGTCGCCCAGGGTCAGGTAGCTCAGCGTGGGGTCGGGCCGTCCGACCAGCCAAGCCGTGACCGTATCAATCGAACCGCCGCCCACCCCGAACGGCAGCACGCCGAACTCGCTCGACGAGTAGCCCGCATGCGAGCCCCGGCCGATGGTGCGCACCGGAACCGCTCCCGGCCCGACCTCGGAGCGCATGAGCTCCTGGCGGGAGCCTTCGACGCCGTAATTGACCCGGCCCGAGAGATTGCTCTCGACCACGATGGCGCCGGCGGGGACGGACTGATCGCGCAGCAGCGGATCGCCGCCGATGCCGCTGAGGTAGTAGCGCAGCCCCCACTCGGCGTTGGACCAGATGCGCGCCGGACCGGCCAGCGGTTCGAGGTCTTGGGCGAACTGGCGATAGCCCTCGGCGTAGCGGCGTTCGGATTCGGCCAGCGCCATCCCCAGCGCCAATTGCAGCGCCATCGCGACGGCGAACCACGGCTTGGGCGGCAGACGATCCGCCAGCAACAGCGCCACCGCCGGGGCCAGCGGCAACAGATAGCGCGCCGAGCCGGCGTAGAACAGCCCCACCGCCGCCAGGAAGAACAGGACCAGCCACGCCGCCGGCCAGGAGCGCTTGCGAACCGACTCGCCCACGGCGGCCAGGACGAGGCCGAGCCCCAAACCCGCCGAGACGACGAAGAACGCCAGTTCCCCGGCGGAATAGCCCTCGAGCGTCAGCGCCTCGGCCGCCGCGACCGCCAACCCCACGGCCAGCGCGATCCGGCGCGAGCGCAGCCAGCTAAGCAGCAATAGCGGCGACGCCATCCAGCCCAGATGCGCCTGAATGGCCAAGGTGCTGCGCCATTTGCGTTCGAGGGCCAGCAGGTTGTAGCTGTCGGCATAGCCGGCCAGCGCCTCGGCCGGGGCGGCGCCGGCGCTGAGTCGCTCGAAAAGCTGCCAGCCAGCCAGCAGCGCCGGGCCGGCAGCCAGGGCCAGCCAGGCATCGACGCGGCCGCGGTCTTCCCGCCACAGCCACAGAGCCAGAATCGGCAGGCAGAACACGAGCTGGTAGCCAAAAGTCGACGCCGCGGCCAAGGCAATCCCGGCGGCCGCGTACCTGCGGTGCACGAAACAGGCCGCGCCGACGGTCCACAGCGCGAGCATTGGGATGTCGGACTCGAGCTTGCCGCCGTTGACGACGAACGCAGGGACGGCGGCAAAGATCAACGTCGCCTCGAAGGCTTTTTCGGTGAACCGCCGTGCCAGGAAATACATTCCCGCCACGGCTAACAGCGAAAACCCCGAGTAGAGCAGGTGGAACGGGACCTCGCGCACACCGCCGAAGAGCGTTAGCAATGCGGCGAGCAGGTAGGCGTTCCCGGGAGGGCGGGTGTGTCCGGCGGCCCACACCGTCTCGCCTTGCAGCCGAAAGCCGAACTGCATGGCGTGCGCCGGGTCGACGCGGGCGTTCTCGGCGATGAGCAGGTAGTAAACGTCATCGCCCTGGACCGGCTGCGCCACGAAGGGCAGCCGGATCGCCAGGACGAGCAGGAACAGCAGTGCGAGGTCTCGCCGCAATCGAGGATCTTAGCAGTGTGTGGAGGCGAACAGAGCCGCAGGCGTACGCCTGCGGCTCTGTTGCGCGTCTTCTAAGCCTCTTCCGGTTCCCAGCGTACGATCGGGTTGCGGGCCGCCAGCGTCTCATTCACACGGCTGGTGCGCGTGGAGTGCGGGGCCGACTTCACCAGCTCGGGGTCCGTCTCCACCTCTTCGGCGATCGAGCGCATGGCGTCGATGAACAGGTCCAGCTCCTGCTTGCCCTCGGTCTCGGTCGGCTCGATCATCAGCGCCCCGTGCACGATCAGCGGAAAGCTCACCGTGTAGGGGTGGAAACCGTAGTCGATCAGCCGCTTCGCCAAATCGCCGGTCTTGACGCCGTGCTTGGTCTGCTTCTGGTCGGAGAAAACCACCTCGTGCATCGAGCGGCCCTTGTAGGGCAGGTGGTATTTGTCCTGCATCCCTTGGCGAATGTAGTTGGCGTTGAGCACGGCGTCGGCGGTGGCGTTGCGCAGTCCGTCTCCGCCGTGGGCGAGGATGTAGCTCAGCGCCCGCACCAGCACGCCAAAGTTTCCAAAGAACGCGCGGACGCGGCCGATCGACTGCTCGCGGTCATAGTCGAGCGAGTAGGTATCGCCCGTCTTCACTACGCGCGGCTTGGGCAGGAACGGTTCCAGGTGGCCGCGCACCGCGACCGGGCCCGCGCCGGGACCGCCGCCGCCGTGAGGCGTCGAAAACGTCTTGTGCAGATTCAGGTGCATGACGTCGACGCCGAAATCTCCGGGCCGCGCCCAGCCCACCAGCGCGTTCATATTCGCGCCGTCCATATAGAGTTGCGCGCCCTTGGCGTGCAGAATCTCGGCGGCCTTGGCGATGTCTTCCTCAAAGATGCCGACGGTGTTCGGGTTGGTCACCATCAGCGCCGCGACGGAGTCGTCCACGGCGGCTTCGAGCGCCGCCAGGTCGATCATGCCGCGGTCGTTCGAGGCGATCTCCTTGACCTCATAGCCGCACATCTGCGCGGTCGCCGGGTTGGTGCCGTGCGCCGAGTCCGGGGCCAGGATCACCTTGCGCGGATTGCCCTGGGACTCGAGATAGGCCCGCACCATCAGGATGCCGGTCATCTCGCCGTGCGCTCCGGCCGCGGGCTGCAGCGTAATCGCGTCCAGGCCGCAGATTTCGCAGAGGAAATCTTCGAGATCCCGCTGCACGCGCAGCACGCCCTGGGAAATCTCTTCGGGCTGATAGGGGTGGGCCCAGGCCAAGCCTTCCAGCCGCGCCACGTGCTCGTTCAGGCGCGGGTTGTACTTCATCGTGCACGAGCCCAGCGGGTACAGGCCCAGGTCGATGGCGTAGTTCCAGGTCGACAGCCGCGTGAAGTGCCGAATCACCTCAACTTCGCTGACCTCGGGAAAGCCGGGGATCTCTTCGCGCAGATTCTCCGCGCCCAGCTCGGCGGCGAAGTCCACCTCCGGCACGTCGAGCCCGGGCAGTTGATAGGCTTTCTTCCCGGGCGAGGAGCGCTCAAACAGCAAGGGCTCGTTCTGGACGATGTGCGATCGAACTTTCTTGATCATCTTCGATCCCCTTTATGCGAACGCCGCCGCGTAGCGCTCGATCTGCTCGCGGGTGTTCATCTCCGTCGTACAGGGCAGCATCCAGCCCTTCCACTCGGGGTCGAAGCGGCCCAGGTCGAGCCCGCCCACGATTTTTTGTTCGAGCGCCTTGGCGTTGGCTGAGGCCAGCTTCTGCTCGCCGACCTTCACCACGCACTCGTTGAAGTACGGGCCGGAGAAGACGCGCTCGACTCCGTTGGCCTTCAAACACTGCTCCAGGTAGCGCGCCTTCGCCACGTTCTGCTGCGCCAATTCGCGCAAGCCTTCCTTGCCGTAGACCGACATGAACACGGTTGCCATCAACGCGACCAAAGCCTGGTTGGTGCAGATATTCGACGTCGCCTTGGCGCGGCGGATGTGCTGCTCGCGGGTGGAAAGGGTCAGGCAGAAGGCCCTGCGGCCGTCCTCATCGACGGTCTGCCCGGCCAGCCGACCCGGGATCTGGCGAATAAACTCTCTGCGCGTGGCCAGCACGCCACAGTAAGGGCCGCCGTAGCTGGGCGGATGCGCGAACGACTGCAACTCTCCGGCAACGATGTCGGCGCCGACGGGCGGTTCGATCAGGCCGAGCGCCACGGCTTCGGTGAACATCACGATCAGCAGAGCGCCGTGCTTGTGGGCCAGCTCGCTGAGCTGCTTGCACTGTTCGATCACGCCAAAGAAGTTGGGCGACTGGATCAGCACCGCCGCGGTCTGGTCGTCGATCTGCGCTTCGAGCGCTTCCATGTCCACCCGGCCGGTTTCGGCGTCATAGGCGACGGTCTCGACCGGCAGCCCCTGCTGCGCGAGATAGGCGTCCATCACCTCGCGGTATTCGGGATGCAAGGAACGTGCGCACAGGATCTTTTCGCGGCGCGTGATGCGCACGGCCATCATTGCCGCCTCGGGCGTGGCCGAGGAGCCGTCGTACATCGAGGCGTTGGCCACTTCCATGCCGGTGAGCTGCGCCACCATCGTCTGGAATTCAAAGATGGTGGCCAGTACGCCTTGCGAAATCTCCGCCTGATAAGGCGTGTAGGAGGTGAGGAATTCGCCGCGGGTCACCAGCGGGTCAATCACCACCGGGCGAAAGTGCCGGTAGGCGCCGGCGCCCAGAAAGCTGACGTAGCCCTCTCCGCTTTCCCTGGCGCGGTCGCGGAAGTAGTCGATGATCTCGTATTCGGACTTCCCCGGCGGGATGTCCAGAGCCCGGCCGAGTTGGGCCGCTTCGGGCAGGTGCTCGAAGAGCTGTTCAATCGAATCGAAACCGAGCGCAGCCAGCATTTCGGCGCGCTCTTGGGGTGATTTTGGAAGATACCGCAAGGGTGACTTAGGACTCCGATTCAGCCGAGACGTAGGTCTCGTAATCGTCCGCTGTCATCAGTGTATCCAGTTCCGTTTTGTCGAGAATTTTGACCTTGATCAGCCAGCCGCCAACGTGCGGATCCTCGTTGATCGTCTCGGGCGCATCGATCAACGCCTCGTTGACCTCCACGATGTCTCCGCTGAGCGGAGCGTAGATGTCCGAGACGGCCTTGACCGACTCGACGGTGCCGAAAGACTGGGTGGCGTGGGCCTTCGCGCCGACCTTGGGCAGTTCCACGAAGACGATGTCGCCCAGCTGATCCTGGGCGTGGCTGGTGATGCCGATGAGGGCGGTGTCGTCCTCCACCTTCACCCACTCGTGCTCTTTGGTGTAACGCAGCTCTTTGGGATACATCTGCCTTTCATTCACTCCTTGCGGGGACGACCGGCCTAGTCGCGGTCGCGTTTGTAAAACGGTCTCTTCACGACCTGGGCGGCCGTCGGGCGGTCGCGGATGGCGATCTCGATCGGCTCGCCGACCTTCGGGGCCGGCGCGTTGACCAGCGCCATGCCGATGTTCTTGCCGACGAAGGGCCCCGGTCCGCCGCTGGTGACGGTTCCGGCCTCCGTGCCGTTCACCAGTACCGGGTAGCCGTCGCGACCGATGCCGCGGTCGACCATCTCGAAGCCGATGAGCTTGCGGGGCGCGCCGTTCTCTTTCTGCTTGACCAGCGCGTCGCGGCCGATGAAGTCGCCCTTGTCGAGCTTGACGATCCAGCCCAGCCCGGCTTCGAGCGGCGTGATCGTCTCGCTGATCTCGTGCCCGTGCAGCGCCATGGCGGCTTCCATGCGCAGCGTGTTGCGGGCGCCGAGTCCGCACGGCAGAATGCCTGCGTCCTGGCCGGCTTCCATCACCTTGGCCCAAACTTCCTCCGCCGCCGCGGCCGGTATGTAGAGTTCGAAGCCGTCCTCGCCGGTGTAGCCGGTGCGCGCCAGGATGCCGGGGACTCCGGCGACGACGCCCTGCTCGAACCAGTAGTAGTCAATGCCGCTGAGGTTGGTCTCGGTGAGTTTTTGCGTCACCGCCAGCGCCTTCGGCCCTTGCACGGCCAGCTGCGCCCAGCTGCTGCTGACGAAGTCGACCTTGACGTCGCCCTCCGCCTGCGCGGCGATGTGGGCGAAGTCGGCGTCTTGGTTCCCCGCGTTCACGCACAGGAAGTAGTGCCCTTCCCCGACGCGGTGCACCAGCAGATCGTCGATGAAGCCGCCCTGCTCATTGAGCAGCCCGGTGTAGTGCGCCTGGCCGTCCTGCAAATTCGCCACGCGGTTGCAGGTGACCTTTTCGAGCAGGTCGAGCGCAGCAGGTCCGGTGATCTCGATCTCGCCCATGTGGCTGACGTCAAACAGCCCCACGCCGGTGCGTACCGCCATGTGCTCGGCGGCGATGCCGGCAGGGTACTGCACGGGCATGTCCCAGCCCCCGAAATCGACCATACGGGCGCCGGCCGCGCGATGCACGGCGTTCAATGGAGTTTTCTTGAGGTCAGCGGACATGGAAGGAAAGATCAACGTAGCATAGCGCGCCGACAAATCGATATCGACGGCCCCCGGCTGTGCTAAAACGGTGAGTCCGCTCCACGCAGAGAACCAGATGCAACACAACACGATCAAACACAAGCTCAAGGCCGGCAAGTGGGTGCTGGGCACCTGCATCACCGACTACTACGGCACGGAAGTCGTCACCATCATGAAGGCCGCCGGGATGGAGCACTTCTTCATCGACACCGAGCACAGCCGCGCCAGTTTCAGCGACATCCAAACGCTGGTGCGCGTCGCCAAGGCCGCCGAGGTCACCCCGCTGGTGCGCGTCACCTGGAACGAATATCCCTACATCGCGCGCACCTTCGACTGCGGCGCCATGGGCGTAGTGTGCCCGCGGGTGGACTCGGTGGAAGAAGCCAAGAAGATCGTCGATTGCATCAAGTTCCCGCCGCTGGGCAACCGCGGCTACGGGCTGCGCTCGATTGTTACCGACCTGGATTTCCACGGCGCCCGGGCCGAGATGGACTCCTCAAACGACGAGACCATGGTGATCCTGCAGATGGAGACCCAGAACTTCGTCGACCAGGTCGATGCCATCACGGCCGTGCCCGGCGTGGACGCGACGATGGTGGGCCCGTTCGACTTGTCGGTGGCGTTGGGCATCCCCGGCGAGTTCGAGCACCCGAAGTTCTGGGCGGCGTTCGACAAGATGGTCGAAGCCTGTGAGAAGAACGGCGTCGCGCCGGGCGTGCACGCCGGAACCCCGGAGATGCTGCAGAAGTGCAAGGACCACGGCGCGCGCTTCTTGACCTGCGCGACCGACGCCTCGGTGCTGCAACGCGGCTGGAAGGCGATCCGCTCGGCGTTCCCGGGAGAAGATGTCCAGGGCGGCGGCTCCGGCGGGTATATGTAGGCGGCGAGGCCCGCGGGCATCAGCCCGCGGTTCTGTTTCTGTGATCCACAACAGAACCGCGCCCGTGAGAGGCTGTGTAAAAACGTGACAGGTGTGTTCGGTGATAGCCCCCGGCTTCAGCCGGGGGTAACAAAGATCGGACCCTCCCGTCTCTTGCACTTGCCCTCACCCGCGAGAGCGGGTGAGGGCAAGTGTCGTACTTTGAGTCGCTTAGACGTGCATTTCCCCCGGCTAAAGCCGGGGGCTATAGGAAAACCGGAGACGGAATCGGTGTATCGTCGGACCGTCTGGATCAGCGGGCGCAGTATTTTCACACACCCTCGTGAGGGTGCGGGATTCCTACAACCCCGGCACGGGCGGCTTCACCGGCGTCCACGGCCTTACGCCCTCGATCCGCAGTTTCCGCTTGAAGACTTTGTCCGACGAGGTCGCGTACAGCGTCTTCATCTCCGGCCCGGCAAACACCACGTTCGACATGAAGGCCCGCTGCGGCTTCGCCAGAATCCCCACCACGCGCCCCGGTTGGTCGCAGATCTGCACGCCTTCGTTCGTCGCCACGAACAGGTGGCCGTCGGCGCTGATGGTCATGCCGTCCGAGCCGGAATCGTCGCTCGCGTCCGGCGTCTCCAGGCGGTAGAACTTCTGGCCGTTCGCCAGCGAGCCGTCCGGCTGGATCTGGAACGACCAGACCCATTTCTCGCGCGTGTCGTTCACCATCAGCAGCGACTGATCGGGTGAAGTCACCACGCCGTTCAGGAAGCCTGAAGCCTTGTCCTCAAAGACTACGCGCGCTTCCCCGCCCTTGGGAACGTAGTAGACCTTCTTCGTGGTTGGGCTGGTGAAGTACAGACTGCCGTCGGCCAGCGCGACGATGTCGTTCGACTCGACGCCCGAAGCGATCACCTCTTCCTGCTTGGTCTTCACGTCGATCGCCACAATCTGCTTGGCGCCGAAGCGGCAGCCATAGAGCCGCCCGTCAGGGCCGAACATCAGGCCGTTGGTCTGCTTCGTGTCCTCGAGGAACAGCGCCGCCTTGCCGGTCGCGGCGTCCACGCGCCAGATCTGCGAACGGGGCACGTCCGTGAAGTAGACGTCGCCATTGGGAGCGACAGCCGGGCCTTCGGTGAACTGGTGGCCCTCGCTGACGAGCTCCCAGTCCTCGTTCGGGTCCGCGTACTCGAGCACAAACTGGCGGTCGCCCACGCGGCTCTTGTTCGCCCGGATCGGCTCGTCGGGGTTGGACCAGAGCCAGGCCAGCGCTTCGGGCAGAATGGCCCGGCCGTGGATGTTGTTGTGCTTCTCTTCGCCGGTCACCCACTTGTAGTCGTAGCCGGCGAACTCGAACGACGCCGCCATGTCCTGATTGGCTACCCACCAGGAGCCGGAGTAGATGTTGTTGTCGTTGCTGCCGTCCTGCAGGAAGATTTTCAGCGGTTTCGGCTCATGCTTGCGGATCAGCGAGGGCAGGATCTGGCCGCCGCGCAGGTTAACGAAGCTGCCGACGAAGCTCAGCACCCGCCGAAAATAGTCCGGCCGCTCCCAGGCTGCCACGAAGGCCGCGATGCCGCCCGACGACGAACCGCCGATGCCGCGCAGGTTCGGGTCGTCAGTCAGCTTGTAGCGCTTGCCGACCTCGGGCAGAATCTCGTCAATCAACAGCCGCGCGTAGCGGTCGCCCAGCGCGTCGTACTCGTAGCTGCGGTTGTAGCGGTCCTGCTGCTGGTCGTTGTGGGCCTTGAGCAGGCCCCATTTGACGAAAACGCCGATCGTCACCGGCATGCGGCCTTGCGCGATGAGGTTGTCGAGCACGATCGGCGCCATCCAGGCGCGGTCGCCGTCGGTGCGGATGAAGCCGTGGCCGTCCTGGAAGACCATCACGGCGGCGGGCTCGGAGCCGTCGTACTGCGCGGGAACGTAGATCCACACGTCGCGCACCGTGCCGGGATAGACCTCGCTGGTCCATTCGAAGTGTTCGAGCTTGCCCTCGGGCACGCCCGGCTGCTTCATCGAATCCGGCCCGAGTGTATGGGTCTGAGCGGCCAGCGACAGGGCGGCGAAAGCAAGCAGGATCAAGCGCGACATCCTCAGGATTCTACAGCAGCGCGCCCCGGCCTCGCTCGGCCCCCTGTAACGAACACGCCGGCCGCCGTCTCCACCTGATGAAGCCGCTTGAAACGGAAACACAAGCGTGCAAGAGGAGTTTCCATGCCTCTTGATAAAGGAGGAGTTTTATGAAGACATTTGCCACCAGAACGACCGCGATTCTCGCCACTCTCACCCTGGCCGCCGTCGGGCTGTACGCCGCGCTCGGCGACCAGAAAACCCGTATCTCCATCGACCAACCTCTCGAAATCCCGGGCAAGATTTTGACGCCCGGAGACTACACGATAGAACTCGTCGGCGCCGAAGCAGGCGAAAGCGTCGTCGTGTTTCGAACGAGCGACAACACGACCCTTGCCAGCGTCCTGACCACGGACATTACGCGCGATGAGTCGATCGGACAGTCGGAGTTCACGTTCTACGAGACCCCGGCCGATGAAGCCCCCGCGCTGCGCGCCTGGTTCTATCCCGGCCGTAAGGTCGGACATGAGTTCGTCTATCCGGAATCCCGCAGTAAGGAACTGTCGGAGCAGTCTCGCCGCTACGTCCCGTCGATGAGCGACAAAGACTTCAAGCGGATCAACCCGGAATCGCAATCCGAGTGGAAAATCCAATCGATGAGCCCTGCCGGCAAAATGGCGAAGCTCGACGAAGGCCGCAGCTACAACTTCAACGTCGACGCCAAGACCTGGCGCTCGGACGAGATGATGCGCAGCCAACGCGTGGAAACCCGGCTCGAACGGCAGATCCGCAAGGAGATCGTAACGTTGCCGTTCTACAGTCTGTGGGATCACATCGAATACCGCGTCAGCCCGCAAGGCGAGGTGCAGTTGATGGGTAAGGTATACCGCCCGTCGATGAAGAAGAGCGTGGAGCGGGTCGTCGAAAACGTCGAGGGCGTCACGAGCGTCGCCAACAACATCGACATTCTGCCGACCTCTTCGATGGATGACGACATCCGACAGGCCCTGTATTACACCATCTACGGCCACCCCGCCCTGCAGCGCTATCAGTTGCGCGCCGTGCCCCCGATCCATCTGATCGTGGAGAACGGCAAGGTCACGCTGGAAGGCGTTGTGGCCAACGAGATGGACAAGAACATCGCCGGCATCCAGGCGAACTCCGTCAACGGCGTGTTCAGCGTGGAAAACAACCTGCGCGTGGGCAACTGATCGGGACACCAAGTGAAAACAAACAGGGGCGCCTTGCGGCTCCCCTTCTCTGTGGAACTGAAGAGGTACTACTGACCCATGACGACCAAAATCAAAATCTTACTGCCGATCTTCGCCCTGTTGACCGGTTTCACTCTCTTCACCGCCTGTGGCGACGTGGAGGTCCAAGACGAGTCCGCTGAACTGCAAGAAGAGATGCACGAGGCTTCCAAAGCCGCCGGACGCTTCCTGGAGGTTCGACTCGCGGAACTGGAGGCCGAGCTCCAGGAGGCGAAGCAAGCGGCCTCTGAGGCCGGTGAAAAGGCTTCGGAGGAATGGAACGAGCGGGTCGCCGCGGTCGAGAGTGAGTTGAATCAACTCAAGGCCGACTTCGAACGCAACTCCGAACGCACCGGCGACGCCTGGAGCGATTTCGCCGACACCGCACAGGCCAAGCTCGATCAGTTGGAGAGCAAGATCGACGAGCTCGCCGATCCGAACTCGTAGCGGAAGACCGGAGAACTATTGCCCTGCGGCCCGCCTGGCTACTTCGTAGTTATGGCGGGCCTCTTCGTCGTCCGGGGTGTATTCGAGGGCGGCCTGGAAGTCGCGCGCCGCCTCGGCATAGCGACCGGCCTGATAGAGCTCCTGGCCGCGCAACTTGTAGACTTCGGGCCCTAGTCGGCGGCGATAAACCATCGCCTGCTCAAAACTCTTCCAACCTTCGTCGGTGCGCCCCAGACGCATCTGCGCCACCGCCATCTGCGCCCAGATCTGCGGCGCTCGTTCGAAGATATCCACCGCCTTGCGGTAGTAATCGATGGCCTTTTCGTAGTCCTTGGCCTGCGCCGCCGCCAGCCCCAAATTCCCCAGCAGGAAGGCGTGCTCCTCGGTTCCCTGCTCCACCACCTGTTCGGCGCGCTCCCAGGCCTGCTGCGCCTTCATGCGGTCGCCGCGCTGGCTGTAGATGCGGCCGATCCAGGTCCAGGGACGCTCTTTGTTCGGAGACTTCGAAGCGGCGTCCTGCCACAGCAGCAGCTCGTCGGACCAGACGCCGGCGCGCGCATAGGTCCCGCCGGCGTAGACCAGCAACAGTGCAGCCACCACGCCCAGCGGCGCCTTGGAGCGCTGGTCGAACAGCCGCGTCAGCCCCCACAGCAGCACCAAAAAGAAACCGATCGCCGGCAGGTACAGCCGTCTCTCCGCCGCGAAATCCGCCACCGGAATGAAGCTCGACGTCGGCGCCAGCGTCACAAAGAAAAACAGCGCCCCAAACGCAGCCAGAGGGGCCTTGCGGTGGAACCAGACCGTCGCGCCCACGATCGCCAGCAGGGCCAGCAGCGCCAGCCAGGAAAAATGCTCGCCCAGACTCGCTGAAGCCGCGATGTCGGGGTCGTGGTTCAGCCGGAACGGCGCCGCGAGCTGCCCCAGATACCGAAAATACATGCGGAACTGGGTGAACAGATACTCCTGCCAGTCCAGCCCAAAGCCGGCGGTCTTCGCCGACAGCGCCGGCTTGACCACCACGAAGAACCCCGCGACCGCACCGACGCCAAACAGCCCGTAGGTCGGCCAACTCTTCTTGAGGCCCCGCCAGTCGCAGCCGGAGAGCAGCAGGTAATCCAGCAGCAGGATCGCCGCCGGCAGCGTCAGCTTGTCCTGCTTGGTGAGCACCGCGCCCACGAAGCAGACCATCACGAGCACGGCCGTCGCCCAGGCGTTCCGGTCGCGCCAGACGATGTAGGCCCACATGCCCGCCAGGTAGAACAGCGCGCCCAGCACTTCCGAGCGGCTCGAGATGTAGGCCACCGACTCAGTCTGAATCGGGCTCAGCAGCCACAGCAGAGGCAGTCCGTAGACAATAAGGTCCCGAAACGCCCGCAGGCGCTCATCGAGCTCGATCTTGCCGAACAGAGTCGCCAGCACTTGCCACAGCACGATCGCGTTGAGCGCGTGAAGCAGCACGTTGACCAGATGGAAGCCGTAGGGCTCGAAACCGCCGGCCACCCGGTGGTTGGCGATGTAGCTGAGCATCAGCGCCGGACGCAGCGAGCGGATCAACTGCGTGGCGTCGGCGGTGCGCACCACGCTGGCGCCTTCCATCAGGTCGTAGTCGTCGAGGACGAAGGGGCCGCTCAGCGCCGGGCCGTAGCAGACGAGCGCGAGCACGAAACACGCCGCCGCAAAAACCCAGCCCCACGGGAACGGCTTCGACGCCTCCGCCCGCGCCGGACCCGCGGGCGTCGAGCCCCGCTCCAGTCGTTTCTTCTTGTTGCCGCCGGCGCTCATCCGCTCAGACGTCGTAGTTCGCCCAGACCGCTTCCCACTTGCCCTGGGACTTCAGCAGCAGCTCGATGACTTCGCGTACGGCGCCCGAGCCGCCGGGACGCGGGATCTCGAAGTGCACCACGTCGAGCACCTCGGGCCGCGCGTTGCTCGGCGCCGCCGACAAGCCGACGCGTTTGAGCAGCGGGATGTCGGTCACGTCGTCGCCCACGTAGGCGATCTCCTCGGGGTGCAGGCCCGAATCCTGCAGCACCTCTTCGAGCAGAGGCAGCTTTTCGGTGTTGCCCTCGAACAGGTACTTCATGTGCGCGGTGCGAGCGCGTTCCTTCACGGCCATGCCGCCGCGGCCGGAGATGATGCCGGTGGCGATGTCATTGCGATAGGCCCACTGCAGCGCCATGCCGTCCTGGCAGTCAAAGCACTTGGTCTCGCTGATCGAGCCGTCGGGCATGGGCAGGAAGTAGATCCGGCCGTCGGTCAAAACGCCGTCGCAATCCATCAGCAACAGCTTGATCTTGCGGGCGCGTTCGACGAGCTCGGGCGGATAGAATTCGGTGATCGACATGCGCCTCCGATTGTATCCCGAGTCCGCAGCGCCAAGCCCTACCGGAGCCGCCCAGGTTTACCTGGCGGGTGGCGTGACCAACCGCTCCGCCAACTCCCAGCGCAACACCGGGCCGGTGCGGTTGACGTTCGGCGCCGGCAGCTCCGGCCCGTTCCAGTCAGTCCAATAGAACGGCAAATCCGGGTGGAACCAGTTGCGGTGGTCGCGCAGCATCCAGCCCTTCTCCACAGCCAGCTCCACGGCCTTGGCGTGCGGATGGTCGGCGGGCGTGTCCAGCAGGCCCGTCCCCGCCCCGTCGACGTCGTGCCCTAGATAAACGGCCAACGCACGGGCCGCCTCGGCGCGGGTCACCATCGCCTCGGGCGCGGCGTGCAGGTCGTGTTCGCTGAGGGGATAGATGCCGCGCACAGCCGCCAACTGGATCGCCTCGAACGACGGATGCTCCAGCGGCAGATCGTCGAACCAGACCAGCGCGACGCCGGCTTCAGCGAGTTCTCGCTGAACCTGCTCGGTCGTCGGACGCTCGCCCTGCTCGATCTCGAGCGAGGCCAGCGTCGCCGCCGCCTCGCCCACGTTCCACTCCACCGGGTGCAGCCGGTAGGCGCCGTTGGTGAGATGCGTCACGCCGATGCTCTTGCCGGCCGGCAGCAGGTTGTCGACGCCTTGCGGAATCATCGTCGCAAGCGGGATCTGGAACGGCCGCGGCATCATCATGCGGCCGCGCTCGTTCGCCCCGCAGGGGTGGATGTCGACCATGTAGAAGCCGGTCCCGATCGAGTCGTCAAACAGCCGCGCGCGCGAGCCGGTCTGGTGTTCGAGCACGATGTCCTGCTCCACCACCCGGCCGGAGCCGACGATGCGGCGCGACTCGCGGATGTAGGGATACTGCGACAGGCCGTCCTCGGACTCCATCGCCTCCTTCACCAGCTTCAGCCCCGGATAGCCCTTGCCTTCGACATCGCTTTGCAGCCAATGCAGAAAGGCGTAGGCCTGCCGCTTGGCCTGTTGCAGGATGCGCGCCTGCTCGACCGGCGGTTTTTCCAGCAGCGACTCGTCTTTGTAGTCCTGGCGCGGCCAGTTGATCAGGGCGCGGTCCGCCGGCGGGTTGTCGCCGGCAAGCTGCTTTTGCGCCCGCAAGCGCCGCCACGTGAAGAACGGCCCCGGCGTCTGGTTGTTGGGGATCGGCGGGGCCTCGCCAAAGATGTCGTAGACGATCTCGCCACGCCAGCCGTACTCGCGCGAGTAGTTGAAGGCCATCGTGAACGGCGCGCCGTCGCGGAACTTTTCGTAGTCCGGCGGACGGGCGATGCGGTGGTCTTCGCCGTCGCGCCGCTCGAGGATGAACGGGTAGGTGAAGCTCTGCACGCAGGCCGGATTGGGCTCGGCGGCGGCATGCGGTTCGTTGGTCTCCGCCTTCGCCTCCGAACCGACGACGTACGGAACGCCCGCCAGCGGCAGCAAGTCGCCCAACTCGGTGGCGTCGAGCACCCAACGCGCCTCGAAGCGGACGAACTCGTCGCGGTCGAAGGCGTAGGCCAATGCCGAGCGGATGCGTCCGCCGCTGACGTCGAGATCGACGATCCTGGTGCGCTCGAAGATGCGGATGCGTTCGCCGCGGCCATGGATCATGTCGCGGATCGCCATGCGCCCAAACCGCGGCTCGAAGCAGAGCGGCGAGACGAAGCAGGCGCCGGGATTGAAGTTCTCCGAATCCGCCGCCTCCGGCTTCCAGTCGTAGCCGGCGCGGGAGTGGTCGCGGATCCGGCGCCGCAGTTCCTGGTAGCTGCGCGTACCGCCGGCGACCTCGATGAAGCGGTGCTCATCCAGTGCGGACACGCTGAGCAGTTGGCCGCCGATCTCCTCGGTCTCTTCCAGCAGGCACACGGCATGACCGCGTTCGGCGGCGCGCAGGGCGCCGGCCACTCCGCCAGGGCTCGCTCCGGCGACCAGCACGTCGCAGCGCACGACGCGCGGCGAGGCCGGCGCCTGGACGGTGCGCACCCATTGCTGGGGGTCGCCTACGACGCGCACGCTCTGCACATCGAGAACCGCGAAAGTCTGGGCTCCGGCCGGAGCGAACAGCAGGAGAACAAGCGAAAGCCGCCGCAACGCGAGAGACATGAACCCGCCATCATAGCGATTCCACTCGGAGAATCGATTTCCTACATTGACGTAGAGGCGCCAAAAACGCCTCGCAAACGGGACAACACGCAATTGAAACGCTATACTCTGTAGCGAATCGACAGCCTTATGAAACACTCCTTGCTGACCCTGACGTCGCTGGAGGCAGGGCGAAACCGCCTCAACCGACGCGGCGCGCTGTTCTCTCCACCCGCGCTCCTGTTGCTGTTCTTCAGCGCTCCTGTCCTTTGGGCGGCCGAAGCCGTTCCCCAATCCGCCGCTTTCTTCAACCAATACTGCACCGCGTGTCACAGCGAAACCGTGCAGTCCGGCGGGGTAAACCTGACGGAAATGCTGGGCCGGCCGTCGGTAGCCGAGGGTTTTCAGGATTGGGAGAAGGTCATCGCGGCGCTGAACGACAAGCGGATGCCTCCCAAGATGATGCCGCAGCCCAGCGACGAAGAGCGCCGGAGTACGATCGATTGGGTTCATCACGCGCTGCTCGAGTACGCTCAAGAAAATGACGGCGATCCGGGCCGCGTTACCGTCCGCCGGCTTACCAGCGGCGAGTACTCCTACACCATTGAGGATCTGACCGGCCTCGATCTGAACTTCGACCGTGACTTCGTGCCGGACGCCGTCGGCGGCGAGGGCTTCACTAACTTCGGCGACGCGCAGTTCACCGCTGACGCAGAACTCGAACTCTACCTCGACGCCGCCAAGCGCGTGGCCAACCATGCCGTCATCGGCGCCGGCCCGCTGCGCTTCTACGAGCACCCCGGGATGAGCGGTTTCGAGCTGTCGGCAATCCACCGCATCCACGACATCTACCGCGAGCACGGCTTCCGGGCCGTCGCCGCCGAGGGCGGCCGCGCCTTTGGCCTGGAACGCTACACCAAGGCCTTCTTCGCCGCCTGGAAGTACAAGAACCGCGAGGCGCTGGGCCAGCCGAACAAGTCCCTGACCGCGTTCGGCGCCGAGCTTGAGCTAAACCCGCGCTTCGTCGAGCACATCTGGGACGTGCTCGACCAGCCCAAGCACAACTACCCGACTACCGAGGTCGTCTCGAAGTGGCGCAACCTCCCCGCCCCCAACGGCTCGAACGAGAAGGCCGTCATGGACGAATGCGAGGATCTGCAAAAGTTCGTGATCAACTTCCCACGCTGGCTGTTTGGCGCGGGCGAACTCGCCATGGGCGGCGCCGGAGACGAGCGCGCCCTGGTCATCACGGACGCCTCGATCCAAGTCAAGCCCAACGAGAAGATGAATTTCGTGCAGCGCATGGACCGGCGCAATCCGGACACGGCGACCGTGCACATCTCGATCGGACGCGCCAACCCCGGCGCCGAAACCGACGCGTCGGTCATCTTCCGCAATGCGCAGGTGCGGCTCACCCGCGAGGACAAGTCCACGCCGCTGCGCGAGATCCTCGACGCCCAAACGGTAGAGAAGCTGGCCTTTGGCCACGGCCCGGACGGCATGGTCATCGGCCCCGACGATTTCGCGGCGCCGGCCGGTTCGGAACTCTCCTTTACGGCCAAGATTCCTACCGGGTCGCGAGCCTTTGCGATGAATGTCGAAGCCGAGATCGCCGGAGACCCCGGCGACGCGGTCATCCGGCTGCTGATCTCGGAAACGGCCGAAGGCGACAAGGGCCGGCCGTCGTGGGCGTTGCTGGGCGACGCGGACAGCGCAGGCTTCAAGAAGTGGAAGGCCGACATCCTCGAGTACGCCGGTTACTTCCCGCAGACCTCGCACGGCGAGCCGAACCCGTCGGACCGCGACCCGATTCCGCCGCCGTTCAACACCGACTACAACCAGCCGGAACGCGACCGCTTCCACCAGCGCGTGAAGTACTTCCGCGACGACCAGTTTCTCGTCGACAAAATGCTCGACGACGAGACGCGGCGAGAACTCGACAACGCCTGGCTGGACCTGAAGGCCTCGTTCGAGTTCCAGGACGCGACGTTCGACTTCGTCAAGGACAAGTACAAGCTCGACATTGACAAGCGCGTGGCCGAATTGACCGAGCAGGACCTGGCCGCCATGCCGGCTGAGCCGCAGCAGTACGCCCGCGCGCTCAAGGCCGACTATGACGAGGTGACGGCGGCGCTGGATGCCGCCGAGCCCGGCCATCTCGAGGAGGCGCTGGCCTTTGCCGAGCGCGCCTGGCGACGGCCGCTGACCGAGCAGGAGAAGGACAGCCTGCGCGGCTTCTATGTCCGCGCCGGCGAAGAGCTGGAACTCGACCACCGCAAGGCGATGCGCGCGCTGCTGACCCGCATTCTGGTGGCGCCGTCCTTCCTGTACCGCGTGGAGACCCCCGAGGCCCCGCGCGGCGTGACCGAACTCAACGACCACGAGCTGGCCGGCCGGCTGAGCTACTTCCTGTGGTCGTCCGCGCCCGACCAGGAGCTGCTCGATCTGGCCTCGGCCGGCAAGCTTTCCGACGAGAAGGTGTTGCGGGCGCAGGTGCAGCGCATGCTCGACAGCCCCAAGGCGCGCCGACTGGCCACGGAATTTTTTGGCCAGTGGCTGGGCTTCTACCGTTTCGATCAGTACCGCGGCGTGGACGCGAAGCGCTATCCCGAATTCACCGATTCGGCCAAGGCGTCGATGTACGACGAGGCCGTCTCGTTCTTCGAACACATCATTCGCCAGGACCGGCCCGTCCGCGAGATCGTCAGCGCCGACTACGCCTTCCTCAACAAGGAGCTGGCGACACTCTACGGCCTCGAAAAGGAGATCGAGTCCGAGGACGTGACGCTGGTGGAGAACGCCGATGAGCTCAACCGCGGCGGCGTACTGCGTTTGGGTGCGGTGCTCACCTCGACTTCGGCTCCGCTGCGCACCAGCCCGGTCAAGCGCGGCGACTGGGTGCTGCGCCGCATCGTCGGCACGCCGGTGCCGCCGCCCCCGCCGAACGTGCCTGAAATCGAGGCCGACGAGGAGGGCTTTGGCGCGAGCACCGTGTTCGAGCAGATGCAGGCTCACAAGACCAACCCGACCTGCGCCGGCTGCCACAACCGCATCGACCCGCTCGGCTTCCCGCTCGAGCACTTCGACACCATCGGACGCTGGCGCGACGAGTACTCGAACGGCCAGCCGATTCATGACAGCGGCACGCTGGTCGACAATACTGAAATCAACGGCTTCGAGGGCTTGATGAGCTACCTCGACAGCCAGGAGCCGCAGGTGCTCAAGAACCTGTCGTACAAGCTCATCGGCTTCGCGCTGGGCCGCACGGTCCAGGCCTCGGACCAGTTGCTGGTGGAGAGACTCACCAGCGGCGGCGGAGACCAGAGCTTCGCCGATCTGGCCGAGAAGATTGTCACGAGTCCGCAGTTCCGGACTCGACTGGGCCGCGAGGACTCGCCGGCCACATCGCAGACGCCCGGCGGTGTCGCCGCGTCGACAACCGCTGGAGAGGGTGGAAGATGAACAAGACCCCAAATACCGATCACGTGAACCGGCAGCACTCGCGCCGGAATTTCCTGCGAGGCGCAGGCGTCGCCATGGCGTTGCCGTGGCTCGAGTCCATGCCCCTGAAGGCGGCGACGAGCGGCCAGCCCGCTTCGAACAAGCCGCCGGTGCGCTTCGGGGTCGTCTATTTCTCCAACGGCGTCGAGCCGGAACACTGGTGGGCGAAAGGCGAGGGCAAGCAGATGGAGATCGGCCCCGCGCTGGCGCCGATGAAGCCCTACACTGAGGACTTCACCTTCATCAAGGGCATGTACAACCAGAAGGCGGTCGATAATCCGAGCCCGCACCTGGGTCGCATGGCCAACATGCTTTCCGGCGAAGACGTCAGCCTCGACCCGGCCGTCATCAAGGTCGGCACGAGCATGGACCAGGTGATGGCGCGCTACATCGGCGCCAAGACCGCCGTGCCCAGTCTGGCGCTCGGCATTGAGCCCAACGAGCTGCGTCTGGAAGACGGCGTCTCGATGATCTACGCCTCGGCCATCTCTTGGGCGACGCCGACCAGGCCGGCGACCAAGGAGATCTACCCGGCGCGCGTGTTCGACCGTCTCTTCGGCGACGGCAAGGACCGTGATCTGGACAAGAGCATCCTCGACTCGATCTTGAGCGACGCCAACAGCCTGCAGGGCAAGGTGAGCGTCAACGACCGCCGCAAGATCGACGAGTACATGGAGTCGGTGCGCGACATCGAAAAGCGCATCGAGCGCGCCGGCAAGCAGGAGACGCTGGAGGGTTGGCGGCCGACGCTGACCGAGCCCAACATGCCCCGCCCCGCGAACGAGCTGCCGCAGGATGTGGCTTCGCACATGAAGCTGATGATGGATCTGATCGTGCTGGCCTTCCAGACCGATCGCACCCGCATCGCCACGTGCATGCTCAACAACGATCTGTCGCAGATGAACTTCGGCTTCCTCAAAGGCGTCGAAGGCAGCCTGCACCTCGACCTCACGCACAACGGCCGCAAGCCGGAGCTCGAGGCGATGTATCTGCGCACGAACCAGTTCCACTTCGAGCAGTTCGCGTATCTGATCGACAAGATGAAGCGGATCGACGAAGGCGAGGGCACGACGCTGCTCGACAACTCGATCCTGCTGGGCGGCTCGAACCTGTTTGACGGCGACAAGCACGAGGCCGACGAGATGCCGCTGCTGCTTGCCGGCCGCGGCGGCGGAACGTTGAAGCCGGGCCGCGTGCTCGACTACATGGCCCCCGGCGACAACGACAAACGCCGCGCCTGCAGCCTCTGGCTGTCGATCATGGACCGCATGGGCGTCAAACTCGACCGCTTCGGCGACGCCGACTCGCGGCTGGTCGATCTGTAGAATCCACACCCCAAGGGCGGCCTCCGAGGCCGCCCTTGCTACTCGCCCACGATCAACCAAGCCCGAAGGCCCGCTCGTTTGTTACACGACGGAAACACTTTTCATTAGCAGGGACTCTGTTTTCAAGTGCCGTCCATGCGACGGCCGAGGAGTCCCCCTATGAATCGACTACTAACTTTTCTTTCGTGCCTCGCGCTTCTTGTCGTGGCCGCACCTGTCTCGGCAGCCGCTCCAGGCTACCGGTCCGAACTCGTATTTGAGCCGAATCTCGGCCAGGCCCCACACGCCACCCGCTTCATGGCCAATGGTCCCGCGGTCCGCGCCGCATTCGGTTCCGACCATGCCACCATCTACCTGGCCCCTCGCTCGAAACCGGCGGAAGCCATCACCATTCGCTTCTTGAACGCGTCCGCCGACGTCCGGCTATCGGGCGTTGATCCTCGGGTGGAAAAGCGCCATTACCTGCGCTCAGCCGGATCGGTATCGAACGTACCAACCTACGGCCGCGTTCGCTATGAGAACCTCCATCCCGGCGTCGATTTGGTTTTTTATGAGAGCCAGGGCAGGTTGGAGTACGACTACATCCTGCAACCGGGCGCCGAGCTGGGCGCGGTATCGTTCGAGGTCTCCGGACGGGCGGAAATCGACCCCCTAACCGGAGCGCTGCGCATCTTCGGCGAGAATGCCGAGATCCTGCAGCACGCCCCCCGCGCCTTTCAGCAGGGCCAAGAGATTGAAGTCTCCTACGTCTCCAAGGGTGAGAATCGGTTCGGATTCGAGGTCGGCGACTACGATCTCAGCGCCGAGCTCTTGATCGACCCCATCGTCGACTACTCGAGCTATCTCGGCGCGGGCGAGGACGATTTTGCCAACGCCGTGGCCGTTGGCGAGGACGGCTCCATCTACGTCACCGGACGTACGGACTCCGATGACTTTCCGGTGTCCGGCAACGCGATCTTGGCGCAGTTCGGCGGCGACGACGCTGACGCCTTCGTGACCAAACTGTCCGCCGACGGCTCCGAAATCTTGTGGTCGACGTATTACGGCTCGGAGAGCACGGACGTCGGCAATGACATTGCCGTCAACGCGGCCGGCGAGGTCTACATCACCGGCTGGACTGAGTCCGAAAATCTGCCGGTCGACGGCTTCCAAACGCAGTACGGCGGCAGCGTCGACTGTTTCGTCGCCAAGCTCAACGCGGACGGCGCCAGCCTCGCCTACGCCACTTACTTAGGCCATGGAGACGAGGATCGCTGCAACTCGATCGCGATCGATGACAGCGGCGCCGCGTATGTGGCGGGCTACAGCAGTTCGCGGGACTTCCCAGTCACCGAAGGCTCGCTGCAGGGCGATAACGCCGGCGGCCGCGACGCTTTTGTCGCCAAATTTGCCGCCGCTGGAGGAGGCCGGGCCTGGATCACGTTCCTCGGCGGCGCGGGCGATGACACCGCCCATGCCCTGGCCGTGGACGCCGACGGCGTCGTCTACGTGGCGGGCGAGACATCGTCCGCGGACTTCCCGCTGACCGATGACGCCGACCAGAACATCGGCGGCGGCGGCAGCGATGCATTCCTGGCGAAGCTGTCATCCGACGGGTCCGCCTTGATGTACGGCAGCTTCTTCGGAGGCGGCAACAACGACCGGGCTCTCGGCTTGGCGCTTGGTCCTCAGGGACACATCCATGTAGTCGGCGAGGCGGAATCCTCCAACCTGCCCGGTATTCTCGATCCGATTCAAGACTTCTTCGGAGGAGGCGACAGCGACGCCTTCATCGCCATGTTCGACGCAACGGGCGCCAATCGCCTGTCTGCGACCTTCTTCGGCGGCAATGACCGTGACTTCGCCACCGACGTCGCGGTGGACAATGCCGGCCGCATTTATGTGGTCGGCGGCACGTCGTCCTCGAACTTCCGCCTGACCGACAACGCCGTCCTGCCTGAGTACCGCGGCGAACAGGATGCCTTCATCGCACAATTCGAAGCGGCGGGCGCCGGCCTGTTGCAGTCGAGCTACTTCGGCGGCCAGGAAGACGACGAAGCGCGTGGAGTGGCGGTATCCTCCGAGGGTCGCGTCTACATCGTGGGATTCACGCGTTCGGAGAACCTGCCGTTGACGGACAACGCCCTGCAGTCCGACTTCAACGAAGATAGCGGCTTCAACCCGCTGGACGATCCCGTATCCGAGGCGTTCGTGGCGCGCATCTCGCCGACTGAGGGAGAGCGCGCGTTCACCACGGTTTCGGGCGCCAGCTTCCAGATAGGCCCGGTCGCGGCCGGGTCGATCGTGACGGGTTTCGGCACGGGTCTGACCGACACCGAAGAGTCAGCGACATCGCTGCCGTTGCCGACAACGTTGGGAGGCGTCCAGGTCCGCTTGACGGATGAGTTCGGGAACCAGTCGAACGCCGAGCTCTTCTACGCGTCCGGGAACCAGGTCAACTTCTTCATCCCCAGCAGTCTGGCGCCGGGGCGCTACGAGGTGGAGGTTCTCCGGGACGGAACGGCCATTTCTCGCGGCTTCGTCCAGGTGCGGAACGTGGCGCCGTCCTTGTTCACGGCTGACATGAGCGGCAGCGGTCCCGCCGCCGCCCTGGTCGCCCAACGCAGCGGAGACACGTTCACCAACGAGCCCATCTTCGAGCAGAACGCACCGGGCGCAATCAGCTTGAGAGCAATCGACCTCAGCGCGGCGGACGAAACGGTGTTGCAGCTGTTCGGCACCGGATTCGGCGGCGCGACGGATGTCGAGGTCCTCGTGGACGGGCGTCCGGCGGAGGTCCTGTTCTCCGGCAACCAAGGCGAGTTCGTCGGGCTCGACCAGATCAACGTCCGGCTGGGCGAGGAGTTCGCCGGCGTCGGTGAGACGACCGTGCAGGTCGTCGCCGACGGCATCGCCTCCAACGGAGTGCGCATCTTGCTGCAATAGCAGCGTCATGCCTGGACGGGTTCGCACCCGCGGACCTGTCCAGGCTGCCTGTTTTTGTGTTGTTGCGCTCACGGCGGCAAGGTTCGCCGCCTGATACAATCGGCGGTCGTCACAGCCGCCATGTCGCACCTTCACCGCCGCCACTTCCTCAACATCGCCGCCGGGGCCGCCGCTTCCCTGCCCTTTGCCTGCGGCTCCGCGCCGGAACCCGAACCGGCATCGACCTCCCCGCCCAACATCGTGCTGATCATGTCCGATGACATGGGCTTCTCCGACATCGGCCCCTACGGCGGGGAGATCCCCACGCCCGCGCTCGACCGCCTGGCGGCCAACGGCCTGCGCTTTCGGCAGTTCTACAACGCCGCGCGTTGCTGCCCCACCAGGGCGTCGCTAATGACCGGTCTCTACCCGCACCAGGCCGGCGTCGGCCACATGATGGGCGACTACGGTCTGCCCGGCTACCGAGGCGACCTCAACAAGCAGTGCGTCACCATCGCGGAGGTGTTGAAGGGCGCCGGCTACACGACGCTGATGTCGGGCAAGTGGCACGTCACGCCGCCGGAGAAGGAATCGAACGACAACTGGCCCCGCCAGCGCGGCTTCGACCGCTTTTTCGGCACCATCCAGGGCGCGGGCAGCTTCTACAACCCCGGCACGCTCAAGCTCGACAACGAGCCGGCTTCTGCCGACGACCCGGATTTCTACTACACCAACGCCATCGGCGACCACGCCGTCCGGTTCATCGACGAGGCTCCGAAGGAAAAGCCGTTCTTCCTCTACATGCCATTCACCGCGCCGCACTGGCCAATGCACGCGCCCGAGGAAGACATCGCCCGCCAGAAGGGCCGCTACGACATCGGCTGGGACGCCCTGCGCAAGCAGCGCTACCAACGCATGATCGAGATGGGGATCATCAAGCCGGAATGGGAGCTTACGCCGCGCGACGAGGCCGTGCCGCCATGGGAAGAGGCTGAGCACAAGGAGTGGGAGGCGCGGCGCATGGAAGTCTATGCGGCGATGGTCGAAATTCTCGACCGCAACATCGGCCGCGTGGTCGACACGCTGACCGAGCGCGGACAGCTCGACAATACGCTCATCCTCTTCCTGGCCGACAACGGCGGCTGCGCCGAAGGCATGAATCCTGACAACCGCAACAGCACCTACTGGTTTCCGCCCGAAACGCGCGCCGGCGACTACGTGCAGAAGGGCAATGACCCGGAAGTGATGCCAGGACCCGAAAACACTTACCAGAGCTACGGGCCGCCGTGGGCCAACGCCTCGAACACGCCGTTCCGCTACTACAAGCATTGGACCCACGAGGGCGGCATCTCCAGTCCGCTGGTTGCGCACTGGCCCGCCGGGATCTCCTCGCCTGGGACCTGGACGGACGAGATCGGCCACCTGATCGACATCATGGCCACCTGCGTCGATGTCGGCCGCGCCGAATATCCCGCCCAGTTCCACGAGCAGCCGATCCAACCCTATGAGGGCCGCAGCCTGGCGCCCATCCTGCGCGGCGAAGCGCCGGCCGAGCGCGAGGCGATCTACTGGGAACACGAGGGCAACCGCGCCGTGCGCCAAGGCAAGTGGAAGCTGGTTTCCAAGTGGAGTCCGCCCGAGGACAACCGCTGGGAACTCTACGACCTCGAGGCCGACCGCACCGAGCTGCACGACCTGGCCGCGTCGATGCCGGAGAAGGTGCAGGAACTCAGCGCCCTGTGGCAGACCTGGGCCGATCGCGTGGGCGTGGTCGAGTGGCGGAGCTGGCTCAAGAGCTGATCGGCCGTGGAAGGCGTATCCGTCGGCGTCCTCCTTTATCTCGCCGCCACCATGGCTCTCGGCTTCTGGGCCGGACGCCGGGTGAAGGGCGGCTCCGACTTCATCGTCGCCGGCCGCCGCTTGCCGCTGTGGCTGGCGACGGCGACGCTGTTCGCGACGTGGTTCGGCGGCGGCACCTGCGTGGGGGCGGCGGGCGCGGCCTACGAAAGAGGGCTACTGGGCGTCATCGCCGACCCGTTTGGCGCGGCGCTTTGCCTGTTTCTGGCGGGCTGGTTCTATGTGCGTCCGCTGCGGCGCATGCGGTTGCTGACCATCGGCGACTTCTTCCGCATCCGTTTTGGGGCCGGAGCCGAGCGCGCCGCCGCCTTGCTGCAAGTGCCGCCGTTCATCGGCTGGGCCGCGGCGCAACTGGTCGCTTTCGGGACGGTGCTGCAGGCGATCAGCGGGTTCGACCAAGGTACGGCCATCGTTGTGGGGGGCGTCACGGTCTTGATCTACACCGTCGCCGGCGGCATGTGGGCGGTCGCGCTGACCGATTCGCTGCAGGCGGTCGTCCTGATCGCAGGTCTGGCGGTGCTGCTGCCGATTGCGCTGGCCGAGAACGGCGGCTGGTCGGCGGTCAGCGCGGCGCTGCCGGAGGGCCGACTCGACTTCCTGCCTCAAAGCTCGCCCATGAGCTGGCTGTTCTACCTACAGGCGTGGCTGGTGGTCGGCGTCGGCAGCATCCCCAGCCAGGACCTGCTGCAGCGAACGCTGAGCTCGAAAAGCGAGTCGGTGGCCGTCCACAGCGCGCATATCGCGGGCGCGATGTACCTGACCGTCGGGCTGATCCCGGTGACGCTGGGGATGATCGCCTCGATCGCGCTGCCGAACCTCTCCGACCCGGAGTTGGCGCTGCCAATGCTGGGCCGCGAGTATTTGGGACCGGTTGGTTTGTCGCTCTTCCTGGGGGCTCTGCTGTCGGCGATCCTCAGCTCGGCCGACTCCGCGCTGCTGGCGCCCTCGTCGGTCTTCAGCGAGAACGTCATCCGGCCGCTGCTGCCAGGTCTGACCGAGGCCGCCCTGCTGCGGATCGCCCGCCTCACCGTCGTCGTGTTTTCATTGCTGGCGTTGCTGCTGGCGCTGCGGTTCCGCACGGTGTACGAGCTGATGATGACGGCCATGGAGGCCGGAGTCGCCGGGATGATCGCGCCGTTCACCGCCGGGCTCTACTGGAAGCGCTGCAACGGCTGGGGCGCGTTGGCGGGGATGCTCGGCGGGACGCTGGTCTGGGCGCTGATGAGCTTCTGGACCGAGGCGGTTCCGGCGGACCTGGTTGGACTGGCGTTTTCGATCTTGGCGGTGGTGGGCGTAACGCTGGCCACGGAGAAGGCCGCTCCTGCGTTGCCGCTGCGGGATATCGACGGGCGGCTGTTGAGCTAGTCGTCGTGCTCGAATGCAGCGGCGGGATCTCGAGCCGCATCCAAGATTCGCAAGATGTCGACCGTTTCCGCACCTACAAGCTAGTACGCCAGCACCCTGGAGAAAGGCGGGTCGACGACCGCTACTCTCCAGCCGTCGATGGCCGAATGATCGCTCGTCACCCGCGGCGAAGACTCCGGAAAGTCTGCCAGTCGGTCGAAGGTCTGAGAGACGGCCGCATAGAAGCGAAGGCCCAAAGGAGCTCCTCCCTGTTCGACATAGTAGTCGGCGATCCGGTCCAAGTCTCGGTCCGCCCGGGGCGAAACCCAAACGAGCTTCACGCGCGGGACGCCTCGTCCGACATAGAAGCGCCAGCCCGATCCTGCAAGCGACGCGTCTTGCTCTGCCAATAGACAGCGTCGGCCTGAATCGGCTCGCCGCTATGGACTCCTTCCAACAGCATCGCCTCGAGCTTCTCCTGAGCCCGGCGCTTCTCGTCGCTGCGAATCAGCTCGCGCACATACTCGCTGGCCGTGCTGTAGCGCCCGGACTCGACCTGTTGCTCGACGAACTCGCGGAGCTTGGGCGGCAGGGAGATATTCATCGTCGACATCGCGTTCTCAAGCTACGCCCCGATGGCAATATTTGTCAATTCTTGCCAGGTCGTGCTTCCACATCGCGGTCGTGAACTCGCTAAAATCAGTCGGAATCCCGTGATGCGCGTCCTCGCCCTGTCTTTGCTCCTCTGCGCCGCTGCGCTCGGCCAACCCAACCCGGTGGTCCAGTTCGAGACCTCCAAGGGCGCCTTCAAGATCGAGCTGTTTCCGGAGCATTCGCCCAAGACCGTCGAGAACTTTCTCACCTACGTCGACTTCCACTACTACGACGACACGATCTTCCACCGCGTGATCGAGAAATTCGTTGTGCAGGGCGGCGGCTTCACGCCCGAACTGCAGCAGAAACCGACGCTCCCGCCGGTGCCCATCGAAACCAAGAACGGGCTGGCCAACGACCGCGGAACCGTCGCTATGGCGCGCGACGGACGCAAGAACTCCGCCACCTCGCAGTTCTTCATCAACCTGGGCGACAACGAGCAGCTCAATCCCTCCGGCGCATCGTACGGCTACACCGTTTTCGGGCGCGTCATCGAGGGCATGGAGGTCATCGACGCCATCGCCGACGTGCAGACCAGCCGCCGCGGACAGATGGCCGACGTGCCGATTCTGCCCGTCTTCGTCGACAAAGCCTACCGGGTGAAGGATTCCAAGCCGTAGACGCCCGCTATAATACGACCCAATGAAGGTCCCAACGCTGTCCCTCGCGCTAGGAGCGCTGCTTGCCATGTCCGCCTTTGCCGCCTCGTCCATCCACGACTTCGAGATGAAGTCGATCAACGGCGAGACCGTCTCGCTCGGAGACTACGAGGGCAAGGTCGTGCTGGTGGTGAACGTGGCCAGCCGCTGCGGTTTCACACCGCAATACGAAGGCCTGCAAGCCTTGCATGAGAAGTATAAGGACAAGGGCGTGGTGGTGGTCGGCTTCCCGGCCAACAATTTCGGCTCGCAGGAGCCCGGCTCGGACGCTGAGATCAAGACGTTTTGCACGCGCAATTACGGCGTGACCTTCCCGATGTTTTCGAAGATCTCGGTGAAGGGGGCGGACAAGCACCCGCTTTACCAGTACCTGACAGCCGGCGGCGAAGAGGTGCCCTGGAACTTCACCAAGTTCCTCATCGGCAAGGACGGCAAGGTGATCCGCCGCTTCGCTCCGGACGTCGAGCCGTTGGCCGGCGATCTGACCAGCGCGATCGACCAGGCGCTCTAGTGGCTCGCCCCCCGCGCAAGAAGGGCCGCTTCAGCCGGGCGCAGGCGGCCGCAGCGTTTCTGCTGGCGGTGGCGCTGGTGGCTTTGCTGTTCTATTTGCAGATGTCGCGGTGAAGCACGCGAGCGTCTCTAGCTGGGGAATCTAGCTCCTCCTACAGGGACTCGAAGAAATCCTCATCAACTCGCTTTGGTTCGAGCACCTCTTCGGTTCGGCATCCCACGTCGTACCGAATCATTAGATCCGCTAGGCGCTGTCCATCGATGAGTACGATCCGAGATCCAAGCCCCGCGGCTGTCTCTCGAGCGGAGGCGGTGAAGTCAGAAGTCGTAACGAAGATGCCTTTGTGGGCTTTCTTCAGGCTGAGTGCGCCAAAGAAGTCCCTGATGGCCCCTGCTCCCACGCCCCTTCCTTCTGCGTACCGCTTTGCCTGGACATAAATCTGATCCACCCCCAGCGGATCCTGGTCTATGACTCCATCTACCCCGTCATCCCCGCTTTGACCGATAGCCCGGCCTGCATCTTGTGAAGTTCCGCCGTACCCCATCTTGATTAGGACAGACACGATTAGGTTCTCGAAAAAGGCAGGCGGAGCCTTCCTGACGCGTTCCAACAGGTCGTTGGAAAGCGAAGCCGTAATCTTACGATGGGCGGTGCGCAGCTGGTCCTCAGGGCTCTCCGCCTGCGCATCGGGGATGGCTGATCCGTTAGAGGGACTGCTGTCGTTCGTCCTGTTTCTGAAATCCCGAAAGTCATCGAATCGGTCCAGAAAGGAATTGTCAATCGACGTTGAGCCAGCCAGGGCTGCTCTTCCCCTCTCTGTGATCGTGAAGCGGCCTCGGCGCGTATATTCGAGCAGACCTGCCTGCTTCAGGTAGGTTTTCGCCCAGTGCACACGATTTGCAAAGACTGTCTGCTTCCCGCTCGACAGAAGCTCAGCACGTTCGTCAGTCGTCAAGCCAAACTCCTCAGAAAGGCGCTCCACGACATCGCCGACCTGAACCTCCCCGCCGGAAGCAGCTCGCAGCACCGGACGCATCAACGTTTGGTAGTCAGGAATCATGGGCTTGCTGATTTCAACCCGGCGCCCCAGGCTCGGCCGCCGGCCGGCAACTCGGCATGGTCACCATCATGGCGTCCAGAATCCGGCGCGGATCCGATTGCCCGAACGCATCCACGTATTCACGGCCAAACCCCGCCAGACGACGCGCGCAGCGATACAGCGTGAGCGGAGAAGCGCAGTAGGCGGCCGTCGACTGCGGCCTGACTGCGGCGACGAAATCTTCCGGCCCCGGCCCTGCGACCGCGCCTGCGTGATCCGATCTTCTCGCCACGATGACCGTCACATTCCGCGAAAAGGAGTCGAGCCGAACCTCGATCACCTCCCCTCCCGCCTCCACTGCCGCGCGCGTCAGCGTCTGCGGAGTGAAGCCGACCACGTGAGCCGCGTGGAACCGCTTGCGCGGGTGCTGGTGGGGCGATGCCATGTTCGGGGCCTCGACGATCAAACGCCCTCGATCGGAAAGACACGAAAGGCATCTTCTAAGCGCCCCGACCGGGTCCGCCAGGTGCTCGATCACGTGCATCATGGTCACCGCATCGAAACTCCGACCTTCGAACTGGAACTCACCGATGTTACCCACGACTGCATCCACCGAATACTCGCTTTTGGCGAATTCGACATAGCGGCCGTCCGGCTCGACACCTGTGGCGACCGCGCCGTGTCGGCCAAGGACGTACAGCCACTCGCCGCTGCCGCTGCCCACGTCCAGGACGCGGTCGCCGGGGCGAACATAGGCCGACAACGACCGCAGTCGGTTGAGCGCCAAACGCCCCGCCCGCGCTACGTGGCGAGGCTTGGGCCGCCGGACGCCCTTATAGCTGAGGCGGTACTCGTTGGCGTAGAACTGACGCAACTCCTGTGCGCTAGGCATCGGATCGCTGCGCAGCAGACCGCATCCCCGACACACCACTGTGGTGAGGTCGGCGCCGTCCCGTCCTCGAGCGGCTATGGGCTCCGCCAACCGACTCGAGCACAGCGGGCAAGGGTGTTTGGGTTCGAACCGGTTAGATTCCATGGTGTTATCGAGCCGACTGCAGATATCCACGGTGAAAACTCGCGACCTTTTATAGCACGCGGGGTTTGTCTGTCCAACTGAATCGGGCAAGTCCGCCAACCGCCCCTTATTGGCGTGGCATTCGAGTAGAACCTACGGAATGCAGGGCGCCGCGCTATCTTGAGAGGTAGCCAGCATGCTCGATCGTATAACCGTCCGCGGCGCGCGGCAGCACAATCTGCGCAACCTCGATCTCGAGATTCCCCGCAACACCCTCACCGTCGTCACCGGCCTCAGCGGCTCCGGCAAGTCGTCCCTCGCCTTTGACACGATCTACGCCGAGGGCCAGCGCCGCTATGTGGAGACGCTGTCGCCCTACGCCCGCCAGTTTCTCGACCAGATGGAGCGGCCTGACGTCGACTCGATCGACGGTCTGAGCCCGGCGCTTTCGATCGAGCAAAAAACCACCAGCCGCAGCCCGCGCTCCACCGTCGGCACCATTACCGAGATCTACGACTACCTGCGGCTGCTGTACTCCTCCATCGGCAAGCCGCACTGCGCCAACTGCGGCACGCCGATCGTACGCCAGACCTCGGACCAGATCGCCGAGCGGCTGCTCGAGGAGTGGGCCGGCGAAAAAATTCTGGTCATGGCGCCGGTCGTCCGAGGCCGCAAGGGCATCTACCGCCGCGAGTTCCAGCAATTCGCCGAGAAGGGCTTTTTGCGCGCCCGCGTAGACGGCGAGATGCGCGCGCTCGATGACGACATTCATCTGGAACGCCACCACGCCCACACGATCGAGGTCGTGGTGGACCGCATCAAGGTGCGCGAAGGTTCGGAGAAGCGGCTCGAAAACTCCATCCGCACAGCGCTCAAGCTGGCCGACGGCCTGATCGTGGTCGCCAAGGAAGACGGCGAAGAACGGCTTTTCTCCGAAAAGCTGGCGTGCATCGCCTGCGGCGCCAGCGTTCCCGCCTTTGAGCCGCGCTCGTTCTCCTTCAACAGCCGCTACGGCGCCTGCCCGGACTGCAACGGACTGGGAAGCCAGTGGGATTTCGACGCCGACAAGCTGATCACCGACCCCTCCAAGCCTCTGCTCGACGGCGCCACGGCGAGTTGGCTGATCTACGCGTCGATCGCCAGCGAGATCCGCAAGGCGGCGCAGAAGCAGGGCATCCCGATCAAGAAGAAGGTGTCCGAGCTGACAGAAACCCAGCTCAACTACATCATGCATGGCGGCGGTCGCGGCTACCCCGGTCTGCTCGCCCTGCTGCGCGACTGGCACGATGAGGGGCTCTCCGACGACTACCGCGAGTGGATGATGCGGTTCCAGTCGCCCACCACCTGCCCCACATGCAACGGTGCGCGTCTGCGTCCGGAGAGCCTGGCGGTGAAGCTGGAAGGCCGCTCGATCGCGGAGTTCGTCTCGCTGCCGATCGGCCGCGCACACATGGTGGCGCAGAGCATCCGGCTCAACGACCGCGAGCGGCTGCTGGCCGGCCGCATCCTCGACGAGATCCGCGAGCGGCTGGGTTTTCTGACTTCTGTCGGGCTGGAATACCTCACGCTGGACCGCTCAGCCGCCACTCTGTCCGGCGGCGAAGCCCAACGTGTGCGCCTAGCCACCCAGATCGGAACCAAGCTGCGCGGCGTTCTCTACGTGCTCGACGAGCCGTCGATCGGCCTGCACGCGCGCGACAACCAGCGCCTGCTTGATTCGCTGACCAGTCTGCGCGACCTGGGCAATACGATCCTGGTGGTCGAACACGACCAGGAGACCATTGAGCGCGCCGACTACGTGCTCGACCTCGGGCCCGGCGCGGGACGCCTGGGCGGCGAGCTGGTGGCGTCGGGGACTCCGGCGGAGATCGCCTCGAGCGCACGCTCTTTGACCGGCCAGTACCTCAGCGGCCGGCGCAGCGTCCCCGTCCCCGAAAACCGCCGCAAGGCCGGACGCGACAAGCTCACCATCCGCGGGGCCAAAGAGCACAACCTCTGCGACGTCGATGTCTCGATTCCGCTGGGACTGCTGACCGTCGTCACCGGCGTGTCGGGCAGCGGCAAGTCGACGCTGATCAACGACATCCTCTTCCCGGTGCTGATGCGGCACGTCTACAAGTCGCACCTGCAGCCGGGCAAGCACGGGAAGATCGACGGACTCAAAAAGGTCGACAAGGTCGTGCGCATCGACCAGTCGCCGATCGGCCGCACGCCGCGCTCGAACCCGGCCACCTACAGCGGCGTGTTCACTCCGCTCAGGCAGTTCTACGCCATGCTGCCCGAGGCGCGCGCCCGCGGCTACCAGCCCGGCCGCTTCAGCTTCAACGTCAAGGGCGGACGCTGCGAGGCTTGCCAGGGCGACGGCAATCGCCGCATCGAAATGAATTTTCTGCCCGACGTCTTCGTCACCTGCGACGTCTGCCGCGGCCGCCGGTACAACCAGGAGACCTTGCAGGTGAAGTTCAACGGCGCCTCCATCGCCGACGTACTCGAGTCAACCGTGGAGCAGGCGCTGCCGCTGTTTGAAAAACTGCCGCTGGTCTACAACAAGCTCAAGACGCTCTCCGACGTCGGCCTGGGCTACATCCACCTAGGCCAGTCCTCGACCACGCTGTCGGGCGGCGAAGCCCAACGCGTGAAGCTCGCCAAGGAACTCAGTAAGCGCCAAACGGGCCAGACCGTCTATCTGCTCGACGAGCCCACCACCGGGCTGCACTTCGAGGACGTGCGCAAACTGCTCGAGGTGCTGCAGCAGTTGGTGGAACTGGGCAACACCGTCGTCATCATCGAGCACAATCTCGACGTCATCAAATCCGCGGACTGGATCGTCGATCTGGGCCCCGAGGGCGGCGACGGGGGCGGTCAAATCGTCGCCGCGGGCACGCCGGAAGAGGTGGCCGGGGTCGAGGGCAGCTACACCGGCCGGGAGTTGAAGAAGGTCCTGCCGACGCCGTTTCGGAACTGATGCGCGACAGCTGAACTGCGCTCCGGAACGCACAGCTACATCCGGATCCAGTTCCGCAAATGCGCGTGCTCGAAGATCATTTCGTGCTGAATCTGGAGATCCTGCCCAAGCCCAGCCTCCAGCGCGCGCTCATACATGGCAATCGCAATCGCGACATCGACGTACGCCAACCCTACTGCGTTGAAGTAGATGATCTCCTCGTCGCTCTCGCGCCCCGGCTTCACACCCGTGACGATGTCGACCAAGTTTGCGTAGACATCGCCGTCCGACAGCTCGCCATCCTTGTACATCCGGCTCAGCGTCTGCGTCCGATGCTTCACCGTTTCCCAGTCGTCGCAGACAATTTTGTCGCACTTCTTGGCAACCGCATACTCGTCCTCCCAACCGCCGACATGGCTGTAGAAAGCGCCAGGCTTCACCCAATCGGCCTTTAGCAAAGGCGCCTGCACGCTTGTCGCCGTGACGATGATGTCAGCGTCCTCGATCGCATTCTGCGCTCGCGTGCCGGCAGCTTCAAATGTCAGATCGGGCATAATGGCCGACATCTCCCGAATGAACTGTTCCTCTTCCGCGTCGAGCTTCGCCGCCACCCGGCAAACCTTCAGCGACGGGCGTGCGGTCTTCATCGCGATCAGATGCATCTTGGCCTGTTCGCCGGCGCCGATAAAGCCGATCGTTTCCGCGTCCTCGCGCGCCAGCCGCTGCGCCGCCATCGCGCCCATCGTCCCTACGCGAATGTTCGAGCACAGCGTCCCCTCCATGAAGGCGATCGGGAATCCATGAACGATCTCCGACAGAATGATGACGGCCGACAGGTTCTGGACGCCGAACCTCTCCGGGTTCGGAGGGAAGACCGACACCCACTTGACGCCGCAGATTTGCCGACCGGTGAATGTCGCCGGCAGACAATTGATCCGTTCCTGCGTCTGGTCGTTGAAGATCTGAACGATCTTCTCCGGAAAGATCACCTCCCCGGCATTGAATGACCGCAACGCCGCTTCGGCGGCATCCATCGCCATTCGGATGTCAAGACAGCCGGCCCCCAGCAAATCCTCCTGTGAGAAGAACCGACAATGCACCTCGTGGTTTGCCATAAGGCGATCAGCAATGCACGCTGGGCGCCACACCGAGTCTCGTCGCCTAACACGGTCCATTGGCGGTCTAGCGACAAGTCTGCGCGAAATCCCCCTTTAGGATGGGGCGTCCGGCACACAGACCTGGAGCGTGCTCCGGCGCCGCTACGGCAGGCTGGTAGCATAAGAAGTTCGGTCGGCCGCATGGAATCAGACATCCCCTCGCAGGAAAAATCCGGCGCATCCGATAATCGTCTGATTTTCGATCCAGACCGCCTCCCCCCCAGCCCCTCTTCCCCGGAGCCGCCTGCGCGCCGGGAACCAGGCTATGGAGATCTGCTCCAGGGAGTCGTCTTCGCACTGCTCTCGCTGGGGCTCTGCATCGTGCTCGGCGGCGTTGTCATCGAAGTCATCAAGCGCCTCACCGGCGCGGAGATCTCCACCGCGGAGGGGGCCACGCAGTTGGTGGTGATGCTGCTGGTCCAGGGCGTTTGGTGGGCCGTGGTGATGGCGTTTCTATACTTCATCGTGGTGGTGAAGTACGGCATACCGTTCGCCGAGGGGCTCGACTGGAGCCCGATCCGCTCCAAGGCTCCCTACCTCGCCGGGGGCTTCGCGATGGCTCTGGCCGTCACGGCGCTGGCCAACGTGTTGCCGATGCCCGATGAGCCCTCGCCGCTCGAAGCGCTGCTCGAAGAGGCCAAGCGCTTTCTGCCGCTGTTCGTCGTTTTCGGCGTGCTGATCGCGCCGGCGGTCGAAGAGGTCGTGTTTCGGGGATTTGTCTTCGGCGTGCTCGAACGGGCGCACGGCGCCACGGTCGCCATCGTCGCCACCGCGGCGCTGTTCGCCGCTCCGCACAGCACCCAGTACGGAGGCCGCTGGCAGATCCTGCTGATCCTGTTTCTGGTGGGCCTCGCGCTCGGCGTCGTGCGCGCACGCACCGGCTCGACGCTCGCCACCACCTACATCCACGCGGCCTACAACGCCACGTTCATGCTGGCGCTGATCCTGGCCGAGATCGCCCCGGAGCCGGCGGACGTTTGAGTTTCCCCCCCGATCCCAAGAAAGGACAATCACAGAAGTCATGGTCAAGACGATTGAATGGACGCCGGAAGGCGTCGTGATGATCGATCAGCGCATCCTGCCGATGCGCGAGGAGTTCATCACCTGCAAGAACTACCAACAAGTAGCCGACGCCATCCGCACGATGGTGATTCGCGGCGCGCCCGCCATCGGCTGCGCTGCGGCCATGGGCGTTGCCATTGGCGCGCTGCAGGCTTCGGACGAGAACTTTGACGCCGAGTTCGAGCAGATCTGCTCCACGCTGGCGGCCACACGCCCCACGGCGGTCAACCTGTTCTGGGCGATCGACCGCATGAAGAAGCTGGTGGAGCAGCTGCGGGCCGAAGGCGCCTCGCTCGACGCCATCCGCCAGGCGCTGGTCGCAGAGGGCGAGAAGGTGCTCGAGGAAGACATCGAAATCAACAAAGCGATGGGCCGTCACGGCGCCGCGCTGCTGCCGCAAGGCGCCACCGTGATGACGCACTGCAACGCCGGAGCCCTGGCCACCGGCGGCTACGGAACCGCACTCGGCGTGATCCGGGCCGCGGTGGAAAGCGGCAACGCCGTCGCCGTGCTCGCCAACGAGACGCGTCCGTTCCTGCAAGGCTCGCGTCTGACGGTGTGGGAGCTGCAGCAGGACGACATCCCCGTCACGCTGCTTACCGACAACATGGCCGGACACGTGATGCGTGCGGGCAAGGTCGGCGCGGTGGTCGTCGGTGCGGATCGCATCGCCGGCAACGGCGACGTCGCCAACAAGATCGGCACCTACTCGGTGGCCGTACTGGCGAAAGAGAACAACATCCCGTTCTATGTGGCCGCGCCGATCTCGACGCTCGATCTGACGCTGGCCAGCGGCGATGAGATCCCGATTGAAGAGCGGGACGCCGAAGAGGTCACGCACCACGCCGGCGCCCAGGTCGCTCCGACCGGCACCCAAGTGATGAATCCGGCCTTTGACGTGACGCCCAACAAGTACATCGCCGGCATCATCACGGAGAAGGGCGTGGCGCGCCCGCCTTACGTGGAAAGCCTGCGCGAGTTGGCGAGCAAGTAGACGCGATCGTGTCGACAACCCCGGCGGCTCCCGGCGCTTCATCGCCGGGGCCGGCGGTCTCAACAGCGCGTCGGACGACGCACGGCGATTGCGGAACCGTCCGCAAGGAAGGCCGAGGTCGGCGCGGCTTCGAGCGCCGGGGCGAACGCCGGACCGTACAGCGCGGCCGCGTCGAGTTCCACCCGCACATCTTCCACCGGCTCGACGCGCCAACGCGGGTGCTCGACGCGGTACTCGAGCGTCGAGCCGTCGCGCTGGGCCGCATACCCCCAATAGTGCTCGCTGATGAACTCCTCCTCCGAACCGGCGGCGGCCGTTTCCGGCGCTCCGGTCGGCCGGCCGCCGATCGATTCCCAGGCGCCGTCGCGCCGCCAACCGTAGGCCACGCGCTCCGCGGAGACCTCGTGCCGCATCGGCATGGCCACATAGCGCTCGTTGTAAGCGGCGCGGGCGGTCCAGGCGATGGCGGACTTGGGGACGATCTCCTTGACGAAGACCACGCCGCGCCGGACCTCGTCTCCCACGCGCCGCCGGACGTAGAAGCGCAGGTTCACTTCCTCGAAATCGCGGTGCAGCGGCACGGGGACGCCCAGCAGCCGCGTGTCGAGAAACAGAAACCCCACCAAACTCACGAAGGTTTGGCCCTCAAAAAAATCGATGTCCACGCCGCGCGGCAAGTAGCGATCGAGCGCGGTCGGGTCCACGGCGTAGTTGATCATCAGCAGCGATTGCCAGCGAGCCGTCAGGAAATTGCGGGGCGGACGCTTCTCACTCATCCCACGCAAGAGTTTCTCACGAGCGGGCGTGCGCGCTTCGTCCGTAACCGAAGCGCGGCCGCCGCCGAACATCTTCACAGGATGCGCCGACCGCTGCTCTACGCCGCCGCCGCTCTCGGCCTGGCCGCGGGCGCGGGCGCCGCATGGTTTCTACTCGGAACCGGATGGCGCCTGCGAACCCGCCGCGTGGGAGACGCCCTGCTCTTCAGCGAACACATCACTCCCGGCCCCGGAAACATCTACACCGCCGAAGAGAATGCCGCGATGGCGCGCAAGATCAACGTGACCCGCTTCGTCACCGACCGCAGGAAGCGAGCGGAGATCGCAGACATTCTCCGCTTTCGCAGCCGAGTCGGCGTCGGCGAACCGGCTCCGGACTTCGACCTGCCGACCGCGTCCGGGGTGCGGCTCCGCCTCAGCGACCTCCGCGGCCGCTACGTCGTGTTCATGTTCGTCGCCATGACCTGCCCGCCGGCGCGCATGCAGACTCCGCGCTTCGAAGAGTTGCAAGCGAAGTACAGTCCGGACGATGTCGTATTCCTGCTCATCTATTCCCGCGAACGTCATGCCGGCGAACGCGGCTACCCGGAGTTCCGCTACGCCGCCACGGATGAGGACAAACAGGCGCTGGCCGACCTGCTGGCCAAGCGCACTTCCCTGCCCATCGTCATCGATGGGATCGACGAGCGGACGCTGAACAGCTACGGGGCCGTCCCCAACGCCGCCTATGTCATCAATCCCCAGGGCGCGATCATCTTTCGCTCCACCTGGGCGGACTCCCGCAAAGTCAAACAGGTCCTCGACACGGCCTTGGGAAGCTAAGAACAGTTACTCGTCATGGCGCGCGGCTGCTAAGATCCGCACAGCCATGACGACTCGCCTGTTCTTGCTTGCCCTCCTTTTGTCCGCGCTCCTCCCGGCCCAAAACAAGCCCGAGCGGCTGGAACGGCTTCGCGACCAAGGTTTCGGCCTGTTCATCCACTGGAGCCTGGACAGCCAGGTCGGCTCGGTCATTTCGCACTCGATGGTCGGCGCTTCGGACGAGTACGTCGAGCGATTCACTCAAGAGCTGCCAAAAACCTTCAACCCCACCGAGTACGACCCGGTCGAATGGGCGCGGCTGGCGAAGTTGGCCGGCTTCCAGTACGTCGTCTTCACCACCAAACACCACTCCGGCTTCTGCATGTTCGACACGAAGACCACCGACTTCTCGATCATGAACACGCCGTATGGCCGTGACATCACCAAAGAGCTCGTCGACGCCTTCCGTGAAGCCGACATCCCCATCGGCTTCTACTTCTCGCCCGACGATTTCCACTTTCTCGCCAAGCAGGGCACGCTCATCAGTCGCCGCCGGCCGGAGGTTTTCCCGGAAAACAACCCCGAGCTGATGCAGCACGACCTCGCCCAGATCCGCGAGCTGCTCACCAATTACGGCGCCATCGACTACCTCTTCATCGACGGCCCACCGGAGGGCCTGCGCGAACTCGCCTGGGAGTTGCAGCCCGACCTCGTGGTCACGCGCGGCGCGATCGAGACGCCGGAGCAGTACACCCCGGGCCTGCCGCTGGAAGGCGCCTGGGAAGGCAACCTCACCATGGGCGTGCAGTGGCAATATCGGCCCACCAACGACACGCTCAAATCCGGCACGGAGCTGCTGAACACGCTGATCGAGACCCGCGCCAAGGGCGGCAACCTGCTGCTCAACATCGCGCCGCATCCGTTGGGCGACATCCCCGGTCCGCAGGCCGACCGGCTGCGGGAGATCGCGCTGTGGATGCTGGTCAACCGCGACTCCATCTACAACGTGCGCCCCTGGATCATCACCAACGAAGGCGCCATCTGGTTCACCCGCTCGAAAGACCGCAAAACCCTCTATGCCCTGGTCACCGGAGCGCCCTGGAAGTACGCGGAAGAAAAGAAACTCCTGCTGCGATCGGTGCGCCTGCGCGAGGGCGGTTCCGTGCGTGTTCTGGGGCAGAACGACAAGGTCCTCGAATACCGTCCCGAGGTGGTCCCGGCCACAAAATGGCGGCAGACCGACGCCGGGCTCGAGATCACCGCGACCCGCGCCCAACGGCTCTACAACGACCGCCGCTGGCCCAATCCCGTCGTGCTGGCGATCGACGGCGCCGAGCCCAATCTCGAACCGCCGGTGGTGCTGACCAGCGAAGCGCGGCGCGAAGGCGCCAAGGTCTCCCTGAGCGGCAAGCTCGACAGCCTGGGAGACGCCGCCTCCATCGAGGTCGCCTTTGAAGTCCGCCGCCTCAAGGACATGGCCGACCTGTATGAGCCCGACGACCCCTGGCGCACCGTCGAGGCGGGCAAGCGCATCTCGCCCGGCGAGTTCATGGCGACCACCAGGCTCGACCCCGGCCGAGATTGGGAGTACCGCGCCGTCGCCCGCCACCCCGCGTTGACCCTCTACGGCGCCGTCCAGCCGATCGGGAAGCTGATACAGTGAGCCAACGACTATGAGAACCTCGAACCCGGCCCTCAACGAGCGGACTTTTCGGCAAATCAGCTCCAGCTACGGCGGCGTCTCCACCGAGCGCATGACGCTCGACGGCGTGGTGAACCGCACCGGCACGCTGTTGCTGCTGGCGGTGGTCGGCGCGCTGTACCCCTGGAGTTTGGCGACGGCGGGGCAAGACGTCTCGCTGTTCCTGTTCGGCGGCTTGATCGGCGGCCTGGTGTTGGCGCTGATCACCTCGTTCAAGCCGGCCTGGGCGGCCGTGACGGCGCCGGCGTATGCGCTGGTGGAAGGGCTATTTCTGGGCGCGATCAGCGGTTATTTCGAGCTGCGTTACCCCAACATCGCGGTGCAGGCGGTGGGCTTGACACTGGGAACGGCGGGCGCGCTGCTGTTCGTCTACCGCATGCGGATCATCAAGGTCACCGAGAACTTTCGCATGGGCGTGGTGGCTGCGACCGGCGGCATCTTCCTGTTCTACATGGCGAGCTGGGTGCTGGGCTTCTTCGGCATCCAGATTCCCTTCATCCATGAGAGCGGGCTGGTCGGCATCGGCTTCAGCCTGGTAGTGGTGGTGATCGCGTCGCTGAACCTGGTGCTGGATTTCGACTTCATCGAAAGCGGCGTCAATTCCGGCGCCCCGAAGCAGATGGAGTGGTACGCGGCGTTCGGCCTGATGGTCACGCTGGTGTGGCTGTATATCGAGTTCCTGCGCCTGCTCTCGAAGCTGCGGGATGATTAGGGCCGAAAGCGAGTCCGGCACTCGGCCAACTTCGTTTCCGGAGTTCGAGATGGCCCCCGGCGTGAAGTCGGGAGGCCATCTCTTAGTCTCCGGCCCTGACGGCGCGTGACGGCGCAAGCCGCATGGCTCAGGCGACGCCGGGCTTGTCGTGGTCAATGCGGAAGGGCTTGCCGCCTTCGAGGATCGAGCGCCGACCGGCCTGGCAAACCAGCTCGTTGAAACGGCTGTTGGCGGGCGTCGCCAGAACGCCTTTCGCGTCGATCTCGGCGATCAATTTCCGGCGCTCCTCCAGCGTCGACGCTTCGCGCTCGATGCGCTGCACTTCCGACACCAAGGCGTCCACCGAGCGGACCCCATACCCCCACGGAACCAGTCCCGGGCCGCCCAGGTCCTGGTACATGAAGTAGTCCGGGCTGGGCTCGGCATAGGCCGTCGCGCCGGGGCCGCCGGGATTTTCGAGATAGGCGTACTTGATGCCGCGATACTGGTCCGAGTGCTGCAGCCAGGCGCCCTTGTCGCCGCCTGAAAAATACAGCGTCATGCCCTGCGTGTTCGGGCCCCCGGCCTGGTCGGGAAAGCTCAGCGAATTCTGCACGTTCAGGCAGCCGCCGTTGGACCAGATGATGCGCGCGTCGGTCCACAGATAGCCCTCCACGCCGTTGGGAAACTTGTCCTTCACGCCGTAGACGCTCACCTCCACCGGCAGCAGCCCGGTGAGGAAGTGCACGAGGTCGACGTAGTGGCAGCCGATGTAGACGAAGCTGTCGGTCTGGTCGCAAGAGAACCAGTTCTGAAAGTTGGAGTGGCGGTAGTACCACTTCTCCATCAGCACGGCGTGGCCGAGCTTGAACTCGCCGAACATCCCCTGCTGGGCCCGCGAGCGGGCCATGAGCGAACGCGGATCGAAGCGCTTGTGATACTCCACGCCGACGAAGAGGCCGCGCTGCTCGGCTTCGCGCTCGATTTCGAGCGAGTGCTCGACGTCGAGCACCAGCGGTTTGACGCAGATCACGTGCTGGTCGGCGCGCAGCGCGTCCATCACGATCGGGTAGTGGGTTTGATCGGGCGTGGCCACGACCACGGTGGAGCGCGGCGGCAGCTCGGCCAGAGCCTTCTTGTACAACTCGGGCTGACGCTCGGCGCCCTCTCCGGCCGTGTAATCGGGCATCGGGCGGAAGGAGCGGTCGGGAAAGGCCTTCTGGAGCGCCGGCGCCTCGGCCAACGCCTTCACCGTGCGGCCGTGCTGGGCGCAGACGGTGATCGGGCCCAGCCGGCCCTCGCGCTGCATTTGATAGAGAGTGGGCAGAATCTGGTCGTGGGCGATCATGCCGCCGCCGATCAGGAGTACGGGTGTGTCGTTCATGTCCGGCCTTCCATCGTAGCGAGTTGGGGCGGCCGGCGCGGGCTCAGCCCCGGGCACAGCGCTGCTGCGCCCCTTACCAGTTCGTAATGGAGCCGTCCGGGCGCGAGTACAGCGGAATCGGCCGCGACTGCTCGGTGACCTCGAGAACCAACTCGGCCTGCGACGGATCGAACTCAACGCCCAGGCCCGGCTTGTTGACCGGATAGAGCTTACCGGCGCGGAAATCGTAGTCTTCGGGCAGATGCGGCGCGCGCAAGTCTCCCAGGCCGCGCATTTCCATGATGTGCGGACCGGACGAGGCTGCCAGACAATGCACCAGGGACGCTTCGGCCACCGGTCCGGTGAAGTGCGGAACCAGGCCGACGTAGTGCGTCTCGCAAATCGCTGCCAGCTTCATGAACTCCGTGATGCCGCCCGCGTTGGGCAGCGTGACGCGCGAGTAGTCGAAAAGCTGGTTCTCGATCAGCATGTTGGCGTCCCAACGGTCGCCGTAGTGCTCGCCGACGGCCAGCGGCACTTTCACCATCGGGCGGAAGGTGCGGTAGACCTCGGGGTTCTCCGAGCGAATCGGGTCTTCGACGAACAAGGGCCGCAGCGGCTCGATCAGGCCGCACAGGCGCACGGCGTCCGGCAGGTCGAGGCGGGTGTGGAAGTCGATCGCCCAATCGCCCTCGTCGCCCACGCCCTCGCGGATCTGCTTGCACATCTCAAAGGTGCGGTCGACCTCGCGGCGCGCCTTGTAGCCGTCTTCGCCGGCGTCGGCGCCGTGGAAGCGGAACGCCCTGTAGCCGAACTCGATGCAGGCTCGGGCGGTCTCGGTCAGGTTGCCGCGGTTGGGGAAGCCGGTGGCGTAGCACTCCACGAAGTCGCGCGTGAGGCCGCCGAGCAGCTCATAGACGGGCACGCCCAGGGCCTTGCCCTTGATGTCCCACAGCGCCAGATCGATCGCCCCGAGCGCGTGCACCTTCTCCCGCCCCGGCGGGTAGAAGTAGTGCCGGTACATGAGCTGCCACAGATGCTCGATGCGGGAAGGATTCTCGCCGATGATCAGGCCGGCGAGCTGCTCGATGGAGTCGCGGTGGCCGCCCTCGCCGATGCCGGTGATGCCCTGGTCGGTCTCGACGACGACGATCTCGCTGGACTGGTTGAAGATGGGGCGCGTGTCGCCGCCGACGTGGTAATACTTCACGCCGGTGATCTTCATTTTGGGCAGTGCTGCGTGGGCGGCGCGCGGTCCGGGCAGGACTGCGGCGGCTCCAGCGGACAGGGCTTGGAGGAAGGTGCGACGGTGCATCAGGCGGATTGTAGCGTAGCCGGCGGCGGCCCTACGGCTCCTTCCGCGCCGCAACCTTCAGAGAGTGTGTGAAAATACTGCACCCGCTGATCCAGACGGTCCGACAATAAACAGATTCCGTCTCCGGTTTCCCTATAGCCCCCGGCTTTAGCCGGGGGAAATGCACGTTTAAGCGACTCAAAGTACGACACTTGCCCTCACCCGTTCTCGCGGGTGAGGGCAAGTGCAAGAGACGGGAGGGGCCGATCTTAGTTACCCCCGGCTTCAGCCGCATAAGCGCTAACTTAAAAGACACATTCGAGGGACACGGCGGCGAGAGGGCTCGCGCAGGTCGCAGGCGATGTCGTTCCAGTTCTCGATCACGGCGGACAAAGACAGGGGCGGCTCGATGGCGTGCCAGATTTGGTGGATCTGAAACTGAAATTCACGCCAGCGGCTCGCCACTCGGTTCGTGGTGCGGGTAGCCCCAGGGGGAAATGTCCCGGCCCACCCGGCCGAGCTTCTCGGCAAGCATGGCCAGCAGTAACTTGCCATACAGCCAGGCTCTCGAACTCTCCGGGTCGCGCTTGGGCAGGTGTCCCAACTCCGCCAACGACTTGAGCCGCTTGAACGCCAGCTCGATCTGCCAACGCTGGCGATACAATTCCAGCACTTGGTCGCTCGAATAGCTCGGCGGCAAGTTCGTCCAAACCAGCACATAGGCGGCCAACTCCAAGGTCTCCGGCCGCACTTTCGTCTGGGCGCGCTGGGCTGCGCGCAGCAGTTTGCGGCGCGCCTTTTCAGTGGCGTCGGCGCTTTTGCGCAACGCGCACAAACGCCCCTCGAGCAACCCCTGTTCGCTGCGCACGTGCACGCGCCACTGCCGCGATCGACCCGCCTGGAGTCGGCGCAATCGGGCCAACAGCGGCCACTTGCGCCCAGCGGAGTCGAGCAACGGCGTCGAGCCGTGGTTGTAGCGCACGACGAGATGGATCCCTGTGTCTTGCGCCCACGCCAGCGCGCGGGGATGGATGTAGGCGCGGTCGGCGAGCACGATCTCGCCGGCTTCAAAGTCGAAGCGGTCAAGCCGTTCGCCGGTACCTTCGCCGTGGCTGGGAGTGATTTCGAAATGATCACAGCGCAGCGAGGGCAGGCGCAGGCTGTAGTGCAGCCGCCACTGGCTTCCGGTGGGGCCGGGCTCGCAGATGGTGCTGCCGTCGATGACGCGCACCGGGTCGGCGAGTGCGGAGCCGCCGGCTTGTTCGAGCAACAGGGCCACGGCGAGTTCTCTCCACCACTCGCCCGCTGCGCGGAGACGGCGCAGCAGCGCGACGTCGGAGACCTGCGCCAAGCCGGCGGCCTTGGCGCGCACGCTGGTCTCGCGCAACGAATAGCCGGGGCCGACGTGCAGCAGCAGCGTGCGCAGCAGCGCAGAGATGGAGTCGAAACCGCGCAGTCGCTCGACGGCGCCGCTTCTACGCGCCAACTCTTCCCAGTTCGAGGGTAAGAGTCGCAGCAGAACTTCCCAGTCTTCGTCGTGGGCATGCAGCATGCCCACAGCCTACTCAACCCCCCTGAATTATCGCAACTCTTAAGTTAGCTCTTATGCGGCTGAAGCCGGGGGCTATCACCGAACACTCCTGTCACGTTTGCACACAGCCTCTTCAGATTGCAGGCGAACTCCCGCGGGCGCAGCATGCTGCGCCCCTACGAGCCCAGAAGTTCTTGGATCTCCTTCTTGGAAAAACCCGCCGCCGCCAGCACTTCCGCCGAGTCCTGTCCGGGCTCCGAGGTCACGTCGCCCAGGGCGCCGGGCGTCTCGGAGAGCTGCGGATAGACGCCGGTGGCCGGGTACGTTCCCGCTCCGTCGGAGCGCTTGTAGGTCAGCATCATCTGCCGCTCCACCAGGTGCTTGTCCTGGACGGCGTCGCCGAGCGAACGCACCTCGGTTACACAGACGTCCTTGCCCTCGAGCACTTCGGCCCATTCGCGGATGTCTTTGCGCTGGAAGACCCGCGTCAGCTCGGCGATGAGCACCTGCTGGCGCTCCGGCCCGGCGAACTGCTCGGGGATCATGCTTTCGCGGTCGATGGCCTTGCACAGCGTCGCCCAGGCTTTGGGATCGAGCGCGCCGAGCGTAATCCAACGGCCGTTGCGAACCGGATAGATGTTGTAGCAGGCGTAGCGTCCGTAGAGCGAATCTCTGCCCGGCGTGGGTTTACTGCGCGTAGCCGCATAGTCGGCGACGGCGCCGCCGAGCAGACCGGTGATGCCGTCGAGCTGCGAGACGTCGACCATCTGGCCCTTCTTCGTCTTGTCGCGGGCGAGTAGCGCCAGCAGGGTTCCGATGACAGCCGGCAACGAGCCGCCGGCGTGTTCCGAGAAACGGATGCCCGGCAGCGACGGCGTTCCGTCGGCGCCGGCAAGCAGACCCAGCAACCCCGATAGGGCCAGGAAATTGATGTCGTGGCCGGAGAATTTCGCCATCGGACCGCTGCGGCCATAGCCGCTGACGGCCACCCAGATCAGCTTCGGGGCGGCTTCGCGCGCGGCCACAGGGCTGAAGCCGTAACTCTTCAACTCCTTGTCGGTCCAATCGCAGATGACCACATCGGCTTTCTGGATCAGCTTGGACACGGCGGCTGTCGCCTCGGGTTGGGAGAGGTCCAGCTCCAGGCTCTTCTTGCCGCGATGCGCGTAGACCTCGAAGGCGGGACGCCCGAACAGCGTCGGCGTCTCCAGCGGCAGGGACTCGCCGGGCGGCTCCAGGCGCACGACCCTGGCGCCGAAGCGCGACAGCCACATCCCAGCCTCAGCGGCGGCGGCCCAGCGGGAGAGTTCAAGCACCTGGAGCCCGTCGAGCGGACGCTGTCCCTCGGCGTGCAGGTCGGAACCGGTGATCGGTTCCGGCGGCGGCTCCATCACCACGCGTCCGCGGCCGCCCTTTTTCGAGGCCTTCTTGGCAACCTTGGGCGCCGGAGCGGGAGCGGGTTCCGGCTTGGCGGGCTCAGCGACGGGCTGCTTGACCGCCTTGTTCGGTTTGGACTCCGGCGCAACTTGGGCCACAGCCTTCTTTGATGCTTTCTTCTTTGCGGTCGCCATCCTTCACCTACAGTTCCACGCGCTCGATCCTTCGCACAAGCAAAAATACCGACAACAAAGCCAGCAAGGGCATCGTTCCTGCCGCCAGAAACACCGGAGTATACGAAAAAGCGTCCACGACCATTCCGGTCGCCACCATCAAAACCATATTCACCAGACCCTCGCCGAGCCCCGTGATGCCGGTGAGGCGGGCGAGAGCCTTTTCTGAAAAAAGATCGGTCATCATGCCGATATGCGTCGCAGCCAACATCGCCACGCCGGCGGTGGCCACCGAAATGGCCAACAGGGCGCCGGCCGAGGTCTTGGCGGTGGGCACCACCAGACTACACGAAGCCAGAGCCGCTCCGGTGGAGAACGCGATTTTTCGCGCCTTGTCCGCCGTCATGCCGCGGCGCATGAGTGCGCTCGACAGCCCGCCCCCGACCACGTTTCCCAACCCGGCCGAGACGTACGGCGCCCAGGCAGTCAGGCCGATCTCTTCCATGCTGAAGGCGCGCTCCCGCTTGAGATATTCGGGCAGCCAGTACCAGTAGAAATGGACCACCGGGCCGCCGAGCGCACGCACCGCCACCGCCCCCCAAACCTGTCGGACGCTGAACAGCCGCCGGTAGGAGAGCGCGCCGGCCGCGGCCGCGAGCCCCGGAGTCGGCGGCGCGGCGTCCGGCGCCGGCCGGTCGCGATAGACCAGCAGCCAGGGAACCAGCCAGACCAAGCCCAACAGGCTGGGGATGACGAACGTCCAGCGCCAGCCGAGTGAAAGGCCCAGAGGTATGATCACCAGCGGCGCAAACGCCGAGCCGAGCACCGTGCCGGAATTGAAGATGCCGCCGGCCAGGGCGCGCTCGTGCGGCGGAAACCACTGCGAGATCGCCTTGATGCCGCCCGAATAGTTGCCGCACTCCCCCGCCCCCAGCAGAAAGCGGAAGCCGCAGAACTGCCAGACGTTGTTGGCCAGCGCATGCAGGGCGTTCGCCGCCGACCACCACACCATGATCACTGCCAGGCCGATGCGAGCGCCGAAACGGTCGAGAAAATGTCCGGCCGGCAGTTGGAACAGCGTCAGCCCCAGCAGGAAGAAGAACAGGATGTAGGAGTATTCGGTGTTAGAGAGCTGGAGTTCGTCTCGGATCAGCGGCGCCATCAGCGACAGCACCTGCCGGTCCAACAAGTTGACCGCGATCGAGAGAAACAGCAGCAGCAGCGCCCACCAGCGCTTGGGCGAAACTGCGAGTGCGGCGGGCGCCGCTGTGTGGGGAGGGGCCGCGGGCACGGAGTTCCGCATAGCTTAGCCGATTTGCGACTTTCCTGGTAAGCTCTCCCCGGTGAGCCTGGATCGCCGAACCCTGCTTTCGCTGCCCGTCGAGGAGCTGCGCCGGATTGCGCACACCCCGTTCGAGCTGCTCCCCGACGCTGATGCGCTGCTCGACCACTTCGCCGACGCGATTTTCGAAGTCATCCGCGAGCGCAACAACCGCGGCGAGCCGACCCGCCTGATCCTGCCCGTCGGGCCAACCCGGCACTACCAGCGATTGGTCGAGCGGACCAACCGCGAGCGGCTGTCGTGGAAGAACGTCTGGAGCTTCCAGATGGACGAGTTTCTGGACTGGCAGGGGCGTCCGATTGCGCCGGACGACCCGCTGAGCTTCACCGGCTTCATGCAGCGGGAGGTTTTCGAGAAGATCGACCCGGAGTTGACGGTCCCGCCGGCGCAGCGGCACGCGCCCGATCCGTTCGCCCCTGATGCGATCAGCGAGATGATCCGCGCGGTGGGGGGCATTGATGTCTGCTTCGGCGGCGTGGGCTACCACGGGCACGTGGCGTTCAATGAGCCGCCGCTGTCGCGTTGGCATCCGGTGAGCGTGGAGCAGCTCAAGGATTCGCTGACGAGGGTGACGCCGCTGGGCGCGGACTCGATCGTGGTGCAGAGCATCCACTGCAGCGGCGGCGACCCGGCTTCGATTCCGCCGATGGCGGTGACGCTCGGGATGCGGGACATTCTGGCGGCGCGGAGGATCCGGCTGTATCTGGCGGCGGGCGAGCGGCACCGCGCGATCTTTCGCACGACCGTCGCCGGAGAACCCTCGGTCTACTGGCCGTCGACGCTGATCGCCGGGCATCCGGACGCCGCCGTGCTGACCACCGAGCCGACGGCGCGGCCGATTGAGCCGGCGTTGGCTTGACTCGTTCTCTTTCTGCCAGAATTGCGCCGGACAGGAATGTCCGGCCCCACCGAAGTGGGACGAACATTCCTGTTCGTCCTCGAAGCGTCACACCTAATCTCCGGCGGCGCTGTTTGCGATAGTGGAGTCAGGCATCCTGCACTTGGATTCCCTGCTCTCCCATCCGTTCTTGCCCCTGCTGCTGCTGATCGCCGCGGGGCTCTTGCTGGGCCGACTGCGCCTGGCGGGCGTCTCGCTGGGGGCTTCCGGCGTCATCTTCGTGGCCCTGGCCGCCGGACGCCACGGCTTCACGCTGCCGAATGGCGCCGGCGTGGTCGGCCTGATCCTGTTCGTCTACTGCATCGGCTTGAGCGCCGGGCCGGGCTTCTTCCGGACCTTCGTGCGGCGCGGCCGGATCTACGCCCAGCTGGCGACGGCGCTCGTCTTCACCGGGGCCGCAGCGGCTGTGACGGCGGCGCTGTTTTTCGGGCTGCCGGCGGACCTGGCGGCCGGCGTCTTTGCCGGAGCGCTCACCAGCACGCCTGCGCTGGCGGCCGCGCTCGAGTCCCTGCCGCCGGGTTCGGCTGCGGCGGTGGGATACGGCGTGGCTTACCCGTTCGGCGTGGTGGGCGTGGTGCTGTTCGTGCAGTTGCTGCCGCGCTTGCTCGGCAAGAGCTTTCAGCAATTGGCCGCCGAAGAGGCGCAGGGCTCGGCCGCCGACCCCATTGAGCGCGTGCTGGTGGAGGTGCTCAACCCCGGCGTCGCCGGCCGCGACCTGAGCCAACTGCCGGCCATCGGCGAGGCCAACTGCATGGTCTCGCGCATCCTCGTCGGTTCGCGGCTGGCGCCCGTGGCGCTGGGCCGCCCGCTCGCCATTGGAGACCAGTTGCTGCTGGTGGGCCGTCGCTCCCGCCTGCCCGGCGTGGTGGAACTGCTCGGCAAGGCGGCCGAGAACCAAGACTTCGACCTCGACACCGAGCGCGAGCGAATGCACGTAGTCGTCAGCTCGCCGCAGGTTTTTGGGAAGACTCTCGCCGAACTCAAGCCGCTGGGAACCTTCGGCGTGACGATTTCGCGTATCCTGCGCCACGGCGTCGAATTCGTACCCAAGCCGAACGACGAGATCGAGTACGGCGACTCGCTCAACGCCGTCGGCGAGCGCAAAAACCTCGAGAGATTCGCCGCAGCGGCCGGTCACCGGTCGCGCACATTCGATGAGACGGACCTGATTTCGGTTGCCGTGGGCCTGATGGCCGGCATCCTGCTGGGGCTGGCGTCGGTGGAGCTGGCCGGACGCTCGTTTTCGCTCGGCATGGCCGGAGGGCCGCTGTTCACCGGCCTGCTGCTGGGCCATTTCGGGCACGTGGGGCCGATCAAAGGGCACATTCCCAGGGCGGCGCGGATGCTGCTGCAGGAGGTTGGGCTGATCCTGTTCCTGGCCTCGGCGGGCGCGCAGGCCGGCGGCGGGCTCGACGCCGCGCTCGCCCAGTTCGGGCCCGCCCTGCTGAGCGCAGCCTGCGTGGTGGCGCTGCTGCCGTTGGCGCTGGGCTACCTGATCGGCCGGAAGATCTTTGGGATGGGGCTGCTCGAATCGCTGGGCGCCATCTGCGGCGGGCTGACCTCCACGCCGGGCCTGGGCGCCATCAGCTCGCAGACGGACTCGGAAACGCCGGTCATCAGCTACGCGGCGGCCTACCCGGCGGCGATGATCCTGATGACCATCGCCGCGCGCATGCTGGTGACGGCGCTGAGCTAACCAAACAGGTAAGAAATCGCCCAAAATAACGCGAGATGGTCCAACTCTCGCCTTCGCCCAAAGAGTCTCGAACCGGCTATGCAGCGCTGCAGCGCCGCATCGAAACTCCTTTACATTGGGCGGTGACACTCGCAGCCCTCGCAACCGTGCCGATCTTGATCGCCCAGGAACGGGGCGACGAGCGTCTCTGGGTGACGCTTGCCGACTGGCTGGTCTGGGCGGTTTTTCTTACCGAATTCCTGCTGATGGGCCTCTGTGCAGCGGACCGGTTCCGGTATGTGCTACGCAGCTGGCTCAGCGTGCTCGTGGTCGTACTCTCCTTCCCCGCCCTGCCGCATCTGCTCACCTCCGTGCGCTTCGTGCGCCTGGCTCGCTTGATGCAGTTCCTCAAGATATTCCGCGTGATCGCCGTCACAGCGCGGGGAATGCGGGCGATCCGGTACAGCTCCGGCGGACGCGGGCTGCTCTATGTCGGCGCTTTGTGCGCCATGATGACGGTCGGCGGCGGGGCTCTGCTGGCCCTGCTGGAGCCTGAAACCGTGCAAGACGGTTTTTGGAGCGGCCTGTGGTGGGCTGTCGTCACGGTGAGCACCGTGGGATACGGCGACATCGCGCCGCAGACCGCCGGCGGTCGCATCCTGGCGGTTGTGTTGATGCTCTGCGGTCTCGGGTTGATCTCCACGTTCGCCGCCAGCATCAGCTCCGTGTTCATCGGCGATACCGAGCAGGTGGAATTCGAAGAGCTGCGTCAGCGGCTGGATCGCCTGGAAGAAAAGCTGGACCGACTGCTGGAGAAGCAAGAGCCCGGCCCTTGACGCAGGGCAAAGCGGCAGCGGCTCAGACCCGCTTCGCCGACCAGGTCCCTTCGCTGTACTCGCCCAGCCCGAGCCGACCGCCCATCGTGTCGCCGTGGAACTCTCCCTCGAAGAAGTAGCGCATGGCCGCCCCCTCGTACTGGCCGCGGCTCTCGAAGACCACCCGCCGGCCCGCAATCGTTCCCTCGATATTCCCTTCGGCGATGCGGCCCTTGTGGAGGCCCTTGAGCGCCGTGCCCTCCTGGTCGAGATAGAGCGTATGCTTGGCGTCGCGGGCGATGTAATGCAGCGTCACCTCCCACCGGCCGCTCAGGTCCGCCGCCGGCTTCTCATGTTTGATCGGCGCCTTCGGGCCCGGGGCGTCGCGCAGCACCTCATAGAGCCGCTCGGCGACCACCTTGTACTCGTCGTCGTACATCGCCATGGGACGAATGAGGAAATTGTTCGTCTCCATGCTGGTCGGGTCGAGCTCCTTGGGGTAGGCGTGCGTCATGATGCGCGGCTCGCCATTGAGCAGTTGCTCGCCGACCTCGCGCGCCACCAGCCCGATCTTCGACCGGTCCCACTCGACCTCCATCACCGGGTAGTAGCCCGGCCGCGGCTCGGGAATCACGCGACCCTTCACACCGTCAACCTGGGTGATGCGGGCGATGATGTGCTCGAACCAGCGCGTGTACTGGGCGTATTCGGCCTGGATGTCGCGCGTCTCGACCAGGTCTTCGACAGCGGCGATCAGCCCCATCACCTCTTCCTTGGCCACCTTCATCGGACGCGCGTAGGTGTGGTGCGGCGCCGCGCCCACGTAGGCGGCGTCGGCCAGATCCTTGCGGCTGCACAGCAGCAGGCCGCCGGTTTGCGGCCCCTTGAGGCTCTTGCCGCCGGAGTAGGCGACCATGTCGGCGCCGGCCTCCATGTAAGGATCGGGCAGCAGCGGCAGCTCGGCGGCGGCGTCCACCAACACGGGCACGCCATGAGCATGTGCGGCTTTCACAAGTTCGGTCATGGGCAGCTTGCTGCCCGGGTAGTGCGACTCGTGCCCCGTAAATGCCATGAACGTTTTTGGCCCAAAGGCGCCTTCCAGGTCTTCCGGCGTGTGGACCTCGATCATCTTGGCGCCGGTCATGCGGATGGCGTGGTCGTAGATCGAGCGCGCCCAACCGATGCAGACCACTTCGTCTTTCAAGCCGTCGGTGTTGGGCAACTGCTGCAGCGCTTCGATGTCGCCGCCGGCCATCGCGGCCAGGGTCGCCGAGGTCAAAGCGCCGGCCGCACCGCTGGCGATCGCCACGGCGGGCACTTGCAACAAGTCCGCCAGATGCGCGCACGCCTTGGTCAACAGCTCCTGCATGTTGACGTGATAGTAGGACGCCTCATAGATCGCCTCGGCCACCTGCGGAACCGCCGCCGAGCCGCCGTTCATCGTCCTCGAAGACGTGCAGTTGATAAAGGGCCGCACGCCGATGCGCTCGTAGACGTTGGTTCCCTTGCCGCGCATGGGGAGCGTGGCGGCGTCAGCCCGGCCGGCCGCGGCGGCGGCCAGGGCGGCCGCGCCTCCGGCCTGGAAAAGGGTCCGCCGGGTGAGTTCTCGAGTTTTCTTCATGATGCGCCGCCTCCTTGCAGCTTGGGGTAGGCCAGGAACCCTTGGTTCTTGGTCTTGATCGCATAAACCTGCGTGCCGGAAGTCACGTACAGCGTCTTCAGGTCAGACCCGCCAAAGGTGCAGTTGGTGATGGGGTCTTCGGGGATCGGGATGCGCCCGATCAGCTCGCCCGCCGGCGAGATCACATAGACGCCGGCGTGATTCTCGGGTGCGTTTTTGTTCGAGCCCGCCGCGCCGTAGAGATTGCCCTCGATGTCGACCGCCATGCCGTCGATGCCGCGTCCGGAGCCGAAACTGTAGTGCGTGCGCGGGTTGGCGAGCGTGCCGTCTTCCTGCACATCGAACGCCACCACGCGGGCCTCCCGCGGCGGCCCGGGCTGGGTGTCGGCTACGTACAGCGTCTTCTGGTCGGGCGACAGCGCCACGCCGTTGGGTTTCAGAATGTCCGGCGCGGTGGCGACGCTGACGGTCTCGCCGCTGGGCCGGATCAGGTAGACGTCTTCGCTGTCGAGCTCGCGCGGCTCGTTGCCCACGTAGCGCGGGTCGGAGAAGTAGATGCGGCCGTCGAGCGCAATCACCAGATCGTTCGGTGAGTTGAGTTTCTTGCCGTCGATCGAGTCGACCAGCGTCTCGACCTTGCCCGTGGTCAAGTCGGTCCGGCTGATGCGGCGTCCGCCGCCGGTGTTCGCGCCCTCGGCGGCCACCAGGCGGCCCTGCGGGTCAAACGCCAAGCCGTTGGAGCGGCCGGCGGGGTCGCGGAACTCCGAAAACGTGCCGTCCGGCATCAGCCGCAGGATGCGGTTGCCGTTGATTTCGCTGAAGTAGACCGAGCCGTCGGCGTGCGCCGCGGGGCCCTCCGTGAAGACGATGACGGCGGCGGATTCGACCTCGGCGCCGGGGGCCAGCACGCCGGTCGGCAGCAGAACGGCCGCCGCCGCACTTTCGGCCTCCGCGGGCGGGGGCGACTGCGGGGCGCCGCAACCGATCGCAACAGCCGCCACAGCGACGCAAATCAGGCTCTTCATGGCGGACATGATAGCCCATCGGGGGCCGCATGCTAGCATCCGGGGGAGATGGTGGGCCGCGCCGCGTATGTACTGGTCGGGGGCAAGAGTTCTCGCTTCGGACAAGACAAGGCGCGCTACCCGCTGGCGGGCCAACCGATGGCCCTGGCCGTGGCGCGGGTCGCCGAAGAAGTCGCCGGGAACGTGACCCTGGTGGGGCGCCCCCACGACTATTCCGACCTCGGCCTGCGCCTGATTGACGACGCGCCGCCCGCCGCCGGGCCGCTGTCGGGCCTGGTTGCTGCGCTCGATGACACCGCGGCGCGCTGGACCCTCGTGGTCGCCTGCGACATGCCCGGCCTGCAGCCCGCTTTCCTCGAGATGCTGTTCCATACGGCGGAGACGAACGGCGCTTCGGCTGTGGTTCCGGTGCAGCCGGACGGCCGCATCCAGCCCCTGTGCGCGGTCTACTCCAAAGCGCTGCTGGCGCCCCTGCGGCACAACCTGGTGCGAGGCGTCCGCAAACTGACCACGGCGCTTGGCGGCCTGGACATCCGCTACCTCAACGCGCCCGAGTACGCACGTCTGGATCCCTCAGGCGACCTGCTGCGGAATGTGAACATGCCGGGCGATCTCGACCGGCTTTGAAGGAAACGTCCTGGCCGATGTCGCCGGGATGGGCGTTTATCGCTCACCGGGCCCGCGCCCGTGTAGAGCCCCGTCAGGCGGCAATTCGGCTGCGTTGGACGGCGAGCAGGGCGTCGCGGACAGTGGGCAGCACGTAGAGCCGGACATCGGCCATCTGGGCCATCTCCGCGGCCAGCTCGCCCTGCTCCGCCGTGAGCCCGGAGATGGCGGTGAACACGGCTTCGGCTCCGTAGAGTTCGGCGACGAAGGGCAGTGAGCGGATCGGCCCGAGCACGGGCAGCCCGGCGAGCACTGTCTCGGCCTTGTCGGGGTCGTCATCGAGCCAACCGATTGGCTCGAACGGGCCGCCGTCGCGGCGCAGCTCGCGCAACAACAGGCGTCCCTGTCCGCCGGCGCCGTAGATCAGCGCCCGCTTTCGAGCCTGTTTGGGGCGCCCGGGCCGACCGCGCAGCGCCGCCGCCGAGCCGACTTGCAGGTAGAGCAAGGTCTCGACGATCGCGACCGACGCCGGCAACGGCGCCGCAACAGCGCCGGCGGCGAGGAATGCGATCATGCCGCCGCTGAGCGCGGAGGCGGTCCAGATGAGGCCGTCGTCGCGCCCCCAGTCGCGCCACAGCAAGCGATCGAGCCGGAAGATGTGGGTGGCCGCCGCCCGAGCCGCCACGACGACGGCGAGTGAGGCCCAGCTCTCCGGCAGGCCGCCCCGCACCAGCGCCCAAGCCGCCGTCCCGCCGCCCAAGGCTGCGACGGCGAGCAGCAGCTGGATGCGCAAGGTCCTCAGGCGGCGCGCTCCTTGTCCGAGTCGGACGAAGAGGACTTCGAGGACGATTCGTAATAGCCGTAGGTGCGGTAGTAGCCGTATTCCGGCCGTCCCAGATCCACGCGGTTCATCACGAAGCCGAGGAAGCGTACGCCGGCGTCGTCAAAGCTCTGCTTGGTGCGCTTGAGCGAGGCGCGCTCGGTCTTGTCCGACACCACCAGCACCAGCCCCTCCACATACCGCGCGATCGTGCGCGAATCCGGCAGGGTCAGCGACGGCGGCGAGTCGATCACCACGTGGTCGAAGCGCTCGGCGACCTCTTCGAGCAGAGCCGCCAGGCGCGGCGAGTGCAGCAGGTCGGCGGCCTCGTTGGTCGCCTTGCCGGCGGGCATCAACGACAGCCCCGGGATGGTGGACGCTCGAATCGCCTCGTCGAGCCCGGCCTCCCCGGTCAACACCGCGTGCAGCCCGGGCAGCGGGTCGATCTCGAGCTGCCGGTGGCAGTCCGGGCGGCGCATGTCGGCGTCGATCAACAGGACCGAGCGGCCCAGCTGAGCCAGAGAGCAGGCCAGGTTGAGGCTCACCGTTGTCTTGCCTTCCTGCGGCTGCGAACTGGTCAGCAAGATGCGGCGCATCGAGTCCTCCAGGCCGATCAACACCGAGCTGCGCAAGGTGCGGTAGGCCTCCGAGAGGTTCTGCTCAGGATCCCAGCGCACCATCGCGGTCTGGGCGGTCTCGGCGCCGTCCATGGGCTTGGTCAGCAGCTTGCGCGTCGCCGGCCGGCGAGTGCGGGGCACTACGGCCAGCAGCGGCAGGCGCGTCAGCCGCTCGACCTCTTCCGGCGTGCGCACGATGGTGTTGAGCTGATCGCGGACAAACGCCAACGCCACGCCCAGCAGCAGGCCGCCGGAGAGACCGGCGAGCGAGTCGAGCGCCTTGTTGGGCCCGTGCGGCTCGAGGGGGCGCTCGGCCGGGTCGAGCACGGCGATGTTCGAAGCGCGCAGGCCCGCCGCGACGCCGGCCTCCTTCATGCGCTGCAGCAGGCCTTCGTAGAGTTCGCGATTGGTCTCGGCGTCGCGCTTGAGCAGGTTGTACTGGATGAAGTCGTCGCTGACGGTGTTCACCCGGTCGCGCTGGTCGAGGGAGGCGGCCCGCAGCAGCTCCTCACGGTTCTGCGCGACCTGAAAATCCTCCTGTACGGCGCTGAGCAGGCGACGCTTCTCGGCTTCGATGGCCGCTTCGATCTGGGCAATCTCGCCGCGTGTACGCTTGACCGCCGGGTAGCCCTCGGAGAAGGTCACCAGCAGGCGCGACAGCTCCCGCCGCAGCTTGGCCAGCTCGCCCTGCAGGTCGTGGTAAGCCTGACTGCCCAGACTGCCGGGCAGTTCGCCGTTGCGGCGCACCACGTCTTCCACCAGCAGCGCCAACGACTGCTTGTTTACTCGCTCGCCTTCGGCCGCGGTGAGCTGCTGCTCGAGCTGCGCGAGCTTCTCTGTGGTGATGTCCTTGCGCTCTTCAACGAACAGGATCGAGTGCTCGAGCGCGTACTGCTGCAGGGCCGTCTCGCTCTGCTGCAACTTCAGTTCGAGGCTCTCGAGCTGCTGTTCGAGCCATTCCGACGCCTTCTGCGTCGCGCTCCAGCGCGCCTCCAGGTTGCGGTCGATGAACAGCTCGGACAGGCGGTTCACCACACGCGGGGCGAGCTCGGGGTCGACCGAATCATAGGAGACCTCCACCAGGCGAGTGCCCTTCGACGGGCGCACGGTCAAGCGGTCTTGGAAGCCGTCGAGCGCGTGCGGATGGATCTCGTCCTCGGCGATCGAAGCGAGCTCTTCGGGGTCAATATTCTGCACCAGCTCAGGCAGTTCACGCAGGCCCAGCTCGAGCATCGCGCGGCGCGCCAGCGAGCGGCTCTGCAGCACCTTGTACTGCGTTTCCAGATAATCCGGGTGTTCGGGAAACTGCGGCGCGGTTGTCTCGGAGATGTTGGCGTAGCTGGGCTGCTCACGGTCGATCTGCAGCGTCGCCGTGGACCGGTAGACCGGCGGCGTCACATAGTCGTAAACCATCGCCGCGGCCAATCCGAGCGCCATGACGCTCAGAATCGTCACGCGATTGCCGTAGAGCACTTTCCACAGGTCCTGGAGGGAGATCGTCGGATCGAGGCTTCCCTCCTCCACCGACGCCATGTGGACCGGCGCGGGGCTGAAGCGCGGCGCCACGGCGGGCGCGAGCGTCTGGTCGAGTCGTTGCAGCTTGTCTTGTCGCATGTCGAGGTCGTTGTCCGAGATGTTCTGTTAGCGCCGCCAGATCACCAGGCCCGTGGCCATCTGGATAACGGCTTCGGAGCCTCGATTCAAAGACTTCTTGAGCTTCGAGTCGGGCAGGTAGACAATGTCGTTCGGCTCGAGCACCGGGTCGGGATCCTCGCCGGCCAGGATGCGGTCGAGGCGGATCGGCAGCTCGGACTCCTCGCCGTCGCGCCGGCGGATGATCCGCACGCGCTTCTTCGCCGCCACGCCTTCAGACCCCTCGGCCAGGGAGATCGCGCGCAGCGCCGTCATCGGCTCCTGCTCGGTGATCGGGAAGCCGCCAGGGCGACCGACCGCGCCGAGCACGTAGACCACGCCGGCCTTGGCCACCTGGATCGTGTCGTGCGGTTCGACCCAAGGGTCGTCGTCCGGATTGAGTTTTGGCGAGAGCAGGTTCGAGACGGAAATCTCGATTTCCCTCTGACTGCCTGCCTCCCCGGCGCGGCTGATGCGGATCGTATCGCCGACGTCTTCGTTCAGCCCGCCCGCCAGCGCCAGCACGTCGCTGAGGCGGCGGCGGCCAAGCAACTGGTAGACCCCCGGCTCGCGCACAGCGCCCAGCACGCTCACCGGCTGGCTGCGGAATTCGAGGATCGAAACGGTGACCTGCGGATCGCGCAGGAAGCCGTCGGCGTAGAGCTCGCTGAGCTGGGTTTCGATCTCCTGCGGCGTCTTGCCGCCGACTTCGACCGAGCCGATCAGCGGCAGACGGATCGCTCCGTCGGCGGCAACCGAGGCCGAGCGGCCGAGTTCTTCGACCTCGAACACGGCGATTTCCAAGATGTCGCCGGGACCGACGCGGTATTCGGCGTCCCGGCCTCCGGGTTGCAAAGGAGAGATCGTTCGCTCAGCCGGCAGCAAGGCGGCGAACGCCAGTGCACACAACAGGGCCTTTTTCATCCTGATGATCCATCGGCCGGAACGCCTCAGTCTTTAGCCCTATCGGCGCCAGGGGAGCAGTAAACTGGAGGCCCGATGAACTGGAGGCCCAATGCGACTGTTGACCCTTGCGCTGCTTCTCGTTTCGACTGCCGGCGCCTCCGCCGCTTGGCGCGCCGGCGCGGCCGCAGCGACGATCACGCCGCACGAGCCCGTCTGGATGTCCGGCTACGGCAACCGCACGGGACCGTCGCAGGGGGCGGCGATGCCGCTGTACGCCAAAGCCCTGGCGCTCGAGGACGGGGCAGGCCGGCGCTTCGTGATCGTCACCAGCGACCTGATCGGCTTCTCGCGCCTTTCCGCCGAACGCATCGCCCTACGCGCCAAGGAAAGTCACGGACTCGAGCGCGACCAGTTGCTGCTGAACTCGTCGCACACGCACACCGGCCCGGCCATCGAAGGCAACCTGTTGCTGATGCAGCCGCCGACGCCGGAACTGCAGGCTTCCACCCGGCGGTACACGCAGTACATGGAGGATCAGGCGGTGAAGGCGATCGGGGAAGCGATTGCCAACCTCGAACCGGCCCGACTGAGCTACCACGTGGGCGAGGCGTCGTTCTCGCAGAACCGTCGGCAGCTCCGCAACGGACAGGTGGCGTTGGGCGACAACCCGGCCGGTCCGACCGACCACAGCGTGCCGACCCTCAAGGCGATGACGCCGGACGGCAGGCTGCTGGCGGCGCTTTTCAGCTACTCCTCGCACAACACAACCCTGACCGGCCGGCACATGGAGTTCCACGGCGATTACGCCGGCGTCGCCCAGCAGGTTCTCGAGAAAGAGCACGCAGGCGCGGTCGCCTTGTTTGCGCTCAGCTGCGCAGGCGACCAGAATCCTCGGGAACGCGGCACGGTCGAGTTCGCCGAGAAACACGGAAAGGAGCTGGCTGGGGCGGTTGACATGGCGATGGCTGCGCCCGGCAAACCCCTGACCGGCAATCTCGACAGCCGCTTCGAGCGCATCCGCATCCAGCTCGAAAAACCGCCGACCAAGGCTGAGTGGGAACGCCGGGCGCGCGAACTCGAAGGCCCCGAGCAGCGGCTGGCCCAACACTACGTTGAGCACGGGGGCGTCCCGAAGGACTACGAGTATCCCATCCAACTGGCGGCGCTCGGCGACCAGCTGACCCTGGTGGCGCTGGGCGGCGAGGTGACCGTCGAATACGCCCTGAACATCAAGCGCGCGCTCGGCGAGGACTCGACCTGGGTCTGGGCCTACTCGAACGATGTGATGTCGTACATCCCGACGGCGAAGATTCTGGCCGAAGGCGGCTATGAGGCCGAGCGCTCGCAGACCTGGTACGGCATGCCCGCGAAGTGGCGCCCGACCATTGAACAGAAGATTCTGGACGCAGTGGCCAAGACCGCCTCCAAGCTCCGGCGATGAGCTTTGTCCTCCGAACCAGAGGCTCAACACAGCGTCGGGAACCGCAGGGCTCTTGATAGACTGGAGGCGGAATCGAAATGAAGCGGGAAACGCCCTACAACGACGCCTTGCCGGCTTGGCTGCTCGCCTCGACGGCGGGGATGGTGCTGGCCGCGATGTATCTGATCTTCGTGTGGGTTCCGATGGAAGCCACGATGGGCGTCGTCCAGCGAATCTTCTATCTGCATGTGGGCTCGGCGTTCGTCGCGTTCATGGCGTTCGTCATCGGCGGCATCGCGAGTATTCGCTATCTGGCCAGCCGTGAAAACCGATTCGACGACCTTTCGGTGTCAGCGAACGAGGTGGGGCTGCTGTTCGCCGTGGTGAATCTGACGACGGGCAGCCTGTGGGCGAAGCCCATCTGGGGCGTCTACTGGGCCTGGGACGCGCGCCTGACGACGATGCTGCTGCTGGCTCTGATCTACGCGGCGTATCTGATCTTGCGGCAATCGGTGGTGGAAGCCACGCAGCGCGCGGTGGTCTGCGCCGTCGTCTCGATTTTTGGCATGGTCGACATTCCGATCGTCTACATGGCGAACCAGTGGTGGCGCACGCAGCACCCCGCGCCGGTGCTCAGCGGCGAGGGTTCGATTGATCCCACCATGCGATTCGTTCTCTATTTCACGTTTGCCGCGATGGCAATGGTGTTCTGGTGCCTGGTACGCGTGCGGCGACGGCTCGAGGGGCTCAAGCGCGAGTCCGAAGCCCTGCGCCGCACGATTCATGCAGTTTGAGACGGCGACCGACGAAGGAAGAACGCAATGGAAGAAAACTTGAAGTGGCTGTGGGCTGCATTCAGCATCGCTTGGGCGCTGCACCTTCTGTACGTCTATACGCTCGGCGCGCGGGAGAAAACGCTGCGCAACCAGGTGCGGGACCTCAAGGCCCAGCTTGAAGACCGCGACGACGCGTCGGTCTGACGCAAATAGCCCGCCCAAGGTCGAAAGCCTAAACCGCCGCGCTCGCACGTCCTACGCGAATTCGCTTCCGGATCTGGGCTCAGCGGCGGGCTGACTCTCACGGCCGGCGGACCCAGACTGAGAGGGTCCGCCCATGCGCCGTATTGACCCTCTCCACCTGGCCTTCACCGCGGTCGCCTGCCTTCTCCCGCTCGGCTATGTCCTGCCGGAGACCTTCGTCGGGGAGCCCGCCGAGGGCCGCCTTGACGCGCCGAAGTGCGAAGTTCCCCCGGGCCGCCCCTTTGTCGTGGACTACTTCGGGGTGTTCTACGCTGGTGACACAACAAATCTGATCGACCGCTACGTGCTCTGCGTCGGGTCGTGGGAGCGGCACGTGCTGGAGATCCTGGGCCAGTCCGCAACCGCCGCGGCCGCAGCGCGCGGGGCGTCCGCCGATGAGCTGGTTTTCGTGGATGTAGGGGCCAACACCGGGCTCCACAGCATCTATATGGCGCAGCGGGTCGGGACGGTTCACGCCTTCGATCCCCACCCGGGCAGTGGGACATCGTGGCCGCTCCCGCCGAGCTCGCCGAGCGGTTGCCGGCCAGGGCGCCGCCGTTTTTGCATCGGGCAGGACGCCGTCCTGCCGCGGAGACCTGCACGGCTAGGTCACTTCCGGTCGCGATTTATGACGAGCAGCGGAGCGTCGCGACGGCTCCCCGCTATAGCGTGAAATCGAGTTGATGTCCATGTTGCGTCGTGTTGACCCCATCCTTTACGCCTTCGCGGTCGTGCTGTTGCTGTGCGCGGTCAAGTACTACCGCCCCGCGCAAGGCTACCGCGAAGCCCTGGGCGCATGGCTCTACACGCCGCTGTGTGAAGTGCCTGCGGGCCGGGAGTTCAGCATCGAGTACTACGGCCTGATCTATACCGGAAACACCAGCAATCTGATAGACCAGCGAGTGCTCTGCGCCGGCGCCTGGGAGAAGCACATTTTGCACTTCCTCGGCCAAACCGCGGACGCATTGAAGGAGCACAATCCGCGGGAGGCCGACAAGCTTGTCTTCGTGGACGTGGGCGCCAACACCGGGCTGCACAGCCTTTTCATGTCGCAACACGCGGCCAAGGTACATGCCTTTGACCCATACCCGCCGATCGTGGACAAGCTGCGCCATAACGTTGACCGAAACCAACTTAAGCACGTCCTGATCCACCCGGTCGGCCTGGGCGACAAAGCGGCGCGGCTGCCGTTCGCGGAGCCGCCCGAGTCCAATCAAGGCGTTGGGTCGTTCGTGACAGACGCCGGACTCGGGCGCCAAGGCGCGGACCTGGTTCTCGACGTGGTCGTCGGGGACGAATACTTTGCGACGCACGGCATCGACCGCGCCGATATCGTCAAGGTGGATGTGGAAGGCTTCGAGAAGCCGGTCCTGTTAGGCCTGCGCCGGACGCTCGCCGCCCATCGGCCCGTCTTGGTATTCGAGCTCGCCGTGAGGGCCGGCGTGGACAGCCGTTTTAAAAGCCGCGAGGATCTTGAAGCCGCTCTGCCAGACGACTACAGACTGTACTACTTCGCCCAATGGAACGGCTACACCGGCGAGTTCGACCTTCGCGATCTCAACATCGATTTCGACGTTCCCATCGGGCAGTGGGACATCATTGCAGCGCCTGCCGAGTTGACCGAGCTCGTTCCCCGGAGGGCGGATGCCTCCTGGTAGGTCAGGACGGAAACTCGGGCGGGCGTGCGCTACAATCAGGGGCGGTTTTCAACTCCCATGCCCTTTCTCACAACATCCTCGGAAGAGTACGACGCCGTCGTCGTGGGAGCCGGCGCCGGCGGCGGCGGGTCGGTCAAAGTCCTCACCGACCTCGGCTACAAAGTCTGCCTGCTCGAAGCCGGCCCCATGCTCGATCCCGCCAAGGAATACAAAGAGCACAAGTGGTTCCATGACTACGACCACCGCGGCGCCGACAAAGGCGGCGGGGGCTACTTCGGCGACGGCAAGCCCTACGGCTTCATGACCACCACTTCCGGCGGCTGGGAACTCCCCGGCGAGCCCTACACCATGGGCGAGGGGACGCAGTTCAAGTGGTTCCGCTCGCGCATCGTCGGCGGCCGCACGAACCACTACGGCCGCATGTCATTCCGCTTTTCGCAGATCGACTTCAAGGCCAAGGACCGCGACGGTCTGGGCGACAACTGGCCCATCGACTACGACGAGATCGCGCCCTACTACGACAAGGTCGAGAAGTTCATCGGCGTGACTGGGACCAAGGAGGGCATTCCCTCGGCCCCGGACGGCATTTTTGAGACGCCGCCCGCGCCGAAAGTACATGAAATGCTGGCTCAGAAGGCCGGCAAGAAGCTCGGCATTCCGTTCATCGCCAACCGCCGGGCCATCATCACCTCCAACAAGAACGGCCGCGCAGCTTGCCACTATTGCGGCCAGTGCGGACGCGGCTGTCTGACGGCCTCGGCCTACGCCGCCAGCCAGGTGGAAGTCTTCCCCGCCCTCGAGAGCGGCCGGCTGAAGCTGATCACCGACGCGATGGCGCGCGAGGTCTCCGTCGACTCGAACGGCAAGCCCGACGGCGTGATCTACATCGACCGCAACACACGCACCGAGCACAAGATTCGCGCCAAGGCCGTCATCCTGGCCGCCTCGGCGTGCGAGTCGTCGCGCATCCTGCTCAACTCGAAATCGAAGTACCACCCCAATGGGCTGGCGAACTCCTCGGGCCAGGTCGGGCGCAACCTGATGGATACCGTCGGCTTCGGCCTCTCCGGCTACGTGCCGGCGCTCGAAGGCATGCCGAAGTACAACACCGACGGTTTTGGCGGCTCGCACCTGTATGCGCCGTGGTGGGGCTTTGACGACCACCAGAAGCTGGGCTTCCCGCGCGGGTATCACATCGAGTTCGGCGGCGGCTTCGGCATGCCCGGACCGGGCTCCTACCATGGCTTGGCGCGCAAGTACGGCTACGGCGCGAAGGTCAAGCAGATGGCGCGCGAGGAATACGGCGCGGGCGTCGGCTTTGCCGGCCGCGGCGAGATGATTCCGAACGACATGAGCTACTGCGAGATCGACCCCGATGTGGTCGACCAGTGGGGCATCCCGGTCCTGAAATTCCACTTCCAGTGGACCGACTACGAGTGGAAGCAGGCGCGCCACATGGAGAAGACGTTCGCCGAGATCATCGACACGATGGGCGGCAAGCTGCGCGGCCTGCGCAACGCCGAGCGCGAAGCCGACGGCATCTCGGTGCCCGGCTCGATCATCCACGAGGTCGGCACCGCACGCATGGGCGACAGCGCCAAGACGTCCGTCCTCAACAAGTACTGCCAGGCGTGGGATGCAAAGAACCTGTTCGTGGTCGACGGCGCTTCGTTCGTCACCAACCCCGACAAGAACCCCACGATGACGATCAGCGCCTTCGCTTGGCGCGCCGCGGAATACCTCGTCGAGGAGGCCAAGAAAGGCAATGTCTGAGCTGATGCAAATTCAACCCATGGTCTCTCGGCGCGATGCGCTGAAGCGCATTGCCGCCTCCGTGTTCGCCGCCGGCGTTCTGGCCGAGATGAACCCGGCGGATGCACAGCACGTCCACGCCGCCGCGGCCAGCCTGAAGGGAGCGTTGGCGGGCTACGAACGCAAGGAACTCACCGAGCACGAGTGGAAGACCGTCACGCGCATGGCGGAGTTGATTGTCCCGGCCGATTCGGGCGGCGGCAGCGCGGTGGACGCCGGCGCGGTCGAGTTCATCGATCTGCTCTGCAGCGGCGGAGAAGAGCTGGCCTACATCTTCCACGGGGGCCTGTCTTGGGTCGACGCCGAGATGCGGCAGCGCTACGGCAAGGACTTCGTCGACTGCAGCGAGAAGCAGCAGACGGCGCTGTTCGACGAATTCGTGGCTATAGAGGAGGAGCGGTCGGACCGCAAGGCCTCCTCCGGCGGCGGCCCCTACGCCCGCTTCCGCGACTATCAGGCCTGGGAGCGCTCGGACCTGGGCGCGGGCGTGCACTTCTTCGACTGGATCCGCAAGCTCTCGGTGGACGCCTATTACACCAGTCCGATCGGCATCAAGGATCTGGGCTATATGGGCAACGGCGCTTACTCGACCTACGAGGTGCCAAAGAAGTCAATCGACTACGCCATGAAGCGCAGCCCGTTCAAGAACTGACGCCCGAGACATGACGATCCTCGGAATCGCCATCGCCGGGGCCCTGGGGGCCCTGGCCCGCTACGGGGTCTCGCTGGCGGCCCTGCGGTGGTTCGGTTCGGCCTTTCCGCTGGGCACGCTGATCGTCAACCTGCTGGGCTGTCTGTGCCTGGGCTTCCTGGCGGAGCTCACGATGGAAGACCCGACGATCGCGGTGCGCACCCGCGCCATCATCGGCACGGGATTTTTCGGGGCGTTTACCACGTTCTCCACGTTCGGCGTGGAGACTTTCCGCGCCATCGAAGCCGGCGAGTGGAACATCGCCGCCGTCAACGTCGCCCTCAATGTCGTCGTCGGTCTGCTGGCCGTCAGTTTGGGTTTCAGCTTCGCGCGCCAACTGGGCGGCTGACGGCGGCGGTTGGCAGAACGACTGTAGTGCCGCCCCACCCTCTGACGCCGGACGGGTTGCCGCCGGCGTATGAAGTCCATGCCGGCAACACGCACGAAGCGTCGACGCTGGAAGAGTTTCTCGACGGGGTGGAGCGCCCGCCCGGCCTCAGACGATCTCTTCGAGCCAGGCGTAGGCCGGGGCGCCAACCCGGTAGTTGTGCTCCACGATGCGGGCCACCAAGTCGCGAACCGTCTCTTGCAGGGCAGGGTCGCCGAACAGGTTGCGGGTCTGCAGCGGATCGTTCACGCGGTCGAACAGCACGCTTTCCCCGTCCTTGACCAGCGCCAGCTCCCACTCAGGCGTAAAGACGCCGGCCCGCGCGAACGAGCTGTGGTGCAGGTAGGCCTCGTTGGGCCAGTCCGGGTCGGTCTCGCCGCGAGCGAGCTTGGCGAAGCTGCTTCCCTGCTCCGCACCGGACGGCTCCACGCCGCATAGCTCCAGGACGCTCGACTGCACGTCGACGCTCGAGACGCACTCCTTGACCTCTGTTCCCGCGGGAATGGCGCCCGGCAGGCGCATCAGGAAGCTTACGCGATAGGCGGTCTCATAAATCTGATTCTTGAAATACAGCCCGTGCTCGCCCAGGTAGTTGCCGTGGTCGGAGGTAAACAGGATCAGCGTGTTGTCGAGCTGGCCGTTGGCCTCGAGCGCAGCCAGGATGCGGCCGACGTTGTCGTCGATGCATTTGACCATGCCGCAGTACTGCGAAAGGATGCGGCGCAGGATGGCCTCGCGCTCGGGGTCCTGCCAGGAGTCGACGTTTTCGCGCTCGACCATCGCCTGGCGGCTGCGCTCGGCCCAGGCGGGCAGGTCCTTTTCATAGAGCGTCTCGGGGATCGGCATGTCCTCGGGCCGATACATCGTGTCGTAGGGCGCCCGCACCGAGAAGGGCGTATGCGGGTCGGGAATCGACAGGTAGTAGAAAAACGGGGCGTCCCGCTCGCGGCCGAGGAACTCGATGCACCGGTCGGTGATCCAGTCGGTGAAGTACTCGCCCTCGTCGTCAATGTGATAGCTGAGGTCTGGCCGCCCATCTGATTTATCAGAAATGATTTCCTGATTGCCAACCTTAGCGACAGAGTGGTTCTCCGGCCAACCTTCGGGCTTTTCGACGATGCGCTTCCAGTGGCCTCGGTTGTACATCCAGCGGCAGTCCTCGAATCCCATCGAGCGCGAGGGATCGACCCAGCCGGGGCGGGGCTCCCCGTCCAGGTGCCACTTGCCGGCGAACCCCGTCTCGTAGCCGGCGCGGCGAAAGCATTCGGCGATGGTGACCTGGCTGCGGTCGAGCTCAACGTCGTTGGTGTAGGCGCCGTGGGCGTGCGGATAGCGACCGGTGACGAAGCAGCCGCGCGAAGGCGTGCAGACGGCTGAGTTGACGAAGTAGTTGTGGAAAACCGCGCCCTCGCGGCCGATGCGGTCGAGGTGGGGCGTGCCGATGAGTTTGCCGCCGTAGACGCCGAGCGTCCAGGCGGAGTGCTCGTCGGTGTAGATCACCAGCACGTTGGGACGACGGGGAGCTTCGGGCGCGGCGGCGGAGTTGCAGGCGGCGGAAGCGAGGCCGGCGGCGGAAGCGGCGAGAAATTCCCGGCGTTGCATGGAGGAGCGATTCTAGCAGGGAGGGCGGGGGGCTATGCGAGCACGGTTCGAAGTCGCTGCAACTAAGGCCGTCCCAGTACCTCCCGAACTTCATCCAGGAGGAAAGGAGACATCAGGAGCACAAGATCAGGACGATCGCGGATTTTCTTGAGCAGAACCAGGGCCGGGCTGTCTGGAATTGCGGCGGCGCGTACCAAGACATTCGCATCGAGGACGATCCTCACTTGTGCCCGTAGCGGACTTCCTCGCAGGCCTTATCGATCTCAGTAGCGGGGACGCCAACGAAGTGCTGTTGGATCGACTCGATGGAATCGGCCAGTGCAGACTCTGGTCGGTGATAGGCCCGCACCTCGATCGTCTCGTCTCCGGCCAGCGATTGCCCCAGGATGCGTTCCAGAACTAAACGATCCTGATCGGACAATTCATCGACGTTGCAGGAGCGTGCAGTCATAGCAACCTCTGTGAGCAGTCTAGCAGCTCTTTCGTCAGCTTGGCGCACTGCGAACAAAAAGCGAATAAACTAAGGGTAGATGCCCACCGAGCTCCACGCCGCCTCGGGCTTCTCCTTCCTGGAAGGCGCCTCCAACCCAGAAGACCTCATCCGCGAAGCCGCGCGGCTCGATTACGAGGCCATTGCCCTGTGTGACCGTGATTCGCTGTCCGGCGCCCCGCGCTTCTTCACCGCCGCGCGCAAGGCCGGCGTGCGGGCGCTGGTGGGCGCCGAGATCAGCCTCCACCAGCCTGGCGTCAAGAAGGGCGCGCCCAACTCCGTGCTCGACCGTCGCCTCACCCTGCTGGTGGAAAATCGCCGCGGCTACCAGAACCTCTGCCGCCTACTCACTCGCATGAACACGCGCTCCCCCAAGGGCGAGGGGCGCGCCCGCTGGGCCGACATCGACGAGTTCTCCGGCGGCCTCGTCGCCCTGCTCAGCGACTTGCGCGACCAGGACCAAGTCCGCGGCATTTTCGGCGCGCGCAACACCTACGTCGAGCTCCAGCGCCACCTCGTCCGCGAACAGGAGCGCCAAAACCTCGCCCGCATCGAATTCGCCCGCCGCTATGGTTTGCCGCTGGTCGCCGCCAACGCGCCGCGCTTTGCCAATCCAGGGCGCAAGGCGCTGCAGGACGTTTTTTCCTGTCTGCGGTTCAAGCGCAAGCTCGACGACGCCGGGCGCCTGCTCGAAGCCAACGCCGAGCGCTACGTCAAGCCGCCCAAAACCCTGGCCAATCTGTTCAGCGACCTGCCCGAGGCGCTCGCCAACGCCGACGAGCTCGGCCGCCGGCTCGAATTCACGCTCGAAAACCTCGGCTACGAGTTCCCGCAATACCCCCTGCCGCCGGGCGAGACCAACACCTCATTCCTGCGCAAGATGACCCTCCGCGGCGCCGAGGAGCGCTACCGCGGCCGCCCGCATCGTGAGAAGGCGCTGCGGCAGATTGACCATGAGCTGCGCGTGATCGAGCGGCTCAGTCTCGAGGGCTACTTCCTGATCGTGTGGGACATCGTCGAGTTCGCCCGGCGCGAGGGAATCCTTTGCCAGGGGCGCGGCTCGGCGGCCAATTCGGCGGTCTGCTACGCGCTCGGTATCACCGCGGTGGATCCGGTCGGCATGGAATTGCTTTTCGAGCGATTCCTCTCCGAAGAGCGCGGCGAATGGCCGGACATCGACATCGACTTCCCCTCCGGCGACCAGCGCGAGGCCGTCATCCAGCACGTCTACCGCACCTACGGCTCGCGTGGCGCGGGCATGACGGCCAACGTCATCACCTACCGCGGCAAGATGGCCGTCCGGGAGGTGGGCAAGGTGTTGGGTTTCCCCGAGGAGATGATCGCGCGGCTGTCGAAGTGCATCCACTCGTTCGAGTACACCGACGACCACGACAAGCTGGTGGTCCAGGCCAAGGCGGCCGGGTTCGACGCCAACCACCCCCGCGTGGGCCACCTCCTGAGCCTCTGCATGCAGATGCAGGGCCTGCCTCGGCACCTGGGGCAACACTCCGGCGGCATGGTCATCTGCCAGGGGAACCTGGACGCCGTGGTGCCGTTGGAGAACGCGCGCATGCCCGGCCGCGTGATCGTTGGTTGGGACAAGGAGGACTGCGCCGACCTGGGCATCATCAAGGTCGACCTGCTGGGTTTGGGCATGATGGCCGCGCTCGAGCAGGCGCAGACGATCATCCGCACGCGCGGCGGCGACTTCGACCTCGCCCGCATCCCGCCCGACGATCCCGACACCTACGCGATGATCCAAAAAGCCGATACGGTCGGCGTCTTCCAGATCGAGAGCCGGGCGCAGATGGCGACGCTGCCGCGCATGCGTCCCGACCACTTCTACGATCTCGTCGTCGAGGTGGCGATCATCCGCCCCGGGCCGATCACCGGCAACATGGTGCATCCGTACTTGGCGCGGCGCAACGGTCGCGAGCCGGTGGAGCATCTGCACCCGTCGCTCGAGCCGATCCTCAAGCGGACCCTGGGCGTGCCGCTATTCCAGGAGCAGTTGCTGCGCATGGCGATGGTGGCGGCCAACTTTTCCGGCGGCGAGGCCGAGGAGCTACGCCGGGCGATGGGCTTCAAGCGCTCGGTGGAGCGGATGCGCGACATCGAGGTGCGGCTACGCGAAGGGTTGGCGGCGAACGGCATCACCGGCGCGGCGGCGGACCAGATCGTGCTGTCGATCAGCTCATTCGCCCTCTACGGCTTCCCCGAATCGCACGCGGCCAGCTTTGCGCTGCTCGCCTATGCCAGTTCCTATCTGAAGTGTCACTACCCGGCGGAATTTCTGACGGCGCTGCTCAACTGTCAGCCGATGGGCTTTTACTCTCCGGCGGTGCTCGTGAAGGATGCGCAACGGCACGGGGTGCGCGTCCGGCCGATCGATGTGACAGTCTCACGGGCGGACTGTTTTGTGCCCGAGGACAACCAAGTGCGGCTGGGGCTGCGCTACATATCCGGGCTGGCAAAGGAGTCGGCGGAGCGCATCGTCGGGGAGCGGGAGAGGAAGCCGTTTGCCTCAGTAGAGGACTTCGTGCGGCGGACTCGCTTGCACAAGGACGAGATGGATGTACTAGCTGAAGTTGGAGCGCTCAACTCACTGCAAAAACATATACATCGGCGCGAAGCATTATGGCAGATCGAACGCGCCTGGCGTCCGGCGGGACCGCTGTTCGAGAGCCAGGCGTCGACGCTGTCTCCGCCCGGACCGCTCGAGCCGATGACGTCGCTCGAACGGCTCGACGCCGACTACCGCGGCGCCGGGCTGACCACCGGGCCGCACCCGATGTTCTACCTGCGGGAACAGCTCAGCGAGCAACGCATCCTGCGCGCGTCAGACTTGGAGCGCACCCCTCACGGCCGGCGTGTGCGGGTGGCCGGCGCGGTGATCACGCGGCAACGTCCGGGCACCGCCAAGGGGTTCTGCTTCATCACCCTGGAGGACGAGTCGGGGGTCTCGAACTTGATCCTGAACCCCGATGTTTTTCAGGACTTTCGGGCGGTGGTCCTAAATGAAAGCTTCCTGGTAGGCGAAGGTGCTCTGCAGAAGGTCGACGGCACGATCGCGGTAAAAGCGGACCGCGTGGAGCCGCTGGGCAGCATCGAACTCGAGATAGAGTCGCATGATTTCCATTGATTCGAGCGGTCGGCGGCACCCGCGCCCGAAAGAGGCTGTGTGGAAACGTGACAGGAGTGTTCGGTGATAGCCCCCGGCTTCAGCCGGGGGGAACGAAGATCGGACCCTCCCGTCTGTTGCACTTGCCCTCACCCGCGAGAGCGGGTGAGGGCAAGTGGCGTACTTTGAGTCTCTTAGACGTGCATTTCCCCCGGCTAAAGCCGGGGGCTATAGGAAAACCGGAGACGGAATCGGTGTATCGTCGGACCGTCTGGATCAGCGGGCGCAGTATCTTCACACACTCTCTAAAGGGCGGCGGCTCGGAAGGAACGGGGGCGCCGCCCCAGGCTCATTTGGCGGGTAGGCTGAACGCGATGTACTTACTCCCCGACGGCGCCACCGTGCTCTTGCCTCCGCCGGCGGCGATCACTACGTATTGCTTACCGTCGACGGCGTAAACCGCCGGCGTGGCCCGGCCGCCGGCCGGCAGGGTGTACTCCCACAGCAGCTCGCCGGTCAGCTTGTCAAAGGCCCGAAACTTGCGGTCGTGGTTCGTGGCGCCGATGAACAGCAGTCCGCCGGCGGTGACCACCGGGCCGCCGTAGTTCTCCGTGCCAGTGTTCGGCATGCCCTGCTCGGCCAGCTCGGGGAATTCGCCGAACGGAATCTTCCAGGCGTACTCGCCGGTGTCGAGGTTGATCGCGTTGAGCGTGCCCCACGGCGGAGCGATGGCTGGGTAGCCCTCGGGGTCGAGAAACTTGTTGTAGCCGTCGTGGGTAAACGCCTGATCGTAGGGGGATTCCGACGCCGCCACCGCCGCGCTTTCACCTTCGAGCAGGTACGACGCGATCGCCTCCACCGGCTTCTCGCCGAGGTAGCCGAAGGCGGGCATGCGGGACTTGCCGTCGCGGATGACGGCGATGAGTTCGTCGCGGGTCATCTTGAGGTCGGTCAGCGCCGGAAACTCGGGCGGCGTGCCCGAGCGGTCGTCCAGGTGGCACGCGGCGCACTGGCGCTGGTAGAGCCGCTGGCCGGTGACCGTCGGCCCGGACTCCCGCCGCTCCACCAGCCGCAGAATCCAGGCCATCTCGTTGGCGTTCACATAGTAAAGGCCGGTCTCGGGGTCGAATGCCTGACCGCCCCACTCGCCCGCGCCGTCAAACCCGGGGAAGACGATCGAGCCTTCGCGGCTGGGCGGGGTGAAGGGACCGTCGTTGCGCAACTTGCGGAAGCGCTCGACTACGGCTTTGTGCGCTTCCGGAGTGCGGTTGGTCAGGGTCTCTTCGCTAAGCGTCTGCCGCGCATAGGGCTCCGGCTTGGTCGGCAATACCTGCGTCTTGGCGAGGAGTTCGCCGGGAATGTCCGACGGCGGAACCTCGATCTCTTCGAGCGGAAACAGCGACTCGCCGGTCTCGCGATTGAACACAAAAATGTGTCCGGACTTCGTCGCCTGCGCCACTGCGTCGATGGGTTTGCCGTCATGCATCACCGTGATCAGACTCGGGGGCGCGGGGAAGTCGCGGTCCCAGACGTCATGCCTGACCGCTTGAAAGTGCCACACGAGCTTTCCGGTCTCAGCTTCTAAACAAAGCAGGGAGTTAGCGTACAGATTATCTCCGTGGCGGTTGGCGCCGTAGAAGTCGAAGGCCGCCGATCCGGTAGGGGCGTAGACCAGGCCGCGCTCCACGTCCAGCGCCAGGCCGGGCCAGGAGTTGGCGCCGCCCACGACTTTCCAGGCGTCCTCTGGCCAGGTCTCGTAGCCGGGCTCGCCGGGGTGCGGGATGGTGTGGAAGCTCCACACGCGCTCGCCGGTGCTGGCGTCGAAGGCGCGGATGTCGCCCGGCGCACTGGGCAGCCCCTCGCTGACGACGCTGCCCATGATGATGAGGTTCTTGTAGACCACGCCGGGTGTGCGGGCGGTGACGTTGAGTTCTTCGGCGAGCCGCTCAAAACCCTCGCGCAGATCGACTCGGCCGTCGACGCCGAAACTCGGGATCGACTCGCCCGTCTTCGCGTCCAGGGCAAACAGGAAAAACCCGGCGGTGAAGAAGATGCGCGCCTGGTCGCCGTCGCGCCAGTGCATCACGCCGCGCTGGGTGCCGGTAAGCCGTTCTCCGTCGTCCGTCGGCGTGAACGTCCAGCGCTCTTGCCCCGTGGCGGCGTCGACGGCGAAGACGCGCAACTGCGGGCTGACGCCATAGAGCAGCCCGTCGACGACGATGGGGTTGGTCTGGATCTGCGAACTCTCGGTGGCGTCGTTGGTGTCGTACTCCCAGGCGACCTGGAGATCCTTGACGTTGTCGCGGTTGATCTGGTCGAGGCGTGAATAGCGGATGGAGTCATGCCCGCCGCCGTAGATGGTCCACTCGTCGTAGCCCTCCGACGGGATTTCGCGGATGGACCTGGAACACCCGACCAGGAGGAAACAGAGGAGGATGGCGCGCAGCTTCATGGCGAAGGGACAGTTTACGGCATTGAGCGGGCGGCCGTTGCTTCGGACATCGGCACGTCCGGGCCGGTCTCGATTGCAGGTAACATATTGCCCATGTTTCGCCTCGCCCTGCTCTCCCTGGCCCTCGTCGCGCCGCTGCTGGCCCAGGATCGCCCAAACCTGATCTTCCTCCTCACCGACGATCAGCGCTTCGACATGATGGGCAACGTCACCCCGCACGTCATCACGCCGGAGATGGACCGCATCGTCGCCGAGGGCGTGCGCTTCAACCGGGCCTTCGTCACCACGCCCATCTGCATGGCCAGCCGCGCCACAATCCTGTCGGGGCTGTGGGAGCGGACCCACCGCTACACCGGCGGCGCCCCGGCGATCGACGACCGCTACATGCTCGCCTCCTACCCCAAGCTGCTGCGCGACGCAGGCTACCAGACCGGCTACGTGGGCAAGTGGCACGTGCAGGTCAACGACGGAATCCTCGACGAACTGTTCGACTCCTACGTCCGCTTACAGCATCCCTACGAGCAGACCCTGAAGGACGGCTCCAAGCGCCATCTGACCGATCTGACCGGCGACCTCGCGATCGAGTATCTCGATTCAACAGAGCGAGATAGACCCTTTAACCTCTCAGTGAGCTTCAATGCGCCGCACGCCGAAGACTGGCACCCGATGCAGTACATCCCCGCCCCCGGAACCGAAGAACTGTACGAGAACTTCACCGTGCCGCCGCCGATTCTGGCGGAGCTGTTTGACGCCCTGCCGGCGTTTTTGGGCAACGAGTCGATGAACCGACACCGCTACCACTGGCGGTTCGACAATGAGCGCAAGCGCCAGCTGATGACCAAAAACTACTACCGCCTGATCGCCGGCGTGGACCGAGTAGTCGGCCGCCTGCGCGCCAAACTCGAGGAGATTGGCGTGGCGGACAACACCGTCATCATGCTGATGGGCGACAACGGCTACTTCTTGGGCGATCGCGGCTGGGCCGGTAAGTGGAAGCCGCACGAGCTCTCGCTGCGCGTGCCGCTGATCGTGTATGATCCGCGGCTGACGGACGACCAGCGCGGCGCGAAGACCGACGCGATGGCGCTGAACGTGGACGTACCGTCAACGCTGCTGGACTACGCCGGGGTGGAGATCCCCAAGCACTGGCAGGGCGAGAGTTTGGTCCCGCTGATTCGCGGCGAACAGCCCGCCGCGTGGCGTACGGAGTTCTTCCACGAGCACATCTTCACGCACCCCACCATCGCCGACTACGAGGGGATTCGGACGGAGCGCTACAAGTACGCGCGGTACATCGACCAAGATCCGGTTTACGAGGAGATGTACGACCTGGAGCAGGACCCCGACGAGGCGGAAAACCTGGCCAAACGGCCGCGGTATTACCAACTGCTGCGGGAACTGCGGCAGAAGTGCAGCGACCTGCGCGACGAGGTGGGCGGAGTCTGGATCCCGTGGCCGGACGAGCAGATGCCGCCGGCGCGGCGCAAAGTGCGCAAGCCGAACGAATATTGGATGAACCGGTAGGACGGCGGCAGTAGAGCCCCCAGGGGCGGCGATGGAGAAATCGGGTCAGCCCAGCAACAGCTCCTTCCGCGCCCGCCCCCTGCCGTCTTTCGTCACGTAGAACGGTATGTCGCTGGGTAGCCGCCTTGGACGGCAACGCCAAAAAGGTCTCTTCCTGACCGCATCCAACCTGCCGCGCTCAGCGGCGCTTTCTCGACTGCGGGGCCGGGAAGAGATCCTCAAGCGCTGCTGGTGCACGTCGGGGCGTTCAACCTGTCGCTGGCGATGAGAAAGCGGCTCGGCGCGGGCACGCCGCACGGGCTGGCGGACGCTTTTTTGCAAGCCCCGCAGGGGCTTGCAGCAGCCGCAGCCGCCTAAGTTATTGAAGGGATTGGTTGCGGGGGAAGGATTTGAACCTTCGACCTTTGGGTTATGAGAACGCCGAGAGCTAGTAACTAACAGAAAACAAAGGCACGAGTGGCAACTCAAGTAGCCTTCAGAAGCGATAGGAAACCACTATTGGGAGTCTAATGGGAGCACGAAGCCTTTTGACCTTTTTCAGGCATCGCTCACGGTGGATCGCTCACGGTGGACTTCGATACATGCACGCAATCTGTGGGTGTGGGGTATCCACTTGACTCAGGTAGCCCCAAGATGTAGTATACGGCGCTGTGGAGGATTACCCGCGCGATCTGGTCGAATTCGAGGCCCGCTTC
>JGI12316J15310_10000139_pt4 | contig 92836 bp, 67 predicted proteins | sample MarCyaLeptolynsp_FD_15310 | JGI IMG/M metagenome (IMG submission 15310) | reverse complement strand
TTAGATATTTTACCCAATCGTAAGTTATTGCTGGGATTGAATCAGCTCATTAGTGATATTAATCAATTTCAACTCTTTTTCTCTTCTGGATAGTAAGGATTATTTCTTACTCATTGATTTCGGAAAGTGACAGAAGAGGGATAGTTTAGTGGATGAAGTAATTGAGTGTTTCAGAGAAGCACGGTTATTAGTAGAAGGACAAGATGCTGAGGGGAATTCTTATATAGAACCAGCCCATGATGCTTTAGTAAGGGGATGGCAAAGGTTGTTGCTGTGGAAGCAAAAAGACGAGGAAAGTTTACTTCTGCAACGGCAGTTAACTCCGGCGGCACAGGATTGGAAAAGCCAGCAAAAGGCGAAGTTTCTTTGGCATACTAACCCGCGTCTAGATTTGTTGAAAAAAGTACTCAATTCTGATAATGACTGGCTTAATCAAGTAGAAACTGAGTTTGTGCGGCGTAGTATCGGGCGAAAAAGCTTCAATACTCATTGGAATTGGGTTGTTGCGATCGCACTTATGCTGGGATTGAGCGGGCTAACTATCTTAGCTAGATATAACTTAGAGCATGTCTGTTTGAATATCCATAGTTAGGATTAACGCACCAGATACACCAAAAGTTTTTATGATGGGTAATTAGACGGACTTGATATTAGATCTTGTATCAAGTCAAAATTGATTTGTGAAGGTAGGCAACAGGCAATAGATAACAATAATAGGATTTAACCATTTCATTACTGAAATTGATTGCTCTCACTTACATTAGTTAACGCATCCATTCATCCAAATCATCGGGTTTCATAAAGTCCAACAACGCCTCCGCCAAAGCTTCAAGCCGAGGGAGGGATAAAGCTTGAACCTGCGATCGCATTTCTGGGGACACTTCGCCGATGCGAGGATGAGAGATTGTTTCCCTTCGTGATGATCTTCATCCTTAATGTCTTGATAAATTACAGACTGCCGCATGATATCTCTCAGTAGAACCTGGTTATCGATGAAATGCCGACTAGACGCTAAACTTAAGCTATTGATTGCGATCGCCTTCGAGGTATGATTGAACCAAGAGGTAGTAATGGCTGAATCTTACTTGATTTATCTTGATGTTTGTTGCCTAAATCGTCCTTTTGATGATTGGCGACAAGAGAGAATTCGATTAGAAGGACAAACGATTATAGATATTTTTAAGCGGTTTCATTCAGGAGAATGGAAGCTGGTAAGCAGTGAAGCTATAGAAGCAGAATTAAAAAGAATGGTTAATTTTGAAAAATTAGACAAGATTAGAGAATTATTACAGGTTGCTGAAAATAAAATAATTTTAACCGAGGAGATAGATAAACGTTCTCAAGAAATAGAAAAATTAGGATTTGGTCTTTATGATTCTTTTCATATTGCTTGCGCTGAAACTGCTAAAACAGATGTATTATTGACAACAGATGATAGATTGCTCAAGAAAGCGATTAAGTATAGCCATTTCTTAAAAATAAAATTAGATAATCCTGTAACCTGGTTAATGAACACTTTTGTATTAAAAGGAAATAACAGCAATGACACCAATTGAATTAAGACAAAAAGGGTATTATGCCTTAGTTAAGGAATTAGGACAAATTGATGCAATTCGTTTTTTACAAGATGTGGGATGGGGTTTTGGTGATTATACTCAAGAACGTCAACAGTCTCTAAAAAATGTGACAAGATCTGACTTTTGGCAAGACATTCAAGAAATTAGAGCCAAAAAAGACCTTGAAAATCACTGATTCTGTTGCAGCCAGCGATCGCACAGAAAGCTCAACCTGCGAGTGCGATTTGCTATCAGCAATACTACGCGATCGCATCTATTCATCCAAATCGTCGGGTTTTGTAAAGCAAAGTGGAACCCAACGCCAATAATTTTTTGAGAAACCACAAAGACACAAAGTTCACAAAGGGAAAGAAGAGAGGATATCTAATCGGTGGGCAAAAATGGCTAATTTGTCGTTCAATGGTTAAAAATATTGATAAATGCCCACCCTACAAGAGAAAGCGATCGCACTTATGCAGCTACCCACATATGGAGTCAAAGATGCGTTACGCTACGCTCTAAGCGGAGCATCCCGAAGGGTATACACACCCTACAAGTAGAGGCTGGGTTCAAAAGTTAGGCGGTAAGCGCATCGATTCGCCCACAGTATCTTATATTCCTCTATCTTGTTTTCCTGGAGAACGTTCCCCAATTTCTGTAGTGTCTTCATTGTCTGTGTCGCCTATTCCTCTATCTTTTCCTGGAGAACATTCCCCAGTTTCTTGAGTATCTTCATTGTCTGTGTCGCCTATTCCTCTATCTTTTCCTGGAGAACGTTCCCTAATAGTTGTCTTCGAGTCTTCGCTTTCAGTAATTTCTGTAGTGTCTTCATCCTCTGTTTCGACATTTTCATCACTCGTTCCATCTTTTACTTCAGTTTTTTCAGGAGTTGTTACTGTTTCCTGAGATTCGGATTGCTCGTCCTCTAAAGCGTGAGGCTCGCCAGATGTCTTGTCTACTACTTGATCTTCAGAATTTTGGTTAGGTTCTGTATTTTCCATGATCACTTTTGTGCATCACAACTGTCTAATCTAATGCGATATAAATCCTAACTAGGAGCTCAAATTATAGCATTTTACTCTCAATAAATACTCCTTTGGAGTGAGGGAGTAGGGAGTTATAAAAGCCCTAATTTAATTACTTGATGGTGAAAAATGTTCATAAAGACTACCTTCTATCTTGTTTGCACTTTAGTGCAAGTAGAGCTTGATCTATGAGTGATGTAAGCTCTACAAAACAGTGCTTTCAAGCAATTTCATTTAGCAATGAAATTGTCTCTTTTGGCTCAACAGGCTTGCACTTTCATAGAAAGTTTCCTAACACCTATCACCATGAACCTTCACTATTTCTCTACTGCACCTAGAGCTTTCAAGGTGTTTTTCTGAGCTGTGGTTAAACCACTTGCGTTTTTAATATTCATCCCTTCATAGGGTCGAGCAATTCTCATAGTTTTGACACATTGACCAGTTTCAATATCCCAAAGCTTGATAGTTTCATCTTCGCTGCTACTCGCTAACAGGGGACGATTCGGACTAAAGGCAATGGAGCGGACTGCTTTCTGGTGCCCCTGAAATGTTTTGCGAACATTACCCGTACTAATATCCCACAGTTGAACAGTCTGGTCATCACTACCACTTGCTAAAATCTTGCCATCAGAGCTAAAGGCAATTGTTCTTACTCGATATTTATGACCTAAAAACGTTTTCAGGCATTCTCCAGTATTTACATCCCACAACTTAATAGTCTCATCTCCACTGGCACTAGCAAGGATATTTGTACAGGGACTGAACACAACAGATAATACCCAATCACTGTGCCCTTCTAACGTTTGTAAACAAGTTCCTGTATTGGCATCCCAAAGTTTGATCGTGTTGTCATTGCTACCACTTGCCAGCATCCTCCCGCAGGGACTAAAGCCAATCGTTTTGACTTGCTGAACATGTCTTTGTAAGGTATGTAGACATTCTCCCGTATGCCAATCCCAAAGCTTTACCGTTTGGTCACGACTGCCACTTGCTAGAATTTGTCCATTTGGGCTGAAGCTGACTGAATACACCCAACTATCGTGTCCCCAAAATGTTTGTAAACACTCTCCTGTATCGACATCCCAAAGTTTGATGGTTGTGTCGTCACTGCTACTTGCCAGAATCTGATGGTTTTGGGACTTTCCCATCTCTGCAACTGTTTCACCATTGATGTTTTTGGGAGCAAAGGTGATTGAGGAGACCAGATTAGTATGTCCTGACAACGTTTGTAGACATTGCCCCGTATCAACATCCCACAATCTTATCCGTTGGTCTTCATTGCTACTCGCCAATATTTGACCATCTGGACTAAAAGCAATGGATAAGAGCCAATTACTATACCCATCCACTGTTTTTAAACATTGTCCCGTGGGGAGATCCCATAACTTCATGGTTTGGTTTTCACTAATACTCAGCAAGCTTTCACCATCGGGATTAATGGCAACCAACCAAATGCGTGAAGCGTTACTATCGCCTAAAAGATAATTGCTCTGCTCTTGCAACGTTTGCATACACTTCCCAGTTTCCACATCCCAGATTTTAACCGTTGTATCCTCACTCCCCGTCACCAATCTTTTACCATCTGGGGTGAAAGCAACTGTCCAGACATCAGTGTTGTAGTCTGGTAAGGTTTTGATACACTCACCACTGGCTAAATCCCAAAATTTTACCGTTTTGTGATCGCTTCCTGTTGCTAATGTTTGTCCGTCTGGGCTCAGAGCAATAGATAACACCCAATTGATGGGGATTTTTAGCACTCGACAAGAACCGGTGTTGATATCCCAGACTCTCACCGTTTGGTCTTCACCTCCAGTGACCAAAGTTTGTTCATTGGGACTAAAAGTAGTAAAAAATACCCGATTGCTATGTCCTGATAAAGTTTGTAGACATTCTCCAGTGTGGACATTCCACAACCTTATTGTTTGGTCATTGCTGCCACTGGCTAAAATTTTCCCATCTGGACTAAAAGCCAGGGATTGCACCCAACTTGTATGACCCCGCAGTGTTTTCAAACATTGCCCAGTGTGGACATTCCACAACCTTATTGTTTGGTCATTGCTACCACTAGCTAAAATTTTCCCATCCGGACTAAAAGCCAGGGATTGTACCCAACCAGTATGACCATTGCAGGTAAGAATTTGTTTAATATTGCCAACTGACCACAACCAAATCTCATTGTCAACACTGGTTGCCAGGAGTTTCCCATCTGGGCTAAAAGTCGCTGATAAAACCCCCCCTAAGGTTCGAGTCAAAGCAGATTTACTCAGATCTGCATTGGTAAAGTTAACTCGATGCAAATTCATATCCTGTAGGTAGGCTTGCCAAACCGTTAAGTCAGAAAAATCATAGCCAGTCAGGTCAATATGCAGCTGCCAGAGTAAATTAATTAGATTACCGCCTGCATATCCAGGTTTTCGAGGAGGAAAAGACTTCAGCTCGGCTAAAATTTGATTCAAATGGTTTTGCACATTTTCTTGGATGCCAAAAAGGTTTAGTAGTTTATCAGCAATGGGTTTGAGGATAAGCTGAACTTGGGCATTTTTCACATAATCTTTGGCTTGGGCTTTAATTAAGGCACAACTATCAAATAGTGCCATTTCCACCGTTTGAATTTCTTGACCAATCTGTTCAATTAAGGAGTCGATGACATACTCCATTACCACTGGTTGTTGAGAAAAATTCTGGGATTTTTTCTCAACTAGTGAGCGAGATTGTAGAGATTGTAATGCTTCTAACAAATGTTTGAATGAAACAGCAGGAACAATATCTTCTTGTAGCTCACTAATTGATACCCATTCTCGATTAATCGTCAACCAGTACATGACCTGTTGTTCTAAAGTTGACAATCTTTTAAACTGCTGGTCAAGTAAATCATAAATATCACCAAAGACAATAGTTCCTTGTTCTAAAAATTGAGCAACATTGCCGTCAAATAACTCATGAATAGTAGTTGCAACAATCTTCAAAGCCAAAGGATTGCCTGCATAAAACTTAACCAGACTTTGACATTCCGACTCTGAGACAGCAAAGCCTTTTTCGGCGATAATTTTCTCACCTTCTCCTTCTGTTAAACCAGGCAATCTCAGTGAACGAATCGGAGAGCTGATACCTTCTTTATTTCTAATTCCTTTGGGTTTCTCCCGAGTGGTCAAGACTAGACAACTTTGATGCTTGGTTTCTCCCAAACTGCTGAGGAGGTGCCCATATCCTTCATATCCTGGGCGATATGCTCCCGCACGTTCGTCACTAGATAGAATTGACTCGACATTATCTAAGACTAACAAACAACGCTTTGTACGCAGATATTCTATTAAACAGGAGATTTTACTGTCTAAGTTCTCTAGTAAAGTTGTTTCTTGCTGATGGGACAAAAACTTAATTAGGTCGGTCAAAAGCTCATGAATTGGTGGCGCATTACGCAGACTTCGCCAAATCAGGTACTCAAATTCGGATTGTAAAAGCTGTGCTAACTTTACAGACAAAGCCGTTTTACCAATTCCACCCATGCCGATTAAAGTAATCAGTCGGCAATTGTCCTTAATAATCCATTGTTTGAGGGTAGCTAATTCTTCGCTCCGCCCGTAGAAAGTTGAAACATCAATTGCTTCTCCCCAGTCTTGATAATTATTAGTAGTTCCTCCTCCAGTATTTTTATCTTGAACTACACTCTGGGATGGCGCATCAAAATCCAAATCAGCGATTTCTTTCCACGAGAATGCTGATTTATGACAAAGTTCTTCAAAATTCAGATAGTCAACGGGTTTACCTGTGAGGAAGTTGCTGACTGTGGATAAAGACAACCCTACATCCTCAGCTAAAGCTCTCTGGCTGGAAAAGCCTTTTCTCCAGTCTTGATGATTATTAGTAGTTCCTTCTCCAGTATTTTTATCTTGAACTACAGTCTGGGATGGTACATCAAAGTCCAAATCAGCAATTTCTTTCCATGGGAGTGCCAATTTATGACAAAGTTCAAGAAAATTGAGATAGTCAACGGGTTTACCTGTGAGGAAGTTGTTGACTGTGGATAAAGATAACCCTACATCTTCAGCCAAAGCTCTCTGACTGTGAAAGCCGTTGCGCTTGACTGCCAGTTTTACTTTCTCAATGCACTCCTGACGAACTTTGAGCGACCTGGACATGGTTCATGTCATGACTACGGTATTAATGTTACAAGACATTGAGTCAGTGGGAGGTTGCGAGGGCATATTTTACCGACCCAGACTCTACAGGCGCACACCTATTCCATTATGTAAAAGAATACCACAAAATCTTGCCATCGTAGGGTGAGGATTCTCGTCAATCTCCAACCACAGCAACACAAGATTTTTCAAGTATAACTATGTTAGCCACCGTCGGCTGTCTTTGCGGTAGTAGGGAGGGTTTCCCTTTCCATCCACAGACCAATCGCAGGAAACTGAATCCAAAAAGAGAAGTAGAAGAAAGTGAGGTACCAGTACGGCCTAACAAATCCAATCCCAAGGCCTTTGTACCAGCCGAGTAGCAGATAGTCGTAAACGAAAAGCGGAAGCGTTAGATAAAGAGCAAGCCAGCATGAGTTTGCTAGGTGCCTTCCGTCGCTCCAGTACTTCACCAGCGTGTATCGCGTGACTGGAAAGTACATCACCGTCACGATGAACATGATTGAAACCTTCGCCCAGAGGTACCACTGCTGGTAGTACTCAGGAAGTCCGATAAGGTAGAAGGTGAGCCATGTCACGAAGCTGTATGCTAGCAGTTGAATGTGCTTTCGTGCTGTTGTCATTAGAGCTGATTTATAAAGGAAATCTAAAGGCAGTGAGTAGAAACTATTGTCAGCAATATAGGAAGCTATATTTCTCAATATTAATCCCTTTACTACCATCTCTATTTTAGAAGCCTCCGCTATACTCTTCTGATACTTAGCATGGAGAAAAGTCTAATGAAAATTGCGCTGGTGATTTTGTTAGTAGTTGTGGGATTGTGGGTAATACTAGAAGTACTTTTGCGATCGCTAGTAGGTTTTGGCAATCCCCTCATTTATGTTACAGAATTTCTTAGTATAATTGAGCTAATCTGCACAATTGAGAATTATCCTATGAGTTTATCTCTCACACCGGCAACCGAAAAACGGATTACAGACCAACTTGCGAGAGGACGTTACGAGTCTGCAGATGAGTTGATTTTAGCTGGATTGCAGTTGTTAGAAGCAAGGGAACAACGTTTGACTCAATTGCGCCAACAAATTACAGTTGGTGCAGAGCAGATTGCACAAGGTCGTGTTACAGATGGGGAACAGGTTTTCGATCGCCTCTTAAATCAGTTACATCAATAATCTGATGCTTAATGATGAAAACCTATTCACTCTCGGAAGAGGCAATCGCAGATTTAGATGCTATTTGTGAATCGATGTCAGAAACCCATAGAGATTTTGCCATTCAGTTCTTTGAAAATGTCCGAGAGAAATGCCGCAAAGTTGCTCAATTCCCAAAGATGGGAAAAAATTATGGCGAAATCAAGGTTAATTTGCGAGGTTTTGTCGTTAATAACTATATTGTTTTCTATTTCCCACGATCGGACGGTATAGATGTTGTCCGGATTATCAGTGGCTATCGAGATTTAGAATCTTTATCGATTTAATGAGAATGGTGGTACTGCGACTAACAGAGTACCTTGGCAAGCTTAAAATTGTGGGTAAAGGGGAGTATCAAACTCGTCTGAATACTTAGCATGGAGAAAAGTCCAGTGAAAATTGCGCTGGTGATTTTGTTAGTAGTTGTGGGATTGTCGGTAATACTAGAAGTACTTTTGCGATCGCTAGTCGGTTTTGGTAATCCCCTGATTTATATTACAGATCCTGAAATTGGTTACTTGCTAGCACCTTCCCAACAGACAAGGAGGTTTGGCAATCGCATTGAAATTAATGAGTACTCAATGCGGAGTTCAAAAATCAGTGTTAATAGACCAGAATCAACACTGCGAATACTAATATTAGGGGATTCAGTTGCTAATGGTGCTTGGTGGACAGATCAACAGCAGACGATTTCAGCACTGCTAGGAACTCAACTAGAAGCTTTAATCACAAGAATATCAAAGGAGACATTGTTTGAGCAGATAGAAGTTCTCAACGCTTCTGCCAACTCTTGGGGACCACGCAATGAGTTAGCTTATATAAAACGCTTTGGCACTTTCGAGGCTCAAGTGGTGATATTATTGCTCAATACAGATGATTTGTTTTCCGCAGCACCGAACTCTGCCCCTGTAGGAAGCGATCGCAATTATCCAGATCGCAAACCTTCCTCAGCTCTAGTAGAAGTATTCAACCGCTATGTCTTGCCAAGAGTTTTACCGGAATCGGAGTCGAAGGTTAGTCAAGTTCCCCCAGAGCAAGATCCAGTTGGTAGGAACCTAGAAGCAATTGAGAAAATTCAAACCCTTAGCAATACCAATAGCGCTGAGTTTGTGTTAGTAATGACACCCCTACTAAGGGAAATTGGTGAACTCGGACCTCGTGACTATGAGCTGCAAGCCCGTACACACCTTAGTGAGTTTACCAAAGATAGGCAAATCACTTATATAGATTTTCTACCGGTTTTCAAACAGGCTGAAACTCCAGAAGCTTTGTACCGGGATCACATTCACCTCAACTCCCAAGGTAATCAGAAAGTCAGTGAAGTTATCAGCTCCATACCAAAAATTAGGAGTCAGTTGTCTGTCGTTCCAACTAACTCCTAAAGGATCGGGACTGCCTTTTGCCTCCAATATCAAGAAACTGTTACTGCAGGCGAACAAAGAGTTCGCTCCTCCCTGTCTAAGTGCTGCCAAACTTGACCATCAAGAGCCATTTGTTCAATCACACTTGCCAAGCGCAGAGCCTTTAGTGCCTGTTCACCACCCACAGAAGGTTGATTACCACCCCGAACACAGTTGACAAAATGTTCTAATTCAGCGTGTAGTGGTTCGATGTTACTGGTGTAAACCTTCTCAATCAAACCATCTTGCCGATAAAGCACCTGACCGTAATCTGTCATATAGTTAGCTGTAGTTTGCCGATGAATGAGAATCTCATTGTTGAGAAAGTCTGCTTCAGTCAAAGAGTTTTTGCAATGGGCAGCAATAGTCCGGATTTTACGATGTGTCACCTTAGAGGCTGTTAGGGTAGCGACAATCCCATTGGCAAAGCCTAGATTAGCTGTCACATAATCTAAATATCCAGAATCAGAGGCACGGCTGCCGCTTGCTGTTAACCTAGTTACTGGTGCAGCTGCTAGTTCCAACAACAGGTCAATGTCGTGAATCATTAAGTCCAAAACTACAGAAACATCATTGGCTCGGTTGGAGTAGGGACTCATCCGGTGAGCCTCTAGCGCTAGCAACTCTTCTGTCTTCAGGACTTTGCTAAGTTCCTGAAAAGCTGGGTTAAAACGTTCAATGTGACCTACTTGTAAGATACGCTGATACTCAGCTGCAGCATTTACTAAAGACTCTGCCTCAGCAATATTGGCGGCAATCGGTTTTTCAATTAAGACATGGATCCCAGCTTGCAAACAAGCCATTCCAACTTCGTGATGCAAACGGGTGGGTACAGCAATGCAAACAGCGTGAACATAAGGGAAAAGGTCGCGATAGTCTTCAAAAAAACGGATACGATACTTACTTGCCGTATCCAAGCCTCGTTCTACATTAATGTCTGCCACACCCACCATTTCTACATCTTTGAGAAGACTCAAAACTCGGGCATGATGCTGTCCCATGTTGCCAACGCCGATAACTCCGATTTTGATTGGCTGTAACAGACTATGCTGCATATGGGTATGTGAATATTTTTGGCACATGCTATCTTGCACTATTGGAAAACTCCTACACCACTTTAAATAAGTCAATTTGCTTACTCTAAGCCGCCTTAAACCATCCAGATAGTACCACAGCACATTTAAATGTAAAGAATTCCAAAGTTCTGCACAAATACGTTAGATTAGGGAGAGCTTGAGGATATTGATTCTGTTTTCATTGTGGTTTTAACAGGTGTATGCCAGCAAGTTTATGTGTCAGTTTTTTAGTCGTCCATCTGTTTGTATAAGCTCAGCTGATGAGGGACTTGTATTTTGAGGGCAGTTGTTTTGTTATCTGGAGGATTGGACTCTTCAACAGTCCTGTATCAAGCCAAGAGCGATGGTTATCAATGTTATGCCATTTCCTTTGACTACCAGCAGCGACATCGACGAGAGTTGGAATCAGCGATCGCCATCGCTCACCAAGCTGGTGTCCAAGATCATCAAGTGGTAAGCTTTGACTTAGGACAATGGGGGGGTTCAGCTCTGACAGATCAAGAGATTGACTTACCTCAGAAGCGTTCCCTAGAGCAAATGTCTCAAAACATTCCTATTACCTATGTTCCAGGAAGGAACACAATTTTTTTGAGTTTTGGACTCTCCTATGCCGAAGCGATCGCTGCTGAATGCGTCTATATTGGGGTCAATGCTTTAGATTATTCTGGTTACCCAGATTGTCGTCCTGATTATATTGAGGCGATGCAAAAAGTCTTTGCTCTAGGGACAAAACAAGGTCGTGAGGGACAAAAGATTTCGATTGTGACACCTCTGCTTAACCTCAAGAAAACTGCCATTATCGACTTAGGTAATCAATTGGGTGTACCTTGGGAGAAAACTTGGTCTTGCTATGCTGGAGGTGAGGTTGCTTGTGGGGTTTGTGATTCTTGTCAGTTGAGACTTGCTGCTTTTGCTGAACTAGGATTAGAAGACCCACTTCCTTACAAGGAATTTCCTGATTAAAAAATCCCATAATTCCCAATTCCCATTTTGAGAATTCCGCAATAATATTCGAGATGATAATAAAAATCTAGGAGAACCAGCCCGTGAGTAGAGAAACTCTTGTTGAGAATCCCCTAAGTGCAGCCAAATCAACACCTCCAGCATCTGCTCGTTATGATCCAACTGAGTTTGATGCTAGTGTGATGGGAACCTATGGACGCTTTCCTATCGCTTTGGCAGGGGGTAAAGGTTGCCGTGTTTGGGATACCGAGGGGCGGGAATATCTAGATTTTGTTGCAGGAATTGCCACTTGTACTCTTGGTCATGCACACCCGGCTTTAGTGGCAGCAGTGACACAGCAAATCCAAACGCTGCACCATGTTTCTAATTTGTACTATATCCCCCAGCAAGGGGAACTAGCTAAATGGATTATTGATCATTCCTGTGCAGACCGGGTATTTTTCTGTAATTCTGGAGCTGAAGCTAACGAAGGGGCAATCAAACTGGCGCGGAAGTATAGCCATAAGGTATTAGGCATTGAGAAGCCAGTAATTTTGACGGCAAAAGCTAGTTTCCACGGAAGGACATTAGCAACAATTACGGCTACTGGTCAACCCAAGTATCAGAAGAACTTTGACCCCTTAGTGCCGGGTTTCCAATACGTACCCTACAACAATATTGAAGCACTCGAACATGCGATCAGTGATATTGATGAGGGCGATCAACGAGTCGGAGCGATTATCCTAGAACCTTTGCAAGGAGAAGGGGGTGTCCGTCCAGGAGCGCCAGATTATTTCCTCAAGCTGCGGAAAATCTGCGATGATACAGGCATCCTACTAATTTTGGATGAAGTACAGGTAGGGGTAGGTCGCACCGGTAAATATTGGGGATATGAACATCTAGGGATAGAACCAGATATCTTTACCAGCGCTAAAGGATTAGCTGGAGGCATCCCCATTGGAGCGCTGATGTGTAAGAAGTTCTGCGATATCTTTGAACCTGGGGATCATGCCAGTACTTTTGGTGGTAATCCCTTTGCCTGTGCTGCGGCACTTGCTGTTAATCAGACATTAGAACAAGAGAACCTACTGCAAAATGTGCAGCAACGGGGAGAACAGTTGCGTACAAAACTCAGAGCGATCGCTCTTAAATATCCTGATATTTTTGTGGAAGTACGGGGTTGGGGTTTAATTAATGGGATGGAACTCAATGCTGACATTGATTTAACGGCTGTGGATCTGGTGAAAGCAGCAATGGCAGAAGGATTACTTTTAGTGCCAGCAGGAGCAAAAGTAGTTCGCTTTGTTCCTCCTCTGATTGTCTCAGCTGAGGAAGTTAATGAAGCTGCTCAAATTCTGGAAAGAGCAGTAGGAACATTGGCATTGTAGGATTTGACTTAATCTGTAATAAGTGTGGCACTGGCAAGATGCCAGTGCAATTCAATGGAGAGATTGGTTGTATTTACTATTATTTCTTGCTATCATTATCTCATAATGGGTAAGGTGTGCGCCTATATATAAATTCCTCTTACTGAAACTCAGTATAAGACAGGCTAGAAGCCTCTTCCACATTTCTTCTCCACAAGCTTATGGGCAATGATACGGCGGCGAGAAAGGTTCTAATTCTCGCAGCAAATCCCCGAGGTACTTCACCCCTGCGCTTGGATCAAGAGGTACGGGATATTGAAGCTGGATTAGAACGCTCGAAAAAACGGGAGCAATTTGTCCTAGTGCAGAAATGGGCAGTGCGTCCTGAGGATTTACGCCGTGCTATGTTGAATTGCGAGCCGGAGATTGTTCATTTTTCCGGACATGGGGCAGGAGAATCTGGCTTGCTCCTAGAAAATGATTTAGGGCAAGTGCAGTTGGTAACGGCAGCAGCTCTGGCTGAGTTGTTTGAGTTGTTTGCCGGTAAGGTTGAATGTGTTTTGCTCAATGCTTGCTATTCACAAATGCAAGCTCAGGCAATTTGCCAACATGTTGATTATGTCATTGGCATGAATCAGGCAATTGGGGATGAGGCGGCGATTAAATTTGCCGTTGGTTTTTATGATGGCTTGGGAGCTGGTAGAACACTGGAAGCTGCCTATAAATTAGGCTGTAATGCCATTAGGCTGGCGGGGATTCCGGAGTATTTGACGCCGGTGCTTCAGCAGCCAGAATCTCGTTTTTATGTGGAACATCCCAAGATTGAATCTCGCTGTTATGAAACCCTATTACAGCGGGGTTCCCTAATTCGGATCAAAGCACCCCAGGAAATGGGTAAAACATGTTTGATGGCAAGGGTTCTGGCTCGAAGCGCAAAACAAGGCTACCGCACCGTGCATTTGAATCTTAATCTGGCAGAAGAGAGGGATTTTGCTAGCCTCGATAAATTTTTGCAATGGTTTTGTGTAAGCATTACTCAGGAATTGCAGTTACCTAATCGGTTAGCTGATTATTGGGATGAGAAATTTTCCACTAGTAAGGTTAACTCCACAACCTATTTTGAAAGCTATCTGTTGCCTCAAGTCGGTAGTCCCTTGGTTTTATGCCTGGATAATGTGGATCTAGTTTTCCCCTATTCGCCAATTGCTTCAGAGTTTTTAGGGTTGTTGCGAGCTTGGCATGAGAAGGCGACAACCCGCAAACTCTGGCAAAGATTGCGGTTGGTGGTGGTTCATTCCACAGAAGTTTACATTCCCCTGAAAATTAATGAGTCGCCCTTTAATGTTGGGGTGCAGATAGAATTGCCAGAGTTGACAAGGGAACAGGTGGAGAAGTTGGCAGAGCGTTATCAGTTGAATTGGAGTGCTGTTGAGGTTACTCAGTTAATGGATATGGTGGGAGGGCATCCCTATCTGGTAAGTGAGGCGCTTTCTCATCTTAAAAGTTATCACAATACGTCCCTGGAGCAACTTTTGCCAGCAGCTACCACAGAGGCAGGAATTTATCGCAACCATTTGCGACGACATTGGAGTGTGATTCAACAGGATGCAGAATTGAGGGAAGCCCTGAAACAGGTGGTTACTGCAAGTGATAGTGTGCGACTGGAATCGACCCAGGCATATAAGCTAGATAGTATGGGGTTAGTTCGTCGCCAGGGTAATGAGGTAATACCTCGTTGTAATTTGTATCGTGTTTATTTTCACGATCGCTTAGCATTTTCGTAAGGCAAAGCTAGTACATTGTAGGTTGGGTTGAGGAACGAAACCCAACATCCAAGAGTATTTTTGGTTTGGTTATTACTGGAGTTTAGACTATGACAAAATAGCCCAGTCTTCTTTTTGGGCTGAGAGTTGAGTATTGGAGTAAGCGAGTAACTGAGGTTTCCCAAGACTGCGATCGCTATCCAGAAATGCGATCGCTAATCCAGAAATGCGATCGCTAATCCAGAAACGCGATCGCTAATCCAGAAACGCGATCGCTAATCCAGAAACGCGATCGCTAATCCAGAAACGCGATCGCTAATCCAGGAATGCGATTACCTACGGCACCAGCTTCCGCTGAGCTCACCCAAGCAACAGCCTGCTCACTATGAGGGTCACCTGAGCACCCTATGCTGGAGTGAGTCACGACTATCGGAGCCTTATCCGTTACAAATATTCAGAAAAACACAATAGTAAAAAGGGAGAAAATTGAAAAGCTAAAAAATTAAAATTACTCCCTCACTTATGAATACTAGCATAAGTAGACTGCAACAATTTAGAATTGATACTTATAATTTACTTGGTAGAGCCTGCGATGCTACTTTCAATTTAATTGATGCAGTTTTAACCACAAGAACTGCTTATTCTTTGGCTGACTTTTCTCTGTCTCCTTTATTTAGAAGAGAATGGTCTTCTACCTATGAATCATTACAAGATTGTCGTCCTAATCGACAAAAATTAATGAAGAGGTATCTAGAAGAAGTAGCACTAGATAAAGATGAATCACCCTATTTGATGGTGGCGATTGACCATACATCGAATCCTAGAGTAGACTCCCCGACATTGAAAGACCGAGGTTATCATCACTCGCCATCGGCAGTAAAAAAAGTCACGACAGGACATAGTTATAGTACCATAGCATGGATACCAGAAGAAAAAGGTAGTTGGGCACTGCCGTTAAGACACGAAAGAATAACAAGTTTTGAAACTCCAATTAGTAAGGCAGCGTGGCAACTCAAACAAGTAGCAAAAAATTCCACTCAACCAATTTTGGCCTTATTGGATAGTGAATATGGCAATGCTTCTTGGGTTAACAAAACAACAGATATTGAAGCTGATTGCTTGCTCAGAATTCGCTCCAACTGTTGTTTATATGAGTTGCCAGGAAAGTATAGTGGTCGAGGACGACCAAAAAAACATGGTGATAAATTTAAGTTAAATGATGAAAATACTTGGTCGGAAGCCAAGGAGACTATCGAGCTAAACGACCCAAAATTAGGTCTCCTAAGGATCCGAAAATGGTCAAAATTACACTTTCGTAATTCTTCATCTGTGTCGATGGAGTTGATTCTAGTTGAGAGGCTGAAACCCAATAAAAAAGGTGTTTTACAAAAACCTTTTTGGTTGGTTTTTATTGGTCAAAAAATGCCTCCATTAGAACTGATATGGAGCCAATATTTAAGACGTTTTGCTGTTGACCATTGGTATCGATTCATCAAGCAAAGATTACATTGAACATTACCCTCCCTAAGTACACCACAGCAAGCTGAAAGATGGAGTGATTTGATGCCATTAATGACTTGGCAGCTATGGCTAGCTAAAGATATAGTTAAAGAATACCATCTTCCCTGGCAAAAACCCCAGTCGAATCTAACGCCTGGAAGAGTTGCACAGTCGATGTTAGAACTTTTAGTCGAGATTGGAACCCCAGCACTACCTCCCAAACCCCGTGGAAAATCGACAGGATGGAAACCTGGAAAAAAAAGAAGCAAGCGAACTCGTTATCCTGTGGTAAAAAAAGGAAAAAGTACCTATAAAAAAGCGAAAAATAAGAAGACTTAAACCAAATGCAGGCATCAATTTACTAAACTCTCAGCCCAAAAAGAAGACTGGGCTATTTTGTCATAGTCTAAACTCCAGTTATTACAATTTAATCTGATAATCCAAATACTCAGTAAAGAGAAAATTGAAAACGACTTCAGGGGCTTGGCAATAAATTGCTTTAACTAGCAGCAAACTCAGTAAATTTACGTCTATACGGAGCTTTAAAACCCAAAACTATATCTTGTTTGGGCACGCCAGCTTCTACTAATTCATTAGCCACTCCGATTTCTGTTCCATCCCGTTCAATCCAGATTTTTCCATCTTTAATTTCCACGTAAATAATACAACCAAATACTCGTGTTAACTCTTGCCAACCAATATTAAGAACTTGATAGCGTTTGCGTTCCATATCAAATATTAATTGTACTTCTGTCTGAGTATTTGAGTAATTTTTTCCGTGATTCCTCAGAACAGTTTGTACCACTTCGCTGTAACTCAATCTCTCCATTGTACAATTTCCTCTTTCTCTGGGTTAAAAATTAATAGTTTGAGTTTATACTCAACAATAATTCTTTGAATAAACCTACGCCTAAAAAATTCATCGTAAACATCTTCCGGAACTGCTAAATATAAATTCCGCTCTGGTTCCGTCAATCTCAAGGCTGAACGGTAGTTAAGAAATTGACCTAGCGCCGTATGAAACTCAGTCACATCTGATGCTCCTAAAAAGGATTTTACTTCTACAGCTATCTTTTGACCAGTTTTTTCAGCAGCTAAGATTCTCTCTGCTGTTAAATCTATGTAAAAATCAACATCCTCAACCTTAATAAATAGATGCTCGTCAGTAATTGTCCATCCATCTTTTTCTAGGGCGGTTTTAACAGTATTATGAAATAAATCTTTGGCTGGCATAAATAAACCTTGATTAAAATGGACTTAAGTCCACAGCTGTGTTGCGCTAGGCGTGAGAGTAGAGACTTTGTGTAAGTCCTATACTAAGGAAAATTGGTATTAACTGGAAATCAACGGATGAGTGCAATACCAAAATCGATATATAAAGTTGGAGGCAACCTGCCAGCAGATGCTGATAGCTATGTAGAGCGGCAAGCAGATGGGGAATTTGAGCAGTGGCTCAAGGCTGGGGAGTTTTGTTATGTGCTGAATTCCCGGCAAATGGGTAAGTCTAGCTTGCGGGTACGCACGATGCAGAAGCTGGAAAGAGCAGGGATTGCCTGTGCGGATATCGATTTGACGGAGATTGGCACTCAAGGAGTTACTCCGCAGCAGTGGTATGGCGGTTTTATCCGGCTACTCGTAGGTATTTTTGAGTTATGGGAGAGGTTTGAGCAGCGCAGTTGGTGGGATGAGCGGGAGTGCCTTTCTCCGGTGCAATGTTTAAGTGAGTTTATCGAAGGGGTGCTGTTGGAGCAGGTTGAGCAACAGATTGTCATTTTTATTGATGAAATCGACAATGTTCTCCAATTAGACTTTAAGGACGATTTTTTTGCCCTAATTCGCTCTTTCTACAACAAACGGGCTAGTAATCCAGCCTTCGAGCGCCTGACTTTTGCTCTGTTGGGGGTGGCAACTCCTGCGGATTTGATGCGAGATCCCAGCAAAACTCCTTTTAATATTGGTAAGGCGGTGGAATTGCGGGGTTTTGCCTTGGAGCAGGTGCAACCTCTGGCTAGGGGATTGGCAGGAAAAGTCAGCAATCCTCAAGCGGTTATGGCACAGGTGTTGTTTTGGACTGGTGGACAACCTTTTCTCACTCAGAAGCTATGTCAATTAGTTCTCGACTCCGAGGCTCCGATTCCTGCGGGTGGGGAAAAAGAAGGGATTGAGCAGTTGGTGCGATCGCGTATTATTGAGAATTGGGAATCCCAAGATGAGCTGGGACATTTGCAAACAATACGCGATCGCATTCTAGGAAATGAGCAACGTTATGGTAAGTGGCTGGGGCTGTACCAACAAATTTTACAGCAGGGAGAGATTGTTGCTGATGACAGTCTAGAGCAGATTGAATTGCGGATATCGGGGTTGGTTGTTGAGAGACAGAGCAAGTTAAAGGTTTATAACCGGATTTATGAAGCAGTTTTTAATCAGAGTTGGGTTGACAAGGCGTTAGCAGCTTTGCGTCCTTATGGTAAGGCAATAACCGGTTGGTTAGCATCGGATTGTGAGGATAAGTCCTGGTTGTTGCGGGGAAAGGTATTGCGGGATGCTCAGGTATGGGCAGCGGATAAGAGTTTAAGTGATCAAGATTATCAGTTTCTAGCAGCTTGTCAGGATCTAGAAAAGCGGGGAATTCAAATTGCTTTGAATGCGGAGAGACAAGCAAAGCAAATATTAGCTGAGGCAAATCAGAAAGCTAATCGAAAGATGGGCATCGGTTTTGTTGTACTAATCGTGACTTTAGTAGTAGCAGCAATAACAAGTATCTCGGCACAACAGCGAGTTGCAGAATCAGAGCAAAAATTGGCTACTTCTAATGCAGAAGTTGGCAAGACTGAGAACAATATGAAGTTGGCTAAAAGTAATTTAAAGGACACTGAAAGTAACTTAAAGGATACTGAAAAAAAGTTAAAAGCTGCTCAGCAGGGAACTCACAGTGTAACCAAAAAACTGGTTGCTGCTAAGACCGAGTTACAAAGAGTTAACAAGGTTAATGAAGAGGCAAGAGAGAAAAATCAAGAGGTTTTACGAAACAGTCAGATAGCTACTCAAAGAGCTAAAGATGCAGAAAAAAAAGCAGTCAAAATGCAGCAAGAAGTAGCTGAAACTAAACAAAAAATTCAGTTAGCAACAAAAAGTAGAAGAGTAGCAGAGAAACGAGTAGTTCAAGTTCAACAAAAATTAGATAAATTAAGGAAAAAAACTCAGTTAGCAATTCAAAGAGCAGGGAATATGGAGGGCAAAGCAAACCAAGCCCAGCAAGAAGCAAAGTCGGCGAGAGCAGAACTAGAAAAGATCAATAAAGCATTAGCTGCACGTCAGTTCAAACTTGAGGTTGACCTTATCGCTGCCGCCAGAAAAATTACAGTGAGCATTGTATCTGGTGATGGGCAATATCAAGGCTCCGGAGTGATTGTTGAGCAACAAGATAATATTTACACTGTCCTCACTAGTGAGGATGTAGTGAATAAGTCCGGTAAATATTCTATCCAAACTTATGATAATCAGTTGTATTCCTTGAATTCGACACAGATACAAGAGATATCAGGGAAAGACTTAGCAATTTTAAAGTTCAGTAGTAACAAAAGTTACGATATTGCTCAGATAGGAAATCCCAAGCTACTAGACGAAGATACACCGATTTATGTAGCTGGCTGGTTAAACGATAACCAAAAAGCTGAAGAACCTATCTTTACCTTGGTAAAAGGAAGCATCGTTAGTAAATTACAAGAGTCTGAGAATGGTGATTCCTTAACCTATAACCTTGAATTTATTAAACCAGGTATCAAGGGTAGTCCAGTAATTAACAATCAGGGTCATCTCATTGGAATTAACAGACAAGGTAGAGCTGATTTTACTACGAGTTTGGCTTTGGGAATTTCGATTGATAAATTTAGTTCAATATCGACAGAAACAAACTTTTTCTGTGGCAAACTCAACGATGTTTACACTACTTTTGTTCGCTCACAAACAGGTAATTTTCCTGTGATTGAATGGGTCTCAGAAAACAACTTCTGGTCTACTGAACAGCGCTGTATACAAGTTTCTCGTAGATTCCAGAATTTCTATGAAAGAGATATGCTTCGTTACATCACACATGGTCAATTGAATGGTCAATCCGTATTATGTGCTACTGGTGAACGAGGTGGGGTTTGTAACTCAACAAATATGTTGTTTACTATCGCACCAAATATTGATCCTGAATCTGTTCTTAAAAATCTAGTGAGGGTAAGAGACTATGGATCTCGACCTCTCAGGTTATAAGCTAAAACTAACATCATCTAATGGATTAAGAGGTAGTGTCACACCAGAATTTTGATTGTTTTGAGATATTGGCACAAGCAATTCCCTTCTCTGCGAAACGCTACGCTAATAGCACAGCAATGACTTAAGGCATAAACCGCCCTCAATGAAAATTCGGGCTACAAGAAAATGCGATCGCCTACAGCACCAGCGTAGCTGATTGCCTACAGCAGCCTAGAATAGGATTAACCAATTAAAATGCGTCTTAGCTGATATTTCAAGAGATTTGTCTCCAATGAGCATTATCCGCCTGCCCCAATCTTGGGAGATACCAGAGTCACAAGTAACCTCAGAATCTGCTTATTTCAACCGGCGTCGCCTCCTTAAAACCTTAGTTGGTGCCACATTAGGGGCAAGCATTATGCCAATTCTAGGTTGTGAACAATCCTCGGATGCCAATAACGCACTGGCAGCATCTTTAGACACAGCTAGTTTAAAGCCAGTAGAGACTAATCCAGCCTTTGCAGAGGTTGACCGACCAATCACAGATCATTTGCTGGCTGGAAGGTACAATAACTTTTATGAATTTGGTGGCAATAAGTCAATTTGGCCTAAAGCCCAAAGTTTGCCAACGGAAGACTGGAAGGTAGAAGTAACAGGTTTGGTCAACAATCCTCGCACTTATGATTTAGATGACCTCAAAAAAGAATTTACCTTAGAGGAACGTATCTACCGCTTCCGCTGTGTTGAAGCATGGTCAATGGTGCTACCTTGGATTGGTTTCCCCATGAAATCACTGATAGCTGCGGTGGAACCGACTGCCAAAGCCAAATTTGTGCGATTTACCTCATTCTACGACTCCGAAATTACCCCTGGTCCTGGGTTGCACATTGGTTCTTTACCTTGGCCCTACACGGAAGGTTTACGCATTGAGGAAATGGCTAATGAATTAGCCTTTTTTGCTGTTGGTATCTACGGTCATATTTTACCAAAACAGCACGGCGCACCAATTCGTGCCGTATTGCCGTGGAAATATGGTTTCAAGGGAGCTAAATCAATTGTCAAAGTTGAGTTTTTGGCAACCCAGCCACCTACCTACTGGAATACAATAGATCCCCGCGAATATCCTTTTGAAGGAAATGTAAATCCTAACAAGCCTCACCCTCGTTGGTCACAAGCGACAGAAAAATTTATCAGCAAGGGGCCTGATTTATCTTGGGAAAAACGCCAGACGCTGCCTTATAACGGTTATGGGGAATATGTAGCAAGTTTATATGTTTGATGATTGGTGAACTTATTATTAAGTGGGGACATAAACTCAAAAATAAAGGTAATTCTGTTAACGTGGTTTAAATGAACAGCAGCTTAACCTAAAACATAAGGCGATTTTTGAAAATGATTGTACCCACAACATGGTGCGTTACGCTGCGCCTGCGCTAACACACCCTACTGGGGCGACACAGCTAAAAATGCGTTTTAGCTTATTCATTCGCTGGAAAAGCCCCCGGTTGTACCACAATGGTTGTTGTCTTACCTTGGCGGCTAACTTCAACTTCTAAATCTGTACCTACCTCACTAATTTCTACATTCTGCTGTACTTCAGCTGCATTTTTTACAGGTTTACCACCAACTTTTTCAATAATATCTCCCGCTTGGAAACCTGCCTGAGCAGCTGGTGAATCTTTAACCACACGGAAGATTAAGACACCATTGTCTTTGGTTACTTTGAAGTTAGTATCATTATCTTGGTTGATTTCTTTTCTCAACTCTGGTGTCAGATTCACCATATGAATTCCTAAGTAGGGATGCTCTACCTTACCTTTGGTAAACAATTCATTAGCAATGCGCTCTGCTGTTTCGATAGGAATGGCAAAGCCCAATCCCTGAGCATTGGCACGAATAGCAGTGTTAATCCCAATTACTTCCCCTTTAGCATTTAACAGAGGACCACCAGAGTTGCCTGGGTTGATAGCTGCATCTGTCTGAATAAAACTGACTCGTTTGTCTGGGACACCTACCTGAGAACTAGAGCGCCCTAAAGCACTAATAATACCAACGGTGACAGTATTATCCAATCCTAGGGGATTACCAATTGCGATCGCCCATTCTCCTGGGGTTAATTGCTCGGCTTTTCCTAAGCGTACAGTTGGTAGTTGATTCGCTTCAATTTTAACCACGGCAACATCTGTTACCGTATCTTTACCTAGTACTTTACCCTCAAACTTACGACCATCCTTGAGAGTAACATCCACAATATCAGCACCTGCTACAACATGAGCATTAGTAATCAGACGCCCATCTGAGTTGAGAATAAATCCCGAACCAGTGCCTTGTTCAATCTGTTGTCGTTGCCTGGGCATTTCACCTTCATCACCGAAGAATCGTCGGAAGAAAGGATTTCGGAAAGCTTCTGGAATCTCCTGTGATACCCGACGTGCCGCATCAATTCTTACCACAGCTGGTCCAACTTGTTCAACCGCCTCAGCGATGAAGTTGAGATTTTCTTTGGTACTATTGCTTGAGGGCCTAGGGTCTAAAGGTTGCAATACCGCCGTAACTGCTTCGGGAGAGTTTGCCACCTGTTGCTCTGCCATGAGATAGCGACTACCAAACACTCCTGCGCCACCACCTAAGCACAGTAAAGTTAGATAAACGGTCAGCTGCTTCAGGGATAAACTCATGATGCTGGAAATGCTAATGATAGTTTTGATCGTTTCCTACTTCTACTCTAGGTCAAAACTGAAAGTACTGGGAAGGTGGAAGTATTTAGGATTTACAAATACAACAAAACCATGTGTTGGGTTTCACAGGGATAAATTATTGACATTAACACTAATAAGTGCTACTGAATTCTGAATTACTTAGAGTTTGGGACAAACGACAGGGAGTATCGAGTAAGCAACAATTAAAGTACAAGCGGATGCGTAAGGCCAACTGATGCCATCGAAACCTCTACTCCCATGGATTACCCAAAATTCTCAAAAAGTGCCACTGCGCCTCGCCTTGGTAGTGCCATTTTTACTGCAAATTTCAGCAGCGGTGGGACTGACTGGATACTTATCCTTTCGCAACGGAGAAAAAGCAATCAACGAAGTTGCTCAAGAATTGCGAGTAGAAATAGGAGATAACATCTATCAAACCCTCCGCTATTACCTAGAAGCACCCCAAACAATTAATCGGGTTAATGTTAATGCAATCCGACTGAACCAGTTAAATTTGCAAGATACAGGTAGCTTAACTCGTCAATTTTGGAACCAACGGTTTTTATTGGATTCAGTTAATGTATCTGCTATGTATTTTGCCAGTGTTAAAGGAGAATTTTTTGGCCTAGGCTTTCAGGACAGTCAACGGTGGGAAATTGGCAGAGCTGGGAAGTCAACTGGTGGGAAATTTTCTAGCTATGCTGTAGATAATGAAGGTAATCCGATCGACTTACTAGAAGTTGGCAATCAGTACGACCCCAGAGTGCGACCTTGGTATAAAACAGCAGTAAAAGCAGGTAAAGAAGCTTGGAGTGACATTTACATTGATTTCAAAGAGCCTCGGCTAAAAATTACCCTAGTGCAACCTATCTATAGCAAAGCCAATCAATTGCGGGGTGTAGCAGGGGTTGACTTCGTTTTGTCTCATGTTCAAGATTTTCTCAAGGACTTAAAAGTTGGCAAGTCAGGAAAGACTTTCATCATGGAACGCTCTGGTTTGATGGTCGCATCTTCTACTGAGGAAGAACCTTTTTTAAGAGATAGTAATGGCAAAGTTCAAGAGCGATTACAGGCCAAAAATAGTCGTGTTTCCTTGATTAAAGCAGCGGTTAACTATTTAGAACAATCCGTTAACTTAGCACAAGTTAACAGCACAAAGCAATTCTCATTTGAACTAGAAGGGAAACCTCATTTTTTACAAATCACTCCCCTAACAGATGACCGAGGCATTGACTGGTTAATTGCTGTTATCATCCCCAAAACTGACTTTATGGAGCAAATTCATGCCAATACTCGTACCACAATCTGGCTCTGTTTGGGTGCATTAGCCTTATCCGCTACTTTGGGCGTTTTTACCACTCGCTGGATTACAGCTCCTATTGTCCTCTTAGGACAAGCGACCACAAAGATAGCTAGTGGCAAACTAGATCAAAATGTTGAAGGTGGAAGCATTACGGAACTCAGAATATTAGCCCATTCGTTCAATCAAATGGCAGATCAGTTGCGTGAGTCATTTTTTGCCTTGGAAAAAGGGAAAGAAGAGTTAGAGCAACGAGTTATTGAGCGGACAGCAGCACTGCAACATTCAGAAGAAAAATTCTCTAAAGCATTCCATTCTAGCCCTCTCCCGATCATAATTGTTGCCCTTACTGATGAATATTTCATCGAAGTCAATGAGAGCTTTCTCAAATTTAGTAATTATTCCCTCCAAGAAGTTATTGGGCATACTTCTGTAGATTTAGATCTTTGGGTTGATCCAGAGAAGTATTCTCTGGTACATCAATTATTACTAGAAAATGGTACATTTCGCAGCTTAGAATTGGAATTCCGTACCAAATTTGGTGAAATAAAAATAGGGCTAGTTTCAGCAGAAGTTGTCGAAATTAACGATATGCAGTGCCTTCTAGCTACTATTGAAGATATTACCAAGCGTAAGCAAGCGGAGGAAGCATTGCGGATAGAACAAGAAAAGTCTGAGCGTTTATTGCTTAATATTTTGCCCAAGCCAATTGCTGAGCGATTAAAACAAAGTACCAGCGCTATCGCAGAACAATTCAGTGATGCCACCATTTTATTTGCTGATATTGTTGGTTTTACTCCCCTTTCTGCCCGCATGTCTCCCATAGAATTAGTTAATTTACTCAATCAAATATTTTCTACGTTTGATCAGTTAGCTGAAAAGCATGGGTTAGAGAAAATTAAAACCATTGGAGATGCTTATATGGTAGTCGGAGGTCTACCTATTCCTCGTTCTGATCATGCACAAGCAGTTGCGGCTATGGCGTTAGATATGCAACAAGCAATTGCTAGCTTTCAAGTTGACAGAAACGACCCCTTTCAAATTCGGATTGGCATTAATACTGGTCCTGTGGTGGCGGGAGTAATTGGCATTAAAAAATTCAGCTATGATTTGTGGGGAGATACGGTTAATGTTGCCTCTCGGATGGAATCTCAGGGAATACCGGGACGCATTCAAGTTTCTGCTACAACTTACAAACAGTTGAAAAATCAATTTGTGTTTGAAGAACGAGGTGCGATCGCAGTCAAGGGAAAAGGTAATATGACAACTTATTGGCTCAAAGGGTATAAAGATAATAGGCAATAGGCAATAGGAGTATGGAAGAAACAAATAAAATCCTCTTTCCTTCTGCCTTCTGCCCTCTGCCTTCTGCCTTGCTAAAACGCATTTACAATGCGTTTTAGCTGACCACAACTAACATCTTAATTTTGCCCCTAATTCTCCTTTAATGCGATTGAGAATTGAGGTTTCATCAAGGGACGAAAGAATGCGATTGACGACTGCTTTGGGACCATCAGGTCCCCAAGAGGCTCCATTGGCTAAATAAGTTTTGGTAACTTGTCCAATACCATAGGAAGATACACCAGCAACTCCTGCTTGGGTAATAGCTACTGAAAGATAGGGAGCTAAGGAAAACCCACCTGTGGCTGGTGCGGAGAAGCCTAACAAACCTTTGAGGGAACTGAGTCCTAAAGTTGCCAAGAGTTCACTAGCGCTGATACCTCCCATGCTGATGGCAATTTTTTGCAGCAATCTTACAGCTCCTGCTTGGGTCATGGGCATGCCGTAGAGTTTTGATAAACTCAGAATCATAACGATATCAATGGCAGTAGCAGAGAGGATATCGACAACAGTAACTGGATTAAGTGCGATCGCAATTGCTTTAGTCATCACTGCTCTCCAGATAATCTGATTGGCGCTCTCCTCCCGAATGAACATTTTTCGGCTTACCAGTTGCTCGTTTACATTGTCGGCATAAAGCATGGTATTGAGAGCCACCAGGGATTTGCCGTCGCGATGCAAAATATCCAATATTTTGAGTTTCAAATCTTCGATTTGCGGTTTTCCAGGACACCGCTTTACTCCCATGCTGCCATCAACCCGGCGCACTCGCTTAGCTACCAAAGGTGAAGCGGCAACCATGACAATTTCTGCTGGTGAAAGTAGCTGCTTGACTCGCTCATCTCGAAGTTTACGATAAATTGCCATGCGGTCTACTTGAGGATACTGGTCAATTTTATTGAATACCAGTAACATTGGCTTACCACTCTCTCGCAGCTGAGATAGGGCTTCATACTCTACCTTACTCAGATCACCAGCAATAACAAAAAGTAGCAAATCTGCCTGTTTTGCTACTCTTAGGGCTATCACCTCGCGAGTTTCTCCATCGATTTCGTCAATACCAGGAGTATCAATTAGTTGAATTTGGGAGTTACCCATACTAGGTAGCGCAACCCGCAAGATATCTTGGTTCTTATCCCCTACTGTTTCACTGTTCAACTGCCAATGAGCTTGTTGAAAATGGCGCGTAACTCCATGCAGTGGTCCAGTTTCAAATACAGGTTGTCCTAATAAGGCATTGAGGACAGAAGACTTTCCCCTTCCCACCATACCAAAGACAGCAATCTGCACACAGGTATGTTCTAACTTGTCGAGCAAGTGAGTTAAACCTTCAATTTCTGACTCCAAACCTGCTTGTTCTTGAGGCGTCAAGTCAAAATTATTTACTAAGTCTCGCAGTGCGTTTTGTGCATACTTGTAATTTAGCTCTGCTTGAATTTCAGCAAAGCTCAAAACTGTATTGTCTAATTCCTGCTCTGAACCGAGAGCAGGGAAAAACCCAGGCTCAGGCAATGAATCTTCCAAAATCGTACCTCCTGCCACTGGCTAAGCTGGGTAATGCATCTAATTTAGAGGCTATTTTCATTTTAAGCCGTTGTTTATTTCCCTGACTTTTCAAGGATTGGACTTTGGACAAAAAAACAAAGTCCAATGACAAAATTCGAGGGTTTTTCGGCTAAATATGCATCGAAGAATATTTGCAATTTTGCACTGTTATCACAAGACTCGCGGGAGTTTGATTTTTTAGAAATTTATACTGGATCTTGAGTGCAAGATAGACATAATTTGATAATAAGAGGCTAAAAGAAGTATCCTATTGAGAATGGTAAACGAGATAATTGACAACTGTAAGAAACTTTAAAATTACGATTTCACCAGACATTTAAAACCGTAAAGATAATCAAATTTTTGATAAGTTTTTGCTGCAAGTTGAAAACTGCAAAATATATTAGATTCAGTGCCTTAATACATTGGATACTGAGAAGAGCAAAATGATATTCCTCGCTCATCTGGTAGCTGCCGCATGGATAAAAGCTAGTTCTTAGGGAGTCTTTGGGAAGTCGGAAGGAGAAATATTTCCCAGAACTTCTGTTTGGAACTCGGAAGTAAAAATTACCCAATTTCCGATTCCAGACCTCTGTAATAAGTTTAGTTAAAAAAGAGAAATAGTCATGACATTTGAAATTACACGTAATGTAAAAATAAAACGAGATAGTAACGGCGTTGTTCGCCAAGTCTATCACCCTCGCCAAGCCTATACTGTTGAGATGTTTGCGGCAGCTAGTTCCCTAGATGCACCTAGTTTGAGAGATAGATTAACTATCAGGGAGATAGCTGACCAATATGTTCGCGAAGTCCTGCCTGTTTATCAGTTAGCATCAGATATGGCAGACAATTTGACGGCTGAAGTGGCTGAAGAAGTTGTACAAGAAGGCTCAAAACTTAAACTTGCGGAAGAGAAGACGATACGAGATCAAGCTACCGTCTCCTATGCACAAACCTATCTTGGACTGCCTGTATGGGAGGCTGGACTAAGTGTTCGCATACGGAATCATCCACTGAGCGTTACCAGTTCCCACAGTTCGGTACATACCAATATTGAAGTAGAGCCTCCAGCACCTGATGCAGCTTATATGCCCCAACGTATTAATACTGAGGTTCTCGCTAGTCTTCTAGGGTTAGAGGAAAATCAGTCCCGTCCTGTAATTAACACTAAACAGTTATTGATCTATCAATACGATGCTGACAATCGAGGAAATGGATGGGGAGAACCGGAGGAGAGTGACGAAACCCAAATGCACGTTTCAGCTCCGAAGTTGACCCCTCCTCCAGTAACAAGTTCCATTGAATCAGGTAGGCACTATGTTGTAGTTGAAGTACTATTCACTTTAATCTTTCCTGATGAGAATTCATTCAACTGGAGTGCTTTTATTGAACCAAAAACAGGAGCCGTACTCTATCTATCAGTCTTCGTTGGCTGTCTTCACGGTCATGTATATCTTCAGGATGCCCTGACTAAGACAGGCAATACTTCAATTAGACCATCTTCTTCTGCCACAGTGCTAAATGCTCTGCGAGATAGAGTTCCTTTGGTTGGTCTTGAGCCACCACCGCAACTGGGTATACCTCAGAAACTAGAAGGTGAGTTCTGTAAGATGACAGACATTAATTTTCCGAACACTATCCCCCCACAAGAAACTCCACCAGACGATTTTTCCTACTCAGTTCCAACTAACAATTTTGCTGCCGTCAACGCCTATTATCATTGCGATCGCCTGTTCAGAATAATGGAGGAAATGGGGTTTGATGTCAGAGCCTACTTTGACGGTACAGATTTTCCTGTGCGAGTCGATCACCGTTCTAGCTTTGGAAGAGGTGGAAATGTTGTCAACGCTCAAGCACCTGGTAATGCGAGGAGGAATGGTTCTGATGGCTTTCGCTTTGCTTTAATTGAACAAGATACTCAAGTTGGCATTGCAGTAGATTGGCGAGTTGTGCTACATGAGTTTGGCCATGCTCTTTTGTGGGATAACGTTAACTCACCTAACTTCCGTTTTGCCCATAGTGCAGGGGATAGTCTAGCAGCAATTCTCAACGATCCTAATTCTCAAGCACCAGATCGAGGGCTTACCTTCCCTTGGACACCGATTCGACGCAGACATGATCGTCTGCCTTCATCTGGATTTGCCTGGGGTGGGAGAGAGGACAATCCCTCTACCGATCCAGCTGGCTATCAAAGGGAACAGATTCTTTCATCTACCCTGTTCAGATTATATCGGGCAATCGGGGGCGATCATGAAAACTTAGAGGAGCGTCGCTTTGCAGCTCGCTATGTCGCATATCTCATCTTTGAGTCAATTGGAACTCTTAGTAGTTTTGCCCAACCAGATGATGCTGAGGAATATGCAGACATCTTGATGGAAACTGATATGGAGAGCGGGGATTTTGAAGGACAGCCAGGAGGAGCGATCCATAAAGTAATTCGCTGGGCTTTTGAACAACAAGGTTTATATCAGCCTCCCAGTGCTCCAAGACCAGTCACAACCCCTGGTGCTCCTCCAGAAGTGGATGTGTATATAGATGATGGTCGTGACGGAACCTATGAACCGCTTCGTAGCTTCCCAATGGGAACGAGAGATATTTGGGTTCGCCGTAGTGCTGATGGGGAGATTGCCCATCAAACTCCAGTAAGCAGAGCTACTAATTTCATTTACGTGAGGGTCAAAAATCGAGGCACATTAAGGGCAGAGAATGTCACGGTTAGTGTGTTCGTCAGTGAGGATAGGGGTGATCAGATGTGGCCATCTGCCTGGAATCAACTACAACCAATTAGCGTGAGTTTCGATAGTCCTCTTTCTCCCAATGATGAGGCGGTCATTGGACCATTTGAGTGGCGTCCACAAGCAGATGGCAACTACAGCTTACTGGCGAGCATTAATGCCGAAGGCGATTTAAGTAATGCGGATACTGTTAATGGAGCAATTCCTGTCAGGAGGTTGGTCCATTGCGACAACAATATTGCTGTGCGAGAGATAACAGTAGTTCCCAACTAATATCAAGTTCGGTTGAATAGTTATAAATAACGAGGGAGGAGTCAGGAGTCAGGAGTCAGAATTCAGAAGGGAAGAAAGAAGTTTGCAAGGTAGAAGGGAATTATCAGTGATTATCCGAACTTAATATAACTAGGGGAGCAGAGAATGAAGGAGAGGATTTTCCAGGGGTGATATAGCATAATTATTGGAGATGTCTATTGGTCATGAGCTCCCCAGGAGCCGCCCCCAATTGAATAGGAGAAACAAGTCAGCCTCCCTTAGAACCTTCTGCCTTCTGCCCTCTGCCTTCTGCCTTCTGCTTTTTTTCTCAAGAATACAAAGGACAAAGGACCAATGACTAATAACTTTACTAACCATGTCCCTAAACCAGCAAACTCAACCTACCATCTTTCCCATCTCGCCGCTGATTCGCATCACTTTAATGGGACTTTACTTGGCGCTGATGATTCCCCTACCTTTTCTGGCACAAATATCATCGACAGCAGTATCACCAGTACTATTGTGGGTGGGAATTGGTTTGGGGATAATCCCACTTTTTGGGCTTCTGAGTGAAAAAGTAATTGTAGATGAGGAAAAAATACAAATTGCTTATCCAGTTTGGGTTCCCCGATTCTTCCGCAAAGGTTGGGAGTTACCTTGGAAAGAAGTAAAAGATTTAAAGATGCGCACTACAGGTCAAGGAGGTTTAGTTTACTACTTTGTGAGTAAGTCGTCTCCAAAGGCTTACTTATTACCTATGCGAGTAGTGGGGTTTAACCGATTAGTTAAGTTAGTGGAAACCCATACTGGTATTAATACTCAAGATATTCGTCCTTTAGCTCAGCCTTGGATGTATCTAATTTTATTGGGATTGACACTGTTACTGTTGCTTATGGATGGATGGGTAATCGCAACTGCGGTTCTTTCCCCCTCTACTACTTATCTTATTTGATTAGGAGCAAGCCCGTGAGAACGTGTTCTTCAAGAACTTGCGAGTAGTAGCGCTATATTTTGGATTAGGGCGCACGTCGGTGCGCCCCTACGAAATTTTATGCAATACCCCGACAAAATGTTAAGGGAAGACGCAACCATAAACGATTAAGCGATCTGGGATTTTGCACAAAAAGTCTGTTTCAATTTCCGAAACGAGCCTGACAAGTCCTGTAGAAAGAAGATAGGCTAGCTCTAGAAGCTCTAGTCTGGAAGGTTCATCTGCTCAGACTCAATATCCGTCAAGGATTCTCAAAACACATAGATCCTGCGTAAAAAGGGAAACTTACCCTGACAAGTAAATTGGGGATGGTTCTTTGTTATTTGTCCTTTGTTGTTTGGGAGCTGGTGAGTGTCAAGCTCCCTCAGCTTCCCCAGCTCCCCCATCTCTCCCTTATCTCCCTAAACCTCTTTAACAAACATGGCAAGAGAATTAGCAATTTCCACCCAAGGACTTACCAAGCAATTTGATCGACACATTGCCGTCAATGATGTCGAATTAGAAGTAGCAGCAGGGGAAGTCTATGGCTTAATTGGACCTAATGGTGCAGGGAAAACTACCCTTATTCGCATGCTATCAGCTGCAGAGGAACCAACTACTGGCGAAATTTATATCAATGGCGATCGCTTATTGCGGGATGAGAGTAATCCTACCCTAAAACGGCGCTTGGGTTATTTACCAGATGACTTCCCTCTCTATGATGACTTGACTGTTTGGGATTACCTAGACTATTTTGCTCGTCTCTATCGCTTACGGAACCCGCGACGCCGCCAACGTCTCCACGAAGTTCTGGAACTAATCCAACTGACAAATAAACGCAATAGCCTAATTTCTACCCTCTCTAGGGGAATGAAGCAACGTCTGAGCCTTGCTCGCACTATTATTCATGAACCTATATTACTACTGTTAGATGAACCAGTATCTGGCTTAGACCCAATTGCTAGAATGCAGTTTAGGGAGATCATCAAAATTTTGCAGGAAGCGGGGATGACAATCCTGATTTCCTCCCATGTTCTGAGTGATTTAGCCGAACTGTGTACTTCCGTGGGCATTATGGAACTAGGTTATCTGGTAGAAAATGCGCCACTTAAGGAACTGTACCAGCGCTTGAGCCGCCAGGAAATTTTTCTGGCTACTCTGGGTAGTCTAGAAGCACTACAGGCGGAATTAAGAAATCATCCTCTAGTCGCAGACTTGCAGGTTTCCCCAGCAACTAATCGGGTGCGGGTACATTTTTCCGGAGGACCAAAAGATGCAGCCGAGTTGTTGCGAGCACTTGTTGATGCAGGGATTCCCTTGACGGAATTCCACTGTACTCAGGAAGACTTAGAAAAGATTTTCCTGAAAATGGGGCATCAGCAAGCATCTTGAAGTTTTGTTGTTTGGGAATTGGGAATTGGGAATTGGGAATTGGGAATCGGGAATTATGATTACTCCTGAATTTCTCAACTCCTGAACTTCTTTGTCAAAAATACCGAGATTGGGATTACTATGACACTGAATGTAGTTAACCAACTTGGGGATTGGAATCCTCAGGTGTTTCGAGAACTCAAAGGGCGTCTTAAACCCCGCAATGTCCTAATTACAGTAGCAATTTCTTTGGTAGGTCAACTGCTGTTGCTGATGAATTTCGCGAGTCAGTTACCGATCGCTGGGGAGATTAAGCCTGCATATAGCCGATATTGTACTGGTTCTACGCAGAAGTCTTCCACTCCTGCCTGTTTACCAGACGGCTTAGGTGGTTTTCATATTAACTGGCAGGTATGGTGGCAAGATGTCTTTATCTGGCTGAGTTTGATTGGTATCTTTGCCCTGTTGGTAGTAGGCACTTATATGTTGCTTAGTGACCTCTCCAAGGAAGAAAGTCGTGGTACGCTAAACTTTTTGCGCCTCACTCCTCAGTCGAGCCAAAGTATTTTAGGTGGCAAACTCTTGGGAGTGCCAGTACTGCTCTATCTGGCAATAGCTTTAGCCTTACCTTTGCATCTGTGCTCTAGTGTAGGTGGTAACATCCCTTTGAGTAAAATGCTCTGCTTTTACTTTGTTCTAGGTACCAGTTGCCTGTGCTGCTACAGTCTGGCGCTGCTATTTGGCTTAGTCAGCAAACGGCTGGGCGGCTTCCAGCCCTGGTTAGGCAGTGGTGCAGTACTGATATTTTTAATGATCATCACTGCTTTATTGTATAACCCTGGTCACGACCACTACCCAACAAGTTGGCTAATGCTGTTTCATCCGGGGATTTTGTTGCCCTACTTGATTGATGCCAATACTCTCAATCCTGTGGATCTCTACTATAATAAAAGCCATTTTTTCAGGGAATTGTCTTGGTTTAATCTGCCCGTCGGTAGCACAACTTGGAGTTTAGCTGGTTTGACGGTATTGAACTACGGTTTGTGGAGTTATTGGGCATGGCAGGGGCTAAGGCGCTGCTTCCACAAACCCAGTGCTACTTTATTCAGCAAGCAACATAGTTACCTACTGACAGCTTGTTTTGAACTGATGATTCTGGGATTTGCCCTGGATCCTCGTTTTAATGAGTGGAGAAGTTATACGAAGGGGCTGTTTGAGAATTTACAGATCCTACTGGTATTTAACTTAATACTATTTCTAGGACTAATCGCCGCCTTAAGTCCCCACCGACAAGCTTTACAAGATTGGGCTCGTTACCGACACCAGCAGCGTAGTTCCCGCAACAAAGGCTTAATAAGGGATTTGCTTTGGGGTGAGAAAAGTCCGGCACTGGTGGCAGTAGGGATGAATTTAGCGATCGCTGCGGTAATCTTGCTAACCTGGATCCTACTCTGGTTTGAGCATCTATTCCAAATACCAGCAATGTGGGCAGTGTTGTTAAACATCAGCTTCATCTTAATCTGTGCGACTATCGCTCAGTTGATGCTGATGATGAAAGCCCAGAAACGGTTAGTTTGGGCTGCTACTACCGTGGGTGGATTAATCATCTTACCACCAATAATTCTCGCTTTTCTGTCGATGTATCCGAATAATACCCCAGCTCTGTGGTTGGTCTCGGCTTTTCCCTGGGCTAGTGTAGAGCATACCGTTGGCATCAGTGTTGGCTTTGCACTAATGGCTCAGTCGTTAACCCTGGTACTGTTGAACTTACAGCTAACACGGAAGTTAAAGAAAGCTGGGGAATCAGCGACTAAAGCCCTACTATCTGGGAATTGAGAATTGAGAATTGGGAATTGGGAATTGGGAATTGGGAATTATGAGTACTCCTGAACTTTTTTGTTAAAAATAAGGAAACTGAAATTACTATGGCACTGAATGTAGTTAACCAACTTGGGGACTGGAATCCTCAGGTATTTCGAGAACTCAAAGGGCGTCTTAAACCCCGCAATGTCTTAATTACAGTCGCAATTTCTCTGGTAGGTCAACTGCTGTTGCTGATGAGTTTTGCTAGTCAGTTACCGCTTGCTGGGGAGATTGAGCCTGTATATAGCCGATATTGTACTGGTTCTCGGCAGAATTATTCCAGTCCTGCCTGTATTCCAGACGGCTTAGGTGGTTTTGAGATTAACTGGCAGTTATGGTGGCAAGATGTCTTTATTTGGCTAAGTTTGATTGGTATCTTTGCCCTGTTGGTAGTAGGCACTTATATGTTGCTTAGTGACCTCTCCAAGGAAGAAAGTCGTGGTACGCTAAACTTTCTACGCCTCACTCCTCAGTCAAGTCAAAGTATTTTAGGTGGCAAACTCTTGGGAGTGCCAATACTGCTCTATCTGGCAGCAGCTTTAGCTTTCCCCTTACATCTGTGTTCTAGTTTAGGTGGTAACATCCCTTTGAGTAAAATGCTCTGTTTCTACTTTGTTCTAGCTACCAGTTGCCTGTGCTTCTACAGTCTGGCGCTGCTCTTTGGCTTAGTAGGCAGAAAGCTGAGCGGCTTCCAACCCTGGCTAGGCAGTGGTGCAGTACTGATGTTTTTGATTATTATGACCAATGTGCTGCACCACCCTAACTACAACCATTACCCAACAGACTGGCTAATGCTGTTTCATCCGGGGATTTTGTTGCCTTACTTGATTAATGCCAATTCTCTAGATCCTGTCGATTTCTATAATAAGGGTGATTATTTGGCAGAATTTCTTTGGTTTAATCTGCCCGTCGGTGCCACAGTTTGGAGTTTGGCTGTTTTGACGGTATTGAACTACGGTTTGTGGAGTTATTGGGCATGGCAGGGGTTAAAACGCTGTTTCCACAACCCCAGTGCTACCTTATTCAGTAAGCGACAGAGTTACTTACTGACAGCTTGTTTTGAACTGATGATTCTCGGATTTGCCAATCCTCATGTTCACGAGAAAATGAATCATGCCAAGGATTTGTTTGAGAATTTGCAGATGCTACTAGTATTTAACTTAGTTCTATTTTTAGGACTAATTGCTGCCTTGAGTCCCCACCGACAAGCTTTACAAGATTGGGCTCGTTACCGACACCAGCAGCGTAGTTCCCGCAACAGAGGCTTAATGAGGGATTTACTTTGGGGTGAGAAAAGTCCGGCTCTAGTAGCTGTCGGGATGAATTTAGCGATCGCTTCTGTTATCTTACTACCCTCGATCCTACTCTGGCCTGAGAATCAATTCAAAATACCAGCAGTTTCGGCACTATTATTAAATATCGGCTTCATCTTAATCTGTGCGACTGTCACTCAATTGATGCTGATGATGAAAGCTCAGAAAAGGTCAGTTTGGGCTGCTACTACTGTAGGTGGATTAATTATCTTACCACCAATAATTCTCGGTTTTCTGTCAATGGATCCCTATAAAATCCCTGATGTGTGGTTATTTTCTGCTTTCCACTGGGCTGGTGTAGAACATGCTGCCGGTATAAGTGTGGGCTTTGCAATAATTGCTCAATCCTTAGGAATAGTACTTTTGAACTTACAGCTCACACGCAAGTTACAAAAAGCCGGTGAATCAGCGACTAAAGCCTTATTATCTGCCAAATCACCATTAACTACAACTATCAATTGAGTTTGTCATTTGTCATTTGTCATTTGTTGTTTGTTGTTTGTTGTTTGTTGTTTGAGAATTCTAAATTCTACATTCTAAAATGGACTCAACACTGCTAAATCAGCTGGGTGAGTGGAACCCACAACTATATAGGGAACTCAAAGGGAAACTTAAACCCCGCAACCTGTTAATTACAGTTGCTGCTTCCTTAATCACTCAATTCGTACTGTTAGGGTTTGCCTACGAACAATACGTCTATGCACAAGAGTATCAGTCGAGTATCCAGTGGGAGTTTGTCTTCAGACCACTTAACTGGATGCTACCTTTCCTATTACTAGTCTGCGGCGTATACCAACTAAGCCAAGATTTAGCTCAAGAAGAGCGTAAAGGAACCCTTAACTTCATTCGTTTAAGTCCCCAATCTAGCCAAAGTATTTTGCTCGGTAAAATACTTGGGGTTCCTGCCCTAGTTTACCTGGGCATGGCTCTAACTATACCATTACATATTTTTTCTGCCCTACGTGCTGGTATACCTTGGCTCTGGCTGTTGGGAATTTATACCCTTTGGGGAGTCGGTTGTTGCTTGTTCTACAGTACTGCTTTCTTCTATACTTTGCTCTGGAACTCTCAAGGTGACTCTAAATCTATTGCTGGGTTAGCTGGACTTCTTACCTTTTGTTTAAGCTCTCCTTTAATCAGCCTTATTGATCTTAGCTTTCATTTTTATAACTCTAACTCTGGGTTGGGGAACTGGCAATGGTTCTTCCTACCCCTAGGACATCAAGCAGTTCTCGCTTATGCTTGGACAATAATTACCTTAAGTGTAGCTACTTACTGGATTTGGCAAGCAGTGAATCGTCGCTTCCGTAATCCTAATGCCACCCTGCTGAGTAAGACACAAAGTTATTGGTTAGTTGCCTGCTTTGAAGTTTGGTTATTAGGATTTGCTGTAGCAAAACTCAACTCGACTCCTTCAGATCCTCATCTGTTAGCTGGTTTGTCTTTTGTCTTCTTTTTAAACCCTGTATGGTTCCTTATTCTTATCGGTGCGTTGTCGCCTCGCCGCCAAGCCTTACTAGATTGGGCTCGCTACCGCAGATACAATAGTAATTCTCAGAATAAAAGTATTTGGCATCGTCCCCTAATCCAGGATTTGATTTGGGGAGAAAAGAGTCCCGCTGTCGTGGCAGTTGGGATTAACTTACTGATTACTGCTGTTATCTGGGTACCTTGGATATTGTTGTTACCGGAGAAACTGTGGCAGCAAGAGAATTTTACAACTCACCAGGCACTCTTAAGTTTATTCCTAACGATAAATTTAATCTTGCTTTATGGGATAATCAACCAACTAATGGTGTTTATCAAAACCTCGAGACCAGGGTTATGGACAACTGGTGTTATCGGTACTGTGATGGTTTTGCCCTTCCTTATAGGAGGCATTCTGGGAGTTGATCCGATGACAATGCCTTTTCTACTAATGTTTTCCCCCTTTCCAGTACTTGCCCTAGTTAATGCCTCAATTACCACAGTGTTCCTCGGTTTACTAGCTCAGTTGAGTGTTGTAGGATTTTTAAGTCTACAGCTGACTAAAAAACTGCAAAAAGCTGGTGAAACTGAATCCAAAGCTCTATTTTCAGAACGTTCATCTTTACCTAGCAGCAGCTTAAAATAAGCTGTGGTGCATTTCGGATTAGGATGTATAGATTTTCTTTGTGCTCTTTGTGACTTTGTGGTGATAACAAATCCTCCTTTCCAACCCCCGTTATCTTCTCCCCCAGCTTTCTCAAAACGGGGGTTATGAATTCTTATCCTGTCCTAACGTTCCCTTTACTCACCCGTATAAGAGCTTATGAAACCACAAACTCAGCAAATTGTTGCTAACTTAGCAGAAATCACCAATGACTTGTATTACAGCCTAGTTGGTGATGAACCTTATGTGACTATTTGTTGGGAAATTGAAGAAAAGGGTGAGTTTTCTGTAGAAAACTTTCTGCTAGATAACCAAGCTCTTACTCCCTTTGCACCTGAAGATTTTCTCAATCAGATTCAACAAACACAATCTCAACCTGTCATCGAACATTACCAAAACCTTATCGCCCTACTACAAGCCAACTTATCAGAACTAACCATCTATAGTTATGGTTTTCCTGAGCTACCCAGCGATTTGTTCAATGGTGATTTACCCATTGAAGCTAGTGAACTTCAACCCTTGCTTATTCCTATGCTCATCGGTTTATCCCCAGCAGGAGAATGGATTGGCTTAGCTCCCAAGCAGAAGCTGGGATATAAATCATCACCAAGATTTGCTATTGGAGATTTAGAATCTGTTGGTGAAAGTACCACTGCACTAGTTGAGCAAATTCAATCCCTCACCTGTCAAATCGAGCATAAACTAAGCACCAGAAGTTGGAAACTGAAAAATTCTTGGGAGGTGGTGCTAACTGCTAGCCGCACCTCAATTATCGAAAAGTTACTGTCACAGGCTGGATTTATAAGTATCGAAGAAATCAATAAATTTTTGCGTAGTATTGAATCGGAACTAGAAGAATTTGAAGAAGAGGAAGAACTGCCAACAGATTTACAGCAAAAAATAGAGCTTCGGGAATACTTCCAATCTCAGCTGCTCAATTCCAGGGTTTATAATCTCGACTACAACATAAGTGGCGAATCCTTTACTATTCACTACGCTTTAGGACAAAATGAAGATGGAGACTGGATGGGGGTAGTAACAGATAGTTTTACTTTTTGATAATGAAAGTACCTCATCTAAATGAGAAACGCTATATATTGCAATGGGCGTATGCAATAAGGCCCTACAGCTTCCTGAAACAATTGCTAACAGCATCTGTCAGCGCTCTACTCAACCTGACTAATACTCATCGTCTTCTTCCTGCTGGATTTCCATTTCCACCATTTCCCGCCACAATTCCAGAATCTTCTCGTTGGTTTCTGCTGCTCTGAGGCAACTCAATACTTCTGACGACTCCTGTTTCAGTTCCGGAAAAGTCAACAAGAGCATTGCTAAATCCCGCCAGTCTGTCCCCGATTTGGGCTTTCCCCGCCGCTGATAGTAGGATATCACCTTGCTAGCAATTAACTCTGCTGGAACCATCACCAACACTTGCTCAATGCGTTGCGCTAACGGTAAATCCCCAACTTGCCTCACGTCTACTAAGTGACGGTTACCTGATTTTTGTGCTTGGTATAATCGATACCCTTGTCCTTGTTTAACTTCCCGCACACGGGCAGTGATGTAAAATCGCTGGCTCAAGTATTGGCGCAACTCGTCAACTAACTCTTGTGCGCGAATTGACATTAAATCAATATCCTGAGTCATGCGCGGTTCACTTACATAAGCATTGACTGCCTGTGCTCCAAAAACCACTACATCATCGCGCTCTCGTAAAAATTCAAATACCGCTGCTTGGATGGTAGCGAGTGGTAAGGATTCTTTAGTCATAAACTCTTGGAAGCTTAGAATGTCAGCGCCCAGCATAATCGTCTCAATCGAGTGTGTCGATAAAATAGGGATTAGTATCTAGTTTGGCAGATTTAGAGGTAAGCTCAAATGGTACAAGCACCGTCTAAAATGCTTACATTGGCCGAGTTTCTGAAGTTACCAGAAACGAAACCTGCAAGGGAATACATTGAGGGTAAACTTATCCAGAAGCCGATGCCGCAGGGGAAACACAGTGCAATTCAAGGAGAATTTGTCTCCACCATCAACGGTATAGTCAAACCTAAGCGCATTGCTCGTGCATTCCCTGAGCTACGTTGCACTTTTGGTGGTCGTTCAACCGTTCCTGATATTGTAGTTTTTATTTGGAGCCGAATTCCTCGCGATGAAAATGGGGAAATTGCTAATACATTTCCTCTAGCGCCAGATTGGACAATTGAAATTCTCTCTCCTGAGCAAAGTCAAACAAAAGTAACGAAAAATATTCTCCACTGTCTCAAGCATGGAACTCAAATGGGTTGGTTGATCGATCCAGATGAGCAAACTGTGTTTGTCTATCGTCCTAGGCAAGAAACAGTTGTATTTGATGAGCCAGATGAAATCCTGCCGATGCCATCGTTTGCCAGTGAGCTACATCTTACTATTAAAGATTTGTTTGCTTGGTTGCTGGAGTAAACTTAATTTTACAGCAGATTGCAGGTAAATTTAGAATTTATAATTTAGAATTTAGAATGCTTATAGAGTAAGGATTCTATAGCTCATCATCGTAGGTTGGGTTGACGAAGGAAACCCAACAAAGTGTACTCCGGCGTTGCATTACACTAACTTTACACACCCTATAAGATCGCGATCGCACTAAGATTCGACAATGATGCTTCAAGTTCGGCTATTATGGCAACATGAATTTTTTCCACTTTACCTTCAAGATAGAGCATCGCTAGTTGCCTTTCTGTCGGTTCTAATACAGAGTCCTTAATCAAGTCCTCAAAGGAAATTCATGCTTGTTGTGCCTTGATTGCGATCGCTGGTAGTTGAACTGGTTTAGGTTTGATATCTTGAGCTAATAGATCTGCACCAAGCTGAACAATTTGAGCTATATCCTCAGGTTTAGCTTGTTTAAGCCATACCTTCACGCTTCCTAGTTCCTGCTCAGGTTCAGGAAAATCATCACTACACTTGTGTTTTGGTTGAGGTTCTAATAAATAAGTTTGAATCACATCATCAAGCAGACTATCAATTTGTTCCAAAGAGCCTCTAGGTTGGGTAAATTGAATGCAATTAATCCAGCCCAGAGCGACTTCCAGCAAACGCTCGTGCTTTGGTCGATCACTGGGTTCGTCTCCCGGAAAAAGTAAACCTTTTGCGGCTGATTCTTGCATCCGATTGGCAAAATCTTTTAATGTTTTAATATCTGCCTGACGACCAAAGCAACGAACCCGATCCCAGTTAGACAAAAAATGAACCTTAACATTTTGGCGATCGAAAACAAGCACGCCAATATTAATCCGTTCGTCAGCTATCGGATTGGGAACATATTGAATGATACTGTATCGACTTGCCATTATTTTTGCTCCTAATTGGAGAGCTTACTTAATAATAATTGCTGTTGCCGCGTTATCAGATACTCAACCAAAGCGATCCGCTCCTCTATTGTAAGCTCCCATTCCTTCGGTGGACTGGCAACAGCTTCAATAATTTTTTCTTCCGTCACTCCTTGCAATGCTTCTAATGCTTGCTCAATCTCCAGTTCCTCAAGACTGCACTGAGAGCGAATTTCTGGATTGAGCACAGGTTGGAGAGTGTTGTTGAGCGTTGCTATAGTCCAATTCGGACCACTAGGAAAAAAATGCCCATGATCTACAGAAAATACGAGATTTGGGCGAGACATTTTGTAAATAAACTGGCGATCGCCAGCAAAAGTCCATCAAAATAATACCGCAAGCAACGCAAACCGCTTCCGATTTTCTTTTTGTCCTACAAAACGAATGCCTTCACGCTCATCCGAACAATCTGGAATAAAAACAACTCCATGCGCTGTACCGGGAGTGAGATAATCAAATGTAGGGTCAAGCTCCAATAACTCGCGATCAATTTCTACAATCAGAGGTTCTGCAACGGGTGCATCCATTGCCCAACCTAATCTCGCTATAATTTGGTCATTAATAATTTGTCGGCCAGCCTGTTGACCTTTAATAACATATTCTCGCTTATCAAAGCCTCTTGCAAAGACTGGACGTGCGGATGAGTTTAGAGCACGACGCAGAGTCATTATAAATACAGGCTCTTTTGGTTGTCCTAATGCCTTTTCCAGAAGTCTTTTCCATCTCAAACGATCCTCGTTTTCAGTGGTAGTTTTTCGATTCACTAACAATCCATCAATTTCGCCCTGGCAGGAAATTATATAAGATAATGAGATTTTTAGAGAGGAGCCATGCTGTTTTTTATAGGCAGCACAAATTTTGGCTTTTTCTTCTGCTTTTGTTCCCTCCTCTACTAAGGTGTCTTGATATTCACCCCGATGACAAATTAAGTGCCCAATTTCATGTGCTAAGGTGAACAACTGTCGTTCGATGGTGATGTTATGGCTGTTGACTAAAACAAAAGCTCCTTGCTCAGCACTACAAGCACTTAAACAAAAAAAATCTTTAATGAGGAATGGATGGCGCAGGACTTTGTTGAGCTGAGGTTTCCGGAATTCAGACCATCAAAACTGTAGGGGAAAATAGTAGCCAGCAGAGTAGATATGGCGAGAAATTGTTTGCGGATTAATCATGAGGGGGATTCGATTCAGCTTTCCTGGCAACGGGGACAATCGACGCCTCGCACTGCACCATCGGTAGCTTTTACCCATCCCTTTGATGAGCAAACCTTAGCTGACTTGCGTTGGTATCTGGAAGAGTATTTACGCTTTCCTTATGGCATTTTTCCCGATAATGCCGCCAAGATTGAGCAAAAGTTTCAAGACTGGGGAGAGCAGTTATTTGAGTTAGTCTTTCGCCGTAGTGAGAAGGCACGGGAGTTTTTTCAGGCGGCGACTTATGAGGGGTTGAATCAGTGCCAGCTAGTGATTACTTCCGATAGTCCAGAGGTGCTGAATTTACCTTGGGAATTATTGTACTCCCCTAGCGATCGCCAATTTCTGGCACCGTCTTTGGCAGGAATGTCTCGCAGTCTCAGCGACTACGCGGTTCGAGCAGAAATGGGACAGTTACCCCAGGATAAGCTGAATATTTTGCTGGTGATTGCCCGTCCTTATGGAGAGAAAGATATTGGGTTGAGAACCATTGCCCGTCCTTTACTGCAAGGGATATCAAGTATTCGCCAAAAAGTCAATTTGAAAGTCTTGCGCCCACCTAGCTTTGAGCAGTTTGAGCGGGAACTGAATAGCAATAAGGGCTTTTATCACATCGTTCATTTTGATGGACATGGGGATTTTGACCCCAACAGCATCGGCTTCCAGCATACTTTGGGTGTTGCAGGGCAGGGATTGTTAGTGTTTGAAAAGAATGATGGTTCCCCCGATATTGTTACCGCAGCACAGATTGCTCAGAATTTAGCAGATTGCCGGGTGCCGATTTTTGTCTTGAATGCTTGCAAATCGGCACAGGAGGGAGAGGAAAAGTTTTCTTCCGTGGCAAGCCGCTTGGTGTCCTTGGGGGCTAAGGGTGTGGTGGCAATGGCTTACACTGTCTATGCGGAAGCAGCTAAACATTTTATGGGGCGGTTGTATGGGGAGTTAGCGGCAGGAACAACTCTCGACAGTGCGGTGGCAGCAGGGCGAAAGGATGTTTTGAATAAGCCATTGCGCCCTAGTCCTAAAGGCGATAAACCTTTGCAAGATTGGCTAGTGCCGGTGCTCTATCAGCAGGAAGCCTACACCCCGTTTATTCCGACAAATACGGATACAGATGTTCTGGATATTGAGGCTTTCCTGGAACCAACAGTTAGCAATTTAGTAGGGTTCCCCAAAGAGGGAACTTACGGTTTTGTCGGGCGAGACTACGATATCTTACGTTTAGAGCGGGCATTTCGCCAAAATAATATTGTGCTATTGCAAGGCATGGCTGGGGTGGGCAAAACTGAGTTAGCTTGTGGTTTTGCTCGATGGCTAGAGGAGACTCAGGGACGTACTGGCAAGATCTACTTTATCTCGTTTGAGCAGGGAGCGACGTTGAGTAATGTTGTAAATCAAGTGGGAAGGGAGGTTTGGGGTGACAAGTTTTCCCAGTATTCGGCAGAGCAACAACAGCAAGCTGTACTGAAGTATCTGAAAACTCAACCAAGTCTGTTGATTTGGGACAACTTTGAGCCAGTGGCAGGCTTTCCGGCAGGGAATGAGCCGTTGTTGAATGGGAGTGAGCGAGACAGTTTGCAGCATTTTCTCCAAGAGTTGCGTGGTGGTAAATCTTGGGTGCTGATAACTAGTCGTCGCGAGGAGCGTTGGTTGGATTGTGGTTACAGCTTACTGAATTTGGGGGGATTGCGAGAACAAGATGTGGAGGAGTTGGCAGCGAAGATTCTGCAAACGGTAGGGGTAGATAGGGGGAAGCTGCCAAAAGAGTATCTGGAATTGTTGAAATTATTGGGAGGACATCCGTTATCGTTGCGAGTAGTCTTGCCTCATTTGAAAACTCGGACACCAACGCAGTTGATTGAGTCTTTACGGCAGGGATTGGATACTTTTCAGAGCACAGAGGAGGAAGGTAGAGATAAATCTCTCACTGTTTCTCTAGATTATTCTTTTGCCAATTTGTCGGAGAAGGCGAGGAAACATTTGCCGTTTTTGGCTTTATTTTCTGAGCGAGTTGATGTTAACTGGCTACATGCTTTTTCTGGAACTTCAGATCATGAAGAGGGACATACATATCAGACTGTTTTTGGAGAAAACTTGCAAAAGGTTGATTGGCTTAGTTTGCTCAACGAAGCAGTAGAAGCAGGTATCTTGGAATATCTGAGTGAAACCATCTTCAAAATTCATCCTGCCCTTCCCTGGTATCTAAGGAAACAGCTGTTTGAGCAATACGCTGCCCAAGAGGTCAGCGAACTGGAAAAAAAGTTGGTAGTCTTCTATGTAGGCTTAGCTGATCACTATCGTGAACAACTAATCGGTAACACACAGATGGCAACCACAATCTTACTGATAGAAGAGCCAAACCTTTTGCAAAACTTGCGACTGGCAGAACAGCAGCAGAGATGGATTGAGGCTCAGATAATTTTGCAAGCTTTGGGTAAGGTATATCAAAAACTAGGTCGCAACACTGAATTTAGCTTGCTGAAGAAACGAATTCTCAGTAAGATTGGGGTAACTTTGGCAGAAGCAAAAGCAAAAGGTAGAGGTGCGTTTAATTTCTGGATTTATCTACAGAGTGTAGATATAGGTCAATCACTTGGAAGCTCGGAACTGGCAGAAGAAAAAAAAATTCATCAAGAAATTATCAATGAGCTAATTGCCTTAAATGACTTATCTGTAAGTGATAACATTGCTGTTGCCTATCATCATCTAGGTTTAGTTGCGCAGGAACAAAGAAATTTTGAAGAAGCGCTCAAATGTTATAAAAAAGCTAGCCAAATATATAAAGATACTGATAATTTCTATAAAGCGGTAGGGATTTATTACCAGATAGGCATGATAGCTCAGCAAAAAGGTAATTTTGAAGAGGCAAACAAGTGCTATAACACTGCCCTCAAAATTCATGAAAAGTTCGGGGATAACTATGAAGCAGCTCATGATTACTCTGGGCTGGGTGATGTGGCTGACCAACAGGGAGATTTTCATAAAGCAATCCACTACTATGAAAAAGCTGTCAAGACTTTTAAAGAGCAGCAAGATTTCCACCGAGTTGCTGTTCTATGCGAAAAAATAGGTAAAGTAACACAGCAACTACAAGATTATCAAAAAGCGATTGATTATTACAGAAAAGCTATTAAATTTTTTGAAGACACGGATAATGAAATTAGGGCTGCGTTTGTATATCACAACTTAGGAGCGATCTTTTGGATGCAGAAACCACAAGATTTTGATGCAGCAATAAATTATTATAAAAAAGCGTTTAGTATTTTTGATAAATTTCAGTATTGGCGTGAAGCTTTGCTAACATTGGGAAATTGGGGCAGAGCTTTAGAAGTTCAAAAAAAATGGAATGAAGCACTTAAGACTTATATCCAATTTTGGACAATGAACTTTGAGTATCACCTAGAGTGGACTAATGGAAGTATAAAAGCTATGGGGCGAATGTTCAAGGTATTGGGAGGCAGTAAGTTTGATGAGATTTGGCAGGAGGTAACGGGGGAAGAATGTCCAGAAGAGCTACGTAAGTTTATTCAGGAAGCAAGTGAGGAAAACGAGGAGTGATTATTTATTATTCAGTCCGTTATCCGCCTCGGAATTAATTCCGAGGCTTATAGCGAAAGTCGTCTCAAGACGACTGTAATGATACAGATTAATGCCAGATTATTAGGAAATCATGAGATATTTTCAGTCCGTTTTAACGGACTTTAGCTATAAGCCTTGAAATTGATTTCAAGGCGGTATCGCGATTGCAACCGGTGTATTTCCCAGAATGAATATCTATAGCAAGAACTTGCTTTTGGGTTGCGCTCTGCTCTACCCAACCTACATTTGCTAACATGTTTTTTTGAGGTCAACAATAGCAATTTATACCTTACAGGCGCACACCTATTCTATTATCCAAATAATAACCAAAAATAACCAAAATTACAACCAATAAATATTGTCAGGATAAGGTGATTGCTTTCAGCACCAGCTTTCGCTGAGCGCTGACAACACCAATGAAGCGTCGCCGACTAGAGAAACATGATAATCTAAGTCGTTTTCCGCCTCGGAATCAATTCCGAGGCTCATAGTGTAAGTCGTCTTTAGATGACTGTAATGATACAGATTAATGCCAGATTATTAGGAAATAATGAGATATTTTCAGTCCGTTTTAACGGACTTTAGGTATAAGCCTTGAAATCAATTTCAAGGCGGTATCGCGATTGCAACCAGTGTATTTCCCAGAATAAATATCTATAGCAAGAACTTGCTTTTGGGTTGCGCTCTGCTCTACCCAACCTACATTTGCTAACATGTTTTTTGAGGTCAACAATAGCAATTTACACTTTACAGGCGCACACCTATTCCATTATCCAAATAATAGCAAAAAATCGCGAACATTATAACCAATAAAATATTAATTTCAAGGCGTTGTTACAATCAGACCAAGCTCAATTCAATCAATATGTTAACTTGGTGATAAATTTATTCCAAGTGGTGTGACAGGATGGCGCTCAATTCAGTCAATATGTTAACGTAGTGATAAATTCGATTATCAGGGTACAATTTTATGGCGTTTTGGCGTCTTTATTATCATCTAGTCTGGGCAACAAAAGAACGCCAACCTTTCATTTTTTCTGAACGGGAAGCTGGATTATACAGCTATATTATTGGTAAAGCAGATTCCTTAGGTTGCATCATTCACGCAATCGGGGGTGTAGAAGATCATATCCATTTAGTAGCATCTATTCCACCCAGTCTTTCTATTGCAGATTTTGTCAAACATATTAAAGGCAGTAGCGCTCATCAGTTTAATCAAGATTCATCCCCCACATCAGCTAAATTTGGTTGGCAACGCGGTTATGGTGTTCTTTCCTTGGGAGGCAAACAACTTGAGCAAGCGATTACCTACGTAAGCAATCAAAAGCAGCATCATGCACAAGGAACAGCAATTCCATCTTTGGAACGAGATAATTATGAAAATGACACTCCAAAATTCCAACAATGCATAACATGGAAACACAATTAACCTCTTATGAAATCCAGGCTAAACAGCAACTATTACAAGAATACAAACCTGCTCAAGAAGCATTTGCTATCCTAGCCAAAAATCAAGGCAGACTTGATGCCAGTTTTGATGAACTTTGGCAGGAAAAAAATGGCATATCAACCTATGGTAAGAAATCCCTCTGGAAGGTAATGCTGGGTGAAATTCGCAAAGAACTCTGCGGTGATGATGGGTTTCGCGGCAAAGTCAAGGAATATACCAATAACCCAGGTAGCGCACCTTTACTCACTGGCTTAATTGTCTCCCTTGTCGGCATTGCTGGAGCTAACGGATTACCCATTGACCCTGCGATTGCTACTATCGTTGTGTTGTATATTGTCAAAATTGGACTCAATACATTTTGCGAATATACTGAGCCTGAAACTGATCCTCTGCTACCTGCCAGCGAAGATAAAGAAAGAGAATAGAGGCGACAAATTTCGTAGAGTAGGTAAAATGGCGTTTAGCTCTGCTGGTGTCGTAGGCGATCGCAACTAACAAAAGATTCGACAACTTCTATCTTTGTAAGTAACCGAGAAAGTTTCTTCTCCTTAGCAACTAGCGGAGCATCGGGGTTAGTGGCGCGATCGCAGCATATCGACTTGCTCTTGCAGCACCGATCATTGTTATCGGTTCCGTTCCGGGTTAGCCATCCCCGTTTTAGAAAAACCGCGCAAACCCTGTATTAGACATGCCAACAGCCCTACGGGCATCCTTCGGCAGGCACGTCTCTACAATATGGGAGATAACGGGGGTATGTATACCGGATTTGGTATTACAAGTCAGAGCAGCTTTGTAAAGAAATGTTAAAGATGTTGAGGGCAGATCCGGATGCAGCCACTCTCTTTAGAAAACTGGATTGTTGGAGCAAATTGACAGGATAAATTTGGCAATTACATACAGCTAATCCTGCAACTTCAATGTTGTAAATCCACTCTCAACTCAATCATGAAAGATACACAAAACAAGCAACTCTTTACCGAAATTACCACTGAAGAATCAGCTACAGTTAATGGTGGTTACTGCGGTTACAGCTACCGCCCAAACTACTACTACGGAAGACGCTATTACAGCAAGCCTGTTAACTATGGTTATAACAACTGTGGCTATAATCGTTGTGGTTATAATGGCTACCGTTACTAATACTATAGCAATAGTGGTTGACTATCATTAACATATCAATGTTATCAGGTTCTAGAACCTCAAACTAAAATCTGATTGATTATTCAGTCTCCAGAAAAACACTAATTGTCACTGAAGCACCTGTAATTTTATAGGTGCTTTGGCTTGTAAGCAAAGAGAAAATTATTCAAATTGAGGATGAACCTACTGAATGTGGGTTAAAAAATCATATGTTCTCTGTTGTATCTTCATCTCCCCACACCTCCCACACTTTTTGAAAGCTCACCTCTCAGCTTCTAATCGACACTTGTTACTCTGAAAAATTTTCTACCTCTGAGAGTAATTTATTTAACTCGGCAATATCTGTTTTGAACAAATCATCAATAGCATTTGTTTGTGTCTGGTTATTGATTGGGGATAGGTGATTAATTTCTTGTTGGTGAAGATTTGTTATTTTTTCTACAAATGTTGGCAGCAACTCTAATTCTTGTGCAGATAAATTTAAGCTTGTTGTCAGATATTTATTTAACTCTTGAACATCTCCTTGGTTAAGCAATTTTACCAAGTAACTATTTTCCGGTTCTCTGGAGAATTTTTCTTCATTCTCTGGGGTTTCGAGCCAATAGCTTTGTCTTTGGAAGGGATAAGTGGGTAATACTACCCTCTGACGAGCATAATTTTGGTCAAACCTTAACCAATTTACTGGAGCCCCTTGCACATATAGTTGCCCTAAACTAGATAACATCAACTGCCATTCATCTACTCCTGGACGCAAGGAAGGTAACCAAACACCCACTTCTTGGGGTAGACATTGACGTCCCATTGCTAATAAAACTGGTTTAGGTCCGATTTCTAGGAATAATTCATAGCCTGACTGGTGTAAGGTTCTCATACTATCAGCAAACCTTACTGGTTGGCGCACATGATTGATCCAATATTGGGCTGTAGTTATGCTGTTGTCTGCTATTGTTCCTGTAAGGTTGGATATTATTGGTATTTGGGGTTGATGGTAGGTGAGTTGATTGGCTAGTGCTTCAAACTCTGCCAACATGGGTGCCATTAATGGTGAGTGGAAAGCATGGGATACTTGTAGTGGTTTGGTTTTGATTCCTGCTGATGCTAACTGATTGGCGATCGCTTTTACTGCTTGCGATTCTCCAGAGATAACGGTACTTTCTGGTCCATTGATGGCTGCTATGGCTACTTTGTCTCTATATGGTTCTAGAAGTGTCCTTACTTTTGCTGCTGAGGCGATAACTGATACCATCTCACTACCAGTAGGCAACTGTTGCATTAACCTGCCCCTGGCGGCAATAAGTTGCAAACCATCTGCTAAACTCCAGACTCCGGCTACTGTTGCAGCTACATATTCTCCCACACTATGACCCATGACAATATCTGGTTTGATGCCCCAGGATTGCCATAATTTAAATAGGGCATATTCTATAGCAAATAAGGCTGGTTGGGTATAGGCTGTTTGCTCTAGCAGAGATGAACTATACTCATCTTGGTTTGCTGGATAGAGAATTTCTAGTAAGGACTTTTTCTGGAAAGTTTCTGTACTAAGGAGGATTTCCTGGCATTGCTCAAGTGCTTTGCGGAATACAGGTGCTTGTTCATATAGCTTTCTTGCCATGTTGACATATTGGGAACCTTGACCTGTAAATAGGAATGCTACTTTTGTTGCAGTGAGCTTCTCAGATAATTCCCCAGAGCAGATTCCTGGTACTTGATTTTCTCCTGGGAATTGGAGTAGCTTTTCGATTAATTCTGCTTGGTTGGCAGCGACAACTGCCAGTCTGTGGTTAAAGTGAGCTCTTCCTGTATTGGCGGTGTAACAGATATCTGCTAGAGGCAATTCTGGATTAGTTGTTAGATGATGATGATAACGACTGACTAAATCTTCGAGAGCTTTTTGGGTTTTGGCTGACAGAGTTAATATATGGAGCGATCGTTCTAGATAATCTTCACTGTTGCCTGTTGGCTGTTGCCTATTGCCTTCTTTTGGAGCTTCTTCTAAGACTAGATGAGCGTTAGTTCCTCCCACACCAAAAGAACTAACACCAGCTCGGCGGGGAGAGCCATTACTTTTCCATTCAGACAAACTGGTATTGACGTAAAACGGACTATTGGCAAAGTCAATTTGGGGATTAGGTTGCTCAAAGTTCAAACTTGGGGGTATTAACCCATGCTTGAGAGCCAATACTGTTTTAATCAGGGATGTTACTCCCGCTGCTGTATTCAAATGTCCGACATTGGTTTTTACCGAACCGATGGCGCAAAATTGCTTGTTCTGAGCTTCCCACAGAGGCAATTCATCCGCAAGGGAGGAAAGAATTTCCCTGTTGCCTATTGCCTTTTCACTGTTCCCTTGTTGCTTAAATGATTTGGTTAAAGCTTCAATTTCAATAGGATCTCCTAATTCTGTACCAGTGCCATGAGCTTCTATATAGGTGATTGTTTCTGGCTCTACTCCAGCAACAGCTTGAGCTTGTGAAATAACACCTATTTGACCTTCCACACTCGGTGCAGTGTAACCTAATTTTAGGGAACCATCGTTATTAATGGCTGAACCTTTGATCACTGCCTGAATACAATCTCCATCAGCTATTGCTTCTTGGAGTGGTTTGAGTAAAACTACTCCCACACCACTACCTAAAATTGTCCCCCTAGCTCTGGCATCAAAAGCTCGACAGTGACCATCAGGAGATGCAATCATTCCTTGTTGATATAAGTAGCCGACTTCTTGGGGAATTTGGATGGAGACACCACCGGCAAGAGCCAGATGACATTCCCCATTAAGTAAGCTTTGGCACGCCAGATGAACTGCCACTAAGGAAGTGGAGCAAGCTGTTTGCACATTGATTGCTGGTCCAGTGAGGTTTAATTTATAAGCAGTGCGTGTTGCTAGGTAATCTTTGTCATTGCCAATCATTCGTTCAAAGGAACGATTATTAAGCAGGATAAAACCTTGGTTACCGAGGTGAGACATGAGGTAAGTAGGCATCCCACCGCCAGCGTAAACTCCGATGGAACCCTCATAAGTCTGTGGATTATAACCACTACTTTCTATAGCTTCCCAAGCACATTCTAGGAAGAGCCTTTGTTGGGGATCTATTTCTTTCGCTTCTCTGGGAGAGTAGTTAAAGAAGTCAGCATCAAACAGATCTATGTCTGAAATCAAACCATGAACTTTGACATAGTGAGGATTATTGAGTAAATCAGTGCTAATCCCAGATTTTACTAGTTGTTGATCTGATAAATAGGAGATAGATTCCACGCCATTTTTGAGATTCTCCCAAAATTCTTCCAGGTTTTTGGCTCCCGGAAAACGTCCCGACATGCCAATAATGGCAATATCACGCTTATCTTGAGGTTTCTTTAAGGGCTTAACTGGGCGTTGTTTAGTTGATTGAGCTTCACCATCACCTGTAATCAACTGACTTAATGAATTTATAGTTGGGTGAGCCAGCAAGTCAACAACTTTCAACTTAAGCTCAAAGATTTCTTGCAATTTGCTGTGCACCTGGATGAGCAGGATTGATGTGCCGCCTAGTTCAAAGAAATTATCGTCAATTCCCACTTCTTCTAACTGCAGCACCTCTCGCCAAATAGCCGCAATTTTTTCCTGAGTTTCATTGTCAGAGACGGTAATTTTATCAGGTTCTCTCAACCGTTTACGGTCTATTTTGCCATCAGCTGTTAATGGGAATGCCTCTAATTGCACAAAAGCCGCAGGCATTATTTGACTAATAGTACCAAAGCGATCGCGCAGCTCTAACTCTAGCAACTGCTCAACAAGCAATTCTGTTGTTTTAGCAACAAAGTAAGCGGTTAACTGTTGTAAACTCTGACAATCGCCGCTCCAGCGCTGTATCTGTGAGTTACTCTTATCCAAACCCACAAGCAGATTATGGTGCTTATGAGACAGAGCTGCTAACAAGGAATACATTCCTTGTGATGGTGTTATCGTATAGTAACCTTTAGCACGACTGAGTGACTGCATTTGGTAGCCGCGACTCATACCCGTCTCATCCCAGATACTCCAAGCCAAACAATAGGTTTGCTGGTTACCCTGAGTTTTTTGGTAGTCGCAGAATGCTGTTTGCAAACTATTGGCTGCTGAGTAGGCAGCTAGAGCCGTAGCACCGAAGAAACCATATATAGATGAGAAGTGGATAAACAAGGCATCAGCATTATCTTTAACTAGTTGATGCAACACCCAGGTGCCGATAACTTTGGGATGTAGCAGCGTAGCTATATTGTCTTGAGTTGCCGCTGACAAGAGTTGCTCGTGGTAGATGCCTGCCAGATGAATAACTCCATCTAGTTGAGTTCCACCCCATTGAGCTACAGTTTGAGTTACTACCTGTTGTAGCTGTTCTAAATTGCCGATATCTACTGCTCGATATACTACTTCCCCTGGTAGTTGCTGCAACTTTTGGTAAGCCAGCATTTTCTCCGAGAGCTTATCTCCCCCTTTCTCTAGAATTTCCTTTCTCCGCGTCTCCGTGTCTCCGTGTCTCCGCGTCTTCTTCAGTTGCTCTAGCTCTGTTCGACCTACCAAAATCAGCCTTGCTTGATAATGCTCTAAAATATACTGGGCAATTTCGACTCCGATGCCTCCCAAACCACCAGTGATTAGGTAAATCCCTCCCTGTTTTAAGGGTAGTTCTTGTTGCTCTTGTGAGGCTAAGTCCACTAGCTCTAGGCAAGAAACCAGGCGTTTTCCTTCTCTGTAAGCTATTTCTCTGTCTAGTTTATTGAAGTTACAGAGTTCTTGCCAAATGTAGTTCCCATTTATTTCTACCTCTGCCATCGGTAAATCAAGGTGAGTACAACTTAACCAAGGCATTTCCTGGGGAATGGTTTTGAGTAAACCTAATACCGTCGCTTTTTCATAAGCAATCTTATCTGTCGGTTGGATTGATTGTGTGTAACTGCTGATAAACAGTAGCTGTACCTGATGTTGTGTCCCTTGGACTTGTTCTAAGGCTTGAACTAAGTGTAGTAAACTATAAAGTCCTTGGTTCTGTGCTTGTTCCAGACTTTCTCTATTTACTTCCGTGTAATCCTGGTAAGTACCTAAATGTAGAATCCGACTAATTGGTGTCTTTTGAGTTGTTATCGACTCCAATAACTCTCGGTAATGCTGTCGGTTTCCCGGAGCTATGGTATAGTTACGATTGCCTACAGCAGTGCTGAAGCGATCGCCCACTTGAGCAAAGTCATTACCAAAAGCAACTTGAATACAAGATTGACCTGCTTTTTCTAGTTTTTCTGATAAAAAGCGTCCTAATCCCAAGTCATCAACCAAGATTAAAGTTAAACCTACTTGCGGAGGGTAAGGGAAGACACTAGCTTCCTTAAATCGCCAAGATTTTTGGTAAAACCAGTTGGGGATTGTCCGGTTATTTGCTAATTGGATATCAATCGCTTTAATTACTGCTTGACATTCCCCTGCTTCCAACATTCGCTTCAGTCTTCCCCGCTGAATTTTCCCGCTAGTTGTCTTAGGAAACTCTGCCTTCGATAGCGGTATAACATAAGTGGGAGTAATGCCTAGTTGAGATGATACTTCTCGCCGAATAGTTTTGCTTAACTCAAGGTTCAACTCCAATTGTTCCTGTTTGGGTGGGGTTAGGGAAATTTTGGATGGCATTTCCATTCTCCGCGTCTCCGCGTCTCCGTGTCTCCGCGTCTTCTTACTCGTTTCCCCACCCCTTTTTTCGCTCACCCGTTTCGGTGTGAAGAAAATGGCTAATCCTTCTGTCCCTGTTTCTGGTTGCGAGAAACTAACGGCTCCGCTGAAAGTCGGCTCTACCCCCTCAAGATTATTAACGATATCCTCAATTTCGTAGCAATAATAGTTAACGCCATTAATAATAATTAACTCTTTTTCTCGACCTGTTAATACCAGTTTGCCATCCAGAATAAAACCCAAATCACCACTGTTAAACCAACCATCTCCTACAAAAGCTTCTGAGTTCGCTTGAGGATTATGCAAGTAACCAGGAGTTACTACCTTGCCTTTGATTTGGAACCTACCAATGACACCTTCTGGTAATAGCTGATTATGCTCATCGGTAATGCGAATTTGCACTCCTGGTACGGGAGCGCCTAAATCGGTAAATTCTATAACATCGGTATCAGTTGCCTCTGCTTTAACCAACTGTCCTCCGAGGGAAGATTTTTGGAGGCGATGGATAGCTGATGTAGTATCAAATTGGTTTTGATAAGTCATGCAGGTACAGACTTCTGCCATACCAAAAGCTGGCTGCATTGCTTGGGGAGTTACTCCAAAGGGAGCAACTAACTGGAGGAATTCTCGTACTACTTGGGGAGTTACTTGTTCTCCCGCATTCATGAAGAATTTCACTGCCGATAAATCCCAACTTAAATAAGGGACTTTGGAGAGAGCATCACTAACTAACTTGCAGCCAAAATTAGGTGTCCAAGTATGGGAAACTCGATACTTTGCCATTAAATCTAACCAGACAATGGGGTTAGCTAATACCACATCTGTTGCCACTTCAATTTGCTGACAACCTAAGTAAGTATCTTTAAAGTGACAGGTAAGAATGGGAACTACATGATCTACTGGTAACCAATTGAGGGAAATATCTTCTGCTTGATAGCCATTAAATTGTTGAGCCGCATGAATATGAGCAACAATACCTTGATGAGTTTCTGGAATACATTTCGGTACTCCTGTGCTACCTGAAGTTAATTGTAAGAAAGCGATATCATCCGGTTGACTATGATAAATTTCTGCGGTAGCTGGATAATTTATCATCCTTTGTACCGACAAAACTTGCACTCCTGAAAGTGGGAGTAATTGTTGCATATTTTGCAGTGGCTCTAGCAGGGATTCACTAGCTAATATGGGTGGATGCTCCAGTAATTCCCAAGTGTTGTATAGTTTTTTGACTACAGCATTTGGTTGCTGATAAGTCTTAGCTACTGCTACAGTTACTGGTTGAATTCCCCCCAAAATACAGCCCCAGAGTGCAGGGAAATAATCTCGCAGGCATTCAATTTGCAGTATGATTCTGTCTCCTGCTGTTAAGCCTTGATGACGCAAACCATTCAAGATGCATTTAGCTTCTGCTAGTAAGCTGCCATAAGTTTGAGAGACTTGTTGTTTAGGGGCAAGGATATAGACTATTTCTTTTTGTTGGTATCGAGTTGCGGTTTGAATTAAGGCTTCAGTTAAGGTTAAAGGTGCATCTTCGGGAATGGTTAATAAACCACCATCACTGAATGCCGGTACAACTGTTGTTAAATTTTCTGGTTGGGATGCATCTTCAAACTCTTCTCTGTTCCCCTCCTTGAAGCCCTTCTGCCCTCTGTTCCCCTCCTTGGAGGGGTTAGGTGTGGGTTCTGCCTTCTGCCTTGTTTCTTCAGAGAAGATACCAGCGATCGCTGCTTTGGGAAGTAAGTCTAAAATATGAACTGGTGGGGTAACTTTGCCTTTCTTCGGCTGTACTATTACTGCTGCTTGTGCTATTTGTGGATGCGATCGCAATTTTTCTTCCCAACGAGCAATCAAATCTGAGTCAATAACTTCTAAACTAGCTAAAACTGCTTTATCTACTTGTCCTAATGCTGTCCGAGGTAAGGCAGATACGGGTACATATGCAGAAGGTAGTAACTCAGGAGATAAATGGGATTGTAGGTATAAATGTATTTTCTCCCTAGAAAAGTTACCAGCAACTACCAGATAAGCAACCAGTTGATTGTCCCTGGTCAAAGTAGCACATTCTTGGACTTCAGGAAGAGATGTTAAGGCAGTTTCTACCAGAGCTTGTTTTCTTGATTGGCTGTGTATTTCTGCCTGACGCCCCTTCAGCTTTTCTGAGAGTACCAATTCATTGATTTTAATTTCTGGAGAATTAAGACATTGCTCTAAAAGGGACAAGTAGGAATCAATAAAAGCTGTAATCGTATCTTCCTCAAACAAATTAGCGTTGTAAGTTAACAAACCACTAATTTCTTGATTGGTTTTTAATAAAGCAAAAAATAAATCTATATCTGTCGGTAATGTTCCTGCTAGGGTAGTTGAAGTAAAATTAGCATAATTTTGAGTATTATTACCCAGGTCAATATAGTCAAATAAAACCTGAAACAAATTTCTGTATTGTTGAGATGTTTGATGTCCAACAAATTGAGCTACATAATTAAGAGGAATATGCTGATTGGCATAAGCTTCTACGGTAATTTCTTTAACTTTGTCGAGTAATTCTTTGAATGTCAAATTCTCTGCCATATGCGCTCGCAGTAAAATCACATCAGCAAAGAAACCGATCGCAGCTTGCAGTTTATGATGCAGCCTACCTGAAACTGGGAAACCAACGACAATATCTTGTTTGAGCGAATACTGAGCTATCAATACATAAAATACTGCAAGCAAGACAACTACAGGAGTGATACTGTATCGACTACTTAACTGTTCAACCCCAGACAATGTGGTGGTAGGTACTAGAAAAGTTTTTTGTCTGCTTCTCCAGCTTGGGGATACTGGAAAATGATCAACTGGTACTGGATATAAACTAGAAATACCAGCTAGCTGCTTTTGCCAATAACTTAGCCCCCTTGCTAATAAGTATCCTTGTAAACGCTGTCGCTGCCAAACAGCATAGTCTCCATATTGAATATCTAACTCGGTTAAAGGAACTTGTCTGTTTGCTAGAGAGGCGTCATATAAAGTTAAAAGTTCCTGAATTAATAAATTAAGTGATAGAGCATCACTAATAATATGATGAAATACTACTATTAAGGCGCTATCTGTCTCACTGAATTTGAGCAGCTTTAAACTCCATAAGGGAGCTTGAGTCAAAGCAAAAGATTTCCGAGCTGCTTGGTTAAGATTGTTCTCAATAACAGTGGCTATTTCAGTTTTGTTTACATCGGGATAATCTTCAATGGCAATAGCCACATTTAACTCAGGCAGGGATACCTGAACCAAGGAATCTTCAAGCAAAGCAAAACTTGTTCTGAGAATTTCCTGACGACTAACAATTTGCTTCCAGCTGTTTTGCAAAACTTGAATATCGATTAAACCTTGAATACGGACTGCTTGAGCTATATTGAGTGCTGCCTTATCTGGAATTAACTGAGCTACATACCAAAGACGTTCTTGTTGATAAGATAGGGGTGATTTTTGATTTCTCTCAACAGGAACTAAAGGTAGATAATCAGCACTAAAACGGTTATCTTTTTGCTGAAGTGCTTGGCAAAACTCAGTTAAATACAGAGCAACAGCTTTGAGGCTGGGATATTCCCAGAAAAGAGTGGGATCAAGATCATAACCTAGCCATTCTGACAACTCTCCTGTGGCACTAACTGTCACTGATGAATCCAATCCGTAGTCAGCAAAGGAGCTATTGAGATCAATTTTATCTGGCAATATATTCAGATGACGAGCTAGATAGGAGACAAGCCAAGCTTCTATCTCTGATTGAGATGGTAATGGCTGTAGAGGATGTTGCACCTGCTCCGATATGACTTCTGTTTCTAGTGCAGCGCGGCAGAAATTACCGTACAAGCTTTCTTCCCTCCTGCCTCCTGTTCCCCTCCTTGGAGGGGTTAGGGGTGGGTTCTGCCTTCTACCTTCTCCCACCACATCCAGACTGCCATTGAGAAAACCAATCCTACAAGCATGGCGCTGAATTTTACCACTGGATGTTTTGGGGATACTTCCCGTCTTCAGCAAGACTACAGCATAAACCTGTAAATCATGTTGTTCACTAATTGCCTTGCGAAGTCTTTGCACCACATCCTCTGTATTCAACTTTCTGAGGTAAGTTCGTTCTACCTCACAAGCAACCACCAAAAGTTCTTCTCCTGCTATTTCTACAGAAAAGGCAGCACTAGCATGAGCTTTTAATGAAGGGTGGCTGTTTTCTACAGTTAATTCAATATCTTGGGGATAATGATTTTGTCCTCGAATAATAATTAAATCTTTCAGTCGCCCCGTAAAAAATAATTCTCCATCCTTAACAAATCCCAAGTCTCCTGTACGCAGAAATGGTCCTTCTCCTGTATCCTTTAAATAAGCTTGAAAGGTTTCTTGTGTTACTTGGGGACGATGCCAATATCCAGACGCTACACTCCCACCACTAACCCAAATTTCTCCTACTTGTCCTGTTACACAGCTAGTTAAGGAATCTGGGTTAACAATCACTACTTTGGTGTCCAGGCAAGAATAACCACATCCCACAAACACTCTGCTTTCTGGAGATGAAATCTCAGTTTCTACTACCAAATTTTGTTCTAGTTCTCCAGCTTTTACCCCCTGAATCACTGGCAATTGCTTTTTGTCTCCACCTGTAGTGAAGAGGGTAGTTTCTGCCATACCATAGCAAGGATAAAAAGCGTTTGCTTTAAAACCACATGGAGCAAATTTTTTACTGAATTGCTCCATCGTTTCTGCTTTTATTGGCTCAGCTCCATTGAAAGCCAAATCCCAACTGCTCAAATCAAGATTCGCTAATTGTTCTGGTTTAACTTTACTGACACATAAATCATAAGCAAAATTTGGTCCCCCACTGGTAGTTGCCCTATATTGGGAAATTGCCTGTAACCAACGAATTGGCTTTTGCAGAAACGCTACTGGCGGCATCAAAATACAGGAAATTCCGAGATACATTGGCTGCAAAACATTACCAATCAAGCCCATATCATGGAACAAAGGTAACCAACCAACAACGATACTCTCCTCACTATGACCAAAAGCCTGTTGAATCAACTGCTGGTTGTGGATAATATTGCCATGAGTAACCATTACCCCTTTGGGTGTACCTGTAGAACCAGAAGTATATTGCAAAAATGCTAAACTCGACGGTGTGAGTGATGGGAGGATAAAATCTTGAGTATTAGCCTCAATATTATCTGTAGCAACCAACTTTAACTGAGCTAATTCTGTTTCCTCTTGGCACCTTTTCTTAAGGTCTGCCAGTACCGATGTGCTTGTCAGTGCTATCTTAGCTTGAGCATCATTAACTATAGAAAGTAACCGAGACAATTTTTGATTACGTTTGGGCAGATAAGCTGGAACTGCCACTACGTCAGCATACAAACAGCCAAAGAAAGCCGTAATAAATTCTAATCCAGAGGCATATAACAGTAAAGCTCGTTCTCCCTGCCAAGATTGGAGATAAGCTGCAATCGCTCTGGCTTGTCTGTCTAATTCCCCATAGGTAAGACACCCTGAAGGGGTTTCTCCATTAGCAAGAAAGATATAGGCTTGCTTGTCAGACTGGTATTGTGCCCTATAGTTAAGAATTTCTGACAAGAGTATAGTTATTCCGTCTTGTTTTATGAGGCTCGATTCTAAAATGTTCACTTTAGGAGATGACCCTTTACCAGAAATTGTGAAAAATAGACTACTTTATTGTCAGGGTAATCGCATCCTAGTCGAATGCTCAAACTACCCTAACCCCAAAATTTGACTTGACAATTGGGATTGTACCCTGAGAAAAGTTTCAGGCTCTGACAACACTAAAGAACTTAACAAAACAAATTATAGATAAAATTAACGTTTTTGTATCAAATGATACTTTTTTCATTTCCTCACCTTCACTGTTGATTGCATCATTTTAGAGGTCAATATGGTCAAGATAACCAAGTGCAAAGATACCCAAATCTATGATTTCATTGTGGTAGGTTCAGGTAATGGTGCCTGTGCTTTTCTGCGTCAATATTTAGCTTGTTCCTCTGAGGGCAGAGTTTTGGTTTTGGAAGAAGGAGAAAACTTTTTTGAAACCAGCGACATTACCCACCAACGCAATTGGACTAAGTCCTATTCGGAAGAGAATATCTTTAAGCTCCACACTGCCCAAACTCCTGATGAAATTCCCATTCTTTCGGGGCGAGCTTGTACTATGGGTGGGGGTGGCTCGATTAATTACACCATGATTTTTGAGTCATCAGACTGGTTAACGAAAAATTTAGGCTACGACTCAGCCTATTGGGATGGGATGAAGGCAGAGCTGGCTGAAGCGTTTCAGCGTGGGGATCCAAGGAAAAATCTGACGGATGTCGCTATCCATGTAAAGGAAAATTTGCAAGGCTTCGGTTTTTGCGTGAATGAAGAAAATCAAGGGCATATTCCAGTTTATCCTGATGGAAAAGATAAGCAAATTCATATTTTTCCCACTCAGTTTAATGAATTTGGGCAGCGAACCCATAGTGGTGTGTCTCTGCTGAATTGGTATGATAACGAACGACTCGACTTTATGACAGAGCGGCGGGTGACTCAATTGCACCTGGAGACTGGAGATAAAGGGCAACGATGTAGTGCCATAACTGTCCTTAACTTAGTTGAAGGGACATCAGAAACCTATCAGTTAGGGGCAAATACTAAATTACTGCTCTGTGCCGGTGCGGCAACACCCCAGTTACTCTATGAACATCGGGAAAGACTCGATAATATGGAAATTGGGCAACATGTCAACGATCATATTCTTCTCCCTTTTGGCATTTACATACTTAAGGATGAGCTTCAGGTAACCTTAAAAGATCAGTACGTTTCTCTCTTTGCCACTACGGAGGAATTTGCTACTGACGACAATCAAGAAGAACCGACAATTTGCAATTTTGATTTCTTCTCCGGTTCGTTAGAGGTTCTTCTTTACTTAGTGTCTCATTTGTTTTTAGCCTTCTGGGTTCCTAATTGGTTAAAGTTTTGGATGATTAGAAAACCCAAGGTCTTTCAATGTCTGAAACAAGTGACCAGAGGTTTTGTGGGAGTTTTGAATTGTTTACTTAATTTTTTCTGGTCTATTTTTCATCCTTCACAGATGGGTAAGCATCAATGGCATCTTATTTCAGCCGTTGTGAGGTTTAATATTGCGCGGGAAGGCTATTATAAACCATCGTCTGATAGTAATATTTTCCCGAACAACAAGCAAAAACTCTATGAAATTATCCTCCGCTGTTTTGAGGATCAACATCTGGATAACGATCCGGACTTCAAGGTAGCAAAGACTGCGATCGCTAACCAAATTCCTCTAATGGAGGCTCTGGGGATAAAACCTTGCCCTATCACTCAATTTCTGATTCGGCTAATTACCCGAATGCCTTACAAGACTGAACAAGTTGATCGCTATATCAAGCACTACAGCCGCAACGATCTCCTTACGGAGCAGCATTTATCAGGAGGCTGTGTGTTTGGGAAAGCTCTAGATTTGGGACAAGAATCCCCTCAAAATACAGGCAAAGTAATTGGGAGCCAAAATATTTATGTGGCAGATCTATCTGCATCGCCTCTCCCTAGAGTTAGTCCCCAAATGACAGCTTATTTAATTGGGCATCATGTGGCAACTCAACTCTGTTCCTAGGGAGCCAGTTCAGTATTGTTGGAAACACGGTTGCTCGTGCCTTTTCAGCCTTAACGATAAGTATTCAACCGGACATGAGATCAGAAATCGATGCTCTAGATTATGCTTGAGGAAAGCAATTGCGAGCGTAAATATTTGAGGACGCGCAAAACTTGCCCAATTTCTTCTTCTTTTTCTAGGGAAAGGGTATAGGAGCGATCGCATTGTGAAGAGTTAGCCGGAAGTTGCAGAAAAATGAATTCAAGCCCGTTGGTGACTAAACCATAAGTCGGGCGCTCACGATTGGGACTATTAATCAGATAAAAAAGAATTTGCGGTAAGGCACTGTTGGCGCTAATTTGCGTGCGTTTGGTTTCAATGGCGAGCAACCAAAATTGTTCCTGGGCGATGACAATATCGATAAAATCCCGAATAATTGTATCTTCGTCATTGAGAGAAATTTCGACTTTTTCTTCAGTTCTAATCTCCAAATCACAATCGTAGAAACCTGCCAAATCGAGGAGGGGGGAAAGCACCACCATTTTGACCAAATCTTCCAGGAGGGGAGAGCGGCGATGGAGATTAAAATAATGCTGTTGGATGCGTCGAAGGGCGGTGATTTCTGTTTCTTCGAGCACAGGTTCTTTTTGCAGCCATGTTTCGAGGATTTCTAGCGCGATCGCTAGTTGCACCTTAAACTGAGTTTCTAAATCGTATAAGCTGAAATCTCTCGCTGCGGTAATGCTTGGCATAAAGATAAGAATTCCATTTTTCTGGAGAGCGATGCAATCTCAATTATAAACGAATGGCACTTAGTTAAGTCTCAAACCCAAGCTCATACCAAATCCGGCGAGAGTTGTATAGGTTATTAGTGAGGGCAGGGAACAGATAACAGCATCAGAGACAATTTGTTAAAGCGGCTTTTTAATTCAACCAAAGTTGTCAAGTACATAAAAATAATTGTCGCGATCGCTATAATTATTACCATCACCTTCCAAAATCAAATCATCACCTTCTGAACTGAGTTCTCGACTCTTAGCAATGCTGCGGTTGAGGATTTGCATTAGTTGTATAGGTGTGAATGATTCTAGATCTACAAAATTACCTGATTCAAGCCATACTAACTCGCTAGCAAGTAATTTTTGACGAATCTCAGGAGGTAAGGCTTTTGCTGCTGCTGCTGATGTTTCTGAAACTTGGACTAACATGTTCCGTTTGGCTGCCATAATTTGACGGGGCAATAGTCCAACATCGACAATGACAACATTACTCTGGGCAAACCAATTGGCATTTGTTTGCAGTTGATGCACTAACTCCATACCGCTAGGGTTACAATCATGTAATCCATAAACCCGTAGATCGGGGTTACGACGCAGCATTTCCATGGTGGTATTAAAAATGCTGTGGGGATAGCCTGTAATGCTGAGAACTGCACAGTTATTGTCAAAGTGAAAGTTATTGGCAATCAACATTTGGGCAATTTCATCACGATCGCAAACTACCAAGCGATCAAAGCTATAGGCTGTAACATCAGATTCAATAGTAGCTTGAGTGTATTGCTGACGCGGTTGTTGCAGAAGTTTTTCGGGGGTAGAGTTAGCGTGACGCCAACTTTGCAGCCATGCCTCTGTTATCGATTGGTTAATAAAAAGTGATCTGGGAGACTTTGGTTGGCGCTTGGATTGCTGCCAGGCAATTACAAATATCACGGCACCGATAAAAATCATCGGCAAACCAATGTTTGTACCTAGGAAGAAAAAGCCCGCAATAATAGAGACCAGACCCAATCCCATTAGGCCACCAGCGGCGGTTTTGATATCCTTTTTGGCTAATTTTTTTTCTAACAGGTAGAAGAATTGTTTGCGTGTAAAATAAAGAGTGTTGTTGGCTGAAATATTGTTGAGAATATTGGCAAAGAATTGATCAGTAAACCGTGCCTTTGGACTCATCGCAGTTGGTTCAAAGGCAAATCTATGATTGCAGTTTTTGCACCGTCCTTGATTAGCAGTACGATCCTTGAGGTTATTATCTGTGCCACACTCAATACATTTCATAATAAATTATTGCCTCTTAGTTTATCCTCACCAAAAACTTGATTAGACAATAACACACTGTAGTCTTCACGTTTACGAATGAGACGATGCTCTTTGTGCTCTAACAATACTTCCGCAGGGCGGGAGCGATGTAAAAAATGAGAGGACATGGCATAACCATAAGCTCCAACATCAAGAATGGCTAAAATATCGCCGATGGCTAGTTCAGGAAGTTGACAGTTACGCCCGAGATAGTCACGGGAATAGGTAGTATTACCACAGACATCTGTGAGAAAGCGGGGATTAGTATTGGAGGAAGATAGGGAGATAATTTCCCGATAGCCACCATGCACAGCAGGAACAGAGAGATTGGCAACCGTGGTATCAACCCCCACAATTTGCTTACTATCCTGCCATTTAATTGAGACAACTCTCGTTAATAGTGTTGCACATCCAGCGATCGCAGCTCGTCCTGGTTCAATAATCAACTTAATTGGCTGGTCCAAGCATTGTAGCCGCTGTGTCAACTCCTGACCAAATAAATGCCAATCAAAGGCAACACCACCATAGTGGTAGGGATAACCAAAACCACCACCAAAGTCTAAATAGTCCCAATCTGGTAACTGTTGTGCTGTATTGAGGATAGTATCAATTACCTGAGTAAAAGCTTTGGTAGCATTAGTACCTGTACCTCGGTAAAAATGCAATCCCTTAAGTTTAAGTCCCGCTTGCTGAGTAACAGCGATGGCTTGGGGAAACTCTTTTGGGCGAACACCAATGCGGCTATCTCCATTGATTTCAGGTTGATTGAGGCGTAAACCAAGGCAGAGTGGTAAGGGATGGGAGGAAGGGAGAGATTGGTAAACCTCACAACACAATTGCAGTTGAGAGAGGCTATCTAAATTCAGCGTGGTGATCCCCCAGAGCAAAACTTGTTCCATTTCTGCCCGGTTGAGGTTACTGCCGCTGTAGACAATTTGTTGTGGTTGAAAACCTGCACACAATCCGAGGTAAATATCACCAGGGGTATTGGCATGAAGTCCCCAACCAGCCTCACGAAAGATTTGCAGCAGTGCAATGTTACCGTTGGTGACGCTAGCGAAATGAAATTGAGTGTAGGGATAGGAAATAGCTTGGGTAATGTGAGCAATAGTTTGCCGCAAGCGATCGCCTTCGTATATATATAGAGGTGAGCCGTAGATAGCCAGTAATTTCTCAGCCTGCTCCAGGGAGAGGGAATTGGCTGCTAACGCACCAAGCTGCGCTAACGGAGTTTGGAGTTTGGAATTCATGGTTAGGTGAGCAGGGTGAGTTTTGAAAGAATGAAACTATTATGACTTTGATAAATTGTGGCACTGGCAAGATGCCAGTGCAGAGATTGAAACAGGCTTCTAGCCTGTTCCACAGCAACCAAGCCCATTCTACTGTTCTGGTATGTTCTTCTCAGCTTCCCTCGAAATAAGTAGCGAGTATTCATAGCTTCAATGTTAACTTTAGTGCGATCGCGAGCGGTGTTAAGCTATCAACTTAAAGCTGTAGGGGCGAATGACCATCATTCGTGTCAATTTAAGGTGAAATCGTTGCCCCACAAGGAACTTAAGTTCCTTGCTAATAACTCAAGTCATCTAAAGATGACTCAATCAGCTCAAAGATCTTCAGTCCACTTTAAGTGGACTTGAGCTATTAGCCCAGAGTTTGAACTCTGGGTGGGTGTGGAAGCTAACCGTTAAGCTACCTCTAGCTTAAGTTGACACCAATGTCGCCCCTACCAGGTGTTAGGTTTTTATGTCTGTGGTATACTTGCTCATCAATACTACTTCGACTATAAATTCATTCTAAATTCTTCATTCTAAATTCTAAATTCTTCATTTTCTCTGCACTCCTCTAGACCGCAAAATTTGCACAAAGGTATCACTAACGGTATGGTCTTTAGTATCGGCGGCATATTGAATCAATTGTTCCCGCAGTTGTTTCGCTTCATCTAAAGGTAGTAAAGTAGCCAATAAGAAGTATACACCTCGAAATCGTGGGTCATCCATGTACTTAATTAACCTGGCTTCTGCTTCATCACTATCACCGAGGAAGTTTTGTACCAGGAAAAAGTCCATTATTTTGTCGTGGCGGAAGTACCATTCTTTTTTGTCTTTCCCTTCGCTATCTTTCCACTGACGACTCACTGCCATTTTGTATTTCTCGTCTTCAAGAGAGAGTAACTCTTGGTAAAAATCCTCGGCAGCGAGAGCTTTTTCATCCTTGAGACGCATTTGGTAGACGGATCGGGAGAATTTTTTCAAGCGGAATTCTTTGCCCCATTCTTGGTAGAACTCCTTTGCCATCTGCTGGTATTGTTGTTCTTGCAGGTGAAATAAATTCGGGGTTTTGTCTTGGGAGAGCATAAAGGAGACGAGGGTTAAATCCATCGGGTTGGAGAGGATTCGCCGTGCCGCCTCTAACTCTTCGGATGGTTGGGGAGCATCAGCATCCCATTTGTGTTTTGTAGTGGGATGCTGATGCTCCCTGGCATTACTGAAAGGGAGCAAGATGCTCCCACTACTATTGTTTGTAGAATTTTGAGATGCTCCCGCTGGTTGTTGGGGATTGAGGGTACCTCTCACGTAGGTGGTACAACGGTTTATGTAACCCCTGCCTTGAACTTTCGCATCTTCGGGAAGTCTCGACTGACGGGAGACTAAAAATTGCTCGATTTGGTTGGGTTCGAGGGGTTGTAAGTAGTAGGTTTTTGCTGTTGAGGGAGGTGTCCATTCCAAGGGTTGGGTGGTCATAATGATATTACTCCGGAAATAGCGCTCCACAAAGTGGGTGATTTTAGCACGGGTATCGGCAGTAACTTCATTGAGTCCATCAATGCAAATATCGATCGCTCCACTATAGATGAGGTTTTTGAGGAATGCTGCATCTTGAGCTTGTCCATGCAGTTTAGCTTGAATCGCTTCAATTACCCCTTGGTTGCACTTTTGAGCGGGAAGGTAGACAATGATTTGCTGGGAGTTAGCGACAAGATGGCGCAGGAACATAGATTTACCTAATCCAGAATCTCCTTCTAAGATGATTTGCCCTTGAATGCTGGGGAGTGCTGCGGTAATCGGTTTGGTATCTTTGGAGCCGGGAACTTTTACCTGAGATTGGGGGAAGTAGGCGAGGCTTTGGAAGTTGTCTAATTTGGCATCAGCTTTTAGGGAAGGTTTGAAGGGTTCAAATAGTTTACGGCGCAGGTAGGGAATCCAGGTGAGGAGAAAGCCGACGTAGCCGATACCAAGAATTTTGCGTACCCAAGGATTCCAGAAGAAGATAGCTTGGACTTGGGGGAATTTGGGGTAGGCGAAGATGAGGGCTAGCCAAAAGGTAATATGGATAAGGATGGTGTTGCGGACTTTGAGCAACCATTGCCACAATTTAAGTTTGTTAATGGCTGAGTGTACCACAGTGGCTTTGGTAGGGTATACAGTCTTGAGGTTGTTGTAGTGGCGCTTCAGTAAACCAATGTCCTGCCATCGCCAAGGAACTTTTTTACTGGCAGCAACAAGGGCGATTTGTTCAGCTAAGTCTTTTCTTAATGGTTCTAGTTCCTGGCAGGGTTCCCAGGTTTTGAGAAAGAGTTCGAGCGTTTTTTTGCCCTCTTTGTAGTTGAGTTGAGGAGGAGGTTTTTGAGGATAGCCGAGCCATTTGAGGAGGGTTTTGACTTCATCTGTACCACCACTCAGAAAGTAGCCAAAAAACCGCATTTGTTCAAAATCTCGCTGATTTGGCTCATGGATAGTATTTAAAACAGCAGCCACTTCCTTTAGCTCCAGTTTTCTCAACTTACCCAAAACCACTGTTGCCTTACGACGAACATTTACGTTCACCTTCTCATCTTTGATCAAGCCCAAGAACTCTGGGATATAAGACTCAACAGCTTGCCCTAAGTTTCCCAAGCCTACTGCTGCACTGTAGCGAACATTGGCATTCTCCTTCTCATCTTGGAGAATGTTAGCGATTTCTGGGATATAGAACCCATTTGATATCTTTTTAAGCAGTAGCTAGCCGGATGAGCATCAGTCGAACAAAACACAGACTAATCTTGGTATTAGCATGGTCAAGTGTTCTTTCAAAATTCTTAACCAAACTTTTGCATCTTTCCATCCACGAATTGGTTCTTTCGATTACCCACCGTGCTTTGACTGGCACAAAACCACTTTTCCCTTCTTTTTCCTTCTGAGCTTTGGATGGTTTAGGCGATCGCTTGAATCTAATTTTGGTCATAATCTGAGGATAAATTTTCTCTAATTCCTGTGTCAGCTTTTCTGGGTGATATCCGTGGTCGAGCAAGATGGTAATCTTGGGAATATTGACAGGCTTGGATTTGAAGTAGTCGATGTTTTGTGACAACATTTCAATTAAGCCCACATCATCCGATACTGAAGCTTTCGTACAATGATTAAAAAAGGGGAAGCCCAAAGTATCTACTGCTAGATGTCTTTTGATGCCATTGGTAGCTTTGTAAAAACAAAATCCTTTAGAGGAGACACTAGCATTACAAGTGTTTTTCACTGCTTGGGAGTCAATGATGATTAGGGTTGTCCATTGCCCTTTTTTTTTACTTGCTCACGCACTCGACGATGTAGGGTATCCCGAATTTCTTCCATGATTCCTTGTTCTCGCCACTGTTTGTAATACCAAAATACTGTGGAATAAGGTGGTAAATCTCTGGGTAAATCGCACCAATTACAGCCATTCTTAAGTTGATACAAGATGCCATCCAAAATCTGCCTTTTACTCCACTTTGGTGGTCTAGTTTGCTTTTTTTTAGGCAACAGGGGCTCAATTATTCCCCATTCTGGATCTGTCAAACTGCTGGAGTACGGCATTTTTTACCTATTTTACTCTATCCAAGAGATCTCAAATGGGTTCTATAAGGTTCAGCAGCTTGCCCCAAGTTCCCCAAGCCTAGTGCTGCACTGCCGCGAACATCCGCATTCACCTTTTCATCTTTAATTAAGTTGAGAATTTTTGGGAGGTAGGGTTCAACAGCTTGCTCCAAGTTTCCTAAAGCTTTTGCTGCATTGCCGCGAACATCTGTATTAACCTTTTCATCTTGGATAAAGTTGAGGATTTCTGGGATATGGGGTTCAAAAGCTTGCTCCAAATTACCCAGAGCTTCTGCTATTTTGCTGCGAACATCTGGGCTCACGTTTTTATCTTTGAGAGTTTTGAGGATATCTGGTATATAGAGCTTAGCTGCTTCCTCTAAATTGCCCAAAGCTACTGCTATACTGCCACGAACATTTATGTTCACGTTTTCATTTGTGAGGATGTTAGCAATTTCTGGAATGTAGTCTTCCGCTGCTTCCTGGAAGTTTCCCAGCCCTCGTGCTACATTGCCGCGAACATCCGCGTCTACTTTTTCATCTTTAATAAAGTTGAGGATCTCTGGGATATAGGACTCAGCTGCTGATCCTAGGATACCCAACCCTACTGCTACGCCACCGCGAACATAGGTGTCTACCTTTTCATCCTTGAGGATATTGGCGATTTCTGGGATATAAGACTCGGCTGATTGTTTCAGGTTTCCCAAGCCTACTGCTGTACTGCCACGAACAGATGCGCCCACGTTTTCGTTTTTGAGAAAGTTGAGAATTTCTGGGATATGGGGTTCCGTTGCTTGCCCCAATTCTCCCAGAGCTATTGCTGCACCACCACGAACATAGACGCTCACTTTTTCGTCTTTGAGGAAGTGGAGAATTTCTGGGATATAAGGCTCAGCTATTTGCCCCAAGTTCCCTAAGGCTATTGCTGCATCACGACGAACATCTGTCTCTATCTTTTCGTCTTTAAGGAAGTTGAGAATCTCTGGAATATAAGGCTCAGCTATTTGCCCGAAGTGCCCTAGGGCTTCTGCTGCACTTCCGCGAGCATCTGTATCCACTTCTTCATTTTTAAGGATCTCTGCTGCTTTGTTAGCTATATCCTCCGGTTTCTTAAGCACTGCTTTCAAGTCTTGGAGCTCATATTCAGCTAATTGCTCGAAAGCGTATCCTTTCACCTTGTCATACCCATCATCAAGGGCAGCGACAATACCCTTAATCTGCCAAGGTTGCGGTTTAGGCTTGGGCGGTTGTTTGGCACTCACCCCAGGGAGAAAGATGAGGAAGATAAGGAAGAGGGTAAACGGGAATAGGAAAAAGGGGGAGAGTTTGCGGATGTTGCCGGGAGTTTTGGGCATGGCGGCAGAGTAGAATGCAGCTTGGGGCAATGCACCTTAATTCTGATGTTGGTAGAAGTCGGACTTCTTCAATAAGTCCGACTTCTGAGATGTTGCACTGTTATATCCAAGAATTAAGGGATACTGGAAATACTACAAAGCTTTTGTGGAGGATTCCGGATTAGAGGCTTTGATACCAAATCCGCCTTTCAAAAACCTGATTTTGCTTAAGCCTTCTTTTCCTTCTTTTCCTTTTGCCCTCTGCCTTATTGCCACCACACTGTAAGTCTTCCACCAGACTTGATATTAAAATACTACTGCTGCATCCATTGTTTGCCGTAACTCCAAAACTGATAGGGTAACCAGAAGGGATGATTCCAGGTTCGCTTCCCTAGAGGTTCACCTAAAACTTGGGAGCGCCATAATTGCCACATAATCAGTAACCAGAGTATCTCACCAATTCTACGACCTTGGATTGCTCCCCCTAACTTGCCGAAGACAATCTGTTCAGCCAGTTTTGGTTGCCAACGCCCCTCTGCCTGCAGGATAGCTGGATTGAGCCAGATGCCAAGGGTTCGCCACAAATCATGTAAACACCAAGAAGTTAAAGGAACACCCATCCCCCGTTTCTGTCGCCAAACTATTTCCGGTGGCAGCCAGGATTCGACTGCACGCTTGAGAATATACTTCTCACAACCCCCCTGCAAACACAATTCTCCTGAGAGGCGGAATGTCCATTGTGCCAGAGGTAAGTCACAAAAAAGCGATCGCACTTGCAAGCCATGAGCAAATGCCAGATTCGTTGCTCGTAGGTGGATATTTTGTGCTCCTTTGAGCATTAGCGTGGCGCGACGCAAACGGTGCAGCAGTGAACTAGTAGAGGTTGCATCTAAGGCTGAGTGCAACCAGTCTTGGGGCTGGAGAGTTTCCAGTTGTGCCACAATTGCTGGTTGAAATACCTGTTGCTCGTAACCCCAGAGTCGATGGAAAGTTCGGAGATATTGCTGCTCGAAGGATTCTGTTCCTAAGGGATGTTCCCTCTGGTAAACACTAGCTGCAATTAAGGGCTTATTTGTCCAACCAGCAAATAACTGATCCCCCCCTTCACCATTAAAAATTATCTTAGTCTCCTGGCTGGCTGACTGATTGAGGAGAAACAAGGGAACAGTAACCCCATCTCCAAAGGGTAAATCCAGAGCTTCGACAGTGGGGAGAAGTGCTTGCTGAACACGCTTAGGTGTGACATCAACTTTAATTAGGGGAATGTTGAGCCAGTCAGCCACCTGTTCAGCGTAAGGATATTCAGGAATGCCACTGTTGCCAAAATCGAGGGTGTAGGCACGCACTTTGACTCCAGCCTGAACCAATAATGCTGCTACAACGGAAGAATCTAGTCCACCCGATAAAAACACACCGACTGGCTCATCCTTAAGCTCGGCAATCTGATGTTCTATGCCAGCTTTGAGGAGGAGTTGCAACTTAGAGATTGCCTCTGTTTCATCCTGAATCTGCTCAGTTTGCTCGCACCATTCCAGGAGTCGATGGGATTGGGGACTAGTGATAGTTCCTGATACGGCATCACCTTGCCAGGTTTTCTCAGTACCTGCTGGTAGGGCAAAGATATTGGTAATGGGAGTTAGTGGTGTGGGAACGTAAGAAAAGCAGCTGTAGCCATATAAGGCGGGAATACTGACTTCTTTAGATGGGATAACTGGTAATAGAAGTTGCAAGCGTGAGGCAAACCAAATTACCTGCTCGATTTGCGTCCAATAAAACGGAACTCGCCCAAAGGCTTCTCTTCCCAAAATGAGACGGCTCTGGGTTATGTTCACCCAGGCATCAGATAAGGCATTAGTTTGGGAGCTTAATCCTCCTGCACACAGAGTTGCTACCAGATCCTTGTTGGAAGCAAAAGATTTCAGGCTCCACTCATTTCCCGAAACCTGATTCAGGACTATATTCAGCAATTTTGCTAATTCTTGCGGCTGATCATAACCCCAATAACCTACTAATTGGTGAGGAGAAGTTGCTACCTTACAGCTTAAAATACCACTCATGCTAAATCTGCTTTAAAACCCCCTTGATCATCATTTTTCCCTCCCAACTTATTGCACTGGCAAGATGCCAGTTCCACAACTCAGATGTGAACATTGGTTGGATGCTGCTGGCAATTTTAACTATACTGTAGCTAATTAATTATAGTTACAGAGTACTTATCAAAAGCTGAATCGAGAGTTACGATAGGTATATTTTCAGCCATAGATTGAGCAATAATGAGGCGATCAAAGGGGTCTCTATGATGAAAAGGTAGAGTAGCATTAATCTTCAAATGCTCTAATTCAATTTCGATTAAACTTATCCTACTTTGAATTATTTCTGCTTCGACAAATTCTTCATAAGAATTATCAAAATTTAGCTTGCCTAAGTTATACTTTATCGACATTTCCCAAAGACTGGCAAAACTCAAATAACTAACATTATTCTCATCTTCAATTAAATCTTTTAAGTGGTCACTCAGTCGAAGCTCATCGTTGACAAACCAGAGAAATATATGAGTATCTAGTAAGATATTCATTCCATATATTCCTTGAAATCTTCCAGAGGTTCATCAAAATCATCGCTCAACCAAACTTTACCTTTGGCACTACCTCTTTTTAAGGGTCGTTTGATAGGTAAGATTTTCGCTACTGGTTTGTTATCTTGAGTAATAACAATCTCTTCTCCTTTAATAGCCAAATCCAGAAGCTTCGATAAATTGGACTTAGCTTGTGTTATATCTAATTGGGTCATATCTAGAGAGCCAATAAATATTATACTATAACTACTTAACATTAAAGGTAGCATCACTAAGCAAGCGATCGCCTAAAAACATTTCTACTTTCCAAGTTCCTGTAGAGGCAGTTGAATCAACTGTGTAGCGGCAATAGGTATTCCAGATGAATGTACTAATTTTCTTCGTCTGGTAGCGATTTTGGTGAGCAATTTGTCCACTCGGCTCCTTCCAGTTGCAGGAAAGGGAAAGTTTTTGTCCAATAGGAGCCTCGGTCAAGGTTACTCGGTAGAATAGTTCTGAACTGGCCTGGCGAGAAACGGTGCTAATGTTACTACCATTATCCTGAGTTAGAGTAATTCGGTCTTGTTTAACCAAGATGCGAGCAAAGGTTTGTTGTTGCTGGTGTCTAAAGAAAATAGTACCAGCGATTGCTAAAGTTAAGATAACAGCCACAGTACTAATTACCAAACGATTACGACGCTTTTGTGCTGAGAGTGCTTCTCGCCGCTGCAACTGTATCATTGCATCTTCGAGTAACTCTGGCTGCAAATTCAATTCTTGCAGAATCTCCCGAATTTCTTGTGCATCAAGTTCTTCTTGCTGACGTTGAGACAAACGCTCAACTTCTGCCACAATTTGCGTCAGTTGCGATTGAGTTAACCGTTTTTCCATAGCCTTTAATATTTTTTCTCCTCAGCTCCCCCAGCTTCTCCAGCTCCCTGCTCCCTACTCCCCTGCCTTTTTGAGATAAACTGGTGTCTAACTCAGATTTGGTATTACTTTTCTAGGCGGACAACATACCACTGTAAATATTCTCCAGGATCAAGATCCAACTCGCAGGAGTTTTCCATCAAGTACCGAGCTTGCTCCTCCATAGAAGTCAAATGTTCTAATTCTCTAGGCAAATCGTCCTGTCGAGCTGCTAAGATAACTTTGAGTTTTTCTAGTAACTCAGCTGCTGTCAGAAACACCTCTGGCTGATTAGTTTCGAGAACCACATAGGCATCCTCTTGAAACATGATTGAGTTTGGCATGGTTATTTGTTATTTGTCATTTGTCATTTGTTATTTGTGAGATGAAAACCCTTCTTCTCCAATTCCCAATTCCCAATTCCCAATTCCCAATTCCCCAATTCCCATAATGTTTCTTTCTCTCGAATACGAACCCGCTTTAGAATCCCTAGGAACTGACTACTTTGATGAAGTAGCAGCAGCAGAGTTTCCTTGCCATATCTTACGCTTTCGCAATGACCAGTTGCTACCTCTAATTGGATTAGAGCCTACTAAAGTACAAGAAACTGATTTTATTCAAGCTTTTGGTAAGTTTGTGGGAGTGCGACCTTTTCTTGCACTACGATACCACGGCTATCAGTTTGGGGAATATAACCCTAGGCTAGGAGATGGTAGAGGCTTTCTCTATGGACAAGTAAGGGGAAATGATGGAAAACTCTATGATTTTGGTACCAAAGGTTCTGGTACTACCCCCTACTCTCGCAGTGCTGATGGAAGACTAACTCTTAAAGGTGGTGTCCGGGAAGTACTGGCAGCTGAAGCTTTATACTACTTGGGTGTTCGTACTTCCCGCTGTTTGAGTTTAATTGAAACTGGTGAATCACTTTGGCGGGGTGATGAACCTTCTCCCACTCGCTCATCGGTAATGGTACGTTTTAGTGATTCTCACATCCGGTTTGGCACTTTTGAGCGGCTCCACTACCTTAAGCGTAAGGATTTAACGGGAAAACTATTAGACCATGTAATTGAGTATTACTATCCCAAGATTAGTCTTCCTGAACAAAGGGAGGATAAAACTGACAGCTATGTTCAATTTTATGCTGAGTTAGTGGAACGAGTGGCGCAACTAGCAGCACAGTGGATGGCAGCAGGCTTTTGTCATGGAGTTTTGAATACTGACAATATGTCGATTACAGGGGAAAGTTTTGATTATGGTCCCTATGCCTTTATCCCGTCTTATAACCCACAGTTTACTGCTGCTTATTTTGACTATTATCAGCGCTACAGTTATGGTAATCAACCACAAATTTGTGCTCTGAATTTGGAGATGCTGCAACAGCCATTAGCAGCGGTAATTCCCATCAAGGAAATGGAAACCGCTTTGGCAAAGTTTGGAGAAGATTATGACTATCATTATCAGCAACTAATGCTCAATAAGTTGGGTTTTGCTCAGCTACCAGCATCTCAGGGCAACAAGTTATTAGGTTTGACGATTCAACTACTTTATGATACCCAAGTAGGTTATCACGCTTTCTTTGCCGAGTTAGCTCAACAGTTTGACCCTAGCTGGCGAGATGATTTTAGTCATGTTTTCAGTAATTTATCATTGTTTCAATCAACAGAGAAAGCTGCGATCGAAACGAAAGCAGTATCTGAGTTATCCACTTTAGCTAAGTGGCAAGAGTTATATCACCATATTTTACAGAATATGTCCAATAAGCAACTCGAGGAAATTGCCCAACGCTTACGAGATAATAATCCCAAAACTGCCCTACTACGACCTTTGATTGAAGAAGTTTGGGCAGCGATTACTCAAGAAGATAATTGGGAGCCTTTTTATCAGTTATTGAGGCAAATACAAGCTAAGAATTGATGTATGGGGTTTTTCATTCGGATGAAGTACTTTTGTTCTTGTTTGTGGGGAATGGGGAATTGGGAATGGGGAATTGGGAATCGGTTAAGCTCGCAACGTATCTAATTTGCACCAAATTCAATCATCAGCTTCTTGTGGAACAGGCATCTTGCCTGTCCGAAACATGCAAGGTGAATGCGTCTAAGCTTAGTTAAAACGAATAATGAAGCAACTCTGCAACTTGCTGTAAAATTCGCAGTCCCTTTAAAGAACCTCGAATCAGGCGAGTAGCTGCCAAGGGTTGTCGCATCATACCCATAGCTAAGGGGAAAGTTTCAAGTACACCATCAGGACTAATGGCAAAATTGAGATCTGGGAGGTCATAGTAACAATCATCACTAATCACTCGTAACATTGCCACTGCTACTCCTGTAGAATTAAGTACTTCTAAGACAGCATATCCTTCCATATCTACAACAGCAGTTTGATAAATTTGACCGAGTTGGCGTTTTTGAGAACTAGACCAAATTAAGCGATCGCTAGTTAATCCTCTCACTAAATAGGCTTTTTCTTGGAGATGGTGCTTGATTAAGTTAGTTAGTTCTGAATCTGTGCTAAGAGCTGATGGTAAAGTTGGTGAGTCTAGCTGCAATTTGCGATCGCTCTGGGATAACCATGACTTAGACTGATTTGATGGGCAGATACAATCCTGGTAAAGCACAATATCCCCAAGCTTGTATTGAGGTGACAAACTGCCAGCAAGTCCCATAAGTAAGATTCTGGTGTGGGGATAAGTGGGAAATTGTTCACTTTTTTGCCATTTTTCTAAATAGCGAGTTACAGGTTCACAACCAATGGGAATCGCTAGAACTTGAGGGTGGGGGGTACTAATTTGGCTGAGTCCTCGACAAACAGCCTGATATTCTGCTCCTTGCGGGACTAAGATAGTACTAATAGCTAATTTCTTGGAATTCCCTAATGCCATAAACCTACATCAACAGTCATTGATATAATTCCTGCTATTGCTGCTGCAATGCCCAGAATTCCTCCTAGAATCTGTCCTAACTTCACCCAATCTGCCTGGTTAGTAGGTACAAAACTAGAAATACCACGCCTCAATCCCAATAAATTTAGCCACTTCCGCATTGTCTGAGGACGTGCTTCCGGTTCCAGCCTCATACCTTGGAGTATGGCTTGATTGACGCGCTCTGAAATTTGAGGATTAATCTCCTTGGGTGACTGTAAAGGCTTATTATCATTTTTGCGCTTAATGGCACTAACAGGTGCTTGACCTGTCAAGAGATAATACAAAGTTGCTGCTAGTGAATAGACATCTGTATAGGCTCGCCGTTCCTTTTTAGAAGAATCCAATTCAATTGCTGCAAATGGCTCATCTCGCCACCGGGAAGTCAGGGGATAGTCAAATTCCTCTGCCAAGTCAAAATCAATCAGCACTGCCTCATATTTACTAGCTCGCACCATAATATTTGCTGGTTTGACATCCCGATGCAATAAACCCTGGCGATGAACCTCAATCAGTGCCTCACCAATTTGCCGGATGTAACGTAGCGCTTCCTTCTGTGGCAAAATTCTCTGAGTCAGGCTAGCTAGTGTATCCCCATGGATATATTCCATGGCAATGCAAAATATTTTCCCTTCTTTGAATGTCTTGAGAACACGCACAACATGAGGATGCTTGCAGAGCTCGAGCTTGCGTGCCTCATCGTATAATTTTGATTCTAGGCTGCTACGTTCGGCTCGACTCAGTTGCTTAAGCAGATTCTCATCTGGGGTTTTAATGACTAGATAATTACCGCTATCATCTTTGGCAAGATAGGTAATGGAAAAGCGCCCCCACCCCAACTCTTTCTCAATAGTGTACTTACCATCCTGCAAGGTTTGCCCTATTGTCCAAGTCATTGCTTACACTTTAACAATGGTTATATTTTAATACTCTTGAGAAATTAGGCAAAAGGGAATAGGGAATAGGCATTGGTGACAAGTTAAGGCAAAATCGTCGTTGTCAAGGGAATGGAGAATGGAGAATGGAGAATATAGATTTTTTTGTCCAAAGTCCAATTCCATATATAGGGTTTTTTTAGCCCCAAACACCATATCTGGGAGTTGACACTCATGCACCACTTTTAACTTGTCACTATTAGGCAATAGGGAACAGGGAGTGTTTTTTTAAACTTCTTACTGTTCCCTGTTCTCTATGTCATCAGACGCTTATCACTCACTTAGAAGTTTTAACGCTACGAGTAGAAGTTTTAGCGCTAGGAGTAGAAGTTTTAACGCTACGAGTAGGAGCTTTAACGCCACGAGCCATATCCAGGAACATATTCATGCTAGGACCAGGACGACGGTGACTTGTGGCAAGAGGAAGCAAATGGTTAGGAGCAAAGGTTACTCCAGGCTCAGGTTCAACTTTACCTTTTACAAGAACTGCTGGTCCTTTAGCGGCTTCTGGTTGCTGGGCTGGTGTAGCAGACTTAGCTTTAGCTACCTTGAACTGTTTAGCTGGTTTCTTTTTAGCTGTTGCTTGAGCAGGTTTCTCTTTGGCTACTACTGCTTGAGCCGGTTCTGGCTGTTTAGCAGGTTCCTCTGTTACTGCTGTTACCTTAGCAGGTTCTGGCTGCTGGGCTGGAGCCTCGGACTTAGCTTGTCCGGCTTCAGCTTCGTCTAGCTCCATGTAAAATTCTTTGTTTTTGAAGACCTTTTTAAGAGGATTTAGCATTTATAAAATACTCCTGCGTTATTAGATGAGTTTTACTGGGTCACCAAAGATGGGAGTAGGTTATTCCAACTTTGATAAAAAATTGTTATTTATGACTGCAGCCTTCTAAGATTAGCTAGGGTTATCTAGTTGCTCCAAAAGTTGCAGACAATTTGAATTATGAATTTTTACTGCGGAACATTGCAAGATTTTAACAAAAATCTTAACAAAAGTTAACATTATCTCCCAAATAGCATGATTTTTCTCAGTTAGGGTTGCTTAATCACAAAAGATAATTTATTTCAATAAAGAATTGTTTCATATTTCTGTGACAAGTCTATGCCAGTAACTTGGCTGTACCACCCAAGCTGTCGTATTAGTAGAGGCACAGCTAAGGTGAGATTAAATGAGTTATTCCATTACATAAACTATTCTTCTGATCAAGATTGCAATGGATGATACTATGCATAAAATTGGTGGCGCTATGGTAGAGTCCCATGATGCTGTACTAATGCCTAAACCTAGGGTAATTGAGAATACCTTGGATAGCCTTAGCGATCGCAATCCTGTATTACTGATTCACGGTATTACCGATACAAAAGCAGTTTTTAGTAAGATGTCTGCCTACCTGACGAGACTGGGTTGGTCAGTACATAGCTTCAACCTGATACCCAACAATGGTACTCTTGGTCTTGACCAATTGGCTCAGCAAGTAGCGGATTATATTACTAAGCACTTTGACCCTGAACAGCCCCTAGATCTAGTTGGCTTCAGTATGGGGGGAATTGTATCGCGCTACTACATCCAAAGGCTAGGGGGTATTGAAAGAGTACACCGCTACGTTAGCATTTCCGCTCCCAATAATGGTACTTGGACAGCCTATCTATTACCACGTATTGGCTGTGTTCAGATGCGCCCAGAAAGTGAGTTTCTCCAAGATTTGAATCGGGACTGCCACATGCTGGAACGTTTGAATTTTACCAGACTTTGGACCCCTTTTGATTTGATGATTGTCCCAGCAAGTAGTTCTCAGATGCCAGTGGGCAAGGAAGTGGAGATTCCAGTTTTTGTCCATGCTTGGATGCTAACAGATCAAAGATGTCTCAAAGCAGTAGCAGCAGAACTCTCAGAACCCTGATGGGGAGATGGAGAGATGAGGAGATGGGGGAGATGAGGAGATGGGGAAGACAAGGAAGAAATTCTCCATTCCCGATTCCCAATTCCCGATTCCCAATTCCCAATTCCCCTAGATCTAGCCAATTGTGCTACTATCTGGGAAGATTATCATAATTGTAATCACCATGGGTAAGGTTCTGGTGTTGAATGCCTCCTATGAACCGCTAAATATCACTAATTGGCGACGAGCGGTTGTCTTGTTGCTTAAAGGTAAGGCGGAGCATGTTGAACATAACGGCAAATACATCTACCCAGAGTTCCCACTTCCTACGGTCATTCGACTACGACATTACGTTCGAGTTCCTTACAAAGAAATTCCTCTTACTAGAAGAAATATCCTCCACCGTGATGGTCATTCTTGTCAATACTGCGGTTACACAGGTGATGATTTAACCTTGGATCATGTGATTCCTCGTTCTCGCCAAGGGGGAGATTCTTGGGAAAATATTGTCACTGCTTGTGTGCGCTGCAATGTGAAAAAGGGTAACCGCACCCCCAAAGAAGCAAATATGATCCTAGGGAATCAACCCCGCAAACCCTACAGTAGTCTCCACTTTGAAGTTGCTAAGCATGTCAATGGTGGGCGACATCAGGAGTGGCGTAAGTATGTGATTGGTGTTTAGTACACTAGTACTAAAAAACTTCCAAATTACAAAATATCCAATTTTACGCTTAGCTAAAAGTATGTAAATATTAATGGTTGAATGTAGGAAAATACGAATTACGTTTTAACTATGCCAACAATAAAATTCAAGGTTCCTAGTATAGCCTGTGATGGCTGCGCCAAGACGATTACTGAAGAGATCCTTGCTGGTGAGTCAGAAGCGAAGGTAGAAGTGGATGTAACAGCTAAGACTGTGAGCGTTGAGACTGAAGCTTCTCAAGAGACAATTAAGCAGATGATTACATCTGCAGGTCACACAGTAGAATAATGGCAGGGTAGTAGGGAGCAAAGACAGCTTCTGATGGGTGAGCGAAAAAAGGAGTGGGGAAACGAGTGAGCAGACGCGGAGACGCGGAGACGCGGGGACGCGGAGAATGGAAATCCCACGAAAATTTCGTTCACCCGCTTCTGATTAAGCTCATCCCACGACTTGCATTACGTGGGATACAAGCGTCCTACTCTTTGAGAATCCGCGTTTCGCGTCTATGTCAAGTGTCAGAAAGTCCTTTGTACCAATGACCAATGACCAATGACCAATGACCAATGACTAATTATATGCCATGCTTCAATTTGTCGGGATTCCTGACAAAATAGATTGATTGAATCGGATTATCAACAATATCGAGCATCGCAACGCTCTCAACAACGCCTGCGACGGAATAAACAATACCCAGTTGAGCATTGATTTGCACCAGCTCAGCCTGATGAACTACACCCAGTTTGTGAGTGCGGCGATAGATTGCTCTCAAGAAACGCGCTACTTTCTGAGCACCGTGTAGGGGTTTGAGAGCAGCCACCACTTTACCACCTCCATCAGACCAACAAGTAACATCATCTGCTAGTAAGTTGAGCAACCCTGGCAAATCCCCGTGGCTAAATGCTTGAATGAACTGTTGAGTTAGCTGCCTCTGCTGTTGGGGGGTAGCCTGAAAGCGTGATTTTTCCAGTGCTAAATGTTGCCGTGCCCGTCGAGCAATTTGGCGACAGTTGCTAGGACTTTTATCAACAATACGACTAATCTCCTTGTAGTCAAAGTCAAACACCTCCCGTAACAGAAAAACAGCTCGCTCTACAGGCGACAAGCGCTCCAACAAGACGAGAAATGCTATTGTCAAGGAGTCAGATAATTCTGCCATGACAATAGGATCAGCAGATTTTTCAGTAACGATTGGCTCGGGAAGCCAGGTACCAACATATTGCTCCCGTTGAACGCGAGCAGAGCGCAGATGGTCAATGCACAGTCGGGTGATAATAGTAGTGAGATAGGCTTGGGTGGATTTGATCGCTTGCTCTGAGGCTTGTTGCCAGCGCAAGAAAGTCTCTTGTACCATATCCTCAGCATCCATAACACTGCCGAGCATACGATAAGCGATCGCAAACAGCAGTGAGCGATGCTGGTTAAATCCTTCCAGATGATTGCTTGGACTCATTTTTATTTCATATTAAATCTAGTGAGAGATGAACAAACAAGTCAGCTTTCTTTGGAGCCTTCTACCTCCTGCCTTGTTGATCGAGAGCTCCTGAGGAGTGCTTCGCGCCCACAATTGAATGGGAGAAACAATATCTTTTCCTCTTCCCTGCTCCCTACTCCCTATTCCCTATTCCCTGTTCCCTGTTCCCTGTTCCCTTGTATTTAGCTACCGGGAATCATCCTGGTTGTAATGCTAATACGGTTCCAAGCGTTAATTGCAACAATCGCCATCAGCAACTGTATCATTTGAGCCGGGGTAAAATAGCGACTGACTTGTTCATACACTGTATCGGGTACACCAGTGTTACCAATCCTTGTTACAGCCTCTGTCAGAGCTAAGACAGCACGTTCTTGGGGAGTGAAAAAGGGGGTTTCTTCCCAGGCATGAAGAGCATACAGTCGCTGTTCCGTTTCACCTGCATGTCTGGCATCTTTGGTGTGCATATCGATGCAGAAAGCACAGCGGTTGATTTGGGAGGCACGGATTTTAATCAGTTCAATTAGGGTCTTGTTTAGTCCACTTTCACGGACATAGCGCTCTAGACTCATCATAGACTCTAAAGCAGCAGGTTCAACTTTCCCAAATTCCAGTCTTGTCTTCATAGGTGTTCTGCTCTATTGTTTGTCTTCAAAAAGGAAGACGAAACAGAAGCTCCAAGTGTGACAGAGATTCTGCAAAAGAGGAAAGTTATTCTAAAGCTCAAGTACAGCAAGCAGAGAGTGGCGAGTAGCGAGAAAAATGATTGTTAGTCATTCTTTTTTCGATTCCCAATTCTCAATTCCCAAACAAAACCTACGTCTTGAGCAAACCAGCAATCTGCTGAGCCAACCAAGCCGCCACACGAGTATTTGCCTCTTGGCTCAAGCGCTCCAAAGCTTGGTTCAATAGAGAAATAGGTAACCCCTTGAGTGCTAGAGACTCACTGCATTCAATGTACTTACCATTTGTCTGTAACTCAAAGGCAAAGACTCGTTTACCTCGCACATCGATTACCCAATATTCAGGGATACCTAAACTGGCATAAATGTCTTTCTTTTCATCCAAGTCAGTTGCTAGAGTAGTGTCAGAAATTTCTCCTACTAAATGAGGAACTGACCACTGATGCAAATCAATCCGACGCAACTCTCCAGGTTGCCAACAGGGATAGTTCTCACCTAAGTAAAGCACTAGATCTGGCGCACCAGCCTTTAAAGGAGATTTCTCCAGCAGACAGCGTCCCAAGGAACTGAAGACTTGTTCTGGTCTGTGAGTAGACCAAATAAAGAATAACATGGTGAAGAGATCGCTAATGCTAGCATGATTAATACCTTCCGCACCCATATCCACCCACAGCCAACCTTGGTTAAAAAATAGCCTTACTCTTTGATTAGTTTGGTCATCGCGCCAAGCGATGTATTCTTGCCAGGTAGACGGTTGCCACTGACGCAGACTAGTGATTGGGAATGTCTGGGTCATTTTAGAAGTTGAGGCTCTCATAGCAAAACCCTTAGCTAATCCTCACTCAATTGTATGTTTGTTATTGTTCTTTGTTAAGCTCATCGGTTGAGGGCGCACGTCGGTGCGCCCCTACAAATAAATTGGGTGCGGCTCTTTTGAAGAGACAAATTTTCTTTTTCCATAAAGTCTGAAATTATTACTGAGAAAGGATTGTAAGCTTCAGGTATGCTCAAAACAGTCTCGCTCAAAGACTGAAAAACAAGATCATATCTTTTTGTAGTATTGTATTACAAATTGATATGGGGTTTTTACGTTTCATTTTTCTGCGATCGCTTAATTCTATCCCTTTAGGCTAGAAAATCTAAATCTAGATGTAGAAAGGGTTAGAAGCAAGTAGCATGATTGTAATATGTCGTCTTCCTAGAAGAGCCGCACCCAAATAAATTTGTTGCGTTCGCCTTTATTTTTTGCTATTACTTCCTTAATAATGGAGAAAATGTGCGCCTATAAACAATGCTCCATTTATGAGACCAAGAAAGCATCAGCTCTTAAAAGCTCCAGAGGTTGTTTTCCTTGCATATTCCTAGTTCAGAGTTTTGCGATCGCCACTTCAATTTATTCAGTATATCTTTTCTTTCCTTGATTCACCTAAGATCTGATCTGATTCCTCATTATTGATCAAGGACAAGCTCCCACATCGTCGGTAGTAAATAGATCAAATAGGACATTGCCAGTGTTCCTAGCATCTACATCTAGCAAATCTACTACCTGCAATATCCCGCCAACATTGAGTAGTCGATAATCTGTATTGCTATTATTATCATTCAAGTTTACACAAAGACGACCTCCAGCGACTACCCCAAATAAACCAAAACCAGCATTGTCTGTGAGAACATTCAACTGGACATTAGCATCAATTTGTGAGTTGCCTTCACTCACAAGGAAAATTCCGTCAAAACCATTTTGGCTGATGTTAGTGTTGTTGTTAATCTGTGCAGTAATCTGTGCCTCATCTTCAGCAAAGAGCTCAATGCCTTCTTCCTCATTTTGGCTGATGCTGGTGTTATCCTCAATTGTTGCAGTTATTCGTGCTTCATCCTCAGCAAAGATATCAATGCCTTCTTGACTATTTTGGCTGATGTTGGCGTTGTTGTTAATTGTCGTAGTTATTTGGCTATTATCTTCAGCCATGATATCAATGCCGTCGGAATCATTGTTGTTGATGGTGGTGTTATTCTCAATTGTTGCGGTAATCTGTGCATCATTCTCAGTAAAGATATCAATGCCATCGGAAGTATTTTGGCTGATGCTGGTGTTGTTGTTAATCGTTGTATTGATCCGTGCATTATCCCCAGCACCGATAACAATTCCGTCTAAATCATTTTGGTTGATGTCGGTGTTATTCTCAATTGTTGCAGTAATTTGAGCATCATCTTCAGCAAAGATATCGATGCCATCGGAATCATTGTTGCTGATGCTGGTGTTATTGCCGATGGTTGCAGTAATTTGAGCATTATCTTCAGCCATGATATCGATGCCGTCGGAATCATTGTTGCTGATGCTGGTGTTATTGTCGATGGTTGCACTAATCTGTGCATCACTCTCAGCAAAGATATCAATACCGTCGGAACCATTGCCCGTGATGCTAGTGTTATTGTTGATTGCTGTAGTCAACTGTGCATTTTCATTAGCACTGATAGCAATGCCATCGAAATCATTGCGGCTGATACTGGGGTTATTTGCGATCGCTAAATTTGCACTGCCACCAAAAGAAAAAAGCGAAATACCGAACCCAGTATTATTCTCAATGGTGTTGTTGTTGATGGTAGCATTGTTGAGCTGGGAGTTACCGCCGTCAGTGCCACCACTAGAGAAGAAAGTTAATAATCCCTGGGTTATTGTTACACCACTGTCAAGATTGTTGCTAATCCTATTGTTACTAATTTCTAGGCTATTGACTATGGCACCCTCTTCCAAAAAGATGCCGATACCTTCGAGATTATTTTCCACCTGATTCCCGGCAATAGTCAGGTTAGCCTCTCCTGCTGTGGTGTTGAACAAGGCAATTCCCTGTCCACTGCGGAGGAAATTATTATCGGGATTAGTGGGATCAACACTCCCCAAAAAACCAGTGGTGCCAGTAATTTGGTTACCTGTAATGTCAATGGTACCACTCACCTCAACCAAGGCAATTCCCTGTCCGGTAGGAGGATTCGTCGCAGTGGGAGTTGCAGGCAACACACCCATGGTATCCGTAATCGTATTGTTAGCAATCTCTACGGTTCCGTCAACTTGTTCGAGGATAATGCCTTGATTTTGGGCTTGGGTAATCTGGTTATTTTCCAGGGTGACATTAGCTAAGTTGCTCCCAGAAATACCACTACCACCAGCATCAGTAATCTCGAAACCAGAAATAGCGATCGCACCAGTACTATTTTCTAGTAAGATAGCCTCGGCTTGGGAACTAGTAATCTCACCGTTAGCGAAAGTCAGGCTGCCTGTGACATTGGCGGCTGAAATACCGTTAACCTGAGGAGCGGTGATAATGATGGGGATATTACTAATATCTACTGCACCACTAACATCATTGAGGGTAATACCATTAGTTACCGAATTGGTGCTCGTGAGGCTACCGCCGGTAAAGGTAATGTTGTTAATATTAGTTCCGACTAATGCTGGTGTCGCATCCCCTGTGAGCGTAGTGTTAGTTAGCAGAATATTTCCAGTGGTATTTTCCAGTAACAAAGCTGCTTCAGAGGAACTGACAACATTACTATCGCGAATCGTAACAAAACTGAGATTCCTTGCTGCAATACCAGGACCATCGCTACTAGTCAGATTAAACCCAGACAGTACTGACTGATCCTCCATGGTGATGGTACCAGTAAAGTTAGTCAGCTGCCCACTGTTAGAAAATGGCAGTATTACGACTCCAAATTCTTGGGTATTAATCTGCTGCAAGACTCCTGCTGAGAGTAACTGTACTTTAGCAGGAACGGTAATCGGACCAGTATCTCCTGAAGCTGGTCCCGATCGCACATATACTATATAGTTACCATCAGACTGAGCAATCCCGACTCCTTCTCGTACCGTACCAAAGGGACTTTCAAACGTACCATCACTATTACCTCCTTCCGTCACATGGACAAAAACCCAAGGTTGTCCTGTATCGGGATTAGTGGCGACAATATTAGACTGCTCGGTAAACGAAACCGATTCTACTTGTTGGTCTACTACAATAGAGGCAGTACGGGAAACAGATTCTCCCATCCTAGCCCAAACTGACTCTGGCTCATCCCGCTGTTTACGATAACCAGAGGGACGAGTACCAGGAAAAGTTCCCCCTACAGTAAAGAGGATATTAGTACCAAATAGGTCATCGTGTTGTACACCCAAGCCCAAATTTAGGTAATCTGTAGGACGAACCTCTACCCTGAGTTTGCCTCCCACTGTACTCGGAGAACCAGAGGCGTCGTAGTAGTACACACCCCCATAACCTCGCACCTCTCCACCATAAGCCAAATCAGCAAGTTTGGCTCCCACCTCAAAATCCAATCCACTCATGGCTGCTTCCCGGATAGTAGTGGTTTGGAAGATATTTTCTCCTGGCAATAACAAGGAATTGCCTTGAAACATAAGGTTTCCCGTCGGTTGAAAGCCGCCATCAACCGTATTACTAGCTACCACCTGACGAGTATCTCCTACTGGGAGATAGCCATTGAGGCGAAAGTCCCAAATTTCTCCCAAACTTTCTAATCCCAACCCTAGCTGATGGAAAGTGGTATTGCCAGTATCCCGATTATCGTAGCCAACATAGCCACCAAAGGAACGATTTAATTCTGGGTTAAAGGCACGATATCCCAAAAGGATGTTACCGCCTAAGTGAGCGCCATTATCTAGCAACAAGCGCCCTTCGAGGAATAACACATCCTTACCAGGATTTTGAAATAGGGGTACAAAGCCTTCAAAACGACCAAAGCCATCATGACCAGCAGCAGAACTATTATAACCAGCTCCCACACGAGGGGTGATCTCCAAGTCAGCAGCAGAGCCTGTTGTTTGAGGAGGAGGAGTTTCTGACTCTGTTGTCTGTGCAGCCACCGGAGAGTTAAACATCCAAGTCATGAGGATGCCGAGGAAGATTTTCAGTGCTGCTTTGTTAATCACAATGTGTGTTTAGAATGGGGAACAGTTGAGGGTGCACATCGGTGCGCCCCTACAAGTAAATTGGTTGCGTTTGCCGTTATTTTTTGCTATTATCATTTTATAATGCAAAAGGTGTGCGCTTATATACAAAATACCATCCAATCCATCAATCCTAACAAAGATAAAGTACAATCCTACAAGATGCCTAGGGTACCAATGATCGGAAGTCCGCTGTAGGTTGGGTTGACGAAGGAAACCCAACATTAATCCTAGATGATATTAATGTAGTGAGCCAAGATTCGGATGTTGGGTTTCGCCGATTTTATTGTTAGCTAAAGCTACGATGAATAAGTGTCGGCTCAACCCAACCTACGAGGCAACTGATTCTGGGGAGGATGTCAAATTTGTAGGTTGGGTTGACGAAGGAAACCCAACATTAATTGTAGATGATATTGATGTAGTGGGCCAAGATTCGGATGTTGGGTTTCGCCGATAAATGTAACTGAGAATCACACAAATACTCTGGGAAGCTCAACCAACAATCAAATCTGGATATCTTTCATTCTTTGGCAAATTGCCTTATTAACTATCACAGACAATTTCCCGCATTAGCAGCACCTACAGCAAAAAAATTACCTGTGTTCCTTATAATTACATCCGCCAAACTTTCTACCTCCAATGTGCCTCCAACATTGGTTAGTTGATAATCTGTATTGCTATTATTACCATTCAAGTTGACACAAAGACGACCTCCAACGGGGAAAATTACTAAATTGGTTGCAGTCCCACTTAAACCGAAATTACCATTGTTTGTGAGAATATTAAACTGGACATCAGCATTAATTTCTGCATTACCAGCACCAGTAGCACCAGCAAAGATATCAATTCCTTCTTGACCATTTTGGCTGATACTGGTGTTATTCTCGATCGCCAGATCTGCAGTTCCACCACTAGCTCTCACATTAATACCTTGTTGAATATTATTATCGATGGTGTTGCCGCTAATAGTCGCATTATTTAGTTGAGAAGTACCGCCGTCAGTACCACCACTAACGACGAAGGTTAAATCTCCCTGACTGATTTGAATACCGTCGTCACGATTGTCACTAATCGTATTGTTACTAATGTCTAGGTTATTGACTATAGCATCTCCTTCCAAAAAGAGTCTGATGCCATCACCACGAATATCTGCAGAAGTAGAATCAGCGGTATCAACACCATTATTTTGAACCGTGTTCCCAGAAATAGTAATATCTGCGGTGGCACCGGTAAGCGTACCAGTAGGATCTCCCATGATTATGGCAATACCATCTTCAAAGTTGTCACTAACTTGATTAGCACCAGAAATATTGAGGTTAAGATTGCCACTAACATGGGTAGCAAAGATGCCTTGTCCTGTGGGAAAATCAGTTGCACCACCAAATGCACCAGAAGTACCAGTAATGGTGTTACCAGTAATGTTTACTGTATCTGTAAGATTGCCTAAGGCAATACCTTGAGAGCGGTTGTTCAAAATATCATTACTGTCAACGGTAAGATTAACTGTTCCTGTAGCATTGGCAAAAACTATCCCTTGTCCAGTAGGTAGATTAGCAGCTAAGAGTGCATCTATTGTATTCTGAACATCTGGATCATTGAGATCGGCAAGACTAGTAATATTAGCTAGAGCCGCAAAATCAAGTCCGATAAAATCAGCTGCACTAATAAAAGCTAAATTCCCATCAGTCTCAGAAATTGTATTGTTATCAATCTGAGCAGTACCGTTAATATTGGTAAGCAAAATACCCTGGTTAACGTTGCGCAGGAGTTGATTACCGGAAATAGTTAAATTAACATCTCCTGCCGTATTAGCAAAAACAATCCCTTGTCCGACAGGAAAACCAGTGGAAGCGCCACCGAAGGGAATTTCTCCCTGGGTATCAGTAATCTCGTTATTGGTAATTGCGACTTCACCAAGCAAATTAGCCAAGGAAATGCCCTGGCTGGTATTATTACTCAGAGTATTACCAGAAATGGTCAAGTTAACGTTTTGTGCTGTCTCGTTAGCGAAAACTAAACCCTGTCCAGTAAACAGTTCACTGTTATCAGGATTAGCGGTATCGAGATTACCTGTAGAACCAGTGGTATTAGAAATATTATTATTGTTAATCGCGATCGTTCCTAACAGGTTTGCTAAGGCGACACCTTGATTGGCATTACCTGTAATCGTATTATCAGCAAGATTGAGGTTAACTTCTGCTGCGGTGGTGTTGACAAAAGCAATTCCTTGTCCACTGGCTAGGTAACTATTCTCGGGAACAGTGGTATCAACATTTCCAGCAAAGCCAGTAGTACCAGTGATTTGGTTACCTGTAATGCCAATAGTACCAGTTACATCAAACAAGGCAATTCCTTGTCCGGTAGGGGGATTAGCAGCAGTGGGAGTTGCAGGCAAGACACCAACGGTATTCGTAATTGTATTGTTGGCAATCTCTACAGTTCCTTCAACAACTTGTTCGAGAATAATCCCTCGATTTTGCGCCTGAGTAATCTGGTTTTGTTGCAGTGTGACATTAGCCAGGTTTATCCCAGCAATACCACTGCTACCGGAATTAGTAATCTCAAAGCCAGAAATAGCGATCGCACCAGTACTATTTTCTAGCAAGAAAGCTTCGGCTTGGGAACTGGTAATTTGACCGTTTGCTAGAGTCAGGCTTCCCGTAACATTGCTGGCTGCAATACCATTAACCTGAGGAGTGGTAATAATAATGGGGATATTGCTAATATCCACTGCACCGCTGATGCCATCAAAGGTAATGCCATTAGTTACGGAATTGGTGCTGGTTAGGCTACCGCCAGTGAAGGTAATGTTATTAATAGTAGTTCCGACTAAAACTGGTACACCATCCCCTGTCAGGTTAGTGTTTGTTAGACCAACGATTCCAGTAGTATTTTCCAGTAACAGAGCTGCTTCAGTGGAACTTACCACATTGCTATCCTGAATCGTGAGATTGTTGAGATTCCTCCCAGCAATACCAGAGCCACCAGTAATCTCGAAACCAGAAATAGCGATCGCACCAGTACTATTTTCTAGTAAGATGGCCTCTGCTTGGGAATTGGTAATTTGACCGTTTGCTAAAGTCAGACTTCCGGTAACATTGCTGGCGGCAATGCCGTTAACCTGGGGATTGGTGATGATAATGGGAATAGTGCTAATATCTACTGCACCGCTGATTCCATCCAAGGTAATGCCATTAGTTACTGAATTGGTGCTAGTTAGGCTACCGCCAGTAAAGGTAATATTATTAATATTAGTTCCAACTAACGCTGGTGCGCCATCCCCTGTTAGGGTAGTGTTACTTAGAGCAATGGTCCCAGTAGTATTTTCCAGTAACAGAGCCGCTTCACCAGAGCTAACAATATTGCTATCCCGAATCGTGACAAAGTTGAGATCCCTTACAGTAATACCAGGACCATTGTTAGTAGTCAGATTAAACCCAGACAGAACCGACTGATCCTCCATGGTGATGCTACCAGTAAAGTTAGTTAGCTGCCCACTGCCAGAAAATGGCAGCGTTACTAGTCCAAATTCTTGGGTATTAATCTGCTGCAAGACTCCTGCTGAGAGTAACTGTACTTGAGCAGGAATAGTAATTGTGCCACCATCCGAAGCCGTTCCCGATCGCACATATACTATAGAGTTACCATCAGACTGAGCAATCCCTATTCCCTCTTGCACTGTACCAAAAGGACTTTCAAAGGTACCGGTGCCACTACCTCCTTCTGCCACCTGAACAAATACCCAAGGTTCTCCTGTATTGGGGTTAGTTGCCACAACATTAGACTGTTGGGTAAACGACTCCGATTCTACCTGTTGGTCTACGACAATAGAAGCAGTACGAGATATAGATTCTCCCATCCTTGCCCAAACAGATGCTGGCTCATCTGGCTGTTTACGATAACCAGAGGGACGAGTACCAGGAAAAGTTCCCCCTACAGTAAACAGGATATTAGTACCAAATAGGTCATCATGTTGTACACCCAAGCCCAGATTCAGGTAATCTGTAGGGCGAACCTCTACCCTAAGTTTTCCTCCCACTGTACTTGGAGAACCGGAGGCGTCGTAGTAGTAAACACCTCCATAACCTCGCACCTCTCCACCATCACCCAACTCAGCAAGTTTGGCTCCCACCTCAAAATCCAGTCCACTCATAGCAGCTTCCTGGATAGTGGTAGATTGAAATATTCTTTCTCCTGTTAATAACAAAGAGTTGCCTTGAAAAAACGGAGTGCCTACCAGTTGCAAGCCACTATCAAAAGTACTACTAGCTACCACCTGACGGGTATCTCCCACTGGAAGGTAGCCATTGAGGCGAAAATCCCAAATTTCCCCCAAACTTTCCAAGCCCAACCCTATTTGGTTGAAAGTGCTATCCCCAGTATCCCGATTATCGTAGCCAACATAGCCACCAAAAGAGCGATTCAATTCTGGGTTAAAGGCGCGGTATCCCAACAAGATATTACCGCCTAAGTGAGCGCCATTATCTAGCAACAAGCGCCCTTCAAGGAATAACACATCCTTACCAGGATTCTGAAATAGGGGTACAAAACCTTCAAAGCGGCCAAAGCCATCATGACCAGCAGCAGAACTATTATAACCGGCTCCCACACGAGGCGTTATTTCTAAGTCAGCAGCAGAGCCTGTTGCTTCAACAGGAGCAGTTTCTTCCTCTGTTGTCTGTGCGACGAGGGGAGAGTTAAACATCCCAGCCATGAGGATGCCGAGGAAGATTTTCAATGCTATTTTGCTCATCATAATGTACCCTCAAGACTACCAGAAGCAATTTGCGTACACTATCATAGCCTTGCTCTACGTATTTTCCACAGGGGAAGATGAGGAGCTGAGAGATGAAGAGATAGGGAGACTCAAAGATGCGGATATAAGGAAATGATGATTGCAAGTTGATACAAATTAAGCAGCGATCGCACTTGCCGTTAAATGGTACACTCTAATAAAGATAGAGTATTGTTCGTTTCATGCAACTGGAAGATTATTTCCTGTTTCTTGCACCTGATGATATCAGGCTCAAAGGAACTCGTATAGGCATTGAGACTATTTTGTACGATTATATTTATCGTGCCCGCACGGCTGAAGAAATTGCCCAAATCTATTCATCATTGTCGCTGGAACAGGTTTACGCAACTATCCTTTACTATTTGCATAATCACAAAACATTGGCTCAATATCTGAGTGATTGGATTGAGCATGGAGAACAGATGCGGGCACAACAGCGTCGGAATCCATCGCCTGCAAGGCTGAGACTGCAACAGTTGAAAGTCCATCAAACAAAGATTACTTCCTCAAATGATGTTGAAGTATCTGTTGGATGAAAACGTTTATTCTTAGAACAGAAAAATCAACAATCAAAACGTTTAAAACAATTGAGGGGGTAAAATCTTGAATATCAACGGTTATGTACTCGATTGGGTTCCTGAGAAGAGCAGCTATCGACTCTGGAGGTTTGACCCCTGTAGTTCAGATCCGTTTCCTGATGCAGCTATGCAAAGTAGCGGTACCTGGGGAAGCATCGGTAAAGGACATGAACTGATTTCATTGGGGAGCTATGCCCTCGATTGGGTCCCTGAGAATGGCGGCTATCGACTCTGGAAGTTCGATCCCTGTAGCGCTGATCCGCTGCCTGAAAAGGTTGTTCAAAGTGGAACCTGGAGTTCAATTCGTACAGGACATGTACTAATTCCCTTGGGGAGCTATGTGCTTGATTGGGTGCCTAAAAATGGTGGCTATCGACTCTGGAGGTTTGATCCTGGTAGTTCAGATCCGCTACCTGGCTCGCCGGTTCAAAGTGGTACCTGGAGTTCAATTCGTACAGGACATGTACTGAT
>JGI12316J15310_10000023_pt1 | contig 92919 bp, 82 predicted proteins | sample MarCyaLeptolynsp_FD_15310 | JGI IMG/M metagenome (IMG submission 15310) | reverse complement strand
AAAGAGACCGGACTCACGGCTCATCAAGAGCGATGGTATGGCACTTTGCGGCAGTGGTTGGGGCGATATACACGAAAAACCTTATCGTTTTCCAAATCTGATTTTTATCATGAGTTGGTGACTCGCTGGTTTATCATTGAGCATAATCGACGAATGGCTTTATCACTTACTACTTAACCACTACCCGCTTTTTTTGATACAAAAAATTGAAACTGATTGTTGAATAGAACAGAAACCCTATTCATCTTGAATGGTGTCGAGGCGGGCTTGGATTTTGGCTTTTAAGTCTGATGAATATTGTTTCGCTTGTTCAATATAGGGTTCGGCTTGGCGACGACGCGCTTCAAAATAGTCGCGGTGATCATGAAAGTAACTTAATGCGCCATACACATCGGCTAATGTAATACCATAATGGGTCGCAATATCGTCGGCTGACTCACCATGACTATATTTTACTTCAATCATGTTAACCTTCACATGCTTATTGATGGTACGTGGAATACCGTCTGTATCTACATAAATATGATTGATCATTTCCATATGCAAATTGCCTTATATATATGAAAGTTGATTCTTGATTTCTATCTCATAATCAACTGCACCGACTTGGGCGGCTTCTTCATAAAACAAGAGTGATTTAACCAAATGGCTAATTTGTGATTCACCTTGGTATCGGTGTGGGATATACATGATACCTGCATGTTCACGGGCATCAGCTACCCATTGATAATGGAGTTTTGTGAAGTCATCATCTTGTGAAACCATTATTCGGGCTTGTTCCGTTGCATAGATTAGATGTTCCTCATCTGTTGCGGATGCCATACCGACATCTTCACAACGTATCACATCCAATCCTTTGTCTCTTAATTGGGTCGCTACAGCCTTGGCGATATGAGTATCAAAGTAGAATTTTAGCATCATAAATGTTTATATCTGTACCCACATGATAGCATGAATTTCAGCATCAAGTTGTTTTTGGAAGATGACTCCATAAACAAAAACTCCCCACACCTTAAGATGTGGGGGAATCTTGATTAACAGAGCCATACCGCTTGCGAGTATTACCTACTTTTTGCATCTTTATACCTCTGCATTGACAATAGAGCTATAAGTATTGATGAGAGGAACAAAAATGGTTGATGTAGGTGTGATGTTTCGCTGTCCAAAACCGCCTGAAACCTTGCGGGGGTTTGTGCAGGTCACAGAAAATGCAGGGTACGACGAATTATGGATTGTCGAAGATTGTTTTTGGGCAGGGGGTGTTTCCAGCGTTGGGACAGCCTTGGCATGGTCAGAAACTATCAAAATAGGGTTGGGTATTGTGCCCGCCGTATTACGGAATCCAGCACTCACTGCTATGGAATTTGCGATGCTTGCACGAACTTTCCCCAATCGCTTTTTACCCGGCATTGGTCATGGTGTTGCTGCATGGATGAAGCAGATCGGTGCATTTCCGAAATCTCAATTGGCCGCACTTGAAGAAACAGCACTGGTAGTCCGTGCGTTGATGCGTGGTGAAACCATTAATATGACTGGTGAGCATCTTTATATGGATGATGTGCAATTGGTGTTTCCACCCGACGATGTTCCGCCTGTGCAATTAGGGGTGCGCAGCATCAAATCGTTACAACTGTCAGGGCGTAGCGCCGATGGTACGATTTTGGCAGAAGGGGTGAACCCTGCATATATGCAATGGGCACGTGAGCAAATCGCCATCGGGCAAGAACAAAGCGACCGTGAAGCGCATCATCGCATCACCGTGTATGTGTGGGCAAGCATTGACGATGATAAACAATCTGCGCGGGCGCGTATTCGTCCAGTGATAGCGCGGGCATTACCCTATTCAAAAGTATATCTTGAGCCGATGGGGGTGTGGGATGACTTACAATCCCTCATCAATCAACATGGCAATCATGTGGCAGATGCCTTGCCGGATGAATGGCTCGATATGCTCACGGTGTCAGGTACAGTCGATGATTGCCTTGCCAGTGTGCAGCGCTTTGTGGAGGCTGGCGCGGATAGTATCGTTTTGGTATGTTCTGAGCCGGATGAACTTGCACAAGTTCAGCGTTTTGCAGAGGTCATTTTACCGATGGTTCGTAACGTACCTTAAGCAGAACCAATTGACCAAACCGATTACGACAAGAAGCCCTAGCTGTTTGGCCGGGGCTTGTGCATTCATATAATAAAAATCCGTTTTTGAACTTAGCGTTTCTTTCTCGTTATAGATTACTTAACGAATGCCCTAATTTCTTAACCTTATATGGGAATATAGTCCCCAAAAGATATAAGAACTAAAAGCCCCATCCCTAAATGCTGAAGTAGTAGTTTTGTGGGGCAATTTGTAAACCCGGATTCAAAGTAATTACGTAGGTGTACCAACCATAATGTAGGCGTGAATAGCATCATTCACATTATTTTGATATGTGGTGTTAATGAATGACGCATTGTATTGGCTTTGTTCAACGATTTTGCCAGACATTTTGCCTTGACTACTAGCGTAAAATTGTCCACTTTTGTATGAGGGATCATTCAAGACATCGATATATCGTTTTGTACCTGTTTCTAGGCTATGCATGACGCCGAATACGGTCATCGTACGCATCATAACAGGCATAACAAACTTCATCACGCCGGGCATTTCGCTGGCACCATTGGTACCAGATGTACCGCCAGGGCTCACTGTCACTATACGGAGATTGGGATGTTGACGTGCCATTGCTGCGACCCACAGCACCGCCAGATGTTTGACATAAGCATAGTATGTCATTGGATCGATTTTACCCTTAAATTGAGACCCATCAATGATTGAAGATATTTCTTCTACCGTATAACTTTTGATGTCGGGCGCTGGAATACCCATGCTGGAGATCCCCATTGCTGCTTCTGAGCCTGCATACATAGCTACTTTTGTGAGCTTGCCAGCTTTGACCATCTCATCAAAAAGGGCTACATGTCCTAATAAGTTAATTGCTAGCATATTCATAGCCCCGCTTGGATGTTTTGAATCGCCGCCAGTGACCCCGCCTGCATTCATCACTAACGCTTCAACAGGTTCCGTAATTTGGGCAATCACATCGTGAATTGTATCTAACTGACTGGTGTCGAAGATAACGATTTCAAATACATTTTTGCCCGTGGTGTGCTCAAGATCAGCTTTGGCTGCTTGCAATTTTGCTTGATTGCGCCCACTGATATAAATTTTTTGTGTGCCTTGCAACGCCAATTGACGTGCTGTGTCTTTACCTAAACCGCTATTTGCTCCAGTGATAAATACGCTCTTGATAGTCATTTTTCTTCCTCATGATAAAGATTGGTTTCTTTCTTGACTGATTAGTCAAGAATTATGGCAAAAAAAGAGAATATGCAATCTCTAAACTTTTAGCGCGGTCAAAGTTTCTTCCATGATATTTTCAAGCATTTGTCGATCACGTTTCACCATACTGGTGATCCGAATACCGATCAGTGCATTGAACAGGAACTGTGCTTTCGCATTGATGTTAACATTGGCTTCTATTTCACCCTGTGATTGAGCTTCAGCTAAGAGGTTAACAAATAATAGTTGTATATTTTCCACAGTTGTATAACAAAACTTAGTGATTTGTGCTATTTCGGGATCGTCACTATGTGATAGTTCTGTGATAGTATTGATCATCAGACAACCACGTTGTTGCTTATCACTGACTACCTCATCAACAATTTTCTGAAACAGTTGGCGTATTATGGTTAATGGTGAAGTGCCATTAATGCTTGCTAGCTCTGTAGGATAATTCAACAAAACATATTGATTGATGGCTTCCATATACAAAGACCGTTTATCTTTAAAGGTGCCATACAAGCTACCGCGCCTAATGTTCATTGCGATACAAAGGTCATCAAGGGTGGTGCCATCGTAGCCTTTTTCCCAGAAGACTTCCATTGCCTGTTGAACCGCTTTTTGTGGATCGAACTCTTTTTTACGTGCCATATCATCATTATATAAATTATTGACTGGTTAGTCAAGAATAATTATGGAAATCTTACATTTAGATACAAAAATATTAGATTTTGTGATACAGACATAACCGCTAGTCAGGTTGTTTATACTAATTAGATTGTAGGGGACTTGGCGCTACTCACGGCAGTTTGTTGGGACATCATTGCCGCTGACCTCAAAATCCTCACAGGTTAATACAGCAGGGTGGTTGTATCCGATTACATAACCCGCAATGCTCATGATCACGGCAACCATGAGTAAGCCTGTGACCAAGCGTTGATTCGTCATAGTGACAATTTCAGGATTGGTGATCAAGGCGATCACATAAATGGTATACGGTAGTGTGACGAGGGCAATAAACGCTGCTAATAGTTCGACAATATCATCAAAAATGGGATCATTATCAATGCTGATCAATGCAACGGTTAAGACTATTCCGATTGTTGGTAGCCCCATCAAGATCTTGCCCCGCAATTTTAAGGGCGAATGATCATCATGGATGAAAAAGTCCGCAATGAGTACCGCACTGGCGGCCACCCAAATCGCAAAAAAATGTTCAAAAAATACTTCGCCATAAACCCCCAAATTGAACCCAATGTTGAAAACCGTTAGGGCAATGGCGATGGCGGCAACAAAAAATGTACGGATTTCAGGGTTACCCTTGGTTAATCGCTCATGGGTTTCGGCAAAGGCGTCATATAGCTCACTGTCCGATTGGCGCTCTTGCATGATGAGATACTCCTTGGTTATGTATATAAAATGGTGTGCAGGGTTCATCATTTTAGAACCAATCTGATCTGATGAGAAGTGCTTGGTGTGCCTTACATCCTATTGATGACACCTAATGAAACGTGGGGTAAAGCATGTGCCCGCCCACCCGCCCCTGCTCGCCCAGCGTCATCGCCGCCTATGGCGACGCCCTCCGCTGACCTTGCGCTCGATCTTAGCAATGGTCTTTACATTTGTGGGTATTTTTCACACAGTGGGATCATCGCCTGTTATCGGAATATGATATAATCTATATCGAGTGGAGAAATGAGCCTAAGCATGAATGCTGGACAATATCTACAAACTGATACCCAAACTAACCGTATTGCACCAAGTATTGAGGTGGCGTTTAAGACGGCTTACCAAAAACGGCATGGTCGGGATGTTCGCGAGTTCCAATATTTAGGACATGGGCAATACAAAATCAATGGTATTGATTTTGAGGAATCTCAAGTGCGGTTGATGTTGGAAACACTCGAGGCAGAGATCGAACAAGAGGAAGAGGTTTCTATCGTGAAACGGTTGATCCGATTCTTTGGGGGCAAAAAGTCCTAACACCGCTTATCGAGAACTGTTTTCATACCGTAAGGCATTTCCAAATCCACGCCATTGACGGGTTCCTACTGGCATTAAATCTTCAGTCTGTTGGACATCACGCATATGAATGACCCGCACGACCATATCTGGTGAGATGCTTTGTGCAACACTCAGGTTAGATTGTGTGGCGATCATTTTGACATATCCATTTGCCCAAAAAGCCGAGATTTCGGTGACTAATTGGCGGGCACCAACGGCTTGGGTGAGCGTCCCAACACGTGATACACGGATCGCAGTGGGTGCGCCATACAGTAACAGGACATCGCCAAAACGTAAGCGGCTACTGGGCAAAAACTGAAATTCAATTTCATCAACTACCGGAGCGTTGCGGGTGCTAACGTCAATCGTTCTATAATGATTAGCCGTGTCTGGTAAGGCGTTATAAGTTTGCCAAAATTTTGTATCTGTATCATTACCGATATGTACATCTGACCAACATGGTAATTCACAATCCCCTAAATAATGTGGAAAGGGTTGGATCCGTGCCCCCCATGCTTGTGCGATGACGATCGCCCCATACCACATGATCCCGATGCCAAGTACTGCACCCCAAAAGCGCATTTAGCGCCCCTCAATGTATAACGTGCGTAACGCCCATTCACTCTCTAGTGGAAAAGTGAATCCCTCCCATCCACTGGTTACGACAGAAAAATCAGCCATTGGGTAGGCGGCGGTGGGGTAGATGAGTTGATAGATGGGTTGGTCAGGGCGCAAGGCGGCGTTCTCGTCATCTAATAAGATAATGGTTAGGAGCGCATATTGTTCGTGATAAAGCATCACAAAGGTGCTACCGTGCCCAACATTAGCATCATAGTAGGTGCCGCGCAGTTGTGCTTGTGGCGCATCAAGTTCAGCAATGAGATGCCCTAAGCGTAAATCATATGGCGTAAAGATCAGATCACGCCCACCATCTAAGCGCACCAAGTTATCACCAATGTCGCTATCGGTGCGAAAGCTATAATCTAATAACCCGATTTGTTGAGCATGGGGGAGTTGCAAAATAGCGTCTACCGTTTCAGCATGGTCGGCTTCATCGGTGTTGATGCCTTGCCAGCAGGGCGCTTGGCAACTGCTGTCTGGTAAATGCAACTTAACCACATCAGGGATTGTGGTTTGTTGGGCAGTGATGCGCCCCATCACCAAAACGCCAATCAGCACGATCCAGATACCCATTGCAGTTGCTGTCAATTTGATCATCCACGCCGTCCTAAACCTTGCCAGTCGCCCGCACCCCGCGCCCGCATAGAGGCTTCGCCATAATAGATCATACGTTGGATAGGGGTTTGTGGGCTAAGGTGTGTTTGTGGGGGGATCACCGCCACAATGTAAAGCCGATATTCTTCATAAAAAAGTTCAATGCTGAGGGTTTGTGCTGGCGGAGAAACACTGGGGTTAAAGGTTGCGCCGGTGGGGAAATTTTGGGTGTCATAAAGCGATAGAACATTTTCTCGATCCGGGGTGCCCATAGCGATCAATATATCACCGAGTGTAATTTGATCGGGCGTAATGTTGATGGTGCTTTCTTGGGTAATCAATTGAACCTGATGAGTTTGCCCATTGACGGGATAGTTCCAGCGGCGGGGGGTATTGGTTGATCGTAAAAAGGGTAAGGTATTCAATTGTGATTCTGCAAGACGAATATCCGTATACGTGGGCATTATGCCGCTCCAACAAGCCGCACGATCACAAGTTTGATCAGGCATTAACACATCAACGGATAGGGGCGTGGTGTGTGGTGCAAGCGCATAAATAGTGCCTAGAATGCTCACGAATAATCCCCACAATAAACCGATATTCCGTAAGCTTACCATGCCCACACCCATGTGAACCCGTGCCAATCTTGTGCCTGTAACGGACGGGCATTAAGCTGCCGATCATAATACACGGCATCGACCGTCGTATTCGGTGAAAGACGGGCGTTTGATTCTGATACTTGCAATTGAATGATCATACCATCAGTTAAGTAATGAAGTTCCACATAAAGTTCTGATTGCACTTGACGGGCGGAGATTTGCAACCGCACAATCATAAAATCAGGTTGTCCCCATAATAACATTAAATCACCAAGCTGTATGTCTTTTGGTTCGATCACAATAGCGAGTTGTTCCAATCGGATCGTGTGCCCATCCCGAGACCATGTATCTAACCCAAGCGGTGTTAAGCCATCAATGGCCGCAAGTTGATTACGGGTTGCTTTATAATCCAGTTGGCGTGGTTGGATACCCCCCCAGCATGGGGCTTCGCATGTCGGATCCGGGTTAAGGATGGTGATAGTCTGCGATGGGGGACTGTCACTAATGGTTTGGAGCCCCAATAACGTCCCTGTTATACCCATCCACATCGCAAGCATCCAAATCATGGTACGCATTGATCGTTGTGTACATCCTTATCATATAGGGTGAAAAAAATTGACCTTAGGGTTGTGCCAGAATGCTATTTTAGCATGTCTTGTCTGAAGCTAACCGATCAAGTTGTTGTGGGTTTAAGGAGTTCAATAGTGGTTGTGACACCGCCTTGTTCTAATGGCGTATTTTCAATAACCATGCTGCCATGATGCAGCTCAATGATGCGTTTTGCGATGGACAGCCCCAAGCCAAATCCGCGTGTGGTGTGTGCTTCATCTGCACGATATAGCTTATCAAATATATGTGGCAGGTCATCATTAGCGATAGGCTCACCATTATTGTGAATGGTTAAGGTAATCTTTGTCGGATGTTCTTTAACTTGAATAGTAATGGTTCCGTTCATGGGAGCAAATCGAAAGGCATTATCTAAGACCTCATACAACGCTAAAAATAGATCATCCTCTTGGAGGATGATCATTGTCTGTGGTGGATATTCTTTAACGATTATGATGTTCTGTGCGGCATATTTAGGTTCAAGATTTTGCAATACTGTTTCTATCACAAAGGTTAAGTTGCCCTCGCATAAGTTTAATGCAGATATACTGTCAATGCGCACCGTCATGGTTAGCATATCCACCAAGCGTGTCATTGCTTGGATTTGTTCAGTCACTTGTGCAATCCGTTTTGGTAATTTTTCTGGGGCATTGTTTTTATCTATCAGATACATATTGGTATTGATAATACTTAATGGTGTGCGGAACTCATGCGTCGCATCTTTGATAAATTCCTCAACTAACTTGCGGCGTTCTTGTTCAATGCGGAGTTGTAGCTTGGCTTCGCGTGCTTTGCGCAGTTCTGTGACATCAAAAACAATCGAATATAGATATGTAACATCCCCAAACATAATCGGCCCTGAAAAAACATCCACATCACGGATCTCGCCAGAGGCTAGACGATGCTGAAATTGGAAAAAACGCTGTTCGCCAAAGACGGCAGCGTGCATTTCTGTTTTGACTTCATCCTCAGACAACACATTAATGGTTTGGATGGTTAGTGTTCTAAATTGCTCAAAACTATACCCGTAAAAATCGATAGCTGCTTGGTTAACCTCTATGATTTGCCCAGTATACGGATTGATCAAGAGCTTTACCGCACGATTGTCTTGAAACATGCTACGATAGCGCTTTTCATTTTCGCGTAATCGCTTTTCATACGCTTTGCGTTCAGAAATATCGCGCGCAATGCTTTGAATATAAAGTGGTTGGTTGTGTTCATCACGGACTAACTCCACATTAATTTCTACCGGAATGATGGAACCATTTGCATGAATAAATTCGCGCTCATAAGGCGCAATAATTTCACCATTTAAGAGCCGTGCGCCCGTATTAAACATGTGTGACTGTTGTTTAGGGTTAACAATATGCTCAGTCGTAAAACTTAACATGGTTTCTCGGTCATAACCTAATAAATCAGCCGCTCGTTGATTTAAATCTAAATAGCGATTGTCTAAACTAAGCATAAAAATTGCATCATTGCTTTGTTCAAATAAGGCCTGATATTTAGCCGCGACATCATGATTTAAAAATGATTGCCTATCTTGTATGGGGTTTTGTTCGTTACGCTGAATACAACAGGTCAATAGTTGTTCTGTTCCATGTTGTATGGGGATAATAAGCCAATCTGTTGTTACCGATTTGCCTGTTTGATGGATAACGGATACATGCAGTTGTTCAGGTTGTTGATTGAACAAAATAGTGTTGAGGGCATCATCAAACGTCGTAACATCATCAGGGGGCAGTAGTTGCCTTAAGGTTAATGACGAGATGTCTTGAGCCGTGTACCCAAACAATGAATAAAATGAATTATTCACATGGGTTATTTGCCCATCTTGTGTAGCAGAAATCACACATACATCTGTTGTAAACATATCATGTGGCATATAGCGTAAAGTCCTTGCACAGTGTCATTAATTGTTTGGTGTCTTATATCTATTTTAGTGTATATTGCTGAAACGTGTATTTGGGTAACTTATAGGTCTATCTTCCTATATGATTTGCTTGCCACACCCGTGCGGAGTTGTCTACAATCAAAGATATGATGAATGAACAAATCGCGTCCTTACATGCGCAAATCACAGCAGCAGAACATCGGGTTCATAACTTACAAACCCAATCAGAAACACTCACCAATGAATTGAGAGCGTTTAAAGCAGAATATGATCAGCGAATCGCGCCATATAATGAGCGCTTGAAGATGGTGGAAGATACCATTCGTGAGTTGAAGCAACAGTTGATGTATCAGCAGGGGGGGTGGCAACCACCGGCGGGGTATGTATCCGTTGAGGAACAATATGCCCGTGCTTGGACAAAACCCAACCACGATCCCGATTATTCAACACCACAATTTGATCCATTGCCAGACATCCCTACGCCACAGATCCCCAAAGATGATATTCGCACGTTGTATCGTCGATTAGCACGCGCCTATCATCCCGACCACGCGAGCGATGATAGGGATCGTGACTATCGGCATCAGGTGATGGCACAAATCAATGATGCGTATGCCAACCAAGATATTCGCACCTTGCATAATCTGGCACGCCAAAAAGATCGGATTGATGTGGAAACCCCGATCCAAGACATCGAATTACGGGAATTAGAAGCTGTTTATAATCAGTTACGGCGACGGATATTCCAGCTAAAACAACAAATATTTGAACTCAAAAATTGTGATTTAATGCAACTCAAGGTTGAAGTTAGCGTGGCAAGAGCGCGGGGGCGCGATATGTTAGGGGAAATGGCAGAACAACTTGAAGCCACTTATCGCCAGCACCTTCAAGAATTATATCAATTACGCCGTGAACTCTAACCGTAATTAAGCACGGAGGTTGTTTAAATTTTGGGTCGTGTCATGTTGGAATAAAGCCGATGTGGTATCAATGAGTTTGATATAAAACGGCATTTTGCCCAAATGCAATATATCACCCGTTTTAAGCAAATATGCGGTATGGGGTATCAATCGGCTCGCATTGAGGTATGTTCCATTAAGGGAATTTAAATCACGGACATGAACCCCAGATTCCATACCTTCCAAAGCAATGTGCTGGCGAGATAATCCTGCTTCAGTAATCCGTGGGTGGTTAACCCCGACGAAGGTTAAGCTTTGGGTTTCTGCGTTAGGCCGCCCAACAATTACCTGTTGGTTTACAAATGAATCTCGCTCGACAAATAAACGCCGTTCATAAATTTTGAGAATTGCGTGGTTATGTTTGACACTCAGCACACACGGAATATCAACGGGTTTTTGTTGAGGTTCTATAAACAAAGCGGCTTGGCAGTTTTCACAGACCAAAACCCCAACACGGTTTTCTGTTCCACATGACCAGCACTTGTTCATTTAATTGCCTCTAACCATTTACAAACTTCTTATCTGAGTATAACAGAGTTAATGGATAAGTCCAATAAGCGTTCACTAAGAGTAGGGCAATTATTATATTAGTGTTTATGATTATTAATCCGATGCGCTCCGTCGCTCGCCAGTTTGTACTCGCCATAACATATCATAGACACCACCGGCGTTGATCAGGTCGTCATGTTTACCATGTTCGGTTAGTACACCATGTTCCAATACATAAATCATATCTGCATTCCGCACGGTCGAAAGCCGATGTGCGATCACGATCATGGTGTGGTCAGCGGCGATCTTTTCAACAGAGCGCTGAATGGCGGCTTCGGTTTCATTGTCTACACTGGCGGTGGCTTCATCCAAAATAATAATTTGAGCGCGTTTTAATACCGCCCGCGCAATCGAGAGCCGTTGCCGTTGCCCGCCTGAAAGCTTTTGCCCGCGTTCGCCAACAATCGTATCGTAGCCATTGGGTAACGCCATTATAAACTCATGGGCTTCGGCAATGGTGGCGGCGTTGACCACTTCCTCAAGCGTGGCATCAAAGGTTCCATAAGCGATGTTTTCGCGGACGGTGCCATGAAACAGGAAAATATCTTGGCTGACAAAGCTGATGGCACCACGCAAGCTCTTAAACGTTAGATCGCGGATGTCGTGCCCATCAATCGTAATGCGCCCCCCATTGACATCATAAAAGCGTAATAATAACTTGACTAAGGTGCTTTTTCCGCTGCCGGTTGCGCCGACAATCGCAATCGTCTGCCCCGCAGGGATGTCTAGGGTTAGGGCATCTAACACAGGGATGGTGGGTGTATATGAAAAATTAACGGCTTCAAATTGAATGTGGCCGTTAACGCTGGCTAGTGTTTGTGTGCCTTCCGTAATGGTTGGATCCGTATTCAGTAAGTCTAAAATCCGATTGGTGGAGGCCATCGCCCGTTGATATTGATCGAGAACTTCCCCTAAGCGGGTTAATGGCCACAGTAAGCGCTGTGTCATAAAAATCATCACGCTATAGGTGGCAACCGCAATGTCGCCATTTAAGGTGCGCTGTCCGCCAAAAATCAAGATCCCGGTAAAGCCAAATAAAATAAACATACGGATCAACGGTACAAATGCTGAACTGAGCAAAATGGCGCGTTTATTGGCATTGCGATAGCTATTACTTTCTGCCGTAACTTGTTGCACTTCATAATCTTCGGCAGTATAGCTTTTAATGGTGCTGATCCCTGTTAGATTATTTGACAATACCCCATTTAAAATCCCGACTCGTTCTCGCACGGTGGCATAGCGTGGCGCAAGCCGATTCTGAAACGCAACCGATCCCCAAATGATAAATGGAATCGGTAACACTGTGATCCATGCAATGTCAGGCGCAGCATAAGCAAACAACGCACCCACCACGAAGACGGTTGTTGCTGTTTGGATCATTTCATTAGCGCCCGCATCCAAAAAGCGTTCCAATTGGTTGACATCATCATTCAACACAGACATTAAACCGCCCGTGCTACGATCCTCAAAATAGGCCATTTCCAAAGATTGCACATGGGCATATCCATCGATCCGAAATTCATGTTCGATGGTTTGTGCTAAGTTGCGCCATTGAACTTCGGCTAAATAGTCAAATAATGACTCCATGCCCCACACAAAGATCGTCAAGGCCGCCAAGAAGTAGAGTTGTTGGTCTAAATCTGTAATTCCAAATACCTCACCAAAAATAGATGTTTCGCGCGAGACGACAACATCAACCGCCGCGCCAATCAACACAGGGGGGGCAAGGTCAAACAGCTTGTTGAAGATCGCAAACGTGGTTGCAATCGTGATCTGAGTCCGTTGTTTGCGGGCATACAACCACAAACGCAACAAAGGATGTTGTTGTTTTGGCATAAAATTCCTCTAGAATTTGATAATGGCAATAAGTTGTGGGTGCGCAACGGATTATTATATAGTAATGCAAGGAACGGTGAAACGGGGGAACACCGCCCCGCACAGAAATCCTAATGTCTATATAATGTAGAAAAATGAGAACAAAAAGGACACCTATGCCTGAGTCTATTTTATGGGGTGCAGATCACCCATTCCTTTCTATACGTCAACGCGAAAATTACAGCTATCTGCATATGAACCGTACGAATGGCTTATTGGTGGGTTTGTTACCCTTTCGTAAAACCGATAGCGGGTATGAATATCTAGAGCGGATTGAAATTTGCCCTGCACATAGCATGGATTATGAACCGTGTGCCATCACGGGTGGGGTGCTCCCCGACCGTACCCCCATACAAATGGCGATCCAAGAATTAAAAGAAGAGTCCGGCTACAGTGGGCAAAAAGAAGAGTTTATTGAGCTTGGCACGGTGCGCCCCTCCAAACAAAGCGATACGTTAACTTATCTGTATGCCATTGATGTAACCGACAAAAAACAAGGTTCCATTGATGGCGATGGTAGCCACTATGAAACGGGGGCAGGGGTTCGTTGGTCAGATTATGCAACTATTCTGGACAATAAAGACCCCTTACTGCTTGTGATGATAAGCCGCTTGCACGCCAAGCGTGGATAACGGTTGCTGTCGGTTAGCATATGCCGTGCTGACGCTTTGCATTCACCTACCTGACCAAACACTGAAATTGCTTGTCGTAAGGTATATGCCTATTCTACACTTAAGACGTTCTTTCAAGATATAACAACCGTTTACGGAGATACTCGCGTGAAATTTGCATGGCAACTTATGATTCTAATTAGTGTCTGTTTGGTGGGGGTGACCGCCTGCAGCAGCGATGATCCCGTACCCCCAACCGAAATTCGGATCATCACCGAAACCCCTGACCAAGTTGGGGATCTAGAATCGACTATCGCCGCTTACCAAACGCGGGATGCGACTAGCGCGGAGGTGTCGGAGACAACACCCAATACCGCATTGACAACAGCCCCAACAACGGTGGCACAACAAAATAATGCCGCAACCGCAACGGTGTTTGCGCCACAGGCTACTGCAACTACCGTATCAACGGCTACCGCCACCCAATTAGCCAGTATTACGCCTTTGCCTACCAGTAGCCCACGCCCCACGGCAACGCCCTTGCCGCAAGGGTTCCCGACACCAAGTCGCTTTAACTTGACTGTCGCGGAACAACTGTTTGAAGGGGGGCGTATGTTATGGTTACAGCCCTTGCGCGAGATTTGGGTTTTAACCGGCGATGCGCCTGACCCCACAAGCGGCACATGGGAATGTTATATTGACACTTATATTGATGGGCAACCCGAAAGCGCCCCCGAACTGAACCCGCCAGATGGCCTTGTGCCGAATACAGACTTTTTAGGCGCGGTTCCTGCCCAACCCGTGCGCGGATTCGGACGGATTTGGCGCGAAAATCCATTGGTGCGGCAAAGCCTTGGCTGGGCGATTGTGCCAGAAACCCTCCACTCCACACGATACACCTACAATGCAGATGGCGAGCTCAATGATGATGATGAATTTGAACTTGAACCCGGCACCATCGAACTTGGATCATTCTTTCAACAAATCTTGATCCTAACGGAAGATCAAGTTAATGCCCCTTGTGAAAACAAAGGCGGCACATGGAGTATTGAGTAATGCGCCGCAGTGGATTGCCACATCACCAACTCCAAGCTTTTTATTATGCTTGGGGCGCACCATCTGATCTACCCAATGGAAAGTGGACACAAGCCGCGCATGGGGTCGCTGCAACGCTATTAACAATTCCCGTTTGGGGGTGGGCGGCCTATCACCATCGCTCGGATGTTACCGCACTGGCTATTCTCAGCATGATAGCAGTTTTGATTTTAGGCTGGTTGATGTGGCTCCCTGCCCAAAAGCAAGACCCCTTTCCATGGAGCCTGCGCGGGTGCATTCCGGCGGCGATCCTCTCGACAGGATTTGGGGTGTTGGTCGCCCCTGATTATCTACCCAATGGTGTTGGGGTTTTTCTGGTTGCTTGGTGGATGATCAGCATCATCGGCGTGGCGACCGCGCTGGCCTTTGCTGCGACAGATCGCTTGTTCCCGCTAGGGGCGGTGATTGTTGGGGCGGTTATTAGCTGGATCATCGGCTGGCATATTGGCGATGCGTTGATCGGCGACCATGCTGTTGCGCCCCTGATTATCGAAATTATCGGCGCATGGTTTGCGAGTGTGGTGGTGAGCCTAATTATTGTCAGTTTATGGATCGGGATAACCGATGCGCTTGGCGTATGGTTATATCACCGTACCCACCCGAAAGTGGTGCCGCCAGCGCCCGAACCGACACGCGGTGAAGCGATGAAACAAGGATCGCTTGCGTTAGGGATTTTGTGGGGCGCAATCGGTGTACTCACCTTTATCTTGACCCGTTCCGCCGCGGATGAACAACCCGACATGCCCGCCAAAGACCCCACATCATGACCCATTTTGATCAGGTTTTAGCCGCCGCTAACCGCTTACAAGGGATCGCCCACCGCACACCCGTAATGACTTCGACCACCCTCAACACCATGACGGGGGCGCAAGTCTATATGAAGTGTGAAAACCTTCAACGAACGGGAGCCTTCAAAATTCGCGGTGCGTATAATGCCATTTCTCAATTGAGTGAGGCGGAAAAAGCACGCGGGGTCTTAACTTATTCTTCTGGTAACCATGCCCAAGCAGTTGCGTTGGTGTGTCAGTTACTCAATATCAATGCCACAATTGTGATGCCCAACAATGCCCCGCAAACCAAACGCGACGCCACCGAAAACACCTATGGCGCAAGCATCATTGAATACGATCCACAAACCACTGTCCGCGAAGAGCTTGCCGCGCAAATTGCCACCGACAAGGGTATGACGGTGATCCCACCCTATGATCATCAGCAGGTGGTCTATGGGCAGGGGACTGCCGCGCTAGAACTGTTGCAAGATGTCCCTGATCTGGATGTATTGCTGGTTGCCTGTGGCGGCGCGGGGCTGCTGAGTGGATCGGCGATTGCGGCCAAAGGACTCAGCGAGACGATCCGAGTGGTGGGCATTGAACCCGCTGTTGCGGATGATGCCACCCGTTCCTTTTATAGTGGAACCCTGCAAACCGTCAGCAACCCGCCCACCATCGCTGATGGCGTGCGCACCCCCTACCTCGGCAAGGTGACCTTTCCCTTAGTGCGTGAATATGTTGATGCCATGCAAACCGTCAGCGAAAACGGGATCAAGGCAGGCGTTCGTTTGTTGTTTTATCGTGCCAAATTGGTGGTGGAACCGTCTGGGGCGGTGCCGATTGCCGCCTTGCTGGAACATGACTACCGTGAGCAAAAGGTAGGCGTCATTTTATGCGGGGGCAACATTGATGCGGCTACGATGTCCCTAATTTTGAATGAACCATGAGATATAAAAGGCTCCGCTATGGTCATATAGCCCAGTTGATTGTGCAGTTGTTCTCAACTCTCCCCTGTTTTGATGCAGAAATCGAGTTGCGAAACAATGCGTTAAACATGGTCAACATTAAGTATGATTGCCAAAAAATGCCCCGAATAAAGGCGATTAGATTTGATTTAACGCAAAATTTTGACAAAAAACATATTTTGGGGATAGAATAGAGGTACTCCTGCAAAGCAGGCTTCACCCTACGGGGTACTGAAACGCGAATCACAATTGATGATGTTGAAGCAGCTGCGGTCCTGCAAAGCAGGCTTCACCCTACGGGGTACTGAAACTTTCAGCGCGTGAGCTAATGCCAAAGGTGGCATCCCTCCTGCAAAGCAGGATTCACCCTTCCCGTGGCTTATGCCCTCTAGGGAGGTATCTGTAGGGGGGTGCTATAGCGCATACCCATTAAGTTAAGGGATTTTTGATGATCTTTTAGACATTGATGGAGCACAACCACCACCTAAAATTCTCAAAATTACCTCGTAGGGGAGGGTTTGCAAACCCTCCCTTACAGAAGAGGTTCTTAGCTTAACGCCAATGTGCTATAGCGCCCCCACCAGCACAAATCACATCCAAACGGGAACCCTGTAGGACTGTAATCAAAGAAAACCCGAGCCGCTTGGCTGGGGTGGGGTTTTTTAGATCCCCCCAAAACCCTGTATACTGGTGCTATCGTAAACCTGACCCATGAGAGCCGCCCATGACCACTACCATCCGATTGGTTACCCCTGCCGATAGTCCGCAAATCCTCGCTATTTATAATCCGATTATTCGGGATACCGCCATCTCCTTTGAGTATGATCTGCTATCTAATGACGCGATGGCAGAACGGATCACAAAATATACCGCCCAATATCCGTGGCTCGTTTGCGCGATTGATGGTCAGATCGCGGGTTATGCTTATGGCAGTCAACATCGTGGACGAACCGCTTATCAATGGTCGGTGGAGGTGTCTGCCTATGTTCATGCTGATTATCGTGGGCGCAGCATCGCAACGGGGTTATATATGGCCTTGTTTGAATTGTTGATCCAGCAAGGTTATTTTGCGGCTTATGCCGGCATCGGATTACCGAATGATGCCAGTCTTGCCTTGCATCAACGCCTCGGTTTTACCTCTATTGGTGTTTTTCATAATATCGGCTATAAATTCGGCGCATGGCATGATGTCAGTTGGTGGGAAAAACAACTCCAACCACCCGTGCAGACCCCATCCGATCCAATCCCGATAGGGCAAATTACCACATTGGAAGATGCCTTTACCCGTGGGCTTGCGCTCATACGTGGAAACCATTCTTGACCAATCCCCCATTAATTAGGGGGGCAACACCCATCACTTTTAGGATATGCTGAAAAAAAGTGTTAAAGGGTTGCATAATGAGATTAAGCCAATTACTAGAGATTTTGATGCATCAATGGGAAGATTTTGATGACACCGCACGCGATGTGCTTAAAGCATTGATGTCAGTAGCAATAGTTACCAGCGTGATTTATTTTTTTGTGGGGGTTGTGTTTGGGGGTGATGGCATCGGGACTTGGATGCAACAATTTTCCATAGAATTTATGGGAGTTGTCATGACTTTTATCCTCTTTGATCGCTTTAGTCGCCAATATTCTGATGGTGAAAGCGAATCCGATGCCGACACTACCAATCCACAGGGAAGACCAGATGCTCCACAGGGTGATGAAGCCCTTAAAAAACAATTGATTCGTGAAATGCGAAGTGCATTTAATGGTCGCGCAATTCAGGCTGTTAACCTGTTACAGTCACAGGGATGGCTCACAGATGGTACGCTGCAAGGTGCGCACTTAGAAGGTGCAAATCTGTGGCGTGCGGATTTACAAAATGCCCATTTGGTAGATGTTCATTTCATGAATGCCACCTTGCGGGATGCTAATTTACGAAATGTGACGCTGATGGGTGCTAACCTACAAGGCGTGAATTTGGGTAAGTCTGATCTGAGTGGTGGTCAGCTTATCGGAGCCGATCTCAGTGTCACTAAATTATGGGGGGCGAATTTGTCAGGCGCAAATTTAACCAATGCCAATCTGTATCAAGCTGATCTGGGGTGGGGGACATATGCCGCTCAATTTAGCGACACAACAATACTCCCTGATGGCCGTTTTTGGACACCTGATATTGATATGGAATCCTTTACAAAAACAAAACCGACCCTATCACTCGCTGTTCATGAAACCGCTCCATAAGGGGTAGTTAAACCACTACCTGTGTTAGCGATCTTTATAGAATCCTTGTTTAGCATGACAGTTGCTATATTTTTAGCAGCATCAGTATAATGATTTACAGAATAATGTAAGTTGTGTGATATTGATTTGGTAACGCGTTGGTATCATCGCATGGATCACGGTATTAAAGATGGTGACGAAGCAGTGAACACCTATAGATTGAAACATCGTCATCTTGTAACAAACTATATCCTTAAATTTGAAGACTTTGGATTATTAAATTATGACACTGACCGATGCACTACCCGGTAGCCCACCCCCTGCAACAAAACTCATTGCCAACCGTTATGAAATTAAGACCGATCTGGGAGGGGGATCTTTTGGGATTGTTTACCATGTCTTAGATCGTTTGACAGGGGAAACCGCCGCACTGAAACGGGTGCTGACGCAAAACGTCAATGTAATGGGGACACCAGAAGGTGATTTAAAGCGGTCATTTGCCAATGAATTCAGTATTTTAGCCACCTTGCGCCACCCCCACATTATTAGTGTGTTGGATTATGGATTTGAAGAAGACAACGCGCCCTACTTTACGATGGACTTTGTGGAAGAGGCGCAAACCCTGCGGGATGCCGTGCGTGGGAAAAGCCGTGAAGAACGCTTGGATCTGATCATCCAAATGTTGCAAGCATTGGTTTATTTGCATCGACGTGGCATTATCCATCGTGATCTTAAACCGGCCAATGTATTGGTCACCCCCGCAGGGCAGGTTAAGGTATTGGACTTTGGGTTGTCGCTCAATCGTATTCCTAAAGATGAGGTCAATAACACCATTGGGACACTCGCCTATGCTGCCCCCGAAATTTTGGAGCGCAAATCGGCCTCGGTGCAATCTGACTTATATGCGGCGGGGGTGATCGCCTATGAGCTACTCTTGGATCGGCATCCCTTTTATGCTTATGATGACCGCCCGATGTTAACAGAACTGCTCATGCGGATCATGCACAAGGAACCCGAACTGGAGAATCTGGAGATTCCACTACCCGCAGGGCTTGAACTGGTGATCCGTCGTCTGTTGGAAAAGAACCCCGTCATGCGCTATGAAAATGCTTCAGATGTTATTGTGGCGTTGTGTCGTGCTACGGATCGGCCATTGCCGGAAGAAACCGAAGACTTACGCGAGAGCTTTTTGCAGGCGGCTAAATTCGTCGGGCGTAAACCGGAAAGCTTGATGTTAAGCGGAATGGTTGATGCCGCCGCCAGTTATCGCGGTGGGTTTTCGCTAATTGCGGGCGAAAGTGGGGTGGGGAAGTCCCGTTTATTGGAAGAAACCCGCATCAATGCGCTGTTCAAACAAGTCACTGTGTTACGGGGGCAAGTGGTGTCTGATGGGGGCGCACCCTATGCCGCATGGCGCAGCATTTTGCGCCCGTTAGTGTTAAGCACTTCTTTGAATGATGCCGAAGCCAGTGTGTTAAAAGAACTGGTTCCCGACATTGCCACCTTATTAGAACGCCCCGTTGCCGATGCCCCTGAAATTGATAGTCAAGCCGAGCAAGAACGCTTGCTGAGCGTGATCGAGGCTGTATTTAATCGTCAAATAAAACCGATCCTGATTATTATTGAAGACCTGCATTGGGCAGGCACAGATAGCATCCGCGTTCTAAAGCAACTCACGCGGGATATTGAAACCCATCCACTCCTCATTGTTGGCACATACCGTGATGATGAAACCCCAGATTTGCCCGACCGTTTGCCACAAGCCAAGATCATCAAGCTTAAACGCTTGAACCGTGACCAAATTGCCGAACTCAGCAATGCGATGTTAGGGAATGCACAAGATGCGGTCGTGGATTTTGTGGAGCGAGAATCAGAAGGGAATACCTTCTTTGTCATCGAGGTGATGCGGGCACTCGCAAACCAATTAGGAGAACTCAAACGCATTACGGGCGATAGCTTACCCGACACCATTGCTGCGGGGGGGATTCAAACAATTTTGGAACAACGCCTGTCTCGTGTGCCAGATTGGGCACATCAGCTATTGGAACAAGCCGCCATCATCGGGCGTGAAATTGACAATGCTTTGCTGAAACAAGCCGCCCCTGACACTGACCTAGATCGCTGGTTGACCATTTGCAACAATCTTGCCATTTTAGATGTGAAGAATAACCGGTGGCGGTTTGCTCACGACAAATTGCGGGAAGCCTTGCTCCGTAACATGGATGTGCAACGTAGCAAGACACTCCACAAAGCGGCAGCCGTGGCTATCGAAACGGTCTACCGTGACCAAGAAGCGCAATATCGTGCGCTAGCGCTCCACTGGGATGAAGCCGATGTGCCATCCAAAGCAGTTCATTATCTTGACTTAGCAGGGGAACAAGCCAAAGGCGCAGCCGACCAAACCGCTATCGACTTGATCGAGCGTGCCCGTGCCTTAAATGTGCCATCCACTGATGAACAAAAATTTAATCGGCTTCAAATTTTGGGCGAAGCCTCTTACAACTTAGGCAAGCCATCAGGATCAATCAAAAATAATGAAGAGGCTATGGCGCTGATTGGGCTGAAGATCCCGCAAACCAATGCCCGTCTTGCTGTTGGGTTGTTATACCAAATCGGACGCCAAATGATGCACCGTATGTTCCCCCGCATCTTTTTGCGCCGTACCCAACCCTTACCGCCATTAGTACAACGCGCCGGACAACTGACGGGTAACCTGTCTGGTGCTTATTTTCAAATGGATCAATCCATTAAATGGGCATATCTCACCATTATGACGCTGAATGTGTATGAAAAAGGCCAACCCGCGCCTGGTGTGCGTTTACCGTTAGCCTATTCTCTGATGGGCATGTTTACCGGATTGATTCCGATACACGGTAGTGCACGTTTTTACATGCAGCGGGCGATGGAAACGCTCGAAGAATCAGATGCGAGTGGGCAAGCGGGGGCATACTTTATCCGCTCTATTTATACCGTAGGGGTAGCGAATTGGGATGTGGCGCTAGAGAGTGCCACGGAAGGCGCCCGTCGGTTTGGTGCATTGGGTATTCTGCGCCGTGTTGATGAATGTACATCTTATATTGGTAACCACGCGAATTTAATTGGCGACTATGAAAGTGGGATGGATTACTTTAGCCAAGCATGGGATTCAGGCTCACGCCGTAACGATAAAATTGTGATGTTTCGGTCTATTATTGGGTATCTCATCTCAGCCCTGAAGTTAAATGACATTACCCGCCGCGAAGATATTGTTAAATTGTATAGTAAAGAAGCTATTTTAGACTTATTGGGGCAAGATGCCGTTGAGGGCGTCAACCGCCGCTACCTCAGTTTATATTATCCCTTGTTGGCGTTGGTCTATGCGCGGTGGCAACGGTATGAGGTAACCTTTGAACTATTAAAAGATTCAATTGACGAATATAAAAAAATCGATCTGGTGCGTGAGGGCGTGATGTTAGAATGTTATGATGGCGGGGTCGAAGCGGCCTTGTTGTTATGGCAACTTGGCGACAAAGCCGAACTATCACCTGAACAGCGTGCCGAAGTACCCGACATCACCCGCCAGTTGCACAAAAATCTGGGGGCATATGCCAAATTGTTCCCCAACGGACGCTCGCGCTTTCACTTGCGGGCTGGCTGGCTCCATTGGATGGATGGCAAGCCGGATGAAGCCTTGCGCGAATGGCTTTCGGCCTTAGAACAAGGGCAAATTTACGAAATGAAATATGATCAAGCCTTGGCCATGTATGCACTGGGTAAACATGGTGGGCAACCGCATCATCTGGAACCCGCCTTGGCAATTTTTGAACATCTCAACACACCATTAGAAGCAGACGCCGCCCGCCAAGCCATCGCGGAACAAGGCTAAACCGATTCACCACTATGTGGATGGCATTCGTCAGATGTCATCCATATTACATTGTTATTTAACCACTGCTAAAAAACACGACCTTCGGAACCGCCCTACACGCTAATGATGGAGGGCGTTATAATCCCATGCGCAACTGGAAACACAACATATAGGGAATAAAGGCGTATGCCAACAATTGATGAACAAGTCGCCGTGTTGATGTCCAATACGGGGTACGGTGACGAAAAAACCAAACAAATGATGACCCGCGATCTGCGTCAACGCTTGATCGACGCTGAAAAAGAAGGGCGTCCGCTACGGGTCTATTGTGGTTATGATCCCCGCACCGCCGATTTGCATTTGGGGCATACCATCACCATGCGCAAGCTCAAACAATTTCAAGACTTTGGGCACGAAGTTACGTTTTTGATCGGCTCGTTTACCTCCTTGATCGGGGATCCCGATGATAGCAAAGCGCGTGATCTGTTAACCGAAGAAAAAGTGATGCAAAACGCCCAAACCTACGCTGAACAAGCCTTCAAAATCTTGGATCGCGATAAAACCCAAGTGCGCTATAACACCGAATGGCTCAAACCCTTGAGCTTTTTGGATGTGATCGAGATCGCCAAAAACTTTACGGTGCAACAATTTTTGAGCCGTCAAAACTTTAGCACGCGGATTGATGATGGCACGCCCATCTACTTGCATGAATTCTTCTACCCCCTGATGCAAGGCTATGATGCCGTTGCCCAAAAAACGGATGTGCAAATTGGTGGGCAAGATCAACTCTTTAACCTGATGGCAGGCCGCCAACTGATGGATAAAATGGGCGTGCCCCCGCAAATCGTGATCGCCTTGGGGGAGAGTTTGCCGGGGACGGATGGCGTTTTGAAAATGTCCAAGTCTAAGGGCAATCATATCCCGTTGTTAACGGATGCCTTGGATATGTTCGGCAAGGTGATGAGCATCCCGGATGAAGCGATGGCGATTTACTTTAAATTACTGCTTGGCAAAGATGAATCCGAAATTGAGGCGATCTTAAAAGGGCATCCCCGCGAGGTCAAAGCTGGCTTAGCACGACAGATTATTGCTATTTATCATCCCGACAGTGATCCACCCGCTACCCAAGCCGAATGGGAGCGCATGTTTAAACAAGGTGGCACGCCGGACGACATCGAAGATTTTGCGGTGAGTGATGGCGCGATCATTGTGGATATTTTGGCGGAAGCGGGCTTATGCAGCAGTAAAGGCGATGCCAGACGCCAGATTAAAAATGGCGGCGTGCGCTTAGATGGTGAAAAGGTCACCGAGATTGATGCAACGGTTAGCGCAGGGGACTTGCCCGCCGTGTTGCAAGTTGGCAAGCGTAAGTTTGTTCGCTTGGTGAGTGGGTAATTATTGTATCGCTTGGGAGAGTTTAAAAACCCTCCCAAGCAAAACATCTTGAAATTAAAATTTACCGTTAGTGTTTTGCCATTCTTCTTGTGGTGGAATCGCAGAAATCACATCCCAATGTTCAACAATCAACCCATTTTCCACACGGAATAAGTCGAAAAACGCGGTTGATGTTGGGTTATCAGTAGCACCAAATACACCATCTGAGGCAACAAAGACGAAATTTCCTTAAGCAACAACGAGTTCAATACTGTTGTATTGTGCCACCAAGTTATTTTCAGGAAGACCTGAGACCGCTGCAATCATCGTATCTAAACCATCACCAATGTTCGTATTATGCTGAATATACGTTTCGGCATTGATGTATTGTGTGAGATCAATGTCTCGATTGCCTTCTACCCAAAATGTGTTTACAAAATTGATAACTAGTTCACAATTCTCTTGGGTTTTGTCGAGATCCGTTATAGTTACGTCGCCATCAATGGCTGTACGCCCACTGGGGTTTGGTTCGGCGACTGGTTGTAAATTATCCCAGTGTTCTACGATCAAACCATCATCATCAAAACGGAACACATCAAATGCAGTTAATCCACCGCCTAAAACCTCGAAGAAGTATTCAGTATGTGCAACCACCATGTTGCCGTTCACAAGAATACGTTGCGTATTCACATATGAATTTGGGTTATCATTGCTGCTGGTAACAGATAACAATCCAAGAAATCCGTCGCGGCCATCGGGGGCGCTTAAATTATGCTGAATGTATGTGTCTGGGTTAATAAAATTCAAAGCGGCACTGGTGTCGCCTGTTTGCAAGCTATTGAGAACCATCATGGCACGGACACCGATAGAAGGTGCTGCGCCGAGTGGGTCGTTATTTTCACAACTAGTCATTGAATCCTCCTGTGCTGAAACTGAAATCGGGACACTGAGTCCAACCAATACAATAAGCATGGCATACTGTAATGCACGAAACATTGATTGTTTCTCCTCTTATATCGCTTTTGGTAAGGGGTTGTACAACCTTATAACTGGATCATATAACCGGATATGAATTGGTTGTTAGGATTAATCAAGAAAAGTTTGGTATTTTTCTCGGATGGATTTTCGAAACTGTGTAGGAGACATTCCAGTTTCTTTACGAAAAACCCGCGTAAAATAAGAATGGTCTGAAAACCCTAATAAAAACCCAACCTCCCCAACAGTTTGGGCAGTATAGGCAAGCTGGCGTTTTGCTTCCAAAATAACTCGCTGTTGTATCACTTGCCCAGCGGGGATGCCCAACTGTTTACGTGTTAAATCTGTCAAATATCCTGCTGTTACACCCAATATGGATGCGTATTTTCTGACTTGTTGTATCTCCTGAAAATAACGATCAACAAGCCGAATATAGTCTTCTACCAATTGTGAACCAGAATTAAAGTGAGTGGTTTGTTGCTGATGTGAAGCAAATTCTCGGTGGATATGGATCAAAAAAATTCGAAACAGCGATTGCAACAATAAGGTTCGTCCACTCTGTTTGTTTGCAAATTCAGTCATCATCTCTTGGCGAATATTACTCAGCTTGTCCAATGCTTCTGAGGTTACTGTCAATACAGGCTTAAAATTTGGGTTGTGAAAAAAATCAAAATTTAAGGTTGCTATGTAATCATTGGAAGATATGGCCAAGAAACTTTCCTTAAACAAAATAGCGTAACCCTGTAGGGCGGCGGATAGGTTCCAAAATTGAACTTGCCCTGCCGTAATAAAGTATAAGGTTTCAATTTGAATTGGATAGGGATTGAAATCAATATATGAAGTTCCCGCTCCCTTGGTTACCCAATAGATTACATAAAAGTCAATACGATGTGTATTGAGCCATCGCTGCTGTTCCGCAAATTTTTCAAGCCGAATAATTTCAAATGGAATATCATTCTCTTGTTGCTGTTTAAAGCGATACATTGGGATAGTCACATCAAATCCTTTTGCTAGAAAAAAATTTGAATCTTAAATCACCACATCCTCAAAGTGTTCGTCTTGCTCGGCTAGCCATTCGTGGGCGCGGGCTAAGCCTGCCTTAGTAGACGCGAGTAATTCCTCTTGTTCCGTGAAGAGATTTTCATCGCCAAAGCGATCCCATTTACCGGTGTCTCGCAACTGCCGCTCAATGGATTTTCCAATTCCAGAAAGAATCAACAAGCCGCCTTGTTGCTCCAATTGTTCGGCGTAGCGCTCTAGCAAGCGTAATCCCGTACTCCCCATATATTGATTACCCTTTAAGCGTAAAATCACCACCGGCATTTCGGTATCTTTTGGGGAAGGGAGCGCCTTTTCTAAACGGTTCACGGCGGCAAAATATAAATTGCCATAGACCGTCAAAATCATGGGGGCGTTGTCATATAAACGCGGGGGAACATCCAGTTCTTTAAAGCTGTGGGTTGGGGTGGGCACCAGTTGCTTGATCCGCAAATTACTCGCAGAGGTATACACATACATCACCAATGATAGCGCCACACCAATATAAATGGAATATTCCAAGGGCATGGTGAGCGCGGCCACAAAGGTTGCCACCATCGCAATGCGGGGGCTCATGCCTACATCCCACACGAGACGCACGCGCTGCCAACTCAGCAAGCTAAACGCGGCAATAATCAAATGACCCGCTAGTGCAGCTAACGCGATTTGCTCGATCAATTGCCCCAAGGTGAGCACGATCAGCAAAACAAAAATCCCAGCGAAGATATTCGCCAAGCGGGTTCGTGCGCCGGCGCTCACATTCACGGCTGTGCGAGACAGTGATCCGCCCGCAGGCATACACAGGAAAAATGATCCCGCCAGATTAGATGCGCCTTGCCCTACAAAATCGCGGGAAACATTCGGCTGGCTGCCATCTGGTTGTGGAATCCCTTGTGAGATCCCCGCGCCTTGAACTAAGGCTAATACTGCCATCGCTAACCCAACCGACCATAACTCATCAACATAACCCAAGTTTGGCAAGGCGGGGGCGGGCAGGCTCGATGAAATCGGTGACATATCTTGCACCACGGGGACGGTTTCCCACCCGAACGCATAAATAAACAGACTGGTGGCCAAGATCGTTACCAATGTTGCCACACTTTTTAGGCGGCTATGGTGCATAAAGTAGATCATGGCGGTTGCCACGATTCCGATTAGGGAGGCTTGCAGATCACTTTGGGGCAGGTGGAGCAGCCAATCCCATGTGCGGGCAAGGATGGTGCTGCCTTCTGCATGGTAGCCCGTGAGTTCGCTCAGTTGCCCCAAAACAATCAACAGTCCCGCGCCGGTGATGAAACCGGTCATCACCGCCTCAGAAACAAAACGGGTGATGTCCCCCAAGCGTAAAACGCCAAAGGCAAATTGAAAGATGCCCACCAATAAGGTGAGTGTGGCGAGGCGTTCGATTTCAGTTGATTCGGGAAAGCGGATCAAGGTCGCCCCCACCACCAAGGATAAGGCATTGGTCGGGCCAACCGTCATATAAACGGAACTACCCGTGATCGCGCCAACTATCGTGGCGACAATCGCGGTATACAACCCATAAATGGGGCTCACACCAGCAATAATGGCAAAAGCCATCGCTTGTGGGGCACCCGCCACCGCGCCGGTAAGCCCTGCGAGCAGATCTTCACCAAGGGTTGATTTAAGATTTTGCGTGCTTGTTTGGATGGTTGTATGTGTCATGCGTTCAAGTATATCTAATATGCTAAAACTCTGCCCGTTTGTTAAATAGCCCTTTAAGGGATGGATGTATAGTTAAAATGGGCTAAATTTCAATCGGGTTATTGCCAAAACAGACAGTTTGTTTTAGGTTAGTATATAGACGATGAGAAATGTGTGGCAATGGATACACAAAATAAACCCTACAATGAACTCTTAGATGAAATTGCCTTGCTCAAAAGCCAAGTCGCGATTCTGAAAAAGGAACAAGACTCATCACGGCAAGCTGTGGCTTTGTTGGTGCAAATGCAAGAGGCAATGCAATATAGCAATCTGGCAGTAACGGCTCAGATGGAACTCCGCACAATGTTGGAATCCATTTTGACCTTGTTGTATCGACTGTTGAATACCTACACGGCTCAAATCTATTTGGTAGATGATGGCCACTTATCGTTTGGAGCGTTTTTGCGTAAGGGGAAACCGCTCTCTGAGTCTCTCTCCCCACCGCGTCAACATGGTTTGACGAATACGGTTGCGTTAACCGGGGAACGCATCATTGTTGATGATGTGCTGGATCATCCCTTGTATAACGATATTGAAACCACGTATCATGCCAGTTCGCGGTCATTGATTGGTATTCCATTATTATTGGGGCGGCAAGTGTTGGGGGTTATGACCGTTGGCTTTAAAGAACCCAATAGCATCACGCCGTTGATGACTGATCAATTAGAAGCTTTTGCGATGCAGGCGGCTATTGCTATTGAAAATGCCCGTCTTTACCGCCTGAGCCAAGATAAAAACGAACAAGATCGACGTTATTACGAAGAACTGAACCGCACCAAAAACTTGGTCATGGATATGGTATCGCACGACTTGAAAAACCCGATCGGGGTCATTAAGGGGTATGTCGCTGTATTACGCAAACATGGACACACCGACACCGACACCGGCCAAAATGCACTAAACCAGATCGAAAATGGTGCAAACTTGATGCTGGATCTGGTTACGGATCTGTTAGATTTGGCGCGTTTGGAAACAGGCTTAGCGCTCCATCGCGAAGTCGTTGAATTGAATGCATTGGTTGAACAAAGCTTGTTTCAACATGAACTGAATGCAACCCAAAAAGCCATCGAAATGCTCTTAGACATTTCCACGGATCATCTCAACGTGTTCCTTGACCCCAAACGAATGAGCCAAGTGTTGAGTAATATCGTCTCAAACGCGATCAAGTATACGCCAGCGGGGGGCTCTGTGGTGGTTAGCACACAACAAGATGGCGAATGGGCTTATATTCGTATTTCGGATTCTGGCTTAGGCATCCCTGAAAAAGATTTACCGCATATTTTTGAAAAGTTCCATCGGGTCAAAAGTGACGCTCATGCAGAAATAGAGGGCACCGGCTTGGGGTTAGCGATTGTCAAATCGATTGTGGATCAACATCATGGGATAATTCGTGTGGATAGCCGCTATGGTGAAGGCAGTACCTTCACGATTCAGTTGCCGTTACAAGTAAAACCAATTGCTGATGACCCCGAAAGCACTAAGGATCTAAAACCGTTGCCGGATAATCTGGATTAATCCGATTTGGGCAACTGCCCCCACTTTACCTTAAACTTTAAATGAGTAGCATCCTGCTATGGCGTAAGGCCTTGCGGGTAAATGCTATCTATAGATCATATTCCCATCTAGGCACAAACCCAATCAAAGGAAGGTTTACAATGGTTCAGGATACCTATAATCGCCCCTTACAAGATTTACGGATCTCGGTAACGGATCGGTGTAACTTTCGGTGTGGGTATTGTATGCCGGCGGAAATCTTTGGCGAAGCCTATCAATTTTTACCTAACAAGCAATTGTTGTCCTTTGAGGAGATTACCCGTGTTGCCAAGATCATGGTTGGGCTAGGGGTGCGGAAGTTGCGCCTGACCGGGGGCGAACCGTTGATCCGTCAAGAGATTGAGAAATTGGTTGCCATGTTAGCTGAGATTGATCAGGTCGATGATTTTGCCTTGACCACGAATGCCTACTTTTTGCCACAAAAGGCGCAAGCTCTTGCTGATGCCGGCTTGAAGCGGGTCACGGTTAGCTTGGACAGCTTAGATGATGATATTTTCCGTGCCATGAATGGTAACAAAGCAGGCGTGGAACCCGTGTTGAAGGGACTCAAAGCCGCCGAAAAAGCAGGGCTGACCCCGATCAAGATCAATGCAGTGGTCAAGCGTGGGGTGAATGATCATACATTGGTGGATATGGCGCGGTTCTGTAAAGACAATGGTTATATTTTGCGTTTTATCGAATTCATGGATGTCGGAACCCGTAATGGTTGGTCAATGGAGCATGTTGTCCCCGCCCAAGAGATCATCGAACAAATCGACGCGGTGATGCCACTGGAACGTACCAAACAAAACTACTTTGGTGAGGTCGCGTATCGCTATCAATATCGGGATGGTGGCGGAGAACTGGGTGTGATTGCGTCTGTGACCAAGCCCTTTTGCGGAAGCTGTACCCGTTTGCGCTTGTCACCAGAAGGGCAATTGTATACTTGCCTATTTGCCAAAAAAGGAACCGATTTACGCGAGCCGTTGCGGGCGGGCGCTAGTGATGATGAATTAAAGGATTTCATCACGGGGATGTGGTCAAAACGCACGGATCGCTACTCTGAACAACGCACGGAAGCCAGCGCCAACGATGATGACCGCATCGAGATGTACTATATTGGGGGGTAGGGGTTACTCCTCGGTGTTGTTTTGCTGTGCTTCCCATTGTGCTATGGCCTCTAGTGCTTCTGGTGTTTTGAGTCGTTTTAAGCCTTGAGCGGCATATTCTCTAATATTGGGATCTGTGTGTTCAAGGTATTGAATGAGCTGTTTTACTATAACTTCTTTAATTAGGGGTGGGTTTCCTATTCTTTTTAAGACTTCAACACTATCTTTTCTTACTGATGCTGATGGATAAATGAAGCTTTCAACCAAACTGTCAATTGCTTGCTTTTGATCTAATTTCATAATTGAAGCAATGGTGCTTACACGCACCTGCATATTTTCATCTTGCAAATTTTCCATTAGATAAGAGAGGGCTTGTTTATCTCCTATACGTCCCAAGGCTGTAGCAGCATGCCCTCTAAGTTTGGATTCTTCATGCTGTAAATAGGGAATTAGGATTTCAAGACCTTCTTGGGGCGCAAAATCAGCAATGAGCTTTGAAGCATTATTACGGTTTTGTTTTTTTGGATCATGTAATAGAGCGTAGATAATATGCTCAATACCTCTTTTATCGCCTAATTCCCCTAACGCTGTAATTGCACGCCGTCGTTTGGCGACCTTTTTGCTGTAAGCTAGCTCAATTAATGTCTCATAGGTACGGTCATCTTCCAGCTTAATGAGCGACTTGATAGCCCATCGTCGTACTGCCATATCCTCATCTTGCATAGCTGCTAAAAGATTATAAAAAGCTTGTTGATCCCCTAGTTCTCCTAGTGCTCGTACTGCAGCAAGCCGAACTTTTGGATTTGTATCTTTAAGCGATTTAATAATATGGTGAACAACGCGCTCATCATGAAACTTGTATAAGGTATTTATGGCCTTAATGCGTAAGATATCAGCTTGATCTGACAGTATTGGTATCAATATAGGTATAATGTCAGGTGTATCAATGTTGCCAAGTACCGTGATAATTTTTTCTCTAATATTAGGATTCGTGTTGTTAATTAATCTTTTGAGTTGTTCTAATATGAGTTGGTTATGATTGGATAATTCACCTTGGGTATCCAATAATTGAATTATATATAGGCAGGTATCAGCATCAGAATATGGTAAATAGGATAGCAGGATTGGAATAGTATCTGGTACATTAATTTCGCTAATGGCTGTGATAGCGCGTCGGCGAATATTAGTATCTGGGTGATTTGCAATGGTACTTAAGCCAGCAAGTGCGGGTTCCCCTATGATAACTAACCCATTAAGTGCTACTCGTTGAATTGAAATGCTATTATCTTGTAATGCCTTAATCAGTTCAGGTATGGTTTCTGGGTTCGCTAATTTACCGAGCGCTTTAACGGCTTGCAACCGAACATCATGCTCACGATCATGTAATGCCAATCGTAATGGCTCTATTACTTCATCAGATTTGAATTGGCTCAATGTATTTACCGCTTCTAATCGAGCGTGGAAATTCCCATGCTGCAAAATAAAGCTAAGTGCATCAATGTTATAGCTACTATTGGCAATACGGCGAATCGCGGCAGAAATACTATTGTATAAGCGTCGATCAGCGTTTTCCATCAAGGCAAATAAGGGTTCTACAGCGCGACCATCACCTAATGTGCCAAGTGCATTCACGGCACGCTGTTGCACTTTGGCGCGACGGTCTTGTAAACTCTGTAGCGCACCCTGAAAGGCTAAACTGTCCCGCAGCATTAAGTGGGCAAAACGGTAGGCTTGGCCATCATCAGTGGTGGTGAAAAAGCTGAGGTAGTCACAAAACTCAACAAAGGGTTCAGCATATGGAATAACTTTTTCAATTTCTTTAAAGGTTAAGACATTATCCTCAACCCGATAGCCACCCAATAAATTACGATAAGCGATTTGCTGCAAAGCGCCCATTAATTCGCTAAATTCATAAGGCATCGGTTCCGCAATCGCCATACGATAGCGACGATTGATTTCCGCGTCATAGCGCTCTTGAAAATAGCGATCAATAATGGCATCCCGTAGCTCGCCCGCATCAGAGAGATTGGCGAGTTCCATGCGTTTGGCGTCATCAATTCCTCGGAAAGCATAGGCAAACAGGCTCATAATGAGTGGATTTTGTACCATCTGCTTTAGCGTGGGATCTTGTTGTAGTGCTGCCCATAGTTCGGGTAGGTCGGTTAGGTAGTCTTGCATTTGGCTTTCGCTCAGGGGTTGCAAGGTAACCGCACCATTCAAGGCGATTTTTTCCCCAATCGCGGCATAATCCACGATCCGACAGGTGACTAAGGCGCCGCTGGTGTTGTGTTCAAGCGTAGCCTCTAACGTTTCGATAAAGCGTAAACGCGGATCATAGCCATCTTCGGGGCGTCCTTGGGGTGGTTCCCGCCACGATCCAAGTTCATCCAAACCATCAAGGCACAGTAGGGCATATCCATTCTCAATCGCTGCGTAAGCATCCTCTGTAGAAAGGGTTCCTGCTGAAGTATCCGCTAACCATTCGGCTAAAGGTTCTTGGATCTCATCATCCCAAGTGGGGATGATACTTAAGATTGGGAGTCGCGTATGGGCATCTAATAAGCGGTTACTCGCCAGATCCCGTGCATACGCCATCAAGGTGACTGTTTTGCCCGCACCAGGATCACCCAGCAATAACACCCGTTGATTGTAGTAGGTCATCATCTCGCCAAAATCATTAGGCACCGGATCAGGCGTTGGTTGGAATGTGCTTTTGGGTAATTCCTGATGGGTGTAGACCAGATCAAAAACATCACGGCGGCGTTTTTTGCGCGGTGGTTCTGTTACAGGATTTGCAACTTGCGGGGTTTTTACCTGATCGTGAGTGGTTTCAATATCCAGATCAATTTGTTTAATGACCGTATTTTCCAAATAGGTATTGGTGCGCTCTAACAAGTATTCCAAATAGGGACGGTATGGATCGTTGGCAAGATCATCAGGCAAGGGGGGCGCATCATAGCTGTAGTCAGCAAGTCGCTCTTGTAAAAAGGTGAGCAGTTGCGGAAAGTAATCATCCCAACTTTTGAAGAAGTCTAGCCATGTATTGTTGATAATGGCAATCGGCGGGGGCACATCATCAAAACGCGCAACAATGATCGGCTTTTTCTTGAGTAATGCGTAGGCTATTTCGCGGCGCACCCATCCCTCAGTTTTGAGGGCTGTTTTGGTGAGGCAAACAACCACCGCTTTGGCATTATCAATCGCATGTTCGATCTCGGTGGTGAAGTCTCGGCTGATGTCGATACCGCGTGTATCTCGCCATGTGATGATGTTTTCAGCATGGAGGGCTTTTTCTAGTTTTTCCACTGAGGGGATGCCATCTTTACGGGCATAGCTTAAAAAAATATGAGGTACGGAAAAACTGGCCATCAATAGTCCTTATCGCATAAACTTGTTATCATGTTAATGATAATGTGATCTAGTATACGAGAAGTGGTCTAAAACCCCAAACTTGCCCCAAAACCATTTTTAACGACAATAGAAAGCAGCACAACCGAAGTCAAAATATGTGAGGAACCAGTTATGCAAAAACGGTCTATTGTGTTGTTGGTGCTACTGTTGGCGGTCATTGTGCCGCTGGCCAGTGCGGATGCACCCAGCCAGATCAGCGCGACGCCGATTGGCTATGGAGAAACCGTCAATGGACAATTGGCGAGTGCCCAAGATTATCTCTTTTATCGCTTTCAAGGGACAGAAGGCGACTCGATTACAGTTTTGTTGAGTAGTAGCGCCTTTGATCCGTTATTGCAATTTGGGGATCAAGATGCCAACTTGCTAGACGAAAATGACAATATTAGCGGTACAGATACCAACGCCCGGCTGGATCTCACTTTGCCGTATACGGGTGATTTTTTGATCGGAGTGGCTGGGAGCGCTGGCGGCGCATTTAGCCTAACCTTGATCAATAACAGTGCACCGTCTCAACCGGCAGCCTTAGATGGCGTTGATCCACAATTTCAATTGGTACAGGTCGGTGTTCCGTTGACGGGGCAGTTAGCCAGTGCGCAAGATTATATTTTCTATAGCTATTTTGGCACCCAAGGCGAAACCCTGACCATTGACCTGCAAAGTAATGACTTTGATACGATTTTGCAATTTGGTAATGCGGCGGCTGACCTCATTGCCGAAAATGATGATATGAGCAGCGGAAACCTTAATTCGCAATTGGTGGTTACCTTAGAGTACACCGGCGAATACCTGATTGGGATCGCAGGCTATAATGGCGGGCAATTCACTTTGAGCGTACAAAGTTCGGGTGGGGCAAGTGCTGGGCAAGGAACCACCACCCCACAACAGCAACCTACCAGTAATCCTGAACCGATCACGATTCAATATGGGGATACTATAGAAGGGGTTGCCATTAGTCAGGATGTGCCCGTTGTGTATGGTTTCCGTGGCGCGGCTGGCGACCAAATTACGATTACCGTCACCAGCACAGCGATTGATCCCTTTGTCATTTTGGGCGATGCGTCCGCAAATATCCTTGCCGAAAATGATGACATCAGCAGCCAAGACCTCAATTCACAATTAACCTTCACACTGCCCGCTAACGGACAATATCTAATTGGGGTGTTGGGGTACAGTGCAGGACCCTATACCTTGACCTTGAATGTTTCAACCGGTGGCACCACACCGGGGACAGAAGTTCAAGCCACGACAGGGGATGTAACTATTGGTGAGATTACCAATGAGTTGCCATTCTTCCAAGTGCCGTTAGAAAATGTTCCGGCAGGCGCTCGAATCACTATTGATTTACGGGCAACTAGTGGTGATCTAGATACCTACCTAGGGTTACTCTATAACGATCAACTAGTTGCTGAAAATGATGACCGCGAAGATGGCGTTTTGGATTCTCGGATTGAGTATCCTAATGCCGAAGGTGGCAATTATGTTGTCGTGGCAACGCGCTACGGCTTTGAAGATGGCGCTACTACAGGCTCCTTTGAATTATCGATTGATGTAAGCGGCGGTGGTACAGTGTCCGTTGGTGGTGGGCAGATTGGCAATAATAATGCTTCTGCGCCTGATCCTACCGTGAATGGCTATCCACCAAATAATCCACGACCACAAGCGGCATGGACGGTGCTAGCCTATCTGGGTGCCGACAATAATCTAGAACCGGCGTTAGTTAATGACTTAAATGAGTTTGAGCTAGCGGGTGGTAGCGATGGGACGATCCAAGTTGTGGCCTTTATGGATCGCTCTGAAGAATATGGCACCTCTAATGATGACTGGTCTGAAGTGCGGATCTATGAAGTTGGCCCTGATGTTTCTGGTGCTGATGGCACAGCCACCAATGGCGCGACCATTGATACTGTTCATTTAGCATCCTTGGGGGAACTCGACAGTAGCTACGGCAATAACCTCACGGACTTTTTGGTATGGGGCATGACGAACTATCCCGCTCAAAATTATGCCGTGATTTTGAATGATCATGGCGCAGCATGGATTGGGATTGTGTCGGATGATGCGTCTTCTGAACAAATTCCAATTTTGACCATTCCTGAACTAGCAGAATCCTTTGAAACCGCGTTGCGGGTAACCGGTACGCCTAAATTCTCCATGCTGATCAATGATGCCTGTTTGATGAGTAGTGTGGAATATTATAGTGGGTTGTCGAAATTTTTTGATTTCATTGTCGGTTCCCCCGAAATCACCTTTAACCCTGGGTTTGACATGACCCTGTTGACCAATTCACTCAAGCAAAATCCAAATATATCACCGGTCGAGTTTGGAACTCAGGTTGTGGATAAGTTTTTGGTGGATATGCAAAATGAGTTGCCCGATGTGTTGGACATTGTTGGGGTAGCAGTTAGTGATATGTCGGGGATGGATCGCTTAACCACAGCGATTGAGAACTTTGCGATTACCTTTAATAGCAACCCCACAGCGTATGCCACAACATTGGGGCAGGCACGATCCAATGCGTATGTCTATAGCTTTTGGGATCAAAGCGCTGATCAGAGCAACGTTGATCTGGGGAGCTTAATGCAACAAGTCGTCAATAATTCGCGGGATCAACAACTCACGGCGGCTGCCCAAGAAGTGTTGGATGCTATTGATGGGGTATTTGTCTATGGGAATGCGGGCGAATATCTTGGTGGCTTTACGAGTTTTTATAATGTCTACTTCCCTGCCAGCAGTGATGAATTCATCCCCTTTTACTTTGAGATGAGCCCGCTACAAAATTGGGGAGAGATGTTACGCAACTACTATGCGGCGCTCGCGCCTAGCGGTGGACGTTCGGCAGGCTCGTTTTTACCCACTGCTCCTGATGAAGGCACGCCTGTCCCGAATTTGTCGATTGCATCTGCCCCGGGGGTACGCCCTGTGGTGACCGTTACCAATATCTATCCACCAGAAACTAATGTGAACTTCCCTACATTTGTGTCCATGGAAATGGTGGGGCGTAATATCGCTTTTGGTGATTTTACCGTTGACCAATTACAACCTGATGGTTCCTATGTTCGTTTAGAAACAGCGCGGATTGTTACCACCGTGGTGGAAGATGGTGTTGTGAACTTCCGCAATCAATGGGAATCTGGCTTAGACGACTTTGACTTTACATGGGAAGTTGACTTGCCCGTTGTGACCGATGGCACCACTAGTGCCAATGTGATGGTGACCACCCGTAGTGGGGTCGCTTCGATGGTAGGGCGCTATCAATTCCCCGGTAGTGAGATCTGGCAAGATGTGTCAATTGTATTTGGTGATGATAGTTTTGTTGAAAGTGTCACGGCTGAAGATGCCAGTAACTCTGGTGGGGTTGCGCCCATACAACCGGTTGATGGCGGGATCTTCCAAGCCTATCAATTCCAAGTAACCGCTGATGGACGGGTGAATAAAGTCCCCGGTGTGGAATTCGTCTGGTCAGATCAGATACGCTATGACGATATGCCCGCCCCATCAGGCGACTATCAACTCGGCTTTTTAGTGGAAGCCTTCGCAGGGGCAACAGGCTTTGCCGCCGCCAATGTCACGGTTAATAATGACGCCATCAACCCTGATTTATTGGGGTATGTGGATCGGGATTGGGGCTTCCGTGCGGTGTATCCAAAAGATTGGTTTGAGTATAACTGGTTCCCTGATTCACAATGGTTGCAAGCCAATAATGTAGAAGAAACCCGTTATTTCTTTGTGTACCCTGCCTATGATGACACCAATATGCAAAGCGCCATCACCAATACCGCAGCATCGTATAGCTTTACGCCACAAGGTGAGGCGCGACCGATTACCGTTGCGGGGCGTGACGCACTCGAATTTGATTTCATCTACTTCATTAATGATGTGGAATGGGCAGGGCGCGGTTTTGCGCTGTATATCGAAGAATTAGGCTTTAGCTTGGTCTTTAGCGCTGAAATGCTCGATCCTGTGGATCTGGAAACATTCTACCCCATCATGCGGGACAACTTGCTAGTGTTTGACATTTTTGAAGTGCTTGCCGCCGATACTGGCGCATGGGAATATGAATTCATCGGTGCTGCTGAAGATATTCGGATTCCAGTTCGTGAGGATTGGTTGCCCAGCAATAGCTTTGAGTCATGGACATACTATACCCCCAATGGTGATCCCGATGCGCCAACCTTTGCCGCGTTTAGCGAGGTGGCACCAAGCGGAGATGACATGGAAACGGCGACCCAATTGGCAAATCAATACGCCAGTGGGAATGCTGGCTTTAGTATTACGGAAACAGAACTCTATTATGGTGAAGTGTTTACATGGTCAACCGTCTTGTTTAGCTACGAAGGCAAGCTAGGGCGCTTTCATGTCACCACTGATCCGAGTAGTGGCCGTACTTTTGCCATCTGGGTGGAAACACCACAAGATAGCGACATTGAGCGCATCGTGCGCGGTACGTTTGATGTCATGTTAGATGGCTTTAAATTGATTGGGGAGTAGTTCAACGAGTTTTGTCTAAAACCCCACCCCAAACCCCTGCCCCGAATTCGGGGAGGGGCTTTTTTTGTGGGTAGTACACATTAACTCACCGGAAAAATATGACGAATCTTATAGGTTTCGTGGGCAAAACGATCCAGTTCTTCACGATAGTCAGGATGCGCAATGCTAATCAAGGCATGGACACGTTCCGAAATGGAGCGCCCGTAGAGATCAACAATGCCGTATTCGGTCGCTACAAACTGGACATCATTGCGTGTGGTGGTGACATCCGCTCCCGTTTTGAGGCTGCCCACAATGCGGCTTAGTGCGCCATCCTTGGCGGTACTTGGCAAGGCAATAATCGCTTTACCTTCTTTACTACGTCGTGCGCCCCGCACAAAATCCAATTGACCGCCCACCCCTGAATAAAACCGATGCCCGATACTCGCCGCGCAAACTTGACCCGTGAGGTCAACTTCTATCGCCGAATTGATCGAGATCATTTTGTCGTTTTGCGAGATGATAAACGGATCATTCACATATTCAGTGGGGTGCATTTCAATGATCGGATTGTCGTTGATGTAGTTAAATAGATTTTGCGTCCCCAAAACAAACCCCGCCACCACCTTGCCAGTGTGGATCGTTTTGGCGGCATTCGTGATCACGCCCGCGTTAATCATTTCCATCACGCCATCGGAGAATAACTCCGTGTGAATACCGAGGTTTTTATGGTTGGTCAAGCACCGTAAAACAGCGTCAGGAATCCCACCGATTCCCGTTTGGAGCGTTGCGCCATCGGGGATAACCTCAGCAATATATTCGGCGATCTGGTTTTGCAGATCGCTAGGCGGCGGCGCTTTGATCTCTGGCAAGGGATCGTTGGCTTCCACCAAATAATCGATCTGGTTGACATGGATAAAGCTATCGCCCAAGGTGCGCGGCATATGCTCATTGATTAAGGCAATGACCATTCCCGCGCTTTCGGCGGCGCTTTTGGTGACCCCGACCTCAACCCCATAGGAGCAAAAGCCGTGTTCATCCGGTGGTGAGAGATGGACAACCGCCGCATCAAGAACGAGGCGACCGCTACGGAACAAATGCGGAATATCCGACAAGAAAACTGGCGTGAAGTCCGCATAGCCTTTGTTCACCGCAGGGCGGACGTTATGATCCAAAAACAGGCTATTAACGCGGATATGCCCTTCTAATGATTCATCAAGGAGTGGCATCGGCTTGCCCATGCTCAGGATTTGAACGAGTTCGACCTCGCGCAATTCGTGAGCGCGTGCAAATAGTGCTTCGTTAAAGGCTAGCGGTGTGGAGCTGTTGCCCGTGAGGAATACGCGATAGCCAGATTGGATCTTTGCGGCGGCTGCTTCGGCAGTGATTAACTTCTCTCGCCAGTTTTGCATGTGGTTTGGTGTCCCCTTGAGTCTAAACGAGTTTCACATTTTATAGTGTACCGCGCTCAAGGGCGCTTGTGCGGAATGTGTGAGTATCAGCACATCACTTTTAGGAGGGTTGGCATGAGAGTTACAATTACTATAGTTTGAAACCTTCTATGTTCAGTGAAATTTAGGCTGATCGTCATCCTGATCTTGATCTGATTTGGATGTCATTTTTCGCATTAAGTAATCATATTCTTCTTTACTAACCAACCCATCTTTTATGTCATCCTCTGGTGGCGGAGTATAGTTGTCCGATGCTGTTATTAAATGCCGTTGCCATTCCAAGTCAGATGTAAGAGCCTCTTCTGCCATGATGCGTTCTTTGTATGCCTCATAATTTTCACGTACACTAGCTTCCATATTTTTACGTGATTTCTTACCTTTGCCTTGAAGCAATGGTTTTTCGTTTAAATCCCTGATGAATTGGTCTAATTTTTGAATCCAGTCAGACATATACATTTGTTTTTCTTCAACAATTTGCAATTCAGCATATGAAAGAAATTGATCCACTAAAAGATTGAGTCTTTTGAGTTCAATGGTTTCGAGGTAATTTTTGGCAGTAAAAGCATCCTTAAGTGTCATATTTTTGCCGTTCCAGTTTGTGAGTCCCATGTTTGCTTCACTGCTGTTAACACGTTGAATAATTAACTCTGCTGCTGTATAACCTGTAATTGCATAGTGAAATTTATTTTGGACTGTGGCAAAAAAATCCTGAGCCTGTTTTGATGATGGATTATAATCTGCACTTGTTGCAAAGATTTCTAGAACTTTTTTGTAAAAGTTTTTCTCTGATGCGCGAATTTTTCTAACACGCTCTTCTAGTTCCTGAAAGTAATTTGACCCACCATTTTCTAAGCGCTTATCATCCATCACAAATCCTTTTATTATATATTCTCTTAGTGTTTTAGTTGCCCATATGCGAAATTGAGTACCTCTTAAAGAGTTGACACGATAGCCTACTGAAATAATCATATCGAGATTATAGTAGGTTATATCATATGATTTGCCATCTGTGGCAGTTGTTGCATTTTTTGCAACAACTGAATTTGCTATTAATTCACCAGTCTCAAGAATATTCTTTATGTGCCTAGATATTACTGATTTATCTCTTTGAAATAAGTGAGCCATTTGATATTGGGTTAACCATACAGTTTCACTTTCATAGAGTACTTCAACCCGAGTTTCACCTTCTTCTGTTTGATAGAGAATAATTTGATTTTTTGAATCCATATTATTACCTTCTGCTATGTATTTATTATACTAAAACTTATGTTCTGATTTCATAGAAAACTGTTAGAAATTTAATGATCATGACTTATATAAATTTTTGTTACTGTTGTCAAAGGTATTACAATTCTATCGATAGAGTAGAATAATAATATAGATACCCATGCTAGGATGTGCATCCATGACATATGACGAAATTGTACAAGCGGTTGACCGATTATCTTTAGAAGAACGCCAGCAATTGCGTGATTATATTGAAAAAACGACATTGCGCACAAATCCTGCCCGCGATTTATCCCCAGACGAATGGATTCAGCGCATGAAAACTGTTGCCCATTCAATCCGCGAAGGGTTCACAGATGACGAGTGGGAACAGATTGAAGCAGATATGAATGCTGAATATATAGAAGCTGTGGATGATAATCTGTGGCGCGATTAACCTATATTCTAGATACAAATGTGATCGTTGATGTACTAAAGGGAATTCCAACCGTCTATGCTCAGCTTTATGAGGCCAAACAACAGGATGCCTATATCTATTTGGCGTAACCCATTCACTATGAAGTGATGCGTGGTTTCTTGAAAGCTAAGGCAACACGCAAGCGAAAAACTTTTGAAGATGATTTAATGCCTTTGTTGGAATGGGTAACCTTAATCGATGCAGATTGGCAACAGGCGGCGGTATGGTGGGCAGAAACCCGCTCCCAAGGTAAACAATTGTCTGATGTGGATTTGTTGATTGCTGCTTTGACAAAGCGGCTTGATGCAACCCTGATTACCTCTGATGAGGATTTCGCAGCGTTATCCATTAAGCGCGAAACATGGCGCTAACAAACATTAGATTTTTTGATTTACCCCCTAAGGCGGTCAATGGCGGCTTGGGTTTTGAGATAGTTGACCATCCCAACCCCACCAATGCAGTACAATAATAGATACCCATGTTAGGCGGTGCATCCATGACATATACGGTCATGGTACAAGCACTGGATAGAGAAATAGGCATACCTCATGAGCAGATTAATACCCAAACCCAACGTCGGAGAATACGCCCCCTATACCATCATGTATATCAGTTTATTACCCGATGATGGGCGCATCTTGGCACATCTAGAAACGAACATGGCTGCCGTTCATGCGTTTGTCGAGTCGCTACCTGAAAATAAGCTCGCTGTACCGCATCAAGACGGTGAATGGACAGTCAAACAGGTTTTGTGTCATATCATCGATGATGAGCGCATTTACTGTTATCGCGCCTTACGCGCTGCCAGAAATGACACCACCGCCTTACCGGGCTTTGATCCTGATCAGTATGAGATGTATTCAAACTCAAATGACCGTAGTCTAGCGAGTATATTGGAAGAATATAAAGCTGTTCGGCGGGCAACGATCACATTTTTTCAGAACCTCGATGACGCGGCATACAAGCGCGTGGGGCAGTCAAATGATGCCACCATGAGTGTACGGGCGGCGGTGTATCATATCGCAGGGCATGAGTTACATCATCTTGAAAGCATCAAAGAGAACTATGGATAACAGGTTCAGCACATAATGGCTGTATTATTTGATACGTTACCAAGCAAATAGCAGGCTTGCATCACCCCCCAAGGCGATCAATCGCAGCTTGCGCTTCGGGATAGTTGGCATTGCGATCCAGTGCAGCGTAATAATTCGCAATGGCGCGTTCAACATCGCCTTTGCCTTCATAGGCTAGCGCGGCATAAAAATACACTTCTTGGATGGCGGTGCTGTTGGGCAACACCTCATACACCAATTCCAACATATCATCATAACGTCCGTTGGCGTGGTACACCTCAAAGGCTTCAAAACGATACCAATGCATCCGCCACGGTAAACCGATCTCACGGGCGGTATCAATCCATTGAGCGGCTTCATCAGCGCGATCCAGTTGTAGTAAGGCTGATCCCACATTATACGCGGCGAGAGCGTCGCCTGTGGCATCGTAATCGGCTTGGGCTTGTTCGAGGGTCGCCAGCGCATTAAAACTGGTTGACCAGTGTTCGCCTAATACTTCGATCAACCGTGCTTCATCTTCTGGGCGATAGAGGATCATATAATTGCGATTGAAGTCTTTCCAGCGCCGATCAAATTCCTCATATCGGATGCCATAGCCGCGATGATCATCACCCGGGCCCAACAAGGGATCATAAAAATAAAAGGAGCCGCCATCATAACCCATCATGATCCGATTGTGGCTCATCCAGTCGTTGTCATCATTGCGATGCCAATAGGCATTTTCCACCAAGATCGGGAATCCCGCTGCCACAACGCGCTGCATCAGTTCGATGGTGCCGCCGGTGCGTTCAAGTCCTTGTAAGCCTTGCGTTTCGGCATAACGGATCAATTCGATCAGGCGCACACTCATATCTTCGGTATAAGGATTCAGCCACCGCACAATATCAGTGGCATTGCCTTGCAATCCAAAATAGGAGAGTTGCATATAAAGCGCCGTTGGCGAACAGCGATTGTATTGTTGCCATAACATGCTGAGTCCCTCTAAACGGTATTCAGCGGGGGGCGGTTCCTGTGCGCGGACGGGGGCGAGGGGAACCACCATCATCAGGATTAAGAATAACAATACGATCCGTTTCATGGGGAAATATCCTACATCAAGCTACCAATAGTTGCGTTGATTATAACAAATCTGTGTTTGTGGATGACCTGCGCTTGCAGAACGATATTCATGCTACAATAGCCCGCTTACACACACATACCTAGAGGCATTGCATGGATTGGTTTCTGTTGGCGCTGTTGGGCGCGTTCATTTTTACCATTATTTCCTTTGTTGATAAATTTATCCTAGAGCGCAAAATCCGAGACTATCGCGGTGTCCCAATCTATAGCGGAATGGTGAGCTTTAGTTTTAGCGTTATCGCATGGACACTGAGCGGATTCCCGACCTTGCCGCTACGGGATACCCTAATTTTGATGGCGATTGGTGCGCTGTCAGTTTATGCCGCGATTTTCTATTTCAAGGCGATGCAGATCGAAAGCACCAGCACGATCTTGGTTTTGATGCAGATTCAACCGATCATGGTTTTGGTGCTGTCGGTGATCTTGTTAGGCGAATTGATCACTGTGCCGCAATTGATCGGGTTTGCCTGTATTGTGATCGCAGCGGTAGGGGTTTCGTTGCAACGGGCGCACGGCTTTCAACTATCAGCAGCGCTAGTGCCAATCCTGATCGTCAATTTATTATTGGCCTTCACCAGTGTGCTGTTTAAATATGTGGTGACCGATCATGACTTCTTAACCGTCATTATTTTTGAATCATGGGGTGTAGTGCTTGGTGTTGTGATCATGTTTTTAGTGTTACCGAATGTGCGCCGCGCTTTTTTGCTTAGTTGGAAAACCTTGGAACCCTCTGCTATTGGCTTAGTGGTGCTCAATGAGGTATTGGTGCTGACTGCCCATAACAGCCAAAACCTTGCGATCTCATTGGGATCGGTATCGTTAGTGCGTGTGGTGGGCAGTACGCAGGTTTTCATGGGGATTTTGCTTGGCTGGTTGGTGGCACTGTGGCTCCCAGATGTATACCCCGAAGACATTACTCGCCAAGGCATTACCCGTAAGTTGGGCTTTGCAGCAATTATGTTTGTCGGGGTGGGGATGCTGATCTTGGTCTAATCAGCATCTGTTAGGGTTTCGTGAGCCGTTCCACCGCTTGCCACAGTCCCGTTATGGTTTGCTCTTTCGTGTAACCAAAGCGGGTTTGCTGATAGCTGACTGTGCGAATATCGATCATCACATATAGCATATCAGTAAAATATTCCACATCTGGTGCGGGAACCAGTTTACTCAATAACCCTCGGATGGTTTGCCGCCACCATAAATGTGCCGGATGCCCCAATAAATCAATCTGATCCGTTGCCCCTAAAAGGTCACGATGCTTCCAGACAAAATCTAAAACTTCACCCAGAAACCATTGCAACATGTCGGCGGGGGCGTCTGCTTGTTCCCGTAAGCGGGTGATGGTGCGCTCCTGTAAAGCTTGTTGGTCGTGATCCAACATCGCTTGGCATAATTCCGCTTTATTGCTGAAATGGCGATACAATGTGCCTTTTCCGACGCCAGCTGTTTCTGCAATCGCATTCATGGATACATGATCCATGCCAAGGTCATCAGCCAGTTGGCGAGCGGTGTCAAGCAGCAATGCGCGATTTTTGACCGCATCGGCACGGGTAGGGCGGGCAGTGGTGATGCTAATCACATTATCTGTAATGGTTATACCGTCATCAGTCATATAAAAAATCTCCTTGCTTTAAGCGGACAATAGTCCGTTTAAATAGTATCCCATAAAAAATAATATTTGCCAAGTTAGATGCTTGTTTATATTGTCGCTATCTTAAAATACTATCGGTTCTCTAACAAATATCGAACCATAATCCTGTTGACATAAGAGAACATATTTTCTATACTGCTAAAAAACATAAAGGTACATAATTGATGTTGACTGAGCAAGAAAAGCGTTTGATTGCTTTATTACGGCGCAAGTCCCCCAAAAAGCAGCACGCCATACTCCGCTGGTTACACTGGCAAGTGCAACGACGATCAGTCCGGTTCTTGCGTGGTCAGCGTTTCCAAGGCCTCCAAGAGCCGTTGTCGCTCGACATCCGTTCCAGCACGCCGCAAGAGTTGGATCGCTTGGAGTTCGAGCGGAGTGAGGTCGGACTCGGAGCGGGGCAAGGGGAACTGGGTGTTGGTGAGACCGAGCAAATAGTCTGTCGTGACGCCGAAGATACGGGCTAAGTTGCTTAACGCCTTACCACTGGGGATGTGTTGACCCGTTTCATACCGAATAATCGTTTTGCGTTCAAGCCCTGTTTTTTGCGCGAGTTCATTTTGGGTAAGCTTGCTACGCTTGCGTAACAAAATTAAGCGTTCAGCGATGAGTGGGTTTATGTGAGTTGGGGTTTTAGTAGTCATTCTTACACCTCTACCCCATTTTATCATGAAACCTGTGTTGTTTCAGAAATCGAACTTTATGAATGGTATAGCCAAGCGCTTGGAACATTGAAATGTGCTAGGATAGCTTGGGTGGCGGAGATTCATCATCCCCGCCAGATAGATGATTTATTTAAACGCAATTGCAAATTGTGACTTGATGAATCGTTCATATATTCCTTGTGGGAGTAGTAATTTCATCGTTGGCGAAAATCGGGCTTGGTTCCCAACCGCATAGCGCAACCGTGGCTTGGCTGTTTCTGTGATCTTGAGGATGGTGTTGGCAACGGCCTCCATGCTGACGCCTGTCGCTGAAAGATTCCGCATATGGTTGACCATGTTGGCACGGCGTTTTTCATAGGCAACATGACCCTCTTGAACCTCGATAATCGATGTATCTAAGGTATTGGTGCGCACACCACCGGGTTCTACCAAAGAAACATAGACATTGAAAGGCATTAGCTCATACCGCAACGATTCACTATAGCCTTCAAGTGCATACTTGCTAGCGGCATACGCGCTATTAAATGGTAACGAGAGTAAGCCGCCAATCGAACTGGTGTTAATGATCTTGCCATGCTGCTGTTGGCGCATGATTGGGGCAACTGCTTGGATTGCACGCACCACCCCAAAAAAATTAGTATCCACTTGCTGGATTAGTTCTTCCATACTCGTTTCTTCTGCCGCACCATAGAGATCATAGCCCGCATTGTTGATCAGCACATCAATCCGCCCCTCGGTTGTTACAACATGATCAACAGCTTGTTGCACAGAATCCGTATCCCCGACATCCATCGCTAGTAATTCGAAATCCGTGTTATTGGCTTTATTGGGGTTACGACTGGTGCCATATACTGTATGACCATGTTGGTACAGCTTGTTGGCCGTTTGGAGCCCAATCCCCTTTGAAGCTCCGATGAATAAAATGATTTGTGACATGATGGTCAATCCTCTTTTTAGGATAATTTACTGTTGGATAATATGTTGTCAATGTCAAGATTGGTTGAGAAAAAAATTATGGTGTCACTTGAGAGCCATTTGCATCATTACCAAACAACCGTTTGCGCCACTTATTGACGCGCCCTTGTTGCCATAACAGTGTGCCACTGATGACGATAGCGGGGATCGTGACATATTGGATCAAGGCCGTATAGAGTTCACTCGATTGAAGGGTGCTGCTATAGATAAAGGCGATGATCAGAGCGCCTTCCAACATATGAGCAATGCGGAATAAACCGCGCAGTTGTTTGTTAGACATAAAATATTTCCCTTTTCTGATGTTAGGTTATCGCTTGCCAAAGTATGTTTTGATCAGTTACTATATTGACAGTGTCAAGATTAGTATAAAATAAAATATTGGCAGTGTCAACATATGCAGAAAAATGATTATCATCACGGTGATTTACGCAATGCCCTGATTAGCGCTGGGGTCGAAGCCTTGGCGGAACAAGGCATACAGGGATTAAGCCTCCGTAAGTTAGCAAAAGAGCTAGGGGTTAGCCATAACGCACCCTATCAACACTTTAAAGATAAAGAGGCATTGGTGGCGGCCATTGCCGAGCAAGGATTTTATATGCTCACAGAATCGGTTGAACAAGCCGCTGATGCCGCAGGCGATGGCGCCCTTAAACGTTTACATAGTGCGGCACAGTCTTATGTTGGGTTTGCGATGGCACACCCACATCATTTTTGGGCGATGTTCCAACCTTATGACATCCAACGCTTTCAAGCGTTGTCGGTGGCCTCGATCCAATCCTTTGAACAATTGGTGGGGCTTGTTCGTGCTGGGCAAGACGCCGACGTTTTGCAAGGTGGGGATCCTGCACATTTAGCGACGACTGTATGGGCGCTGCTGCATGGGATTGCCTCGATCCTAGCGGCAAATAAGCTCCCGCCTCAAGTGGATCAAGGGGTGTCACCACAACAACTGGCAGCTATCTTTTTAGCGCGTTTGTTACATGGGATTGGTGCCCCAATACCGTGAGATGATCCAACACAAAAAGGATACATCTAAAAATGGCAACATTACAAGCTATCACAAAACAGGTCTACCGCATTTCCGCAGGTGGTGTGAATGTTTATCTGTTATGGACACCCAATGATCTGGTGTTGATTGATACAGGTTACCCCGACGACGGTCACGCGGTCTTAAATGGGCTCAGTGGACTAGGCAAAAAACCGACTGACCTCACGCATATTTTGATCACCCATTGCCACCTTGACCATGCAGGGAATTTAGCAACCTTGCAACGCTTAACAGATGCTCCAACATATATGCATTCCCTTGATGCCGAGATGGTGCAAGCAGGCAATGCAAAACGCGAGAGTACCCACGCCGCCCCCGGTCTGATGAGCCGTTGGTTGTATAACAGCACCATTCGGGATCTGCCAACCACCATTGAGCCTGCACGAGTCGATCACTTGATCCAAGATGGCGAGCGCTTGCCGATTGATAGCGGTATTCAGGTGATCCATATTCCGGGGCATAGTGCGGGGCAAGTCGCTTTTTTATGGGAGAATGTCTTGTTTGCGGCAGATATTGCGGTGAACGTGATGACCTTACAACAAATGCCTAGTATTGAAGATTTAGACATCCATCGTGAGAGTGAACGAAAGCTCTTTGCGTTTCGGTTTGATGTTGCTTGTTTTGGGCATGGACGCCCCTTAAACTCGAATGCTGCATCCCGATTTCAACGGCATTTTGGTTAGCGCTTTATGGTCTGAGCCTGAGAACAGATTCACTTTTTTGGCGTACCGTGAGCGCATCCCATAACATATTGCGATACGCACCACTCCGCCATAGCGGAATCATATCATCATAGTGGTTGCTGGCGGGGTGTCCACTTTGTCCAGTAGAGATGATGCTACGTGCCTCGCCAAAGTCGGCTAGATCGATGATCATACGGGCAGTGGTTAGGGTTTGAACATCGGAACGAGTAGTGGCGGCTGTTGTCCATGTGCTGCGGTTGAGGGTGCTATTACCGCCGCCACTACTGCTTTCACGGTTCAGAATGTCAGTGATGGTCGCCACATTGCTATCTTGAAACAACATATTGCGAAAATTAATCCTATGTCGTTCACTCCATGCCCATCGGTCTCGATGAATCCCGAAGGTGTTTTCGGTAGTTTCGATAGCTGCCAAAAATGCAGCGCGGAGTGTGTCGTCACGGGTTTCGCGGAGCAAGGGGGTGGTGCTGTCATCCCACCAAATACTGGTCGGTTGTTCCAACAAATCGAAGATCCATGTTTGGTAGAGTGCCTCATGGGACAATGTACTTTGATCGTCAAAGACGCGGGCGATAATTTCTGACCATAATATTGCAAAAAATAGTGCTTGTGGGCTGTCTGCTTGTTGGTAAAGATTCCATTCACCAAGCCATGTTTGATAATCTGTTGCCATTGATTCGGTTGGAAAGCCATCCTCATCTAAGGCGGGGCTGGTGTCAATGGTTAACAAGATGGGCATCAGTTGTGCCGCAAAAGGGCTATACACATCGGATTGTATCCCCGCAATGGTTTCGCTACGATGGGTTTGGATCGAATCTAATAAGTTAACAAGGCGCTCATCATACATACTTTTATAGAGGTAGTCTGATGTGCTTTGCGGGGGAATGGTGGTGGTTAAGCGTTCCCATGTTAAGCCGTTGGGGACGGTTCCCCGCTCCACATACGCAATGTTGCCACCCACATCGGCATACATGAACCCTAAGACAGGGGCTTGCCATCCGTCTAAGGCTGTTTGGAACTGTTCCCAAGAATTGGCTTGATTCAAGGCTAACAGCGCACTTAAAAATTGACTGCCGCCCCAGCGTAAAACGCGAGGTGTTTTATCGGCTGAGTGGGTGATCCGTGCGCCGTATGGTGTATCGGTGATGATGAAGGGTAGCGGGGCGGCATCATTCACAAGAATGTTTTCGATACGAGTTGTGGTGGGAACATCTGAATCAATTGCTACGAGATCATAAGTCGGTGTATCTAATGTTGTCATGCTCCATGCAATATCTGCATTGTGACCAACCATAATCCCCGGCAAACCAGCATAACTAAAGCCGACCATATCATAAGGGCATGTTGGGGTAATATCGATGCAATGCAGGCCAACTTCATACCAAGCGGAAGGGATGCTAGCGGTGCCGATAAAATCGGCTGCGAGAATCGGTAATGCATTGCGGGTGCGGTCACCATGAATCACCCATCCATTGGCTTCTATGGGGGGCAGTATGGTGATGAGTTCAGTATCAATGCGTAGTTGAGGCAATAGCCGCGTGCTGCCATCAAGTGCCTGTTGTAGTTCGGGGGGCAAACTGCGTAAATATCGTTCTGTTTTGTAGGGGGCATCTAATGAGGGGCTTAGTTGCCACGCCATGACAAACCCCGTTGCTAGGCTATCGCTTGGGTTCCACCCACTGACATCAAACCCTCGTCCTTCCAGATCAAGAATAGTGTATTCTACCGCTAGATCGGTATTATTTTGTGTGCGGGTGTAACTGTTGATGCCACGTGTATAGGCGAGTAGGCTATTTTGGGTGGTGCTGTCGGCATCAAACCATTGTTGCTCACTTTGAATGTGCCAGCCCATCAAGCGCACAAACCGATCCAGTTCTTGGGCTGTTGGATCATTACCCATGATGATGCTGAGTTCACCCCTGCCTATATGACGGCGTGTTTCCATTTGCCACCAGCGATCTTGTGCGTGGATGTACCCCTGAGCAAAAAAGAGATCATGAATATTATTGGCATAGATGTGTGGCACACCCCATTCATCACGATAGATGGTGATGGGTTGGCGTGCCCCTTCGACTTGGAGCGCCCCATCTGTTTGGGGCAGGGGGCTACGGTAACTATATGCTGCAAAGCCGATGGCGCCAAGAATGATCGCCAGAATAAGACCAATGCTAATAATGATAGCGAGTTGTGCGCGTGTCATATGTTGATTATACCCACCCATCACAAACCAAGAGAAAAAACCGCCGCGTCATTGGCGTGCCAAAACACACCCAAGGGAAACTACGGTTATGGCGCAGGCGGTTCCTGTTTACCTATACGTGATTTAATCCAAATCGATGCGCGGCTTTGTTGCAATTCATACCAGATCCATTGGAACCCATATGCTGCACTGATAGTATAAGGTACTAGAATCATCATTTTGTGCTGAATCCATTGCGTGTTCCACATCATCAAAAAAAGTAACCCACCCAGCATCCACCAGCCATAAAATGATTGCTTCCGCATGAGCATCCACATGCCTAATAACGCCAAGATAAAGATTAGCCCATCGCTGATATTCCAGATTGGAGCATAGATAGCGTCGGGGAGATGGTCTTGGGGGCTAATCAACTGCGTGAATGGACGGGTAACAATTGGGACTTGGTCTTGGATATTTTGTGCATAGGATTGATGGAATTGCAATTGATGAGACGTGCGCCCAATGGGGTCAGCCCAAATATATGGATTGAGTAAGTAAAAAACACACGCTGCCATAATGCCCCACAAGAGCAGTTCGCGCCATGTTTTGGTTTGATAGTACAGTGCATGAGCCACTAATATAACGCCAATCAATGCAAAGGGATATTTCGCTGCCACTGCAACCCCTAACGCTGCCCCCGAAATACCAAACCAGTGGCGATTGGCGGGGGCAAGGCTGCTGGTATACCCCCACGCTAGCACCGCACTTGCAAAAGTTGGCAGCGCATCTAGATAGGCCAAGCTGGTGAAGTTCACATGGATTGATTGCACTGCTAAAAATGCACCCGCCAAGGGATTAATGAAACTGGTGATCAAAATTGTGAAAGTGCCAAAGATAACGGATTGTAGGCGGCTGGCGTGTAAACTTTTTTGGGGGAGGTTGTTTCGGCTCCCTGGGCGAATTTCGGATTCGATTGGAATATTGCGGATGTCTGCATCATCTAGCGAAAAACTGTATAAGATTTTGACGAGTGGTGGGTGTTCCTCATTATTGGTTACATTGGAAAGCGCGTCCCAATCCCCTTGTTGCCAGATAGTCCGGAAACTTGCCGCCGCCGATAGATAGTTATCTTCATCATAGTTAGGGGGCGACGTTTGATGCAGATCAAAGCGTAATAAAAAGCCTGCCCCAACAATTAGCAGGATGACAAGGTAGCGTGGTGCGATTTTCCATGTATTCATGGTGTGATAGTCTACCGCAAAATGATCTGGTATTAAATTGAGAGCTTTTGAGAGTTGGAGATTGCTACAATCTTCACAGGACAAGGATAGGATATGACCAAAAAAACATCACGGATTTCGGGATTTTACAAATATAGCTTGGTAGATCGGGCGGCGGTGGCGGCACAATGGGGGGGATTGAGTTCTCATGAACAGTCTACCTTTTTTGGCTTAACGGGGCTATCGCTAGAAGATGCCAATAATATGATTGAAAATGTGATTGGCATTTATTCGTTGCCTATCGGGATTGCCACCAACTTCCAAGTTAACGGGCGGGATTATTTGATCCCGATGGTGGTAGAAGAGCCGAGTATCGTTGCAGCGTGTTCCAACTCAGCAAAAGCGATTCGTGAGGGGGGCGGTTTTTCGGTTACTAGCACTGATCCCATGATGATCGCACAGGTGCAGATTATGGATGTGCCGAATGTATGGGCGGCGGCAAAAGCCATCCAAGCCGAAGAAGACGCTTTGCTAGATGTGTTGAACGATTCCAGTTTAACGATTGTGCGGTTGGGGGGGGGGGCTAAATCGATTGAAACCCGTCCTTTTGAGGATACCCGTGTGGGGAATATGCTAGTGGTACATATCCTTGTGGATGTGCGGGATGCAATGGGCGCTAATGCGGTGAACACCATGGCCGAACGGCTTGCCCCGCACCTTGAAAGCATCACGGGGGGGCGGGTGAATTTGCGGATTTTAAGTAATTATGCGGATCAACGATTGGCTTCGGCACACTGTAAAGTTCCTGCTAAGGTTTTGGGCACGGATGATTATGATGGCGAAACGGTTGTGGATCGCATTGTTGAAGCGGCTGTGTTTGCTGAAGTTGATCCCTATCGGGCAGCAACCCATAACAAAGGCATTATGAATGGTATTGATGCCGTTGCTATTGCTACGGGGAATGACTGGCGGGCGCTAGAAGCCGGCGCTCATGCTTACGCTAGCCGTAGCGGGCAATACACCAGTATGAGTGAATGGTGGAAAAATGATCAAGGCGATTTAGAAGGCCGCTTGGTGCTACCGATGGCGGTTGGCATCGTTGGTGGTGCGACGAAATCGCACCCCACCGCCCGCGCAGCGATGAAAGTCTTACAGGTGGGTAGTGCTAAATTATTGGGGGAAATTATGGTTTGTGTAGGGCTGGCGCAAAATCTGGGTGCAATTCGTGCGTTAGCGACGGTGGGCATTCAAAGTGGGCATATGGCACTCCATGCGCGGCAGGTAGCCATGGCGGCAGGTGCCCCCAATCACTTGATTAATGAGATTGTCAACATCATGGTTTCTGAGGGCAACATTCGGTTAGACCGCGCCAAAGCTTTGGTTCAGAAATTATCAGGGCAATCATAGCGAGAGGGAATCGTTAACGGGTTAGGACATAATTCTATAGCATAAAAGAAACCCTCTCTGGCGGCGTTGCCGCCACCTCCCGAATTCAGGGGAGGTCTAAGACCTCGTTTGCCTGCCGGATGAAATGGAGATTTGCGGGGCGGGTTGCTTAGACTAGAGCGTAGGGGTTATCGGATTAATTTCTAAAACGCTAATACCCTTCAGTCAAATGTAAGAGATAGCATGTTGTAATAGCGTTCAAAAACAGACCTATCAGTAGTAGATGAAATTGTAAGGACGAGAGATGACCAACGGAACAAATCCATTAGGACGATTGTTAAAACCAGCGCGTGATGTCGGGATAGTGGGCTATGGTGCATATGTACCCATGTATCGCTTGCCGGGTCAAGAAATCGCCCGTGTATGGACTGGCGGCTTAGGTGGTTCGCCAGTTAGGGAAAAAGCGGTTGCCGGACTTGATGAAGACGTGATCACCATGTCGATTGAAGCGGCGCGGAATGCACTCAAACGGGCGGAAGTTGACCCCAAACAAATTCGTGCCGTGTGGGTGGGGAGTGAATCACATCCTTATGCTGTGAAGCCCACCAGCACAATTGTTGCCGAGAGCATTGGCGCTTCGGCAGACATCCAAGCTGGGGATTGGGAATTTGCTTGTAAAGCTGGGACTGAAGCCATGCAAGCCTCAATTGGTTTTATTGGGAGCGATATGGCAGATTATGCTCTCAGTATCGGCATGGATACCGCGCAGGGGCGTCCGGGTGATGCCTTGGAATATACGGCTGCTGCCGGTGGCGCGGCTTTTTTGATGGGCCCTGCCGAGAATAGTGTGGCAGTGGTGCAAGGCTCCTATAGCTATGTGACGGATACCCCTGACTTTTGGCGGCGTGCGGAAGAAAAGTATCCCTCACATGGGGATCGGTTTACGGGAGAACCGGCATACTTTAAACATGTGAGTGCCTCAGCATCTAAATTAATGGAGATGATGGGTACAACGGCTAAAGATTATGATTATGCAGTGTTCCATCAACCGAATGTCAAATTTCCGAGCCGTGCGGCAAAATTATTAGGGTTTACCCCCGAACAGATTCAGCATGGTTTGTTGGCGAATGATATTGGCAATGTGTATTCCGGAAGTTGTATGATCGGCATCACCGCAACGTTGGATCAAGCCAAAGCAGGGGATCGGATTTTGATGGTGTCTTATGGGAGTGGTGCGGGGTCTGATGCGTTTGATTTCGTGGTGACTGATTTATTGGAAGCCCGTAAAGCGAAAGCGCCGACCACACAATCGTATATCACACGGCGGCATGAAGTTGATTATGCCTTGTATAGCCGCTATCGTAGCAAGCTAAGTGAGTAGTGGAACCTTATGAATGAAGTCTTGGCCTATTGGTGTTTAAGTGCATGCTTGATCACGATTGCGATCACGATTTTGATGGTTGCTCTGTTGGTATATGGCCCTAATATGTCGTACCGCAATCGGCGTACCGCAGAATTAGTATGGCAGGCCAAAAATCAAAATACAGACTGGTGGCTAGAGGTTGAACGCAAGGATAAGCCCAAGCCTTGAGGCTTGGGACGCGGCGAAGCCGCGTCGGGGGCTCGCCCAGCGTCACCGCATCCTAACGGATGCGCCCTCCGCTGACCTCGCCCGCCCTGCGCGCAGAGTGTTTGAACAAACAACATAAAAAAGGAAAAACCATGCAAGATGTAAGTGTTATTGGGATTGGGAAAACTCCCGTCAGTGAGCAGTGGGAAGCAAGCTTGCGCGAAATTGCCCATAGCGCGTTAAGGGATGCGCTGGACAATGCGGGGCTGCAACTCGAAGATGTTGATGCTTTGGTGGTGGCGAATGCGTTAGGCGCAAATCTAAATCATCAAAATCATATCGCGGCGTTGATCGCGGATTATTGCGGTTTGGCTGGCGTCGAAGCGATCCATGTCGAGGGCGCAGATGCGGCGGGTGGGTTGGCGGTGCGCCAAGGAACAGCCTTGGTGGCGGCTGGCATGGCGAAAACGGTTGTGGTGCTAGGGGTAGAAAAAGTAACTGATCTCGTCGGGCCTGAACGCACAACCGCCTTAACAAGTGTGCTAGATGCTGATTATGAAAGCTCGCATGGCGCAACCCCCGCTGCCATGGCAGGGTTATTGATGCGGCGTTATATGTATGAGTATGATGTGGCGTTGGAGCAATTCGAGAATTTTAGCATCAATGCTCATGCGAACGGCGCAAAAAATAAGGGGGCGATGTATCGGAATTTGATCAAACCGGGGCGGTTTGCCTCAGCTCCGATTGTTGCGCCGCCATTGAACCTGTTTGACGGTGCGCCAGAAGGCGATGGTGCCTGTGCGCTTGTTTTGACAAGTACCGAACGCGCTAAGGATAGGGTGCCAAAACCAATTCGGATTACGGGTAGCGCGGTTGCAACCGATACCCTAGCTTTGCATGATCGCGATGATGTTTTATTTTTGAAAGCGGCGAATCTGGCGGCTGGTCGTGCTTATATGCAAGCTGGTGTTCATCCACAAGATATGAGTGTTGTGGAATTGCATGATGCTTATACGGTGTTAACGGCATTACAGTTTGAAGCAACAGGTTTTGCCCAACGTGGGCTAGGGTGGCAAGTGGCCGCCGATAGTCGGATTGGGCTGACGGATGATGTGCCGATTAGCACTTTTGGTGGCTTGAAGGCACGTGGCAACCCACTAGGGGCGACAGGCGTCTATCAAATTGCAGAAGTGGTGCAACAACTCCGTGCTGATGCGGGTGAAAACCAAGTGCCAAATGCTACACGTGGTATGGCGCTCAATTTGGGAGGATTAGGTGCAACGGCAGTAGCACATATCTTAGAAACAGTTTAGAACAAGCTCTCAGAACCTCTCAAATACCCCAATCGAGAGCTTTTGAGAGGTTCAACATACTATAATGTGTACATGTGACGTAATGCACAATCAAGGAGATAGTTGTATGTTAACGCAAACATGGCGCATGAAAGATCAACAATATCAATTGAAGGGCGCAAAAAATGATGCGCAAGATGTAACCTTTCCACCACGCCCCACGCGCTCCCGTCAAACGGAAACATATACCTTTGATGTGGAAACCCCGGTTGCCGAAGTTGCACCATCCGCCACCAAACCTGAGGCGGCTTAATGACGATGCAATTGCCGAGCCAAACATCTGAGGCAACAACTGTGCAATTGAGTGGGTATGGTGAAATCTATAGTTATACAGTGGTGACGGATGCTCCCGATGGGTTCCAAGCCTTTGCACCATACTACTTGGCATTAATCCGCCTTGATGAAGGCCCGATGCTGACCGCTCAACTAACCGATGTGATGGGTGAACCTGAGATCGGCCAACGGGTCGAAATGGTAACCCGTAAACTGCGCACCGATGGTAATAGCGGTGTCATTGCCTACGGCTATAAATTCCGTCCTGTGATGGCATAGCCCCATAAAAAATGGGGGACTTGGTCAAGCCCCCCACAACACCCTTTGATAATTAACGTCAATTCGATTTAAAAAATGCTTAGGGTGATTCACCAAAATACACAATGAAATAACACTCATTTTCGGGGCTCTGCCCCATTCCCCACAATTTTTTAAGCAAAAAATCGGATAAAGCTTTCAAAGATCGTGGATTTCAAGGCGAAGCCCTGAGAACAATACACTTGAAAGCGCTTATCCCGAATTCACTTTAATTTGAAGATGTATTGGAGAATAGGCACTCCCAATCAGTATTCCATCATATGACATTTTTATAGATTAAAAATCAACAAATTGTATGCCCGCTTGATAGTACATCAAAATGGTGACGATCTGTAAAATGTGTGAGAGATCGTTTTGATTAAACTTTTCATGGGGAGAAATCCGAAACAATTGGATTAACAAGCTGATCAGCAAGACCACCAATCCCCCAAAAAACCAAGGGATGCCTGGTGGGTCTAAGATGAGGATCGATAGCCCCGTCATGACAATACCAAATACGGTTGAAGCAATGATGTCTAAGCCTGCTTGGATATAACTTTGCGTTACGCTCACCAGCAAAAAGATACCGAGTAACTTGAGGGTAAAGGCGACAAGAATAATCGTCTGGCCGGGGTCTTTGACGGCGGCAAAGGTAACACAAAAAATCATGGTGTAGCTCATCAGGTGAAAGGCGCTCAAAATGATGCGGCGGCTCCCTTTGACAAACCCTTCACCCCATTGATCCCCAACTGCATGATGAGCCGCGCTGATTAACGTCATGGCAGCAACACTAAATAAACTAATCGCTCCCCAAAAAGTTGAGGTGCGACCATCGGCTTCACCAAGTAATAAGATACCCAAGATAACTGCCGTGCCACCTAACAATATATCTGTGAAGGTGGTCATCGGTTCTAATATTTTGAATGATTGTCGCTCTGCCATCGTGTTATCCTAGTTTTAATTGATTCACGATGTCCAATTCTTCGATCATCTTCATCGTGTCTTCGTATCCCTTGTTATAGAGGTGGGGGATTTTAGCGCTTTCGGCAGGGCCGACATTGCCTAACTCAGGGCGGATATGGTAATCAGCCCGTTGGATTTCATCTTGTTGGATGCCCCGTGCGCTACATTCGGCACTGCGGCGATTGACTTCAAAGATGGTTGGCAAGTCGATCTTTTGACTAAAGGGATTAATCCGCGCATTAAAGACTTTCCAGAAGGGTAACATGTCGTCTTCATATTGATAGCGATCATCTTCGGGGTAAAAGTCGGGGATAATGTTGCTGAGGAAGACTGTCCCACCACCAATGAGGCGTTGCATCAAACTAACGGGATAGTTATTGGTTAACCCGCCATCTACCAACATATGCCCATCCATGATGACGGGCGGCAAAATGTCTGGGATGGAACAGCTAGCGCGGACAGCCCGCCGCAATAATCCCTCAGTGTGCATTCGTGTTTCAAAAGCGGTGAGGTCGGCAGTGGTGCAAAAGTATTGAATCCATAAATCTTCGATTTGCGTGTCGCCAAACATATCTTTAAAGGCTTCGTTAATACGCCGCGCAGCAATCACGGAGCTATAGGGCAGGGTGAGGTCAAAAAATTTCCCTGCATCTTGGAACATATTTTTATTGTATTCATAGATTTCTTGTGGAGTCATCCCCATTGCCAACTGACCCGCCACAATGGAACCCGAACTGGTGCCGCTGATGGTGTCAATCGGAATCCCTGATTCGATAAGGGCGCGTAAAATGCCAATATGCGCAAAGCTACGAATGGTGCCGCCACTGAGGACGAGCGCTACACTTTCGCCAACCGTGATGCGGGCGAGCCGTTTCATGTGGTTGGCATCATTTAATCTAATATGTTGATGGCTGTTGACCGGGCGTTTAGCAAGATAGGCAGCGGTATCGTTGGGTAAATCATCATGCTCATGTAACATGATGAGGTCTTTACGGATGGCTGAATTAAATTCATCAGTTGTAAAGATCGCTTTTTCGATCTCGTTCAGATGGTTGGAAGTATGCCCCATCCCCACCAACAGCACAATGTCACTTTGGCGAATACAGCGTCGTGTCCAATTATTGAGGTGGGTATCGGTTTGGTAGATGACAAAATCATTAAAATCTTCTTGTTCATTTAACCAATTGGTTAAGCGTAACCCTTCAATGGAGTGTCGATCCGCGTTTGCCGTGTTTTCTTCAACTTGGGTGTTAACATTGGCACTCGTTAGGAGTTGTGCGATTCCAAAGGGTTTAATGTTGTCTAGCAATTGCTTAGCAAAATCGCCCGTACCATCAAAATCGCCAATTGGGACAATGGTAATGATGCTTGGTTTTCGTTTGGCGACCTTTTGATTATTGGTTGCAGAGAGTATTTCCCCTAAACGGCGTAATAATTGTAACGACATTGCAGGATATTCATGTACCAATTGATCGAATGTCTCACGCGGGATGCGCCATAATTCGGTATCCCGAATCGCGGTGACGGTCGCTGAGCGTTTTTCATTCAAAAGGATTGCCAGATCACCAACGGTATCCAACCTGACGCGCTCAGCCAAGAGACGTTCATGCTTGCCGTCTCGAACGGTTACTTGTACCCGTCCACTGGCGATAATATAAGAGCTATCCCCGTCATCACCTTCTCGGAATAACACTTCGCCGCTTTCCAAATAAACATATTCCAAGGATTCTTTTACAATTTCCAGATTCAGATCCTCAAGAGCTAGCGAAAGAGCTGATGATTGTTCTCGATCGGTTGCGGTTTGTTCAGGATCAAACTCGACATTTAGTAACTTTGCAGTACGTGTGTGGTGGAGTGGGTTTAATAGATATTCCTGTGTTAAATGTTCACCAATGTACTTTTTTATGGGCGGGTTGTCAGGAACAGCCGCTGCCCAACTATCATAAAAGCGTTCAATATCCCGCATCCGCAGGGGGGTATCCGATTGGCTACTCATGCCGGGGATTTTTTCAATTTCATTATATAAAATATATCGAACAATGGATTCCATCTGACGGCGGATATAGAGTGATTGTCGCTCAATATGAGAAACGATGGTGAGTGCTTTGTGTTTGATATTTAAAGCATCGGTATGTTCATCAACCATGTGTGTTGCCCCTATATAAAAACTACCCATTAGACTGTATTAGAGTAACAGATTTTTTGCAAATAGGGAGTATTCTATTGGCGGATGTTGGCTAAGATTTAAGTGGCTTATCCGTTATATTGATAATATTGAAATTAAATAACGTGAGATCGGGATAAGCGCTTTCAAGTGTATTGTTCTCAGGGCTTCGCCCTGAAACCCACGAACTTTGAAAAGTTCGACCAAACGTTTAAAGTTTTACTCGATTTTTTGCCTAAAAAATCGCGGGGAACGGGGCAGAGCCCCGAAAATGAGTGTTGTTTCATAGCTTGTTTTGGTGACACAAATTTGGCATTTCTTAAACCGAATTGACGTTAAATATGAAATTATTTTCTGTCTTGCGTTTGTTTATCGAGTAGGGTGTCATAGGCGTCTTTCATCTCTTGGATGCTGGGCATGTCTTTGCCGCGCCCCACTAAAAATTTAATTGCGTCATCAACGGTTCCAAATTTACGATATTGAATATTCAGCAAGGAAACAGTCAAGCGTCCTAAGATTTTGGTGCGGGCATATTGCGCGGTGCTTTCGCACGCCACCACCCATCCAATTTTGGGATCGCGTACCCAACTGAGGCTACTAATCCCTTCACGTAAATCCCGTTTATTGCGTTTGGCATTCAGTTCATCAGACAGGACATGAACTTTTTCAGCAGTTGTTTCCTTTATATGGGTGTCGATCTTATCAGCGATAAATTGTAAATCGGCAGCGCCAATATCCCCATCAAGGTGAATAAAGATTACTTTGTCTGGAATTAACCATTGTACTGTTGCACCCATGTCTGCCTTCCTTATAAGTGATGCCAATGATAATCGAATACATTACGACATTCATTGATGGGAAATATGAAATTTTAAAAATGACAAATTATGTATGATATTTCCCATAGGTTCAGTATATCATCTTGTTATTTGATGTGCACAAAGAGCGGTAATGTCTCCAATGGTGCGGGGTAGTCGCGAATCCATTGCCCACCGGTGTACAGCTCTTGGTCATCCCAATAGCTGCGCCATGTGCCTTGGGGCAAATAGACATCCCGTGATTGTGCGCCTTCGGTAACCACGGGCGCAACCAGCAGATCATCCCCCACTAGATAACTATCTGCGATGGTGAGTGCATCTTCATCACGCGGTGCCAACCACCACAACGGACGGATCAACGGAACGCCTTGTTTCGCGTTGTTGATATGGTAGGGTGCGAGGTCTTGATGGAGTTTGGCATAACGGGCGCAAAGTTTGGCGCAGGCATCCCCAAATTGCCACGGTGGAATGCTAAATTGAATAATCGGCATGGCCGAAACCGCCTGTGTCCAACGGATCAACAGTTCTTCGGTGGGCGTTTCGTCACCATATTGATTCCCGCCGATCATGTCGGGTAGGTGGTAGGGATAGCCCAACAGATTGAGGGTGATTGCTTGGCTGATGCAACTGGCTAAGCCGTTATCATGCCCCCATGTGGTGCTTTTATCCCATTGGCGGAACAACATCGACTCCGATTGATTGCGCCATGCGGTGCGCACATCGCTCCATGGGAAGGTGATGTTTTGTATATAATGCGTGGTGGGGCGGTTGCCGGTTTGCCCGATGTTGGTATCTGGCAGATCAAAAAACATGCCTTCGCCCGCATCAAATTTAAAACCATCGATCCCAACTTGATCAGCTAAGATTTTGAGGTTGTTCATATGCCATGCCAGCGCGTCAGCATCGAGGACATTCAGCAACGCGGCTTGACCTTCCCACCATGTTTGAATGAAAGGCGTTCCATCCGTATTTTTGACCACCCGATCTTGATCGGTGGCGGGTTTAAAGTGTTCGCTGTTTTCATTAAAAAAGGGAATACACCATAGCGTGGTATCCAATCCGAGATCGTGTAAGGCTTGGACGGTCGCTTTGGGGTCGGGGAATTTTTCAGGATCGAATGTGGTGCTGCCAAATTCATCTTGCCATTTGGCATCGATCCCAAAATGATGACTTGGGAAGCCGTATGCTTGAATGTTGTTGGCATAGTCTAGGATCTTGTCATGCGAAATATCATTTTTGAAGTGCGCCCATGTTGTCCACATCACTTTTTCAAAATAGATATTGGGCGGCGGATCGGTAATCTGTAAGGTATTCCAAAAAGTTTCGATCACCTCTCGGATATGTGACTTGGTATAAAACCGCACGCGGAAGGGCTCCCCATTCGCGCTTTCAATGATCAAGCGACCATTGCCCGTGACATCACTTGCCAGTGGGGGGCGGTCACGATGGGGAATGCCCGCCGTTGCAAAACTGTGTTCGGGGGGTGTGCCATCTTGCGGCGCATTGAAGCCCACGATCAAATGATCATGATCCAAGACTTCGATCCCGGTGCCGTTATGGTTTGCCCACAAGGGATGCAAAATCCCAGACAGCCCCGTTGCGCCGTTGTCACTGGTCAAAAATGGTGCGGCATATTGCGCCATCCGTTCGAGTGGATACACCTGATGCACCAGCCCGCCTTGTCCATACCAATGAAAATCACCCAATTCGATTTGGAGGTGGGTGAGCCCGTGCCAGATTTCGCCATGATCCCACCGTTCGGTTTGGGGTTGGCTGGGCGTGGTGGTCATCACTAAGGGTATAGACATAATTTGGCATCCTTTTTTGGTTGGGTTGCGGGTAATCGATACTGATATTGTAGAGAGTCAGGGATGAAAAACAATCTTGTGTTTTTTGGATGCGGGCAATGCAACCGTTGGCGTGTGTACGTTTTAATAACCAATCACACGTAGGGGAGTCCTACAGGGCTCCCGCCGATAGACTGAAAACCGCAGCGTTAAACCTGCGGTTTTTTGCTGTTGACGGTGCGCGGATATAGCTATCGCCTTTACATTTAACAACCGCCTTCACAAACACCCGACTTTCTAACCAAAAGCGGCAAAAAATTAAAAAATTTTAATTGGATTTAAATTAGATTTTTATGCGATTTGGGATTACCATTTGATACGATTATTTCATGTTGTATTTCAGGTAGTAAATAACGAGCCTAAAAGGGAAATTCAAGGACTTATTCAATGAACAAAAAATTATTTGTCACGTTGACAATTACGATGATGTTAACCGTCTGGTTTGTGGGCACCGCCGCCGCGCAATGTACGGGGGCGGGACCCGCTACAGACGAAAACGGCTGTGATGCAACCGCCGGCGCGGGCGGCGCGGGCGGCACATTCACGGGGACTGCTGGTGCTGGTGGTGATGGTAATAATGGCAGTAGTGCTGGTGGTGGTGCTGGAAGTCCTGCTAGTGGTAGTGCTGGCGGTGATGGTGGTAATGGTCGCTATAGCGGTGGTGGTGGTGGTGGTGGTGCTGGTGCTGCTGGCGGTGATGGTGGTAATGGTGGTAATGGCGCCGGTGTTTCTAGCGGTACTGGCGGTGATGGTGGTGATGGTGGTACTGGCGGTGATCAGACAGCTACCAATGCCAATGCGGTTGGCGGTGATGGCGGTGATGGTGGTAATGGCGGTGATGGCCCTGCTGGTGGTGCTGGCGGTGATGGTGCTGCCGGTGGTGCTGCCACAGTGACTAATGGTAATGCCAACGGTGGCGCTGGTGGCGCTGGTGGTGATGGTGGTCGTGGTCGTACTGGTGATGGTGGCAATGGTGGTGCTGGTGCGGCTGGCGGTGATGCTACAGCTACTAATGGTAATGCCACCGGTGGTGATGGTGGCGCTGGTGGTGATGGTGGTCGTGGTGTTTCTGGTGGAGCTGCTGGAGCTGGTGGTGATGGTGGTGATGCCACCGTAACGATTGAAGCCGGCGGCACCGTTGATAATGCTACGGGCACTGCTGGGACTGGTGGCACTGGTAGTACGCCAGGTGCATCAGGTACTGTAACGATCAATATTTCTGGAACAGTCAACAACAATGTCACGGCTACTGGTGGTGGTACCAATACCGTCAACCTCAATGAGGGCGGTACCGTCGGTGGCACTGTTGATGGGGATTCCGGCAATGCTACAACCAATGCCACCCTGAACTTCAATATGGATGCAACTGTAGAAGAAATTGCTCAACTAGATGCCGAGATCACGGGGAATGTTCCCGATGGTACAATCTTCCAAGTGACCATTAACGGAAATGTCTATCGGTGGTCAAATTTTGATAATGTATTCAATAATTTGGTCCAAGTTGTTCGTGCAATAGCTGGCGGCGGCGGTGCAGGCGAAGCTGCCCCTGTTGATGTATCGATTGAAATTATTTTGCCCGATGCACCTGATAACACCCAACCCAACGAAGTCGCCTGTGGCAGTAATATCCGCGTCTTTGTGACTGCCGATGGCTTTGTGCAAGTTTACGCCAGTGCGGGCGGCGACCTCTTTTTAGTCGCGGTTTTTAAACCTGTGGATGAATCTGCTGGCGCAGTTTTAGCTGTTCCCCCTGACCCCAACACACCCAATTGGTCAGTTCGCTATGATGGTGGTAACAATGTGACCGTGTTGGATGACGCTGGCAATTCCGCTGGGGTGTGTAACTTCTAATAACCAATCACGCGTAGGGGAGTCCTACAGGGCTCCCGCCGATAGTCAATTTGTGAAAAACGGACGTGATGTTGAAAAGTCATAAAATAATTGCATAACCAAGATGTTGAATCGTATCTAGCTTCGTGTAGGGGAGTCCTATAGGCTCCCGATGTTGACACAATTCATGATGTCGGGGGCGCTGTAGCACCCCCCTACAGAGACTAACGTATATTTTGGGTTATTCAATTAATTTTTCAAACGTCAATATCACGTCCCTACAATAACGATCTAATGGGATGCCTGAGAATGGCATCCTTTTTTTATACCTTGTTCCCATCCTCAAAACGAATTTTTCAACTTACGAAATTAATTGTTGGCTTTTTCAAAAAGTGTTGTATACTATACACAAATGGATTTGTTATTTTTGTATAATTAAACGCTTAACTACTATTGATGACAACGCTCCAACAAGTCGCTGACAAAGCAGGCGTTTCCACTGCAACCGTCTCTAAAGTTCTATCAAAGACGCCTTACGTATCGGAAGATACCGAAAAGAAAGTGTTACAAGCCATCGAAGATGTGGGCTATGTGCCTAATCTGGCGGCACGGGCGCTTTCTAACGGAAAAACACACATCATTGCGGTGGTGTTTCCGTGGGTGTTTGATGCCATTTTCAGCGATCCACTCGTGCAACATATTCTGGAAGGCGTGGAGTCTGTTTGTCGGTCAGAAGACTACAACATCTTGTTGAGCACCCCCCGTAACGCTGTCGATAAGCAATATCAACAACTCATTCGTAGTGGATATGTTGATGGCGTTGTGGCCTTAGATAATGTGCCAAATTTCCCTGTTTTAGATATTGCCAGACAAGCAAAGCTACCAGCGGTTGCCATTGGGCATAGCGATCATTACTACACGATCCGCACCAATGACGCCCAAGGTGGGCAATTGCTAATGCAACATATTCTGGATTTGGGGCATCGATCCGTGGGGATCATCAGCACACCTGCTACATTAAACTTTTCCATTCATAAGCGTTTACAAGGTTTAGAAGATACCTGCGCAACCTATGATGTCGATATGACCACCTTCCCGATGGCCTTGGGCGATTTTTCGGTTGAAAGTGGTTACCGTTGCGCCAAAGACCTCTTGAGCAACCATCCACAGCTTACCGCCTTGGTCTGTTTGAATGACCGCATGGCGTTGGGCGCGATGCGCTACGCTCAAGAAACGGGCTACAACATCCCGACCGATCTGTCTGTTGTGGGCTATGATGATATTGCGCTCTCGCAATATGCTGACCCACCCCTGACGACGATCAGTCAACAACCGCAATACATGGGGCAGCGTGCTGCTCAGATGTTGTTTGCCCTATTTAATGATTCGCAGCCTACCTCGTCGGTGCTGTCTGTGCGCTTAGTCAAGCGTCAGTCCACAGCATCACCGAGAAGCTGAACCGCCGCGTTGGGGCGTGTGTGTCGGTTGGAAGACACCACAAGCCGCGTAGCACCAATCGTATATTGATTTAATCTTTTAGGAGATTACAACAACATGTCCAAAAAACTCTTTGTAGCAATTTTGGCAGTCGCTTTGGTAGCATCCTTTGTGTTGCCTACCTTCGCACAAGATGAAGAAGTCGAACTTCGCTGGCGTACCCGCCCCGACAACCAAGCTGAAATTGATGTGTATACCGCTGCTAGCGAAACCATTGATGACGCATGGGAAGGCGTTGGCTTAGAATATGAACCCGGTGGGTCTGAAACCTCCAGCTACCAAGATGTTTTGGTTGCAGAAATCGAAGCAGGCACCGCGCCTGACGTATTCTGGATTCCTGGTACTGACGTAGCCCGTTTTGCTGAAGCTGGTTTGATCCTCAACTTGGCTGACCTAGCGGCTGCTGACGAAGACTACAGCCAAGATGATTTCTACGCTGGCCCCATGGGCTTCTTGACCACCGCTACCGATGACATGGACGCACTCTGGGGGCTCCCCCGTGACGTGTCTGCATTCGCTATCTATTACAATGCTGACCTCTTTGACGAAGCTGGCTTGGAATACCCCGGCGAAGGCGACTGGACATGGGCAGAATTCCAAACCGCTGCTGCTGAAATCAGTGGCTTGGGTGACGAAATCACCGGTTTTGGGATGAACGCATGGTGGGCTAACTGGGGCTACTTTGTTAACGCTGCTGGCTCTAGCTTCTTCAATGAAGACTACACCGCCTGTGGGTTGGACAACGACGCAACCGTTACTGGTTTGCAAGCTGCTGTTGACCTCTTTGACAATGGCTATGCTGTACCTTGGGGTACTGACTCTGAACCACCATTCTTGGCAGGGCAACTTGGTATGTTCATGAACGGTCGTTGGGCAACCCCCGGTACCGTTGCAAACGCTGACTTCAACTGGAACGTTGCTCCATTGCCAGAAGGCCCCGGTGGCCCAAGCAACTGGTTGTTCTGGGGTGCTTACGTTGTAAACGCTAACACCGAACACCCAGAAGAAGCATGGGACTTAGTAACCCGTTTGACCAGCGCTGAAATTCAAGGCAGCATTGCGTCCTTGGGTGCAAACATCCCCAGCCGCCAAACCGAAGATGCTATTGAACTCTTCTTGGGTAGCTTGCCTGACAGTGGCGTCAACAACCAAGCATTTGTTGACGGTGCAGCGGTTGGTGTAACCGAAGCGCCATTGTTCAGTGGTGACTGGCCAGCCATCGACCAAGCTTATGGTACTGCTATCAACCAAGTCTTTGCTGGTGAACTGTCTCCAGAAGATTTTGCTGGCACCATCTGCGACGAAGTTGCTGGTTTCTTTGAATAAACCATAAGTATCCATCGTGGGCGCGGCGTTCCGTGTTCAGGGTGGTACTGTGAGATTTAGGTCTCAATATGTTGGGGAGGGCGCGAGCCCTCCCCGATGTGTAAGTAGCAATGTTGCATTTTTGAAAAATCCATAAATTAATAACTGACCATGAAATTTTTAAATGGGGCAGTACGTAGGGACGGCATATATGCCGTCCTCATAAACCAATTGTCTTGACGCGGACGCGATATATCGCGTCCCTACAATGCTGAAATGCCATTAAAATCGTTTCTGTGGTTAGGGCTTATATTAACGAACTGTTTTAGGTTTTATTTCAACGCTTGAGAAGATATGTGTAGGGGCGTCCTATAGGGCGCCCACTTAAAGTAATATTAGAGTTATGGGGCGCGGTCGCACCCTCCTACACAACTTCTGTTTTGCTAAATGACACACCAGCACACACCGAAACCTAAAACCATTAACCAGAATCAGCACCAAGTATTTTATGCGTGAGGAGTCTTTATGGCGACAGTAACCGCCCCAGCACCCGCCGCACAACCCACCCCGCCCATTGTATTTGCAACAATGGTCTGGCAACTGATCGTTGCTGTGGGGAGTGTGATCGCGGCGCTCCAATTTTTTGAAGTAGGGTTACCGGATGCGCTTAGTTTTTACGAACCGGAAAACTTCTATAATTTGGGCGATCCAGTCCAATATTTTGTGGGGCTCATTTGTTTGATGCCTGCCGCAATCGCCCTCTATAGCAACTGGGCATTATTACAAAATGACAATAGCGGGCGGTATGCAGCCTTTGGGTTAAACCTCACGGGTGCGATCTTGGGTGTCGCGTACTTATTAAATCTGTGGGACTTCTACATTGGGATGGATAGCTATTCCAATGCGATTTTAGATAATCTCATTTTTACCTATGCGATTGCCGCTGGTTATGCAATCTATTGGTTTGCTGGACGCTTTGACGAAGAAAGTGCCGTTCGGGAACGCCTCGAAATTGTGGGCGCGGGTATTGGGATGTTGTCCTTAATCGCGCTGCTGTTAGCAGGGGGCTTTTTAGGCGTTTTGTCTGACACTATCGGGACGTATAGTAATGTAGATACTATCATCACCACCATTGCCATTGCTATATTTGCATCAATTGCTATCGGGATGCTCAACCAAGGTGAGTATTTTGGGGAAAGCACCGGGCAGCGTGAAGCGTGGCAAGGCTGGTTGATGTTAACCCCCAACATGGTGGGCTTTGCCATCTTCTTTGCAGGGCCATTGATTCTGTCATTTTATTTGAGCTTTACCAATGCTGCCGTTGGTCAAGTGCCAGAAGTGATCGGGCTTGATAACTATATTGAGTTGGTCAGGCTAGAATTCACCACTACCGACCCTGACACAGCCTCAATTGATGCGCTTTCGGATGGTTACCGCGAAGTGACCCGCTTTGGGTTGGGTGGTAGCGATTTGGTGGTGGGCGGCACTGATCCCCTCTTTTGGATCAGCTTATATAACACCCTGCTATTCTGTTTGATGTTGGTGCCGTTAAGTACCATCCCCGCGCTGATCTTGGCGACGGTGTTAAATGCAAAAATTCCGGGGGTTAAGTTCTTCCGTGCAGTGTACTTTTTGCCATCGGTTGCTGCGGTTGTTGGTACGGCGCTCATCTGGCGGTGGCTGTATAACCCCATCAACGGATATTATAATTACATCATCAGTGAAGTTGCTGGGTTCCTTGGGTTCGCTGACCCCAATATTGAGTGGCTAACACAAGAAAGCACCGCCTTGCCAGCCGTTGTGCTGTTGGCTGCGTGGCAAGTAGTCGGGTTTAATACCGTGTTATTCTTGGCGGGTTTGCAGGGCATTCCCAAAATTTTATATGAGGCGGCCTATGTGGATGGTGCCAGCAATGTGCAACAATTCTTCCGTATTACGCTCCCGATGTTAGCCCCCACGACCTTTTTTGTGGTGATCACCACCGTGATCCAAGGCTTGCAGGTCTTTAACGAAATTTTCACCATGTTCCCGGCGCGACCCGTGCCAGAACATGTCATTACCTCGGTTTACTATCTATATGATCGTGGTTTCTTCCGCTTCCAATTTGGGTATGCGTCATCGGTGGCATGGTTGCTTTTTGCCTTGATCTTTGCCATTACCCTGTTCCAATTCCGTCTGTCGCGTTCGGCAGCATACGAGGACTAACCCCATGACAACAACAATCCCTCAAACTGATCCGAATAAAGAACGGATCAAACTGATTCGGTTATGGGCTATCCGAATTGTGATTTATATCATTTTGACCTTTTTTGCCTTGTTGATGCTCTTTCCATTTATTTACATGATGTCTACATCATTTAAAACCTCGGATGATGTGTTTGAGTATCCGCCGCGTGTGTTGCCCTATAGCCCCATCACTGAAGTGATTAATGGTGAAGCACTCGAGATTTTTGAGATAGCGGTTGATGGTGAAACCCGTGAAATGGTGCCGACTGGTGCAAAAGTTAGCTTTGGGAACTTCACATCCATTGAGGGGCTGAATGTAGACGCCCCGCGTGAGAGCGAGATCGTTGCTGAAGGGTTGCTACCCAATGATGATATTGTGGACACTGGCGACGTTCATACCTACACGGATAGTAATGGTACTGAAAATGAACTGCCCCTGTATGATATTGACGGTGAGCAGTTGGTTTTGATCCATACCTTAACGGGGCAAAATACCACGTATGGCAACTTCACCACCATTGAAGCGCTGAATATGGATGATCCACGCGCAAGTGAGATTGTCGCTGAAGGAATCATAACCAATACAGCGGTTGTGAACACGGGTGAGATCTATACCTATACGGATAGTGATGGCGACGAAAACGAGGTTCCGATCTATACGGTTGATGGTGAAGAACTCTTATTGATCATCACCCCTCGGATTGATGTGATGGTTGACATCGATGGTGCAAATGTTGTTGGGTATACCACCTTACGAAATGCCACGGCTGTTGAAGAAGTGAAATTCAATATCGACAATTATGATACCGTATTTTTTAGTGAAAATATCGATCTCCGTCGGGCGCTCATCAATACCACTATTGTTACGATTGGGGTTACTCTAGGGCAACTCATCACCTCGATTTTTGGCGGCTATGCGTTTGCACGGCTTAAATTCCGAGGGCGGGATACGCTGTTTCTGGCATATCTTGGCTCGATCATGGTTCCTTTTGTGGTGCTGATTGTGCCGATGTATCGCTTAATGGTGGTCATGGGCTGGGAGGGGCGCATTGTGTCGCTCATTGTGCCGTGGATCTTTACGGCATACGGCACATTCTTGATGCGGCAGTTCTTCATCACGATCCCTAAGGAACTGGAAGAAGCCGCTTTGCTAGATGGTTGTAGCCGTGTGCGGATTCTGTGGACAATCTTTGTCCCACTGAGTACACCTGCTGTTGCCACCTTGGGCATCTTCTCCTTCCTGTATGCTTGGAATAGTTTCTTATGGCCATTGTTGATCATCGGTGAAGGGAATCTTGATAATCGGGTTTTAACCCTCTCATTGATTAGCCTTTCAAACATCGCTAGTGATGAGCCGAATATTGTCCTAACGGGTGCGGCTGTGGCGATCTTACCGCCGATCTTGATCTTCATCTTGGCGCAAAAATACTTTATCGAAGGGGTTGCAAGCTCTGGTTTGAAGGGGTAGACCATTACTCCTGTTTGTAATGTAGGGACGGCATATATGCCGTCTATTTTCTATGACGGACGTAATATAGATAAAAAGAGCATTATGTTCTAATTCAAGCAACCCCCACCCCAAACCCCTCCCCGAATTCGGAGAGGGGCTTAGTCTCACAGTCAACCGAGACACAAAACCTCCCCTGAAATCGGGGAGGTGGCGGCAACGCCGCCGGAGGGGATTTCTTGAATAATCACTCAAAAAACTTCCATCGAATACGCATCTAAAACTCATATATAAAGGATTTAACATCATGCCAATTACTGGTTGTGCCTATTACCCTGAACATTGGAGCCGTGACCGTTGGGAACAAGACGCCCAGATCATGCGTGAGGCAGGCTTACAAGCCGTGCGCATTGCCGAATTTGCATGGGACAAAATGGAACCCGAAGAAGGCGAATATAATTGGGCGTGGCTTGATGATGCCGTGACCGTGTTATCCGATGCGGGTTTAGAGGTGGTCATGTGTACACCAACCCCCACCCCGCCGCCGTGGCTAACCCATAAACATCCTGATATTTGCCGTGTGCGTGAGGATGGCGTGCGCATCAGCACGGGGGCGCGGCGTCATGCCACTGCCAATTCACCAGATTATATCGCGCATTCACGGCGCATCACCGAAGCGATTACCGCCCGCTATGGCAACCATCCAAGTGTGGTAGGGTGGCAAGTGGATAATGAGTTTGGCTGTGGCGAAACCACGCGCAGCCACGGCGACCATGATCGCCGCGCTTTTCATACATGGTTACAGGAAGAATATGACTCCCTTGATGCGCTGAATGAAGCATGGGGAACCCAATTTTGGGGAATGACCTATTATGATTGGGAACATATCCCGATCCCTGGCATCACTACTGAGCCACAAAGCCCCAGTATGATGTTGGATTTTCGGCGGTTTTCGTCCGAGGCGTGGGTGCGCTTCCAACGGATGCAGATCGAGATCATTCGTAAAAACTCCCCTGATCGGTGGGTGACACATAATTTTATGGTGCGCCATTGGTCGTTGGATTATTGGCGTTTGGCCGCTGATCTGGATTTCGTTTCTTATGATAATTATCCGCATGGGTTGCGCGATCATGCTGAAGTGGCGATGAACCATGACCTAATGTGGTCGTTTAAACGCCGCCCCTTTTGGATCATGGAACAGCAAACGGGGCGTGTGAATTGGCATCCCCATAACCCGCCTGTGCCGCCGCAACAAGTGAAGTTGTGGAGCCATCAAGCCGTTGCTCATGGCGCGGATGGGGTGATCTACTTTCGCTATCGGGCGGCGCGGTCGGGACAAGAGCAACGCCATGTTGGGTTACTAAAACAAGATGGAACGCTTGATCAAGCGTATAAAGAAGCGACTGGTGTCAGTCAAGTTTTTCAAGACCTGCCCGCGACACTCCATAAAGCACCTGCCAAGGTAGCCATTGTATTTGATTATGATGATCTGTGGTCAGTTGAACTAGAACCACATAACAACCAATACCGTTATTGGGATCTGGCATATGAGATTTATCGCTATTTCTGGCAATTGGATCAGCCAGTGGATTTTGTGCCGCGTGATTTTGATCCAACCGATAGCGGTTATGAAACCATCATTATGCCGACACCCGTCTTAAGTCATCCCAATGAACCTGCTTTGTATCAATCATGGATCGAGCAGGGGGGGCGCTTCATCATGGTGTGTCGGGGGGCGGTACGCGATCGGTATAATGTCACAGTGGATACGGTTGCCCCGCAAGGGTGGAACGATTTGTTGGGGATGGAGCAACTGGATTACCATAGTGTGCCCCCTGAGATTACGGATAGTAATCATTTTTGGTATTCGGAAGATCATAATCCGGGGCAAATGGTGCATGTAGATCGCAAAAAGTTAACGGGATCATCGGATCGCTTTGCAGACTTTCGCTATAAAATCTGGGCAGAAACGCTCAAACCAACCACTGCGGAACCGTTCATCACCTATCAAGATGGGATGCTGCGCGGCAAAATCGGCGGCACGATGCGCCATATTGGAGACGGCCTAGCTTTGTATATCGGGTGTTGGTTAGACGATTTTGCATCAATTTTTGGCGCTGGGGTCGAATCGATTATCAAAACGGCTACATTACATGCCGAGAGCGGCGAACAATGGGAATTACGCTATAACCCCACCATCAATACCATTGAAGTTGAGGGGCATATTTATGAACCCTATGATACGGTTTATCATAAGATCGGTAAATAAGTAGGGATGCCCTTTTTGGTATTTGAAAATAAGCACTAGTTAAACGGATGGGCTTCTGCCCATCCCTACATAGTAATTTATGATCATGAAAATCGTATCAATAGCATGAGGAGAGCATCATGGCAAAAATACAAGGGATTGGCGGGATATTTTTCCGTGCCAAAGATCCAAAAGCAATGCGCACATGGTATGAGAAACATCTTGGGATCGGAACCCTGCCCAATAGCCCGTGGGGCGCTGATGACGATGCGGCCTTGATCGTCTGGCGGGATAATAATGATCAAGACAAGACTTGTTATACGGTGCTAGAGATGTTCCCTGATGATGATAGCGAGTTTTTTGGCTCGAGTTCTCAAGAGATGTTGTTAAACTTCCGCGTCGATGATCTGGAGGGTGCGATCAAGGATATGCAAGCCGCAGGTGCAGAAAAGGTTGGTGATGTGATGACCATTCAATCAGGGCGGTTGGCACGTTTCAAAGACCCTGAGGGTAAACTCTTTGAATTATGGGAACCCAAAGCAGGGTTTTGATATAAAGGACACAATATGATTACCTGTTTTCTGCGTTACGTGATTGATACCGATAAGATTCAAGAATTTGAGACGTATGCCGAACTGTGGATCCCATTGGTCAATAAATTTGGGGGTACGCATTTGGGGTATTTTTATCCGCATGAAGGCGCGAATAATGTTGCCTATGCACTATTTAATTTTGAGAGCTTGGCGGCTTATGAGCAATATCGTATCGATTCAGCGGATGATGCTGAGTGCCAACAAGCGTATGCTTATGCCAAAGAAACCAAGTGCATTGTCTCTTATGAAAGAAGTTTTTTAAGACCTTCGGCGGGCAACCCGCTATAACCGAATGTTGTATTAGCGAACTGTCAACAGCAAAAAACCGCAGGGAGTAAGCTGCGGTTTTTGAAGTGTGTAGGGACGTAATCCATCACGTCCGTTTTTCACACATAGACTATCGGCGGGAGCCCTGTAAGACGCTCCCCTACAGCATTATGGTTGGCGGGCGAGTTGAATCCGAAACAAACCGCCTGCATGATAGATCGGTTGGGTTTGGGCGGGTTCCACTTGCCAGATCGATTCCGTTTGTAACATATGCAGCGTTTGCCAGCCACTGATCGTTAGATCATGGCGGTGTAGGGCGCTATGAATAGCATCGGCTATGGTTTGAGCAGTAGCGTGATTATCGCTCACGGCTTTGACCTGCCACAGTTCGGATCGGGTATCGAGGGCGGTTTGTGGGTCATAGCCACCACTGATATATTGCACGACAATATAAGGAAAGGGCGTGCCAAATGGCGCTAATGTGTCATAGCTGGGCGTTGAAGTTTGCGCGGTCAAGCGATTGACCAACGCCACCTTGATCGGTTCCATTGCTTCCTCCTTGTTGAATGACTTGGGCGATGAGTTCTGCTAGGCGTGGGCGAACCCGTTCCACCGCAGGGCGTAACCACGGACGGGCGGCCATGCGACTCGTCCCATATTCTAGTTGAGCGGCATAACCTAATGGCGACCCGACCCGATCATCGTTTTGCTGTAGGCTCGCGGCGAGTGCGCCTGTATCAATGGCCGGTGGGCTCCCCGCAGCAGATGGCGATTCACTTGACCATGCGGCCTGAATTTCGGCCATGAGTTGGGCGGCTAGCACCTGTTGTAGTGCTACTTCTAGGCTGGGGATTTTTGCCAGCCATTCCTCTATGTGATCAGTTTTTTCTATCATGGGCATAAGGCTAATGGGGTTTGGGACGGTTAGTGCGCATAGTGCGCATGATGTGGGGGCTTTTGTAAAAACAATGTTAGTTTGGCGGTGGGGTGCAACCAAAATTATCTTTTGTGCGTATAGACTTATAAGAAATCAACACACACCATATGAAAGGATTTTACCGTGAAAGATATGAGTTTGAGCCGTTTGTTTGCTACTGTTGTGATTATCGTTTTAGGGATTTGGTTTACTCTGAATATCGTGATTCCGATTGTGACGGGTATTTTAGCCATTATGGTTCCCTTAGCGATGTTAGCCATTGTTGGGTTCATTGTGTGGCAAGTGTTGAACTACGATCCTGATAAAACCACGACCGTTTAGGGGCAAAAGCTTACCCCCACCCAAAACCCCTGCTTCGCTTCACACAAGGTGTCCCCAAATTCGGAGAGGGGCTTAGCCTCACAGGCAAACGAGGCACAAAACCTCCCCTGAATTTCGGGGGAGGTGGCGGCATCGCCGCCGGAGGGGGTGTTTTTGATACATGCAAGCGGTATTTTACGGTGTTTATTTTCTAAAGGTAACGTCTATGGGAGAGTGGCAGCATTGCCCTTAAGGGGGTAGACGCATTTCCTCTAATATCAAACTGCATTACTCCCCATTATTTTTTGCCAGTTGTATACTTTTTGTGGAACTCGCGGACTGCAATAGCCGGTAATGTTGCCTCGTTTTTAGTGACATAAGTTCCGACAGCATCCCGATAATGTTTAATGGATTGGCGTAAGACCCATGATACGGCTTTGGTGATCAGTTTGTCGGTTTCATGTTTGAGGTGTTCAAAGTTTTGAAGTGTAACATTGAGAAGGCGCTCGTCCGTGCCTTCTCGTAATGGGCGAATGAGCAAGACCAAACTGGCTCGCCGATGTTGGATGGTGTCGCGTTGCGATAGGTCTGTTAAGAAGGGTTCCCAATCTGACCAGCGAGTTAGCACTTCGGTTGCAGAAAAATTTGATTGGCAGGTGGTGTCAATTTCGCGCCAGCCAACTAATTCAGCAATCCATGTATCGAGCGTCGTTAACGGCAGTTGTTGACGGAATGCTGGATATTGCCCCAGCATAAAGCCTGCCAATGCGCGTTCATCAATGGACTTTCCCCGATATAAATCAAATTGAGTTTGTTCCCATGCTTGATACGTCAGATCAGGGTGATTGTTTGCCCACTGTTTCACAAAATCCCGCATGGTGGGGTTGCTGAGCCCATAATGAACATGGGTTGATCCACTATAGGTGCTGGTGTCAGATGGTTTATCGGGGGCGTGATGTCGTACAAAGTCTTGAAACTCTTTTGCATAGCTCATAAGGTGTGCCTTGTTCCTGTTAAAAATTTAACTCAATAAGGTAAGGTCGATTTAAGGAATATTGAATTCGAAACCTTATTTTAGGCAAATTGATCGAATTGTCATTAACAAACCCCTTATTATATTTGCATGCCATACGATCCTTGTTGTTTTCTCTTTAAATACGTTAGCTTTATAAGTGACCTTAATCACTAGACAGATACTTACTTAAGATTATAATAATGTTTATATAAAGTTTAGTTCTAAAATTGTTTTAGACAAGGAACAAGGGATGTCATATTACAAATACAAACTAAATCGTGTCTTGTGGTTGGTGCTTTTATTGTTAATTATCATGGTGGGCGGAACCGCTCATGCCCAAGATGCGCCCGTTTGCCCCGAAGGGGTTGGTTGTGCGGAAATCATCCTGTCCCCCGAAACCATGTTTGGGGATATTTTTGTTGGTGACCAAGGTGTTGCCGGTGGACAGAATCGAGTCATCGTGCAAGTTACACCCGGACAAGCCGTAACGATCACAGCTCGCAACATCCAGAACCCCGGTGAAGAAGGGTTCGGTGAGTTATTCGTTTACCAAGAAACCAGCGTCACGGTTAATGTGGCAGCCGGCCAAACCAGAGCTTATACCCTGCGTCCTGTACGTGAATTTATCCGAGGCACGTTAGCGCATACCTGTAATGTCAATCGTTTACAAGAAGGCGAAGACGTGCAATGCCAGATCATTATTGATGGAGCAGATCGCGGGGTGGTGCCATCAGGTGAACGCCGCGAATTTACCATTGATCCTGGCGAACGGGCGTTGCGGGTACAACTGGTGGGTGGCAGTGTGTCACTTTATGAACCGACTGTCCGTGATAGTACGTTCAGCATCACGGCGGGGCGCACAACAACTGTCAACACTACCTTTGAGCGCCGCGCCCGTCTGATCATCAATCTGAACCAAGAAGGGGTGTTTGGTGATATTTTTGTGAACGATCAATTGGTCGCGGGTCAATCACCAAGTGCAGAACTCTTTGTTACGCCCAACGAAGGGCTCAATATTGCTGTTCGTAATATCAATGACCCCGCCGCGAATGGTGACTATCGTTGGTTAGATGCAGAAACCAGCACGACGATTAGCCCCGGCCAAGAACGGACTGTTACGGTTACTTTGCGGCAAGAACCTTTGCGAGGCACGCTAGCGCATACGTGTAATGTTAGCCGCTTGCAACAGGGCGAGGATGTGCAATGCCAGATCATTATTGATGGGGCAGATCGGGGTGTCGTGCCATCAGGTGAACGCCGCGAATTTACCATTGATCCCGGTGAACGGGCGTTGCGAGTTCAGTTGGTGGGTGGCAGTGTGTCACTTTATGAACCAACTGCCCGTGATAGTACGTTCAGCATCACGGCGGGGCGCACGACAACTGTCAACACTACCTTTGAGCGCCTCGCCCGTCTCATCGTCACTATCAATGAAGAAGGAGCTGTAGGTGATATTTTTGTGAACGATCAATTGATCGCTGGCCAATCGCCACGGGCAGAACTTTTTGTCACGCCGAATGAACGGCTTAACATCGCTGTTCGCAACATCAACAGCCCGAATGCGGTCACCTATCGTTTAGAAGATGCGGAAACCAGCACAACGATTGGGGCAGGTCAGGAACGGACTATTACAGCCCGTCCGCAACGGGTGGACTTGATTAGCCGTGAACGCCTAAATGCTTTAGACAGCATCGAAACACGGTTGAACTCAACACGGACTGCTTGGGATACCATTCAGGCTATTTGGCGGCCATTAGCGAACGGTGAATTTGTTTTTTGTGGTAACTATCCGCGTGTGCCGAGTGAGCTGACCTTGAATGCAGGGCTACTGGAACGTGAACCCGGCGTAGCCGAAGCCTTAAATGCTCTTAATGCCGGCATCCGCGAAACCCGACGGGCTGTTGACGAGTGGCGTAGTGAATGTAGCATCCCGCGCCAATTTGTACCGGTCGAGTCTGTCAATAGTGGTGTTGCTGCCGTAAACAATGCGGAGGCATCCTTTAACCAGACTCAAGGGGCAATTGATACATGGCGTGTTAATCCCTAAGTGCGTTTGGATGGGTTTCTACCCACCTAATATGTGGGAAATTAAGGATTTCTCGGCTTAGTCCAAGGCTCAACGTGGGGACAGGTTTGCAAACCTGTCCCCAGTTTTTAGGATGCCACTAATTAAAACTTCACCTCAGTAGTCATGGACTCGCCATGCCGCATAATTTCGACATGAGTATAGTGCCCTTTTTCAAATTTGCTCATAGCACGTTCCAGATCACGCGGGGCTTTGATCAATTTCTCATCGACTTTGATCACAATATCGCCAGCGCGTAACCCGCTACGACCTGCGGGGGATTGGGCGCTTACAAATCCTAGAAATGCCCCTTGGGTGAGGCCATATGTGGTGTCGGCTTTGAGGTCATCCAGTGTATAGGCTTCAACGCCGAGGGTTTTGAGGCCACTTGGTTTGCGCATGACCATGATGAAATTATTGCTACCAAGGCGCTCTAGGGCATTTTTGCTACGGATCAGCCATACGGATGCACCAGCACTGATCACACTTCCACCAACTAAAATCAAGAGTAGCGGAAATTGCAACGCAAACTGACTGCGTTGCCAGTTGCTATAGTCATACACAAAGTTGTAATAAAAATCAGATGCCACATACAGATTTACATTGCGCTGGAGGGTTTGTTCTTCAATTGAACCATCTTCTAATGGCGTGATGATAGTGAGCGAGACATCAAGGGTAAATTCAAAGCCTGATTCCAGATTGTTGGAGGGGATGCTATAGATGCTATAAGGATATGCAGTACTGGGTTCTGCGTCAAAAATGAATTCGGTATCGTCTGCGCTCAGCCAATTTAGATCCGGTCGTGCAGGATACACACCCTGAAGGCCGCCGCTGGCTTGGCTTTGGCCTTCTACAAATGCCCATTGCCCACCAAGGGTTTCAATTTCAGGGAAAATAACTTCAATATCAACAAAATTGGGGCTGCTAAAGGTGTCATAATAAACAATCCCGTAGTCTTGCCCATTACGGATGTCGATTCGATTAAATTCGTAATCGTAAAAATAATCGTCATACCATACATTTGCCCCATACGGATCATTAAAAACATCTTCAAAGCTGGTGGATTGAGCATCTAGATAGCTTGCTAACCCTTGGGGAATCTCTGGTTCTGTACTGATGATGGCGTTACCGATTGCCATTATGGAAATCGCAATAAACACACCACAAGCGGCTAACAACCAGCCCCAAACAGTATAGCGATTATAAAAAAGGTAGGCCGCAATCCCTATCAAACCAATGGTAATTGCACATGACCATTCATAGGGGAATCCTAATATCGTCACAATGATAGAGGTGACTACCCCAAGGATGCTGTATCCAAAAAAGAATAATCCAACAATCCAGACCCAAGGCGGTATATAGGTTTGTCGCATGGTGTGACTCTATTTTAGTTGAGTGTATCTCATCTTATTGTACGCGAAATTGTAATAATGGCGACTGGCTTAAAACATCATGTTAATTTTAATATGTTTACCATCGCGTAGTACTTTTAGCGTTGCTTTATCGCCAGCTTCATATTGGCTTAGGGCAACTTTTAGATCGCGGCGATAGTTAACACGTTTTCTGCCGATTTTGACGATGACATCATTAGACTGTAAACCACTAAGCCCCGCAATAGAACGAAGTTCTACCTGACCGAGTATGACGCCTTCGCGCATTCCTTTGGGGCGTACTTCGTCTAGATGATGTATCGATGGGAGCGAGATACCCAATGATGATAATATCTCAGGCTTAAAAGATGAGGGAGCTTTATCATTGAGTCGATAGATTTTTCTCTTATACACTGTCCAAACTGTGAGCCATAACATTACTATATTAGAGAATAACAATAGCTCTCGTCGAGGCGAATGTAGTAACAGTTGACCTCGGCTCCATGATCGCCATTCTCGGTGGCTAGCTTCTAACAAGTGGTAGTTATCTGGGGCAACATACACATTGATCCAATAATTGAAGGGTTCTCGTCGGTATGTTGTTTCAAATTCTAGGAATATCTTAAATTCATCGCCTACCTCTAATAAAAGAGGGGGCATCTCAAAAATAAAGCCATAAGATATTTCATTATCCCATTCTTCCACTACATATGTTTTCAAGATGGGAACAATTTCCCATTTTCTTTGAATACCCAGCATCCCTGCTGTGTCTTGTTCAATGATTACTTGTCCTGATGAAAAGTTGCTCAGGGAATTTTGAAAACTAGATAATCTAAATTTGACTCGAAATTCCGTTGAATTGGTATTGTTGATGATAGACTCATATATCACGGCTTGTCGTTGTGCCCGATGTATTGTGAGTTCGTTATCCTCCGAAACATAATCATCAATTAAATGTTCTGCATTTTCATTAGCACTGAGGTAAGTATCCCAATCAGTAATTTTTTCATCCCTAAATGCGAGGGTGATTTCTGGGATTTGGGGTTTGGTTGTAGATAATGTGTGTAACAGGCTTATCCCTGATGTCATCATATACAATATACAGACCGCTACTATCCATGCGCCGCCGCTATACTGATAGTATGAAAAATAAACATGAAATCCGAATATTATTATGGTTAAGCAAAGTGCAGCTTCTAATGTAAAACCTAAGTTTTTGACAACCAAAATGTTGAAAAAAAATAGGATTGCCCAAAGATTTAGAATAATTGTTGTTCTAGATGGAATAATGATTCCAACGAGAATTTTGAAAAACATATAACTAAGCTAATGTATTTGTCATGTGAGACTTATTTTATCATATGCAATAGTTTTATTTTGGTATCTAATAATCGAATTATCATCTATTGGTCGGTGGGCTAGTAGAGCAGATAGGTTTTATAATCAGTTTGGACAATAAGTGTTACTTATCAAATGGGAAGGGACGGTATCCATGAATAGACCCCATTGGCAACTCATGATGATTGTTTTGGTGGGCGGGCTTTTGCTGGCAGGTTTGCCCTCACAACCGACTAGCACGGCGCAAAGCGGTAAGCCGTTTATCCTGCCAGTGCAAAGCGCACCGGGGCCAGATTCATGGTTGATGGGGCAATATTATGGCAATACCACAGGTGCATATAATTTTGGGGCGCAATGGTATTCTGCGGGGCAACGCCTGCATTTTGGGCTGGATCTATGGATGCGCTGTGGCACACCATTGGTTGCGATGGCCGATGGCGAAGTTCACGCGGTTGATGCACGGGCGTTTGGCTCGGCTCCACATAACCTGATCTTGGTGCATCGTGATCTCAATCTATCGGTTTTGTATGGGCATTTGCTGGAAACCCCGACTTTAGTGCCCGGTCAGCCTGTGCAACAAGGGGAAGTGATCGGTTTGTCGGGTGATCCTGATGACCAATGTGATTCGCGTCCGCATCTGCATTTAGAAGTTCGTTCGTTAGACTTTAGTACGACGTTTAACCCCGTTGATTATATTGATGCGCCGTGGCATAAGCTGGCCAATATCGGCCCGTTTTCTGATCCGATGTTTCAGCAGGACATGGATAACCCGCGTCGGTGGATGAGTGTAGACGATCAACCGAATGTCTTGTTTGGCTATGGCGCATTGAATGATTATGCTAGCACATGGCCGTACCCGATTGACGTGCGTCCGCCAGATAATGCTGTTTTGGATCGTCAATTGGAACCCCTACCAGAATCGGTTACCGTTACGGCACGCAGTCGGGGGATCGGTGCGTGTTGTCCGCATCCGTGGTGGCATCCAACAGATACCAACCGCTTTTATTTGATCGATGGTGTGGCAGGGATACGGGCAAGTGTGTTTGAGTATACGGTTGACAATAGCGTGCCGCCCACACCCATTGAAGAAGCGCCGCCAATGTTAGTGTCGCCTGATCGCACGCTTCAAGTGACGCGGGTGAATGGGCAGATCACGATCCGCCGTTTGGATGATCTCACCGAATGGCCTGTCCAGACCCAAGGCGCGTTGCCTGCCGTGAATCCTGATAACACCCAATTATTATGGGAAGTGTGGCGTGGGCAATATCTGCCGGGAGAACCCTATCAAACGGTGGAAACATGGGTGAGCGATATTGATGGCAATAATCCTCGAATGATCTGGCAGCAGTCGGGTGGATGGGCGGTTTGGCTGGATTCTGAACATATCCTGATTGTGAGCCCTGTATTGGATCGAACGGATACAACCTTAACAGTTTATAACACGCTCACAGGGCAATCTTACCCGTTGGGGATTTTTAATTGGATGCGAGATATTAGCGTTGCCCCCGGTGGCGGTCGGATCATGTTCTTTTTGGTGAATCAGCTTAACGCTAATGATAATGGCGTGTATGTAATTGATGTGGAGCAAGGCGCACAAGCGGAACAGTTGCCCTTTTTTGGCGGCTGGCAATGGCGGGATGCGAACAGCGTCTTTTATATTCCCTTAGACCTCAGCACGGAAAGTGATATTTTAGCTTACTATCATTTGGAAACGGGCGAAAATCGGTATTTAACCGATCCGACACAGTTAAATTTTCAAGTTGCGAATGGGGATTGGGCGGTCGCGGCTGATGGCAATACGATTTTATTTCGAGATGCCCGCGATCTGAATGTGTGGTTGTTGGAGCTAACCAATTAGGTTGTTTGATGGGGCGGGGCGGTCGCGGCGACGCTGCGGTCACGTCGCCCCCCGTGTGCTATGATGAGTAAGGTGCGCTAACAGTTTGGTGTGAGGTAGAGGGCTAATGAGCTATCAAGAAATCATTAAATTAACAGGACAATTATCCGCCGCTGAAAAAGTCCGCTTGATTGAGTATTTGAGTGTGGTTTTACAACAAGAGCTAAAAAAAGATGTATCCCCCACCTTATCTTGGGCAGAATTCATTGACCAAACAGCAGGCAGCCTTGCCGATGACCCGATTGAGCGCCCGCCACAATTACCACTTGAGAATCGTGAGCCGCTTGAATGAAATACCTGCTTGATACTAATATTTGTATTCGGTATCTCAATCGACGTTCTGAAAACATCATTAGCCATTTGAACCAGACAAAAGAAATAGACATTGTGGTTTGTTCGATTGTTCGGGCAGAACTATATTTAGGAGCCATGAAAAGCCAAACCCCACAACAAACCATGCAAAAGCAATTAACGTTCATGGAACGATTTTCATCACTACCATTTGATGACCACACAGCCCTTGTTTATGCTAGACTTCGAGCGATCCTTGAGAAAAACGGAACGCCTATTGCTAGTAATGATATGATGATCGCATCCATTGCTATATACTATGATTTGATCTTGGTAACGAATAATACACGAGAATTTTCACGTATTGATGGATTACGTATCGAAGATTGGGAAGCACTATAACAAAATCAGTAAGGCGGCAGAATTTGGGGCGGGGCGGTCGCGGCGACGCTGCGGTCACGTCGCCCCCCGATATTTGGCTAGTCTGTGTTATGGGGGATCAAATATTGGCAAGCCTGTTCGCCATCAGGCATTGTGCCAACCATGCGCGGTACAACACCCAACATGGCAGACATTAACCGTAAATCAAAATGGCAGACTTCTTCATGGCTCCCCGCTAAGCGCTCATAGGGGCAATTGGTGGTGGTGATGACATAGCCTTCATCAGTATGTTGCCATTCGGCATTATAGCCTTGTGTATTCATATGGTTGACCACATGTTTTACCCGATCTTTGAGCGAGCCATCGGTTGGGATGTCGGCTTCTTGCGCCATATCTTGTGCCATATGCTCTAAGATGACGTTCACCTCTTTGGGCGGCAGTCGATTTTTGATCTCTTTGAGCAGATGCCCGCCAAACCCCGCATAATTATTCGGGAAAAATTCATACGCTTGATCCGTTAAGCTATACGTATATTGAGGGCGTCCGGGGGTGTGGCGTCTTTTAACTTGTGGTTCACTGACTAAATGCTCTTCACGCAACCGTTCTAAGTGGTGCCGCACAGTGACGCTGGTAATATTGCGTTGTTGGCGTTCTTTGATGGCGTCTACGAGCTGACCGACGGTGCAATCACCTTGTTCTCGTAAGATTTCTAGGATGTGGCGTCGCGTTTCTTGAATTTCCACGATGATTATCTTTTAAAATACTATTATCTTCTAAATTAGCAGGTTGGGATTTTGGTGTCAACTCAGTGCTTGGGATTTTTGAGTGTCAAATAGGGTTTAAAGAAATGATCTAAATGGGGAATAAAAAGGCATCCGCTAATAACGGATGCCTTTTGTTAGCTAGGGCTATTGGTGAATTAATGATGTTATTGGTTGATGGTATCAGGCCCTGTATTGTTACCTGTTGCACCACCTCTATTCCAGTTACCACCATCGATAATATCAACATCACCATCGACAGAGTTAACTGTGTCATCCCCATCATTTCCTGAAGCTGTTCCTGAACCACTTTGCCGGTTTGTGTTTCCGCCAAAAATAGTATCTCCACCACCCCCAGTATCATTGATAATGTCATCGCCATCATTGCCAGTTGCAGTTATACCAGACGCGACGCCGTTAGCGTTGTTATTGTTGCCACCATAAACAGAATCAAAATTTGAGCCATTTGTATTGATGATGTCATTGCCATCGTTACCCATTGAAGTTGTACCGGGTGTGGCTCCGCCAGCGTTGTTATTATTGCCACCATAAATACTGTTCACATTGCTCCCATTCGAGGTAATGACATCATTGCCATCGTTACCAGTGGCGCTTCCGCCGCCATTGCTGTTATTATTGTTGCCACCATAAATACTACTCCCACCGCTCCCATTTGATGTAATGACATCATCGCCATCATCACCATTTGTCTCATTATTTTCATTACCGCCATATAGACTATTGTTCCCGCCATTATCAGTAATAGTGTCGTTGCCATCATCACCGCCGCCACCATTATCGTTATGATTTCCTCCATAGATGGTGTCGTTGCTGGTCGTACTATTATCAATTAAGGTATCGGAACCAACATCATCGCGGTTTTCACCATTCTCATTGTTCCAACCACCATAAATCTTATCATTGCCTTCGCCACCCTCAATGGTGTCGCTACCGCTAGAACCGTATAAGGTGTCCCGGCCATTATTGCCATAGATGGTGTCATCACCTTCACCGCCCTCAATTTCATTATCATTATTATTGCCGTAGATCGTGTGGTTACAGGTCAAGTCAGGTGAGGTGCTGTTGCCGAGAACGGTAAAATCATCGCCTGCCCACGCTTGGTCAAATGTGGTTGGCACACCTGCGGCGGGATTGGTGGTGAAAACGACGACCCATCCACAAGCCGTTTGCACAATAACGGCTCCGTCGGCGACTATGTTTTCAGTGACTATGCTCTCCTCACCACTACCTGATGGTTGGTCGCACCCAACGAAGGCACGGACATACGCAGGTAGATCATTACAGATAAGGTTTCCGCTAAAGTATTGACCTAAGTACCAGCCTGTTGTCCACATCCAGTCGCGTTCTTCTTGGGTGGCGGGCGCTTCACAACGGCCATCGCTCCAAGGGCCTGGTGCAAAACACCAATTGTCTACGGCGCGGTTATCCGCTTGCGCGTGAACGGTGGTGTTATTGTTATGCAGCATGACTACAGATGCCGCTAGTAGTAATGTGATCAATAGTAAAAATTTCAAGCGCATTGTTTAGCTCCCATGATTGCGATTTTATGATTGTCCTCTTATTAGATAACAGGTTTCAAACAACCGTTTGATAGTATTATATTTGAGTCGGTTTGACTGCCCAAAAAGGGTCACAGCATACCAAATAGCACATTGCACAACGATTGTTCAGGATTTCTGCTGTGCGTCACATGGTGCAAAGTGAACAAGCGGCGATTTTTGAAAAACTACCCCATTCGTCAAAATGCACAAAAAAAAGCCTTGAAAAATGGCATTTTGCCAATGATCATCTAATTTGGCGCTTGTGCTATTCTCACAAATGACCAAATCGGTTAAAACAGCATTGCGTTCGAAAAAGGATATTTAGAGGAGACATCCGAATGCCACTTAACTGCCAAACGTCCGCAGACGTGATGAAAGCAATTGAAGACCATAATATCGAATTCATTGATATTCGTTTTATCGACATGCCCGGTATCAGCCAAAACTTTTCGGTGCCGGTCAGCGCGTTTGAAGAGGATGCCTTTAGTGAAGGCATGGGGTTTGATGGGTCATCCATTCGTGGATTCAAAACCATTGAACAATCTGACATGTTGGTTGTGCCAGACCCCGCCACCGCCTTCCTTGATCCGTTCTTTGAACGTCCTACCTTGGTATTGATTGCCAGTATTAAAGATCCCATTACGGGCGAATATTATGAACGTGACCCCCGTAACATTGCGATCAAAGCAGAAGAATATCTCAAGTCTACTGGTGTAGCTGACACGGTATTCTTTGGCCCTGAAGCTGAATTCTTTGTGTTTGACTCTGTGCGCTACGGCCAAGGGGTTAACGAAGGGTTCTACCATGTAGATTCTGAAGAGGGTAACTGGAACACGGGTGAAAATGGCTGGGAAGGCACCGGTGGCGCGAATCTTGGTTACAAGGCTCGTCCAAAAGGTGGTTATTTCCCTGTACCACCAACCGACAAATTAACTGACATGCGTGCTGAAATGACCGCACTCATGCTTGATGCTGGGATTGATGTTGAAGCCCATCACCACGAAGTGGGTACGGGTGGTCAATGTGAAATTGACATGAAATTCTCCCCCATGCTCAGCATGGCTGACCAAATGACGATTTACAAGTACATCGTCAAAAACGTGGCTTGGAAAGCTGGCAAAACTGCCACCTTTATGCCCAAACCCTTATTTGAAGACAACGGTAGCGGGATGCACTGTCACCAATCCTTATGGAAAGATGGCGAACCCCTCTTTTTTGATGCTGACAACTACGCGATGTTGAGCGACACCGCTCGTCACTACATTGGTGGTATCTTAAAACATGCGCCAGCTATTTTGGCATTCACCAACCCCACCACCCAAAGCTACCGCCGTTTGGTGCCCGGCTATGAAGCGCCAATCTTCTTGGTATACTCAGAACGGAATCGTTCGGCTGCTATCCGCATCCCAACCTATTCCAACAGTCCCAAAGCACGTCGGATTGAATGCCGCTTCCCAGACCCCAGCGCCAACCCCTACCTCGCATTCTCTGCAATGCTGATGGCTGGCTTGGATGGGATCGAAAATCAAATTGAGCCACCAGAACCGATGGATCGCGACTTCTATGACTTGCCAGCAGAAGAAGCTGCTCAAGTGGATGCTGCGCCTGGTTCTTTGGATGCTGTCTTGGATGCGCTTGAAGCAGATTACGAATTCTTGCTCAAAGGCGATGTGTTTACCAAAGACTTCATTGATGCGTATATCGAATACAAACGTCTTGAAGAAGTTGACGCCATTCGCTTGCGCCCACATCCTTATGAATTCTTCCTTTACTTCGACATCTAAACGGTCGAATCTGATGTTATCAGTTGTGGTCTGATAACCATTAAACAAACAATATCCACTGCCTCACTTTGCAAAAACCGCTGATTTATTCGGCGGTTTTTGTGTTTATCGACGGTTTTGGCGGCGATACACTTGTGGACTATCCCCCATGACTTGCTTAAACTGGCGTGAAAAATAATTTCCATCATCAAAGCCGACATCATGCGCCACCTCTGTGATCGGCTTTGGTGTATTGATTAATAGATGGCAGGCATGGGTAATCCGAATACGGATGAGGTACTGAATAGGTGGCAACCCAAATGTCTCTTTAAATACGCGTAGAAAATGAGATTGTGACATATGCGCCGCAGTCGCTAAATCATGGAGCGTTAACGGCTGTTGGTAGCCACGTTCCATCAGCATAATGGCATTGGCTAGCTCAAGCGTTGTATCAGAATACATCTTATCTGGCTCTCTTGCTGAATAATCACGAGACAACTCGATCACCAATTGCACAAAATAGGCTTGTAACATTGTCATATAAGCGGGTGGGCGGCTCGTATACTCGTGTAGCATTTTATCCAACTGCGCCCGAATGGATGCCAAGCGCATGGGCGCTAATCGTAATTGGTTATGCAACGGGTGGCGCGTTCGATATAACGGTTCAACCACAAACAGTGCATAATACCCTGCTAGTTGATAGACATCTTGTCGTACATTTAGCATTTGCTCAGGGTTATACATGATGTTACACAACTGCAATCCCTGACACGCTTCAAATCCGTGTTCCATATCACCATTCAGGACAAAAACATCACCCGCCATAATGGGATACAAATGCCCATTCATCAGGTGACGGGCGGTTCCCCCCAAGATAATCACCAATTCTGAAAAATCATGCGTATGCACCTCAAACTGATCGACTTGCAACGTGAACAAAGTAATCTGAAAGGTAAAATCTCCGTCCAAGGTGATTGAAGAATATGTAAAGTGTTTCATGATAATTTTGTGCTAATTCTGCATAACATTTTTAAGGACGCTGTGTGTCTAACGTTTTATGATAAACGCACTGAACCAATAACGGAGTGTTTATTATGATTGTAACGCAAGACCATATCAAACGATTTCAAGACGATGGTTATTTTATTTTAGAATCGGTTCTACCTGCTGACATCCTCAAGGATTTGCAAGACGAATGTATGCGCTATATTGACATTGCAGATAAAGAAATGGAAGCTAAAGGTGTACAGTCTGAAGGGATCAACCATTACAAAAAGCGGTATTTCATTCATGATCGTAGCCATGATAGCAAGATTATGTCCGCCTTTTTATTTAGTGATCTGATGGCGAGTATTACACAAGCCACACTTGGTGATAATGTGTATCTGTTCAATGAACAATATGTTGTGAAGGCGGCAGACTCTCAATCCAAATTTAACTGGCATCAAGATTCTGGGTATGTCGGGCATTATCATGCCCCTTATTTATCCTGCTGGGTTGCACTGGATGATATGAGCGAAGCCAATGGGACGATCTATGTATTACCCTATGGGCGCGATGGTCGTAATGCTTCGGATGAGCTTATCGAGCATGTCATTGAAGATGGGACGAATGATCGTGTTGGGTATCATGGTGATGATCCGGGTGATCCGGCTATTGTTCCCGCAGGGAGTATCGTTGTTTTTTCAAGCCGTACTTTTCATCGGAGTGGTGCTAACACCACAGATACTTATCGTCGCAGCTATCTTGCACAGTATTCGGCTGAACCGATTATGAATAAAGATGGTAGTGCGCTGTGGCGACGTGCTGACCCCGTTGTAAAGAATGGGAAAAAAACGCTCCCCATAAGCGGTTAATCTTAGATGGACACCAGTGTATGAGATGTCAAAGCTGCCCGATTCAAAAATAAGCTATATCCAAAGAGTACCTCAAAAAAGGTGCTCTTTGTCTGTGTACTCAATAAGCTATGTTTTGAAATTGTGCTCTCTAGCAAAGGCAACCACCTTTAAAATATGATACAGTGGGCAGGTATTTAACTATGATTCAACTGACAATGGAGAACCTCTTAATGAAAAAACGAATCGTGATGAGCCTCATAGGGTTACTGATTTTGCCGATGACGCTCAGCGCCCAAGACTTAAGTGATGATGAGCTGGCGCTCTTAGAGCGTGTTGCTGCTTTTTATCAATCGTCTGATGCGTATGATAGTTATACGACCACTAGTGAAGAAACTGAAATCCAAGTTGTCCAAGCGATCACAGCAGATGGAACCGTTATTTTAGAGCAATCCAGTGAAACCAATAAAGTTCAAGGTGCTCAATTGATCCGTACTGGCGATGATGTGAATTTGCTGGGTGAGTCGGTGTATGTGGTCACTGAAAGCGCGGATGGTGAGGTTATTGAGTTCACCTTAACGGCTGAAGTGCGCTATGTTGATGGCACACTGTATGCTAACGCTGCCTATACCGAGGGAGAAGGCTATGCCATTTATCCTGATGGGTGGGCGGTTGTGGATGATAGCTATGACTTTTTTGGTTATGAGGAACTAGAAATTGATGACATCTTAGATCTGATTGAACCGAGAGCCGACAATCCACTCGAGAATGTTGAAGTCTTGCAACGTGTAACCGTAGATGTTAGCAGTGAAGACACAATGGATGACAATGGTGATCCGCTCCAAAAAATCACATTGTCATTAGACCCGGCTGATATTTACCGCGAACTTGCCCAAGCCGACCCTGATTTTGATGCGAATGATCCATTTGTTGCTGAATTGATCAATCAAATTAGTGAAGATGGCACGGCAGTTATTATCTTATATCTGTATGATGACGGAACCCCTTGGCGTCTGGAAAGCACATTGGATCTTTTAGCTGAAGAGATTAGTACACCAGAATTAGGGCTCCCTGACGGTGTTACCATCACAGCATCCATTTTGATTACAGATAGTCAGACCTTTAGTGATCTGAATAACCCCGAGTTGGTTCCTGCTGAAGCACCAGACGTGAATTAACAAACACAATCGTTCATCTGTATCAATAGTGGCAACTCAGGTCATTCAAAATAACCTGAGTTGTTCCGTTTAAGGAATCGTGTAACGCGCTAATAGCAAATGGTGATTAAGACGACATCGCCTGTATGGGCTTCATGATTTGGACTTTTTGCTTCAGTTGTTTAGCTGCAAACGCATAGCCACCATGTGTTGTGTCAACAAAGTGCATTTGACGCCCAAAATAGTCATAGACAATACAGGTTACAACGGCATGGGTCGAAACATGAATGCCATATACTAATTGCCCTGTTTGGGTTTTTTGTTCTAGATATGTTTTTAGGGCATTCCGTTGGGCGGGGGTTCCTGAAATGGTCATGTACAAGGCATCACCAAATTTTTCATGATCGGTGGCATCGATCAAGTGCTGTTTATAGGTTCCCCATCGGCCAATCTTAAAGATCATTGCAAATCCAGCTTTCATGCTGCCCTGCCACATTTTTAATAGTTGGCGCCAATGGGTAGTTTTATGACGCACACGTGCCTCTACATCTAGGGCTTGTGGGTTGAGGGCTAGTTGCAAATTATCGGCTATGATGGGATGGCGTTCATCACTATCCCCATAAATTTCATCAATTTGTTTTAAGACGGCTTTATAGGTTAATTGCTCGTCTGGTGGTGCGGCTTTGACGATCAAGCTAATATTTTCTTGATGGCGGCTGGGGATTTCGTTCCAGCGACATTCAAACCCCGTAAAGTCTGCTTTAGCGGGAACCGTAGCTTCAATAGTAAAGGTGCGATTATCGGATTTTAGGAGTGTATCTGCATAGGCTAATCCTCCACCCGAAAAAAGGGCTTGCTGAAAATCGGCAGACATCCAGAGCTTGGCAACCAGAATTTGATACCCTGCATCAAGCACGACTTGAACGGGAATAACAGCAATCCGTAATTCCAGATCAAAAAAATCGCGGGCAAGGTCTTGGGTGCCGCGCAGGGCTTGCTCTGCAACATCACGCTTTTCAGGTGGAAATAGCAGGGTGGCACCGTCCCCACCAAAAACAAATGGCACATCAACATCGGGCATAGCGTTGACCACACCGGCAATTGATGCTGCCGCAAGTGTATTCACATTTTTGTATTGCCCAGATTCAATGGCGTGGGTGGAATTTTTAACATCTGTTAACCCAATTAGCCAATCACTTGGGATAGGATGATATTGTTGGGTGTTGGTGGCTTCGTTGATATTATGAATGGGTTGTAAGTTTTTGTAGAAGTTGTTCATATGATTCCGATTATAACTTTACATAGATATTATATAATGAGTACGAACCATCTGCATTAATCTTTGATAATTGTTTGGGTAATGTCTTATGAGTGAAATAGATTTCGTTTTGGATGAAGTCCGTACCCGATGGGCAGCGATCAATATTACGCGTGTGCTAGAAGGGGGGGGCTTTGGGAGTGTGTCGCGTCATCATAAAACCGGGTTACGTTATGGTATTGCGGGCTTTAACCTGACGGAACATACCTTGAGTGCCCTTTTGTATACATATCTTAAGGAGAGTCATACAGTTACTGCTAAGCGATTGCAAGACATCTATTTGCCAGATTTACTACATAGCCATGAACAGAGATGGATGTTACGGATGGATGATCGGTTGCGACAATTGTTAAGAGCCGCCGCTAACGAGCCTTGGATGCGGCGTACACAGGTGGATTGTGCCGTGGCGTTTTTTTGGGACTTTATGCAAATGCATTATAGTCAGCCACGTGGTGGCTTGCATTTACCATTGAGCTACGCGCTACTATATGACATTACAGTTTGTTTAGTTCAAGATCCGCCGTATATCCATTGGGCGCATACCGAATTAGGATTGACTGAGCAAACGCCTCTCTCGTTGGATATGGAAAAAATGTTGATGCGCTATCTTGCGCTAGAAATTTATATTCCCTATTGTAAAAAGCAATACCAAAGCCATCAGTCTCGTAGTGAGCACAATCGGGCTATGTTTTGGCAACAATGCTTTGATGCTGAGGATTGGCTTTTGCAAGGCAACGCCGATGGAATGGTGGATATTGCAGGGCGGCAGTTACAAATCCAACGCCCATGGAATCTGCTAGCACTTTAAGTATAATCTAGCTATTGGGTTCATATATTTTTAAATTAAGCCGTTGGTCGTAAGTTTTTTAATAAAGAAAAGCGATCATTGGAATTGGGTAGGTTCTGTCGCATAAGAGCACCCTCCACCTGCTGGCGAA
>JGI12316J15310_10000066_pt1 | contig 93616 bp, 90 predicted proteins | sample MarCyaLeptolynsp_FD_15310 | JGI IMG/M metagenome (IMG submission 15310) | reverse complement strand
GAACCCGGAGGGCTTCGAGCACGCCCCGCGCTCCAAGGAGGGCTGCGTGCTGTTCGTGAAGCTGCGCCAGTATCCGGGCGAGCGCGAGCAGATCACCATCGACACCACCAAGGGGTCGTGGCGCCAGGGTCTGGTCGAGGGGATCGAGGTACAGGACCTGTACAGGCGGGATGGCCACCCCGAGCACATCCGCCTCGCCCGCTTCGCCCCCGGCGCCGCGACGCCGGAGCACGTACATGCCGGCGGCGAGGAGATCTTCGTGATCGAGGGCTCGGTCGAGGACGAGTTCGGCGTGCATCCGGCCGGCACCTGGGTGCGCTATCCCGACGGCTCCCGCCACACCGCCCGCGCGCCGGAGGGCGCGCTTATCTACGTGAAGAGCGGGCATCTGGGTTAACCCGGCGACCCGCGCTATCCTTCTCCCGCATTCATAACGGGAGGAGACCATGGCCAAGATCGCCCTCGTCACCGGCGGCTCGCGCGGGATCGGCGCCGCCACCTGCCGGCTGCTGGCCCGCGACGGCTGGGACGTCGCCGTCAACTACACCGCCAATGCCGAGGCCGCCGAGGCGGTTGCCGCCGACGTGCGCGCCGCCGGCCGCCGCGCGCTCGCGGTCCAGGGCGATGTTGGCGACGAGGATCAGGTGCTCGCCTTGTTCGAGGCGGTGGAGGCCGGGCTTGGGCCGATCGACGGGCTGGTCAACTCCGCCGGCATCATCGGCCCGGTCGGGCGCGTCGAGGCGCTGACCACCGAGGATATCGAGCGGGTGCTTCGGACCAACGTGGTCGGCTGCATCCTGACTTGCCGCGAGGCGGTCAAGCGCATGTCGACGAGGCATGGCGGCCGGGGCGGCGCCATCGTCAACGTTTCCTCCGGCTCGGCCTATATCGGCAATCCCGGCTCGCAGGTGCTCTACGCCATCTCCAAGGGGGCGGTGAACTCCCTGCATATCGGCCTCAGCCAGGAGGTCGCCGGCGAGGGTATCCGGGTCAACGCGGTTTCCCCCGGCATGACCGCCACCGACATGGTGTCGGCCGAGGCGGCGGCGGCGAACATGGCCAACATCCCGATGGGTCGGCTTGGCGAGCCCGAGGAGATCGCCGAGGCCATCGTCTGGCTGATAAGCGACAGGGCGGGCTACACCGCCGGGGCCAACATCCGGGTGGCGGGCGGCCGGCCATAGGCGACGGGCAAACCGGAACAAAAAAAGAACTTCCGTCCCCCGCCTCGCCCTGCCAAGCTGACGCGCAATCTTCGGGAGGACACGCCATGGCTGAACATCCGGCGCGGACAGGCGGCTGCATCTGCGGCGGCGTGCGCTACAGGATCACGGGACCGATCAAGCAGATCGTCGCCTGCCATTGCCGGGAATGCCGCCGGCAGACGGGGCACTTCCTGGCCTCCAGCGATGTCTGGAACGAGCATTTCGAGCTGACGGAAAGCCGCGACCTCGGCTGGTATCGATCCGGGCCGAGGAGCCGCCGGGGCTTCTGCAAGACCTGCGGCTGCACGATGTTCTACAAGGTCGACGGCGGTGAGAAGATCTCGTTCTCCGCCGGAACCCTGGATGACGGCTGCGACGGCGGCCTCCACATCGCCGCCCACATCTTCACCGCCGAGAAGGGCGGCTACTACGATCTCGACGGCGCCCCGGCCCATGAGGACGGCAGCGACAGCGTGCCGATGCCGGCGCGAGGGTAGACGCGATCCGTCGCGCCCTCCTGGGTCCCGGATAGTGCTCCGCACTTCCGGGAAGTCGATGGAGGACGCGTCTATCTCATATCGACTTCCCGGTCTTGAGCCGGGATCCAGAGGGGATCGCCCTGGTGTTGGGAAATCCTGGTATGCACCAGGATGACGGCTACATCGCGAGCCGCATTCCGTCGATCACGCCGCGCCGGCCAGCGCGTCGGCCATCAGCTCCACCGCCTTGCGCGCGTCGCGTTCCAGCCGATCCGCCTCGAAGGCCAGGTCCCGCGTGGTGATCGCCGGAAGGGGGGCGTCGTTATGGATATAGCCGTTGCGCCTCTCGCGCAGCCAGACGTAATCGCGCCCGAACCGCACCGTGTTCAGGTGCAGTCCGTCGCCGCCCACGGCCATGTCCATCTGGTCGGCCCCGAGCTGGTTGGCCCCGAGCTGGTTGGCCTCGAGCTGATCGGCGACATCGCTGTCGATGGCGGTCTGGGCCAGGATGACGGTGGTCACCCAGGCCCCCGCGGCGAAGACCCGCCGCAGCTCGGTCAGGATCGCCTCGGTCTGGGCATCGACCTGCAGCGGCCGGTCACCGCCGGCCCGGCGCAACCGCTCGTCGAACCAGCGCAGCCGCTCGTTCCACTGCCGAAGGGACGGGGGATCGATGGGGGTCACCACGGCCTCCTGACGTCTTCGATGCGGTCAGCCTAGCGGGGTATGACAAGGTCGTCAGCCGGCCCCGGAAACTCCGGGCCCTACGGGTCGCGGCCAGACCGGAACCGGCCGAATCGCGCGCTTGGCCGAGCGAGCCCTACTCCGTGCGCGCCGCCACGAAACCGGTTCCCAGCGTCACGTCTTCCGCCACGGTCTCCGACCGCACGTCCTCGACCCGGGCGAAGGTCGGCCCGCGTCGACAAGCCTCGGTCAGGGCGTCGAGCGCCGTCGGCTCGCCGCGCGCCGTGATCTCGACCGAGCCGTCGCGCCGGTTGCGCACCCAGCCGTCGAGCCCGAGCCCGGCGGCCGTCTCCACCGTCCAGGCACGATAGCCCACCCCCTGCACCCGGCCGGTCACGGTCAGGTGTCGGGTCTCGGCCATCGCTCTATTCGAACTCGACGATCGTCTGGTCGACGGCGAGGCTGGCGCCGGCGCTGGCGTGGATCTTGGCGACCGTGCCGTCCTTCTCGGCGCGCAGCACGTTCTCCATCTTCATCGCCTCGACGACGCAGATCTCCTGCCCCGCCTTGACCGGGTCGCCCTCGGCGACCGCCAGCGAAACCAGCAGGCCCGGCATCGGTGAGACCAGCAGCTTGGAGGTGTCCGCCGCCTCCTTGGCCGGCATCTTGTCCAGCGCCTCGGCGACGCGCGGCGGCACGACGAGCACCCGCATGGACGCGCCGGCGAAGGACAGCACCCGGTAGATGCCGTCCTTGTCGAGCTGCACCGGGAACGCCTCGCCGTTCAGGTTGCCGTCGAACACCGCGATCGTGGCGTCCAGCGCGCCGCGGATGGCGTAGCGCTGACCGGCGACCACCGCGTCGTAGCCGTCCTCCACCGGGCGGATCTCGACCCGCGTGTTCCCGGCTCCCTCGCGCACCGTCCAGACGGTGGCGATCTCCGACTTGCCGCGATTGGCGACCTGGCCGCTGATCCGCAGGTTGCGCTCGGCATCCGTCCGCTCGAAGGCGACGGCGAGCGCCTGCATGGCGCCGCGCTCGTAGTCGCCGATCTCGGCACCGGCGAAGCCGTCCGGAAACTCCTCGGCGATGAAGTTGGTCGTCAGGTTGCCGTCGCGGAACCGCTTCATGGCGATGGTCGCCGACAGGAACGGGATGTTGTGGCCCACGCCCCGGATGCGGTAGCGGTTCAACGCCTCCTCCATGCGGTCGGCGGCGGCGTCGCGGGTCTCGCCATAGGCGACCAGCTTGGCGATCATCGGGTCGTAGAACATGGAGATCTCGGACCCCTCGTCGATGCCGTCATCGACCCGGATGCCCTCCACGTCCAGCGGCGGATCGTAGCGGGTCAGCCGGCCGATCGACGGCAGGAAGCCGCGGAACGGATCCTCGGCATAGACCCGGGCCTCGATCGCCCAGCCCTCCATCTTCACCTCGTCCTGGGTGAGCGGCAGCTTCTCGCCGGCGGCGACCCGGATCATCTGCTCCACCAGGTCGAGGCCGGTGACCATCTCCGTCACCGGATGCTCCACCTGCAGGCGGGTGTTCATCTCGAGGAAGTAGAAGTTGCGGTCGGCATCGGCGATGAACTCGACGGTGCCGGCTGAGACATAGCCGACCTGCTTGGCCAGGGCCACCGCCTGCTCGCCCATGGCCTGGCGGACCTCGGGCGTGATGAAGGGCGACGGCGCCTCCTCGATGACCTTCTGGTGGCGGCGCTGGATCGAGCATTCGCGCTCGCCGAGGTAGAGGGTGTTGCCGTGGGTGTCGGCCAGGACCTGGATCTCGATATGGCGCGGCTCGGTGACGAACTTCTCGATGAACACCCGGTCGTCGCCGAACGAGGAGCGCGCCTCGTTCATGGCCGAGCGCACGCCGTCCTTCAGCTCGCTCTCGTCCATGGCGATGCGCATGCCCTTGCCGCCGCCGCCGGCGGACGCCTTGATCATCACCGGATAGCCGATCTCGGCGGCGATCCTGGCGGCGTGGTCGCTGTCCTCGATGGTACCCATGAAGCCGGGCACCGTGCTCACCCCCGCCTCATGGGCGATCTTCTTCGAGGTGATCTTGTCGCCCATCGCCTCGATCGCCTTCACGCCGGGGCCGATGAAGGTGATGCCGGCCTTCTCCAGCGCCTCGCAGAACGCCGCGCGCTCGGACAGGAAGCCGAAGCCGGGATGCACCGCCTCGGCGCCGGTCTGCTTGCAGGCCTCGACGATCTTGTCGATCAGCAGGTAGCTCTCGGCCGAGGGCGGCGGGCCGAGGCGCACCGCCTCGTCGGCCATGCGCACGTGCTTGCCGTCGGCATCGGCGTCCGAGTAGACGGCGACGGTCTTGATACCCATCTGCTTGGCGGTGCGGATGATCCGGCACGCGATCTCGCCCCGGTTGGCGATGAGGATTTTAGAGAACATTAGGTGTTCGTCTCCTTGGTAGGATGTGCGTTCTCTTTTGATGCTTTCCCTTTTGCGGTCACAGCATCATAAAACTGCCAGCCCATTGGTGAAATATACACCCATGATACCACAAATTCATCGAGGTTTTCGTTGTCTATCTCGTGAGTATATGCTCCATATATCAACAATTGCTCGCGACACAGCGCATTGATATCAGAAATATTCTCAATTCTATTTGCCAGATCAAATCTGGAAACTCCTGGAAATTCTTCATATAGATCTTTTTCTTCGACAGGAGCACTGAAACCAACCAAAAACCCATTGCCAGAATCAAATATTATATCCTGGCACTCCTGCATAATTTCCGATCGACCTTTTTCAAAATAGACCGCCAATTCAATATCAAAAAAATACGCACGCAGTGCTTTTTTTACTGACCCTGAAACATCATGAATATCTTTGAAGCCGATTTCTGACAGATCAGGGTCCCTAGAAACTTCCCATGCATTGTCATAGTAATCACAAATGAAATTAAAAAACTCCGCCTGACTCTTATTCATATTTTTCAGAATATTCGCATATAAATTTCCATTTAGACCGGATGTACTAATTTGATTATTTAAGAGATTAGCCCACATTTCTTGAATTTTCGGATCATCTTCGGCAGATGCACCCTCAAAAAACGGGGCAATAAATTTTATCGGTATATTATCGATTTTTATCGATGCATCTTTCTCGAGATCTTGAAATCTCTTAATTACGGAGAGTGCATTCTCCATTCGCTTTGCTTTTATTTTTTCAGCCCACAAATCAGCTTGTTCCATAAATGGCCCAAACAGCCTAACAAGAACAGCTCCGGCTCCATCTGTGACACTCTTAGGTACAATTAGCTCGGCGTCACCAGCCTTGAATTTTGTTTCTTCCATCTCCGGCACCCTCATCGACTTCCCCGCGAAATCGGGGACCCAGTATTTCCTACTTGCCGCACAACTGCTGGGTCCCAGCTCAAGGCCGGGAAGTCGACGGGGGGTGCGGAGTGGCGTGGGGGCATTCCGGGTCGGTCCTCGTCTCGCTCCAAGCTCTCTCAAATCGTCATCCCGACGCAAGTCGGGACCCATTCTTCAACCGCCGTGCCCCCTGACGCATGGGTCCCGACTTGCGTCGGGATGACGAGGGGAGCTGGCCACCCGCCACAACGCACCCATCACAACGGAATATTGTCGTGCTTCTTCCACGGGTTGCTGAGGTCCTTGCCGCGCAGCATCGCCAGCGCCCGGCAGATCCGGCGGCGCGTGTTGTGCGGCATGATGATGTCGTCGAGATAGCCCCGGCCCGCCGCCACGAAGGGGTTGGCGAAGCGCTGGCGGTATTCCTCGGTGCGGGCCTCGATCTTCTCGGAATCGCCGATATCGCCGCGGAAAATGATCTCCACCGCACCCTTCGGGCCCATCACCGCGATCTCCGCCGTCGGCCAGGCGTAGTTCACGTCACCCCGCAGGTGCTTGGAGCTCATCACGTCATAGGCGCCGCCATAGGCCTTGCGGGTGATCACCGTGACCTTCGGCACCGTCGCCTCGGCATAGGCGAACAGCAGCTTCGCGCCGTGCTTGATGATGCCGCCGTATTCCTGCGCCGTGCCCGGCAGGAAGCCCGGCACGTCGACGAAGGTGACGATCGGGATGTTGAAGCAGTCGCAGAACCGAACGAACCGGCCGGCCTTCTTGGCGCTCTCGATGTCGAGGCAGCCGGCCAGCACCATCGGCTGGTTGGCGACGATGCCGACGGTCGAGCCCTGCATGCGGGCGAAGCCGACGATGATGTTGCCGGCATAGCCCGGCTGGATCTCGAAGAAGTCGCCCTCGTCGACCACCTTGGTGATCAGCTCCTTCATGTCGTAGGGCTTGTTCGGGTTCTCCGGCACCAGGCTGTCCAGCGAGTATTCCGGCCGGTCCGCCTCGTCGGCCGTCGGGCGCACCGGCGGCTGCTCGCGGTTCGAGGACGGCAGGAAGTCGATGAAGCGGCGCAGGTTCAGGATCGCCTCGACGTCGTTCTCGAAGGCGAGGTCGGCGACGCCGGACTTGGTGGTGTGGGTGACCGCCCCGCCGAGTTCCTCGTGGGTCACTGTCTCGTGGGTGACGGTCTTCACCACGTCGGGGCCGGTGACGAACATGTAGGAGCTGTCCTTCACCATGAAGATGAAGTCGGTCATGGCCGGCGAGTACACCGCGCCGCCGGCGCAGGGGCCCATGATCATCGAGATCTGCGGCACCACGCCGGAGGCCATGACGTTGCGCTGGAACACCTCGGCATAGCCGCCGAGCGAGGCGACACCCTCCTGGATGCGGGCGCCGCCGGAATCATTCAGGCCGATCACCGGGGCCCCGACCTTCATCGCCTGGTCCATGACCTTGCAGATCTTCTCCGCATGGGCCTCGGAGAGCGAGCCGCCGAACACCGTGAAGTCCTGGCTGAACACGAAGACCAGCCGGCCGTTCACCGTGCCCCAGCCGGTGACCACGCCGTCGCCGCGCACCTTCTGGTCGGCCATGCCGAAATCGGTCGAGCGGTGCTCGACGAACATGTCCCATTCCTCGAAGGAGCCGGGATCGAGCAGCAGGTCGATCCGCTCGCGGGCGCTGAGCTTGCCCTTGGCGTGCTGGGCGGCGACCCGTCGCTCACCGCCGCCGGCCTTGGCCTGATCGCGCATCTCTTCCAGACGGTGGAGTATGTCCTGCATCGTCGATGCCCCTCGCGCGTTTCCCAACTCTGTTTGGCCAGCGATCCTAGCAGTTTTCGGCGTTTAGCAACCCCTTGAAGCGCTCCGCCGCCGTCACTTCCGCCAGCAGGCCGCGGCGGCGCTGTTCGGCCTCGCGGTCCTGGCCCCATTTCTCGACCTGATAGGCCTCGTCGATCTCCGAGAGCGCGAACGCCGCCTCGGCGCCGAGATCACCGTCGTGCACGGCCAGCGCCAGGATCAGCGAGCCAGTCACCGAGGTCAGCGTGTGCAGCGGCGCCAGGTGCCAGTCGTCGACCGCCGCCACCGCGTCCCGGAACGCCGCCAGGGCCTCGTCGGACTGGCGCACCGGCATGATCCCGGCGGTGACCGCGAGCGAGATGCCGAGCCGGGTCTCGACCCGCGCGCGCCATGGTGTCCAGCGCTCGACCTGACGCTCGACAAGCTCCCGCGGCCCGTCGGCGAGGAAGCACAGCAGGTCCGACCCGCCATACCCGGCGATCTCGCCGACCACATGGTCGCGTTGCGGGGCGATGCGATCGGCGACGGTGGCGGCGAACCCCATCATCGCCATGGAGCGGGGATCGACCCGGTCGCCCTGGGCCTCCCATTCGCCGGCCACCGCATCGGCCAGCGCGCGGGTCGGCAGGGCGAGCGGGCGCTTGCCCGGCGAGCGCAATGGCCGGCTGTCCAGGGTGACGGTGAAGCCCGCCTCCCCGGTCTCGACGGCCACGGTCTTGTAGACGCGTTTCATCGAATTGCTATCCCACCGCTCTCTATTCCACCGCCCTCTATTCCACCGCTCTGCGGATGCTGTCGAACAAGCCCTTGATGCCGCCGGGCTTGTCGTCCTGTTCGCGCGTTGCCCCGCCGCTGCCGGACGGCATCGCCTCGCGGCCGACGGCGATGGCCGTCGCGTCCTCGCACGGCGGCTCGTCGGAGCCCGTGGAAATGAAGGGCAGCAGCAGGGCGACCGGGCCGGTCAAGGCGGTGCCGGCGACGATCGAGCCGACGCCCTTGGCCACGGCGACCGGGTCGGGGGCGATGTCCGGGTCGTGGATGCTGCCGGTGAAGACCAGCGGGGTGGCGAGGCTCAGCAGGCTCGCGTCCTTCGGGCTCGGCGACAGGGTCATGTCCAGGGTCTCGCGCGCCAGGTCGATGCTGCCCTCCCCGGCGATGGTCACCCGGTCGCTGTCGATCATCAGGATCCGGGTCTCGGCGACGCCGCGCCTCAGGGTCCAGCGCCCAACGGCGCAGTTAAGGGTGCCGCGCGAGCTCTCGTCGAGGAACGGCAGGAACCGCCCCGTCAGATCCTCGGCGATCAGTTCCCAATCCTCATTCGCGATCCGGCCCCGACCGGTGGTGATCCAGGCGATGCCGGACAGGCTGGCCAGCATGTCGCGTCCGCTGGCGCCGGTGGCGGTCAGGTCGAGGGCGGCATCGCCTGACGTCTCAAGGGTGTCGGAGCCGTGCAGGTCGCGGGCGAGCTTGCCGAAATTCGCGCCGGTCCACGTCGCCGAGAGGGCGTGGCGGGCCGTGGACTCGGTCGCGTCGATCACGGCCGTCGCCTCGACCCGGCCATCGGACAGCAGCGCGGTGACCGGCTCGAGGCGCAGGATTCCGCCCTCCAGGGCCGCATCGACGGCGAGATCGGAGAGTTCCAGGTCGCCGCGGGTGACGCGGTCGGCGGTCAGCGACAGGGAGGCGTCGGCACTCGACAGCAGGTCGAACGGCAGCGCTACCTCCAGAGGATCGCCGCCCCCACCCGCGCCGCCGGCGGGCAGTGCGAGGTGGTCGCTCTCCAGCTTGGCGGTCACCCGCGGTCGGTCCCCGTCGAGAACGAGGGACCCGCGCCCCCGCACCGACACCGGGCCCACCGACAGCGACATGCGGTCGGCATCCACCGAGCCGAGGGAGCCGCCCTCGGCCATGGTGTAGCGAAGGTTGGCGGCGAACAGCACCGCCAGATCCGCGACATTGCCCTGGAGTTCCACCGGCAGCGTGGCCCCCGGCCGCATAACCTCCGTCAGCGGCGGCACGGTGCCGACCAGCGCGAGGGCGTCGCCATCCAGATCGGCCTGAACCGTGATGTCGAGCGGTTCGGTGGGACCCTCCGATGCCAGCAGGAGGTGGGGGATCCGGATGTCCGTCTCCTCGGCATCGGGGCCCGGCTTCCAGTGGACGGTGATGTTGTTCAGTTCCACCCCGCCCAGCAGCGGCGTGTTGAACCCACCACCGCCGTCGGCGCCGCCCGGAAGCTGCCAGTTGCCCCGCCCCTCGGCATCGCGTTCCAGCAGGATGCCGACGTCGGAAAGCGCCACGCGCCGCATGTCCAGCTGCCCGCCGAGCAGCGGCAGCAGCTCGACGGAGACCTCCAGAGCGCCGATGGCGACCATGTCGGCCCGGCTGCCCCAGGGCGCGTTGGCGAGGCGGGCGCGTGCGGCCGTGAGCGTGGGCCGTGGCGTCCAGGCGAGGTCGATCTCGCCCTCGATGGCGAGTGCGCGGCCGGTGGCATCCTCGACCGCCGCCTCGATGTCGCCCTTGTAGGCGTTCAGGTCCAGGGTGGCGACGAACACCACCACGCCGGCCATGACGACGGCGACGATGCCGATCACGCCAGAGAGGATCCGCACCCAACGCATGCCTCAGCCCTCCATCTACCGCGCGATCAGTCGACCCGCGACCGATGCCAGCTGGTCGAACCGCTCGACGATCATAACCGATCCGGCGGCCTGGAGGCGGGCCGGGTCGTGATACCCCCAGGCCACGCCGATGCCGGCGGCGACCCGGGCGTTGCGGGCCATCTCCATGTCGAAGCTGGTATCGCCGACCATGACCGTGCGGGCGGCCTCGCAGCCGGCCTCGGCCACCGCCTCCTCGAGCAGGGTCGGATCCGGCTTTCCGGGCCCGTCATCGGCCGATTTCAGCGTGACGAACCGGTCGCGGAGTCCGTGCCCCTCGAGCACCGAGATCAGGCCGCGCCGGCCTTTTCCGGTCACCACCGCCAGCAGCCAGCCATCGGCCTCCAGCGCATCCAGGGCGGCAAGGGCGCCGGGAAACAGCGGTTCCGGTCCGCCATCATCCGACTTGGCATCGAAATACGCGTCGCGGTAAGCCTGCCCCAGGCGCTCGACCTGCAGCCCGCCGATGCCGGGCGCCAGGCGTCGCATGGCGACGTCCAGCGGCAGGCCGACCACCCGGCGCACCGCCTCGGCCGTGGGCGGGGCCTCGCCCTCCGAGGCGAAGGCGGCGGCCATCGCGGCGACGATGTGGTGCTGGCTGTCCACCAACGTGCCGTCCAGGTCCAGCGCGCAGAGCTTGAGGGCCGTCATGGTCAGTCCTCGAACGGCTCGAACGGGGAGCCGTCCTGTTCCGGCGACAGGCCGAAGAACTCGAACGAGCGGATCATGTGATCCTGCAACGGGGCGATGACCTCGACGGGCACCCCGTCCTCGTCGGGCAGACGGATCGCCCGGGCGTGCAGGTGCAGCTTGCGGCTGACCCCCTCGCCCTGCAGGAACGCCTCGGCCCCGCCGTACTTGCCGTCGCCCATGATCGGGGTGCCCAGCGCCGCCATGTGGACACGCAGCTGGTGCGTGCGGCCGGTCACCGGGAACAGCGCGACTAGGGCCGCCCGCCGACCGAGCTTCTCCAGGGTGACATAGCGGGTGACGGCGGATTTGCCGGTTTCGTGGTCGACCGCCATCTTCTCGCCGGCACGGCCCGGCAGCTTGGCGATCGGCAATTCGATCTGGCCGGCGGCCGGCTTCGGCTCGCCGACCACGAGGGCCCAGTAGATCTTCATCGCCGACTTGGCCCGAAACGCGTGGGTCAGGCGCCGGGCGGCGCGTTGGTCGCGGGCCAGCACCAGCACGCCGGATGTGTCCTTGTCGAGGCGATGCACCAGGCGTGGGCGCTCCGTGGCGCCGTATCTCAGGCTGTCCAACGCTCCGTCCACATGCCTTGAAGTGCCCGACCCGCCCTGCACCGCCAGGCCGGCGGGCTTGTTCAGCGCGATCATCTCGTCGTCGCGGTAAAGCACCGCCTCCCGCAGCGCGTTCCCGGTCTCGCTGTCGGCGCGCCGGGGCCGGGTCGGTTCAGGCGCCGGCGCCTCGCCCAGGGGCGGCACGCGGATCGCCTGCCCGGCCTCCAGGCGCTGGTTCGCCTTGGCGCGCTTGCCGTCGACCCGGACCTGGCCGGTGCGCAGCAGCTTCGAGAGCTGACCGTGGCCCAGCGTCGGGAAGTGACGCTTGAACCAACGGTCCAGGCGCTGTTCCGCCTCGTCGCGGGCGACCACCCGGGTTTCGACCTGCGCGCTCACGTCAGCACCGCCCGCACCACGGCCAGGCCGGCGAACAGCGCCAGGATCGACAGCGCAGCCGAGGCCGCGACATAGGCCCCGGTCGCCATCACGTCGCCGCGCTGCCACAGCGTGGCGACGTCGAGGGAAAACGTTGAGAAGGTGGTGAAGGCGCCCAGCACGCCGACCGCGAGGAAGGCGCGCACCTCCGGCGCCAGGTTGAGCTTCAGCGCCCCGAGTTCGACCAGAACGCCCATGGCGAAGGAGCCGACGACGTTGACGACCAGGGTGCCCCAGGGGAACCCGTGACCCATCAGCTGCGCAACCCAGCCGACCGTCTTGTACCGGGCGACCGCGCCCAGCGCGCCACCCAGGGCCACCGCGAGAAGCATCTTCATGCGCGCCGGCTTATCTCAGCTGACGCCGAATATCCAGCCCTCCCGCCGAGACGCGGGTTGCCGCGACGGCGCGGCCCAGACCTCCGGGACGCTCGCCAGGGCCCGAAGGCCGGCCGCCGAGACCACGGCATCCGCCTTGTCCTCGGTGTCGAGGGGCGGGCCGGCATAAGGCGCGCTGCCGTAATGCGCCAGCGTCGCATCGATCCGGTCCGGGTCCTCCACCAGTTTCTCCGCCTTCACGCCGGCGGCCCGCACGAAGAACTTCGGATAGATCTCGACGACGGTGACGGCGCCGGGCGGCGCGAAGGGCCAGACCGCCACCGCCCGGTGCAGGCGGTGAAGCAGCCGCATGCCGGCCAGCGACCCGGTCCCGACATTGGCGGCGGTGAACACCTTGAAGACCGGATGCGGGGTGGCGTTCAGGCCGGCCGCCGCGATCTCCGCCGCCCGCCGGCGGACCATGAAGGATGCCGGTCTGGGACCACCCGTCCAGTAGTGGCCGCGCACCGGCGAGGCCGGGTCACGATACAGCGCGCCGCCATATAGGGCCGGCTCGGCGTGGTTGAAGGCGTCGACGAACGCCCAGAGGGCTGAGGCATCGGACGGACTGTCCCCGAAGCCGGGGAAATACGCGCCGGCATCGGCGTGCGCGTAGGCGAAGGCGAAGTCGATGCCGACAAGCGTCCGCGTGCCGCGCGCGTCCGCGATCAACGCGCCGATCTCCTCGCGGCTCCAATGGGCGGCCGCCGCCGGGCTCACCAGAACCGGCGGTCCCGTTCCGCTGTCGCAGACCGCGACCTGGATGCCCTTGGGGCGCGCGGCCTTGGCGCCGGACCAGTCGATCCCGATGAAGCGGTCGAATGTAGGAATCATTCCTCGCCGGTCCGCTGACGCTTCTGGCGGAGCTTGTCGAAATAGTCGACGCGCTTGCGGATCTCGCGCTCAAAGCCGCGTTCGACGGGGTTGTAGAACCGCTGGCGGGGCATGCCCTCCGGAAAGTAGTCCTGGCCGGAGAATCCGTCCTCGGCGTCATGGTCGTAGGCGTAGCCGGCACCGTAGCCGAGTTCCTTCATCAGCTTGGTCGGGGCGTTCAGGATATGCGCCGGCGGCATCAGCGATCCGGTCTCCTTGGCGGCCCGCTTCGCGCTGCCATGCGCCTTGTAGCCGGCGTTCGACTTCGGGGCCGTCGCGAGATGGATGACGAGCTGGCTGATCGCGAGGTCACCCTCGGGCGAGCCGAGGCGATCATAGGTCTCCCAGCAGGCGATCGCTTGGGTCACCGCCGAGGGTTCCGCCATGCCGACATCCTCGATCGCGAAACGGGTCAGCCGGCGCAGGATGTAGGCCGGATCCTCGCCGCCGGCCAGCATGCGCGCGAGCCAGTACAGCGCCGCGTCGGGATCGGAGCCTCGCATCGACTTGTGCAGGGCGCTGATCAGGTTGTAGTGCTCCTCGCGGTTCTTGTCGTAGACCGGCGCGCGGCGGTTCACCCCGGCGGCGACGCCGGCGGCGTCCAGCGGCTCATGGGGTGCCAGCTCGAACACCTCCTCGGCCATGTTCAGCAGAAACCGACCGTCGCCGTCGGCCATGGCGCGCAGGGTGGCGCGGCCATCCTCGGTCACCGGGAGCGGCCGCCCCTCCTCCTCGGCGGCACGGTCGAGCAAGCGATCCAGCGCGGCATCGTCCAGGCGGCGCAGCACGAAGACCTGGGCCCGTGACAGCAGGGCGGCGTTCAGCTCGAAGCTCGGGTTCTCGGTCGTGGCGCCGACCAGGGTGATCGTGCCGTCCTCGACCACCGGCAGGAAGCCGTCCTGCTGCGCCCGGTTGAAGCGATGGATCTCGTCGACGAACAGCAGCGTGCCTCGACCCGAGGCCCGCAGGCCGCGCGCCTGCTCGAACGCCTTCTTCAGGTCGGCGACGCCGGAGAACACCGCCGAGAGCGGCATGAACTCGAGCCCCGCCTTCGCCGACAGCAGCCGGGCGATGGTGGTCTTGCCGCATCCGGGCGGCCCCCACAGGATCATCGAGGCGAGCCGGCCCTTGGCCAGCATCCGTCCGATCGGACCCTCGGCGCCGAGCAGGTGGTCCTGGCCGACCACATCCTCCAGGCGCTCGGGGCGCAGGCGGTCGGCGAGCGGGCGCGGGGCTTGCGACTCGAACAGGCTCATGCCCGCATTCTAGCCCTGGATGCGGGTGGTGAGCACCTTGCCGTCGCGCCGGATCGAGAGCGACCAGTTCGCCGAGGAATTGGACAGCGCCCCACGCAGCGTGCGCACGGTGTCGATCTCACGGTCGTTGATCCGGACGATCACATCGCCGCGCCGCACACCGATCTGATCGGCGGCCGAGCCGCGCCGCAGGCCGAGCACCACCACGCCCTGGGCCATCTCATCCAGCCCCTCCTCGATCGCCAGGGCCGGGGACAGGTTGGCGACGCGGCTGCCGGAAAACGGATGGCGTCCGGACAGATCGGTGACGTCGGCCGGCGGATCCTCGGCCGGCGGTTCCATGGCCAGCGACAGGTCGCGCTCGGCGCCGCCGCGGATCACCCGGACCGCCACATCCTCGCCCGGCGCCCGGGTGGCCACCCGGTAGCGCAGGGCGCCGCTGTCGATCACCTCGCGGCCATCGACGGCGACCACCACGTCGCCGACCTCAACGCCCGCCCGCTCCGCCGGGCCGCCGGGATAGATGTCGCTGACCAGGGCCCCGACCGGCCGCCGCAGGCCCAGGCTGCTGGCGAGATCGGCGGTCACCGACTGGGTGCGGGCCCCGAGCCAGGGGCGGACCACCTTGCCGTCGCGCGCCGCCCGCAGCACGGTCGCCACCATGTTTGACGGCACCGCGAAGCCGATGCCGACCGACCCGGCGCCGCCGGCCCCGCGCTGGTTCGAGTAGATCGCGGTATTGATCCCGACGAGGGTGCCGTCGACGCCGATCAGCGCGCCGCCGGAATTGCCCGGATTGATCGACGCGTCGGTCTGGATGAAGAAGCTGTAGTCTGTGATGCCCACATTGGTGCGCGCCAGGGCCGAGACGATGCCCATGGTCACGGTCTGGCCGACACCGAACGGGTTGCCGATGGCCAGCACCAGGTCGCCAACCGCCAGATCGTCCGAATCCCGGAAGCGGACGAACGGCAACGGCTCGTCGACACCGTCGATCGCCAGCACCGCCAGGTCGGTGTCGGGATCGGCCAGGATCAGCCGCGCCTTGAACTCGCGCCGGTCGTTGAGCACCACGGTGATCTCGTCGGCGCCGTCGATGACATGGTTGTTGGTCACCACGGTGCCCTCGGCGTCGACGATCACGCCGGAGCCGAGCGAGGTCGCCTCGCGCCGGCGTTCCGGCAGCGACGGCAGCAGGTCGCCGAAGAAGCGCTTGAAGAACGGATCGTCGAACAGCGGCGACACGCCCCGGCGCTGGGCGACGACGGTGCGGGTGTAGACGTTGACGACCGCGGGCCCGACCTCCCGCACCAACGGCGCGAAAGTGAGGCTGATCTCGCCCCTGTCGCGGGGCACCTGGGCGCCCGCCGGTCCGAGAAGCGTCAGAATCTGCACCACGCAAACCGCCACAATCAGCGACGTCGCATGCCACCATGGTCTCATCGGTCTCATCCCGCGGGCTCCGGCCCGTCCACGTCGGTTGTCGGTACGTGAAGCTGTGTTAGGCTTCTCAATCTAGGGAGTCCAGACGACGACGCCAGGGGTGGCAGCACCCGGGGGCGGGCCCAGGTTGGACAGCCCGTTTTGCTGTAGAGGGGGGCGCGGTATGAGCGACGCGCCGAGGCCCATCGAGCGACCGTTGGACGCCGCGCGGAGCGCCGCCCAGGAGATCGCGGACCAAGTTCCCGAGACGACCGATCTGGCCGCCGCGCACGCGGCGTTTCAATCCCTGCGTTCCGTCTGCGCCGCCTATCCCGAGACCGACGGCATGACGCGCGTCGCGGTCCGCGGGGCCACCCGGTATCTGTCGATCGGACGGCGCGCCGGGGAGATCCGGATCGTGCGCGACGCCCATCTGCTGCTCGCCGAACTGACCCTCCGGGACGAGGGCGATCCGCTGCCGCACCGCGCGCTGGCCGAGGCGTCCGTCGACCTCATGCTGGCGGAGGCCCAGTCGATCGGCTTCGCGCGGGCCCTCGACACCTACCGCACGGTGGTGGCGATCGACCATTCCCACGGCCACGATCCGCATATCGCCGGCGCCCATGCCAAGGGCGCCGCCAACATGGTGGCCCTGGCCCTGGAAGCCGACCTGCCAGAGGAGGCGGACAGGGCGCTGGCCGATCTCGCCCGCCTGGAAGCAGCGCAGCCGCACGACCTGCTGGTGCGTCAGCAGCGCGGCCGCGGGCTGTTCAACCGGGTCGCCCACGCCGCCCGACGGACCGAGCGGGGCGACCAGCCGCTGGTCGCTGCCGGGCTGACGGAACTCGCGGCGCTGATCGAGGTGGCCCGCCGCGCGCCGGTCGACCCGGACCTGGTGGATCTGGCGGCCGAGGGAATCTTCGCGTTCGTCACCGGGCTCGGCACCCGCGGCGAGGTGGCCCTGGCGCGCCGGCACTACGATGATCTCTCCGCCCTCGCCCAGCTTCCCGAGGCCCGGGAGGGCGTGCGCCGGCGCCTGGCCGACGCCGCGTTCAATCTGATCACCGACCTCTGCGAGATCGGCGAGCCGGACCTCGCCACCGTGCTCTACGGTGATCTCTCCGGTCTGTCCGTCGCCCATGACGGCGACCGGTCGATCTGCCTGGCCCATGCCAAGGCGGCGGCCAACCTCGCCCTCACCCATCGCGACCGCGGCGACCACGCCGCCGCCGACGTCATCGCCGACGACCTGCGCGGCCTGGTCCTGGCCCATCCGGAGGATATGGCGCTGATGGAGGTGGCCACGTTCCTGGACCTGGCGGACGTCTGAGCCCGGGCCGGGTTCAGCACCCGTCCACTCCAAACACAAAGGGCGGCCCGAGGGCCGCCCCAATGCGTTTCCAAGATGCGCCGGGGTCAGATCGCCGACGGCATCGCCGAACCGTACTCGTCATCGCTGGCGCCCTGGACCGGACCGGAGTCCTGGCCACGGGCGTCCTCGTCGCGGTCAACCAGCTCGATCACCGCCATCGGCGCGGCATCGCCATAGCGGAAGCCGGCCTTGAGAACCCGGGTGTAGCCACCCTTGCGCTCCTTGTAGCGGTCGGCCAGCACGTCGAACAGCTTCGCCGTCATCGCATCGTCGCGAAGCCGGTCGAACACCAGGCGGCGGGCATGCAGGTCGCCGCGCTTCGCCAGGGTGATCATCTTTTCCACGACCGGCCGCAGCTCCTTGGCCTTCGGCAGGGTGGTGACGATCTGCTCGTGCTTGATCAGCGCCGCCGCCATGTTCTTGAACAGGGCCTTGCGGTGGGCTGCCGTGCGGTGGAGCTTACGGCCGCTATTGCCGTGACGCATCTCTCGATCTCCTCGTTCTCGCCTGGCTCTCTCGAGCGCCTTAGAAAGGCTCTTCCAGACGCTTGGCCAGTTCCTCGATGTTCTCCGGCGGCCAATTGGTGATTTCCATGCCGAGCGACAGGCCCATGGAGGCCAGCACTTCCTTGATCTCGTTCAGCGACTTGCGCCCGAAATTCGGGGTCCGCAGCATCTCCGGCTCGGTCTTCTGAACCAGGTCGCCGATATAGACGATGTTGTCGTTCTTCAGGCAGTTCGCCGAGCGGACCGAGAGTTCCAGCTCGTCGACCTTGCGCAGCAGGTTCTTGTTGAACGGCAGATCGTGGGTCTCTTCCGCCTCGCCGCGCTGGGTCGGCTCCTCGAAATTGATGAACAGTTGCAGCTGGTCCTGCAGGATGCGGGCGGCGTAGGCCACGGCGTCATCCGGGGTCAGCGAGCCGTCGGTCTCCACCGTCATCGACAGCTTGTCATAGTCGGTGACCTGGCCGACGCGGGTGTTATCGACCTTGTAGGCGACCTGGCGCACCGGGCTGAAGATCGCGTCGACCGGGATCAGGCCGATCGGCGCGTCCTCCGGGCGGTTGGCGGAGGCCGGGACGTAGCCCTTGCCGGTCTCGACCGTAAGCTCCATGGACAGCGTGGCGTCGCGGTCCAGGGTGCAGATCACGTGATCCGGGTTCATGATCTCGATGTCCGCCACGGTCTCGATCTGACCGGCGGTCACCTCGCCCGGGCCCTCGGCCTTGAGGCGCATCTTCTTCGGGCCCTCGCCCTGCATGCGGATCGCCACGGCCTTGATGTTGAGGACCATGTCGGTCACGTCCTCTCGGACGCCCGGCACGCTCGAGAACTCGTGCAGCACGCCGTCGATCTGGATCGCCGTCACCGCCGCGCCCTGCAGCGAGGACAGCAGCACCCGACGCAGCGCGTTGCCGAGCGTCAGGCCGAAGCCCCGCTCCAGCGGCTCGGCGACGATCGTGGCCTTGCGCTTGGGGTCGTAGCCCGCCTGGACATCGAGCTTGTTCGGCTTAATCAACGTCTGCCAGTTCTTTTGAATCACGGCTCAACCCTCGTTCTAGAACGGCGATCCCGCCGGGCGACCGGACCAGGTCCGGCTGCGGCCGACGGGGCTCGTATTGCCGGGGCCCGACGATTTCGGGTTCCCCGGGCGCCTGCTACGGGCCCTTAGACCCGGCGGCGCTTGCGCGGCCGGCACCCGTTGTGCGGGATCGGTGTCACGTCACGGATCGACATCACCTGGAAGCCGACCGACTGCAGGGCCCGCAGTGCCGACTCGCGGCCGGAACCCGGCCCGCAGACCTCGACGTCCAGGGTCTTCATACCGTGCTCGGCGGCCTTGCGTCCGGCGTCCTCGGCCGCGACCTGGGCGGCGTACGGGGTCGACTTGCGCGAGCCCTTGAACCCCATGTGACCCGCCGACGACCAGGAAATGGCATTGCCCTGGGCATCGGTAATGGTGATCATGGTGTTGTTGAACGACGCGTTCACATGCGCGACGCCCGAGGTGATGTTCTTCTTCTCACGGCGGCGGACGCGCCCTTGCGTCGGTTGCTTTGCCATCGTCTTGCGTCTCCTGATACGACCCGAAACCGGCAGCCCTGGGCCAGCGGCGGCGGGGGTCGGCTGTTGGGTCGTTACTTCTTCTTACCGGCGATCGGCTTGGCCGGGCCCTTGCGGGTCCGCGCGTTGGTGTGGGTGCGCTGGCCGCGGACCGGCAGGCCCTTGCGGTGGCGCAGGCCGCGGTAGCAGCCAAGATCCATCAGGCGCTTGATGCTCATGGACGTCTGGCGGCGCAGGTCGCCCTCGACCACCAAGTCGGTGTCGATGGTCTCGCGCAGCCGGCCGAGCTCGTCCTCGGTCAACTCATGAACCCGCCGTTCCGCGGGAATGCCGACCCGGGCACACACCTTATCGGCCGTCGTCCGCCCGATGCCGTGAATGTAGGTCAACGCGACAACGACGCGTTTTTGCGTCGGAATGTTCACACCAGCGATGCGCGCCACGCCTGTTCTCCTCACTCAAGTTCGGGGCGTTTCAAACACCAAACGCGCCCCGCACAAGGAACCCTCGGCTCCTCGTCGGCCCGCGCCACAAATCCGCTAATCAGGGGCGCGGATTATAGGCACGCACGGACCGAAGTCAATCTGTCAAATCCCGTCCCGCGGCCCCTACGCCGCCGGTCGGAACCGGTCTCTCTCTCACGCGGCCAGGATGCCTTCCAGGGCCGTCGTCACCTCATCCATCGACTGCATGCCGTCGACGGTCTTCAACGCGCCCTTCCCCTGATAATGGGGAATAATCGGCGCGGTCTGGTCGCGGTAAACATCCATGCGCTTGCGCAGGGTGTCCTCGTTGTCATCGCTGCGGCCTTCCTCGGCTGCGCGCTTGAGGATCCGGTCGATCATCCGATCCTCGTCGACCTGGAACTCGATCACGTGGTCGATCTTCAGGCCCTTGTCCGCCAGCATCGCGTCCAGCGCCTCGGCCTGGGCGACGTTGCGCGGGAAGCCGTCGAGGATGAAGCCCTTGGCGCAATCCGGCTGGTCGACCCGCTCGGAGATCATCCTGACCATGATGTCATCCGACACCAGTTGGCCGGCGTCCATCACCGCCTTGGCCTCCTTGCCGATCTCGGAGCCCGAGGCGACGGCGGCGCGGAGCATCTCGCCGGTGGAGAGCTGCTTGACCCCGAACTTGTCTTCCAGGCGCTTGGCCTGGGTTCCCTTACCCGCGCCCGGCGGTCCCAACAGGATCAGGTTCATCCACGCCTCCCCCGGATCTTCGATTTCTTGATCAGTCCCTCGTACTGGTGGGCCAGCAGATGCGACTGAATTTGCGTGACGGTGTCCATCGTCACCGTGCAGACGATCAGCAGGCTGGTGCCGCCGAAGTAGAACGGCACCGAGTACTGGCTGATCAGGATCTCGGGCAGCACGCAGACGAAGGCCAGGTAGGCGGCGCCCAGGACCGTGATGCGCGTCAGCACGAAGTCGAGATAGTCGGCCGTGTTCTTGCCCGGCCGAATGCCCGGCACGAAGCCGCCGTACTTGCGCAGGTTCTCGGCCGTGTCCTGCGGGTTGAACACGATCGCGGTGTAGAAGAACGCGAAGAACACGATCAGGCCGACATACAAGGCGATGTAGAGCGGCTGGCCGTGGCCGAGCAGCGCCGTCATCTGCGTCAGCCAGTCCGGACCACCGCCACCGCTCGCGGAGAAGCTGGCGACCGTGATCGGCATCAGCAGCAGCGAACTGGCGAAGATCGGCGGGATCACGCCGGAGACGTTGATCTTCAGCGGCAGGTGCGAGCTTTCGCCGCCCATCATCCGGTTACCGACCTGGCGCTTTGGATACTGCACCAGGATCCGACGCTGGGAGCGCTCGATGAAGCAGATGAAGGCGATCACCGCCACCGCCATCACCAGCAGGAACAGGATGATGATGGTCGGCAGCGCGCCGGTGCGGCCCATTTCGAACACGCCAGCAAGCGCTGACGGCAGATTGGCGACGATGCCGGCGAAGATGATCAGCGAGATGCCGTTGCCGACACCGCGCGCCGTGATCTGCTCGCCCAGCCACATCAGGAAGATCGTGCCGCCGACCAGCGTGATCACCGTCGTCGCCCGGAAGAAGGCACCGGGATCGATGACCGCCGTCGAGCCCGCCGGCCCCGGCAGGGACTCGAGCCCGACCGCGATGCCATAGGCCTGGAACGTGGCCAGCACAACCGTCAGGTAGCGGGTGTACTGATTGATCTTCTTGCGGCCGACCTCGCCCTCCTTCTTCAGGGCCTCCAGATTCGGGCTCACCGCCGTCATCAGCTGCATGATGATGGCCGCCGAGATGTACGGCATGATGTTCAGCGCGAAGATCGTCATCCGACCGAGCGCGCCGCCCGAGAACATGTTGAAGATGTCGAGGACGCCGCCGGAGGTCTGCTGGAAGATCTCTTCCAGGATGCCGGGGTCGATGCCGGGCACCGGGATGTAGGTGCCCAGGCGATACACGATAAGCGCACCCAGCGTGAACCAGATGCGCTTCTTGAGTTCGGTCGCCTTGCTGAAGGCGCCGAAGTTCATTTGCGAGGCGAATTGGTCGGCACCGGTGGCCATGACATCGTCCTAGCGTCTGAGGCTGAGCGCCGCCCCGGGGGAACCGGGGCCGGCGCGATCAGGAGCGTCTTACTCCGCCGTCTCTTCCGCCTTCGGCGCGATGCGCGTCGTCACCGACCCGCCCGCCTTCTCGACGGCCGCGACCGCCGCCTTCGACGCGGCCGCCACGTTGAACTCAACTTTGGTCGTCAACTCGCCCTTCGCAAGGAGACGCACGCCGTCCTTCGCGTCGTCGGCAAGACCAGCCGCCTTCAGCGCCGCCTCGTCGATCGCCGCCGATGCGTCGATCTTGCCGGCGTCGATCGCCGCCTGGACGCGGCCGATGTTCACCACGTCGAAACGCTTGGCGAAGTTGTAGTTGTTGAAACCGCGCTTCGGTAGGCGGCGGTAGATCGGCATCTGCCCGCCCTCGAAGCCGTTGATGGCCACGCCGCGCCGCGACTTCTGGCCCTTATGGCCCTTGCCGCTGGTCTTGCCGAGGCCCGATCCGGTGCCGCGGCCGACGCGCTTGCGCGGCCGGGTCGCGCCCTCGTTGTCCTTCAGCTCGTTCAGTCGCATCGCTCAGTCCTCGTGTTCCCATCCGGGCCGGCGTCTGTCGGGCCACGCCCGCGCCGGTATCCGTCCCGGTTGATTACGCCCGGTCGACCACTTCGACCAGGTGCTTCACCTTCTCGATCATGCCGCGGACCGCCGGAGTGTCCTCCAGCGTGCGCTCGCGGTTCAGCTTGCCGAGGCCAAGGCCCGTCAGCGTCGCGATCTGATCCTTCTTGCGGCCGAGCCCGCTGCGGACCTGCCGCACGGTGACCGTCGCTTTCGTCGCCATCATCAGCCTCCGTCAGCCAGCGGCTTACTCGGCGCTGGCGGCCTCGGCCGCCTCGCCCTGGGTGTCGCGCCCGAAGATCTCGGCCACCTTCTTGCCGCGCTTGGCGGCGATGGAGCGCGGCGCATGAACGTTGCGCAGCGCCTCGAAGGTCGCCTTGATCATGTTGTGCGGGTTGGAGGTGCCGATCGACTTCGCCACCACGTCCTGCACGCCGAGCGCCTCGAAGATGGCGCGCATCGGGCCGCCGGCGATGATGCCGGTACCGGCGGGCGCCGCCCGCAGGTGAACGCGGCCCGCGCCAAAGCGGCCGTTGATGTCGTGGTGCAGGGTCCGGCCCTCGCGCAGCGGGACGCGGATCATCGACCGCTTGGCCTGATCGGTCGCCTTGCGGATCGCCTCCGGCACCTCGCGCGCCTTGCCGGCGCCGTGGCCGACGCGGCCGCGCTGGTCGCCGACGACGACGATCGCCGCGAAGCCGAAGCGCCGACCGCCCTTGACCACCTTGGCCACGCGGTTGATGCCGACCAGCTTCTCGATCAGATCGCTGTCCTCGCGGTCGCGGTTGCGGTCCTGCCTGTCCTGACGTGCCATGTCTCGGCCCCTCTTAGAACTTCAGACCGGCTTCGCGCGCGGCATCCGCCAGCGCCTTCACCCGGCCGTGATAGATGTAGCCGCCGCGGTCGAACACCACGTCGTTCAGCCCCTTCTCGATCGCGCGGGCCGCCACCAGCTTGCCGACCGCCTCGGCCGCCGCCTTGTCGGCGCCGGTCTTCAGCGAGTCCTTCAGCTCCTTGTCCAGCGACGACGCCGACGCCAGGGTGACGCCCTCGAGGTCGTCGATCACCTGGGCGTAGATGTGCTTGGACGACCGGAACACCGACAGTCGCGGGCGCCCGGCGGCCTTGCGCCGCAGCTGGGTGCGGCTGCGCATCTGACGGCGCTTGAACAGATCCTTGGACGAAAGCATCGCCGAACTCCTACTTCTTCTTACCTTCCTTACGAAGGATGGTCTCGTTCGCGTACTTGACGCCCTTGCCTTTGAACGGCTCCGGCGGACGGAAGGCCCGGATCTCGGCGGCGAGCTGACCCACCACCTGCTTGTCCGCGCCGCTGATGCTGATCGCCGTCGGGCGCTCGCACTTCATCGTGATCCCGTCGGGGATCGGGAAGCGGACCGGATGGCTGAAGCCGAGCGACAGCACCAGGTCCTTGCCCTCGATCGCGGCACGATAGCCGACGCCGTTGATCTCGAGGTCGACGGTGAAGCCCGTCGACACGCCGGTGACGATGTTGCTCACCAGCGCTCGGGTCGTGCCCCACATGGCGCGCGCCTTCTTGGTGTCGCGCTTCGGCGTCACCTTGATGACGTTGTCCTCGTGGACGACATCGATCTCCGACGAGATCGGCGCGGTCAGCTCACCCAGCTTACCCTTCGCCTTGACCACGTCGTTGGCGATCTCGACCGTCACCCCGTCCGGCACGGCGACCGGGTATTTACCGACACGTGACATCATCGCCTCCGATCAGAATACCTGGCACAGGACTTCGCCGCCGACATTGGCCGCACGGGCCTCGTTGTCGGACATGACGCCGCGCGGGGTCGACAGGATCGCGATCCCGAGACCGTTGTAGACGCGCGGAAGGTCCTTGATCTTGGAGTACACCCGGCGGCCCGGCGTGGAGACCCGCTTGATCTCCTTGATCACCGGCTCGCCCTCGGAATACTTCAGCTCGATCTTGATCTCGCTGACGCCGGGGCGCACGCCATCCTGGCTATAGCCGCGGATGTAACCCTCGCGCTGCAGCACCTCGAGAACGTTCGTCCGCAGACGCGAGGCAGGGCTCGACACCACGGACTTGCGCGCGCTCTGACCGTTGCGGATGCGGGTCAGCATATCCCCGAGAGGATCGCTCATCGACATTTGCCGACCTCCCTCTTACCAGCTCGACTTGACCACACCGGGGATCTGGCCCGTCGAGCCGAGATCCCGCAGCGCGATGCGCGAGAGCTTGAACTTGCGATAGACGCCACGCGGACGTCCGGTGAGTTCGCAGCGGTTGCGAATCCGCTCCTTGGCGCCGTTCTTCGGCAGCTTCTGGAGCTTCAGCTGAGCGGCGAAGCGTTCCTCGATCGGCAGCGACCGGTCCATCGCGGTGGCCTTCAGACGCGCCCGCTTGGCGGCCTGCTGGCTGTTCATCTTGCGACGGGCGTTGTTCTTCTCGACAGCGCTCTTCTTAGCCATGTCGTCCTCCGACCTCGATCAATTGACGAACGGAAACTGGAAGCGCTTGAGCAGTTCGCGCGCCTCGTCGTCCGTCTTCGCCGTGGTCACCACGATGATGTCCATGCCCCGGACGGTATCGACCTTGTCGTAGTCGATTTCCGGGAACACGATCTGCTCCTTGACGCCCATGGAATAGTTGCCACGGCCGTCGAAACTCTTCGGGTTCAGCCCACGGAAGTCACGCACCCGCGGCAGCGCGATGTTCACGAGCCGATCCAGGAACTCGTACATCCGGTCGCGGCGCAGGGTCACCTTCACGCCGATCGGCATGCCCTCGCGCAGCTTGAAGCCGGCGATCGACTTCTTCGCGCGGGTCACCACCGGCTTCTGGCCGGCGATGCGGGTCATGTCGTCGAGGGCCGCCTGAATCTTCTTGCTGTCGCCGACCGCCTCGCCGACGCCCATGTTCAGGACGACCTTCTCAATCTCCGGGACCTCGTGCACGTTCTTGTAGCTGAACGCGGACTGCAGATCCGGTCGGATCGACTTGGTGTATTCCTCGTACAATCGAGCCATCTTGCCTTACCTCGTCCCCGGTTCAGGCGTCGATCGCTTCGCCGGAGCGCTTCGCGACACGGACTTTCTTGCCGTCGCGCTCCTCGAAACGAACACGGGTCGCCTCACCCGACTTCGGATCCACGTGCATCACGTTGGACAGATGCAGCGGCGCCTCGCGCTCGACGATCCCACCCTGGCTGGTCTGGGTCTGACGCTGGTGGCGCTTGATCATGTTGATGCCCTGCACGACCACGCGGCTCTCGGCCGGGATCACGCGCAGAACCTCGCCCTGCTTGCCCTTGTCGCGGCCGGTGGTGACGATCACCCGGTCGCCCTTCTTCACACGCGCGGCCATCACAGCACCTCCGGAGCGAGCGAAATGATCTTCATGAACCGCTTTGCGCGCAGCTCACGGGTCACCGGACCGAAGATACGGGTGCCGATCGGCTCGCCCTGCTTGTTGATCAGCACGGCGGCGTTGGTGTCGAACCGGATCGCGGTGCCGTCCTGGCGGCGGATCTCCTTGGCGGTGCGAACGATGACGGCGCGGTGCACGTCACCCTTCTTCACGCGGCCCCGGGGAATCGCCTCCTTGACGGACACGACGATCACGTCGCCGACCGACGCGACCTTGCGCTTCGAGCCGCCGAGCACCTTGATGCACTGCACCCGTCGAGCGCCGGAGTTGTCCGCGACGTCGAGGTTCGTCTGCATCTGAATCATGACCTGTCCTCCTCGGCCCGGGTCACGCGCTGGCCGCGGCGTCGTCGTAGACGACCGCGAACCGCTTGTTCTTGGAAATCGGCGCGCACTCGATGATGCGAACCTGGTCGCCCTGCTTGAACCGGTTCTCAGGATCGTGCGCCGAGAACCGCTTCGAGCGGGTGATGAACTTCTTGTACAGCGGGTGCATGACCCGCCGCTGGACGTTCACGACCACCGTCTTGTCGCCCTTGTCGCTGACGACGGTGCCCTGAAGAACACGCCTCGGCATTGCTTTCTCCTAACCCTTCTACCGGTGCCTCAGGCCGAAGCCCCGGCGCGGGCCTTCTCGCCCATGACCGTCTTAACCTGCGCGATCTCGCGCCGGACCTGGCGCATGCGATCGGAATTCTCGAGCTGCCCGTTGGCCCGCTGGAAGCGCAGATTGAACGCCTCCTTGCGCAGCTGCAGCAGCTGGTCCTTCAACTGATCCGGCGACTTCGTCCGGAGATCCTCGGCAACTTTGTTTGCCATCTCTAAGTCCTCCTCCGGCTCACTCGCCCAGACGGGTCACGAACCGCGTGTCGACCGGCAGCTTCATGGCCGCTAGGCGGAACGCCTCCTCGGCCAGATCCTTCGGCACGCCGTCCAGCTCGAACATGATCCGGCCCGGCTTGACCCGGCAGACCCAGAACTCCGGCGAGCCCTTGCCCTTACCCATGCGGACCTCCGCCGGCTTCGACGACACCGGCACGTCCGGGAAGATCCGGATCCACACGCGACCGGCACGGCGGATGTGGCGGGTGATCGCCCGGCGGGCGGCCTCGATCTGACGGGCGGTGACCCGCGCCGGGGTCGTCGCCTTCAGGCCGTAGGCGCCGAAGTTCAGCGCCGTCCCACCCTTGGCCAGGCCATGGATGCGACCCTTGTGGGCCTTACGGAACTTTGTGCGCTTCGGGGACAGCATCTGTCTTCTCCTCTCAGCTCACGCTCAGCGACGGTCGCCGCCGCCGGAACCCGGCTGCTGCTCGGCCAGGCGCTTGTCCTGCGCCATCGGGTCGTGGGCCATGATCTCGCCCTTGAACACCCAGACCTTGACGCCGCAGGTGCCGTAGGTGGTGAAGCCGGTGGCCTCGCCGTAATCGATGTCGGCCCGCAGGGTGTGCAGCGGAACCCGGCCCTCGCGGTACCACTCGGTCCGGGCGATCTCGGCGCCGCCGAGGCGGCCGCCGCAGTTGATCCGGATGCCAAGCGCGCCGAGGCGCATGGCCGACTGAACCGCCCGCTTCATCGCCCGGCGGAACGCCACGCGGCGCTCCAGCTGCTGGGCGATGTTCTCGGCGACCAGCTTGGCGTCGATCTCCGGCTTGCGGATCTCGACGATGTTCAGCGCCACGTCGGTGTTGGTCATCTTCGAGAGGTCCTGGCGGAGCTTCTCGATGTCCGAGCCCTTCTTGCCGATCACCACGCCCGGCCGCGCCGAGTAGATGGTGATGCGCGCGCGCTTGGCCGGCCGCTCGATGACGATGCGGCTGACACCCGCTTGGCGCAGGCGCTTGGTCAGGTAGCTGCGCAGCTTGATGTCCTGGTGCAGCAGGTCGGCATAGCCCTTGCCCGCGAACCAGCGCGAGTCCCAGGTGCGGTTGATGCCGAGCCGAAGCCCGATCGGATTGACCTTGTTACCCATCAGTCCTGCTCCTCGCGCTCACGCACGACCACGGTGAGGTGGGCGAACGGCTTCTCGATCTTGCCGACCCGGCCCCGGGCCCGCGGACGGAAGCGCTTCATCTTGAAGCTCTTGCCGACATAGGCCTCCTTGACGAACAGCCGGTCGACATCGAGCTGGTGGTTGTTCTCCGCATTGGCGATCGCCGACTCCAGCGCCTTCTTCACGTCCCGCGCCACCCGGCGCTTGGAAAACGTGAGCGTCGCCAGAGCCTTGTCCGCCGCCTGACCGCGGATCATCTGCGCGACCAGGTTCAGCTTCTGCGGGCTGACGCGCAGATTGCGCAGCACAGCCGTCGCTTCCGTATCGTCAAGTCGCCGTTCGGCAGCCTGCTTGCCCATTGCCTGCTCCTCTCAGCCTTAGCGGCGAGACTTCTTGTCGGCCATGTGGCCGTAATAGGTCCGCGTCGGCGCGAACTCGCCGAACTTGTGACCGACCATGTTCTCGCTGACGAGAACCGGCACGAACTTCTGGCCGTTGTGCACGCCGAAGGTCAGGCCGACGAACTGCGGCATGATCGTCGAGCGACGCGACCACGTCTTGATCACCTCGTTGCGACCGGACTCGCGCGACTTCTCGGCCTTCTTCAACAGAAAGCCGTCGACGAACGGTCCCTTCCAAACGGATCGAGCCACCGAACTTCTCCTTACTTCCGGCGCCGGCGAACGATCAACTTGTCGGTCGCCTTGTTGTTGCGCGTCTTCTTGCCCTTGGTCGGCTTGCCCCACGGGGTGACCGGATGACGGCCGCCCGAGGTCCGGCCCTCACCACCGCCATGCGGATGGTCGACCGGGTTCATCGCCACCCCGCGGACCGACGGACGCTTGCCGAGCCAGCGGTTGCGGCCGGCCTTGCCGATGTTGATGTTCTGCTGGTCCGGGTTGGACACCGCACCGACGGTCGCCATGCACTCGGAGCGCACCATCCGGACCTCGCCGGAAGCGAGACGCAGAAGCGCATAACCAGCGTCGCGGCCGACGATCTGAACGTAGGTCCCGGCGGAGCGGGCCATCTGGCCGCCCTTGCCCGGCTTCATCTCGACGTTGTGCACGATCGTGCCGACCGGGATCGAGCGCAGCGGCATGGCGTTGCCCGGCTTCACGTCGACCCGATCGCCCGCGACCACCTTGTCACCGACGCCCAGGCGCTGCGGCGCCAGGATGTAGGCCTGCTCGCCGTCCTCGTAAGTAATCAGCGCGATGAAGGCCGTACGGTTCGGGTCGTATTCCAGGCGCTCGACCGTGCCGACGACGTCGAACTTGGTGCGCTTGAAATCGACGATCCGGTAGGTCCGCTTGTGACCGCCGCCACGCCGACGCGCGGTGACGCGGCCGGTGTTGTTGCGGCCGGCCTTCTTGGTCAGGCCTTGGGTCAGCTTCTTGACCGGCTTGCCGGACCACAGCTCCGAGCGGTCGACGATGACCAGCTGGCGCTGCGACGGCGTGGTCGGATTGAAAGACTTCAGAGCCATGGGTTCACACCCCCGCCATCAGGTCGATCGTCTGGCCCTCGGCGAGGGTGACGACGGCCTTCTTGTAGTCGGAACGACGGCCCGGGCGACCCCGGAACCGCTTGGTCTTGCCCTTCACCAGCACGGTGTTCACCGCCGAGACCTTGACGTCGAACAGGCGCTCGATGGCCTGCTTGATCTCCGGCTTCGCGGCGTCGACCGGAACCTCGAAGGTCACCTGGCCGAACTCGGAACCCCGGGTCGACTTCTCGGTCACGATCGGACGGCGGATCAGCTCGTAGGCCCGCTCGTCGCTCACCTTGCCCGCCTTGGGCTTGTAGGGACGAATGCTCATTTCAGGCGCGCCTCCAGCTGCTCGACCGCGCCCTTGGTCAGGACCAGGGTGTCGCGGCGGAGAATGTCGTAGACGTTGGCGCCCTGCTGCGGCAGCAGGTCGACCAGCGGAATGTTGCGCGTGGCGCGGGCGAAATTCTCGTTCACCGCGTCGCCGTCGATGACCAGGACCGAGGTCCAGCCGAGCTTCTTCAGCTTGGCGGCCATGTCCTTGGTCTTCGGCTCGGCGGCGACCGCCTCGTCCAGCACGATCAGCTGACCGGCCTTGGCCTTGGCCGACAGCGCGGTCTTGAGGCCGAGCTTGCGGAACTTCTTGGTCAGGTCGTGGTTGTGGTCGCGCACCACCGGACCGTGAACCGTCTGGCCGCCACGATACTGGGTCGCCCGCAGCGAGCCCGCGCGCGCCCGGCCGGTGCCCTTCTGACGGAACGGCTTCTTGGTCGTGCCGGAGATCTCGGAGATCGTCTTGACCTTGTGGTTGCCGGTGCGGCGCTTGGCCAGCTGCCAGTTGACCATGCGGGTCAGCACGTCCGGACGCGGCTCCAGACCGAAGATGGCGTCGTCGAGATAGATCTCGCCGGTCTTCTCCGCGTCGAGGTTGGTGACGTCAAACTTCATGACCTCAGTCCTTCTTCTCGGCGTCGTCGTCCGCCGGCGTCGCGGCGGCGTCCTCGGCCGGCAGGTCCGGCACGTCGGCGCCCTCGGCGGCGATCGGATCGGCGGCGTCGCCCATGGCCTCGGAAGCCTGCTCCAGCAGGGCGGCACCGGCCTGTTCGTCGCTCACCGGCGCCTCGGCCGTGGATTCCTTGACGGCGGCCGGGTACGGCGCGCCCTCGGGCATGCCGGCCTTGACGGCGTCACGGATCAGCACCCAGCCACCCTCGGAGCCCGGCACGGCGCCGCGCACGAGGATCAGGCCGCGCGCCGGATCGGTCGCAACAACCGTCAGGTTCTGCGTGGTCACCCGCTCGTCGCCCATGTGACCGGCCATCTTCTTGCCTTTGAAGACGCGGCCCGGATCCTGGTTGTTACCGGTGGAGCCGTGCGAGCGATGCGACAGCGACACGCCGTGCGAGGCGCGCAGGCCGCCGAAATTGTGCCGCTTCATGACGCCGGCGAAGCCCTTACCGATGGACGTGCCCGTCACATCGACTTTCTGCCCGGCGAGGAAGTGGTCGGCCGACAGTTCGGAGCCGACCTCGACCAGCGCGTCGTCCGCAACGCGGAACTCGGCCAGCTTGCGCTTCGGCTCAACCTTCGCCTTGGCGAAATGGCCGCGCATCGGCTTCGTGGTGCGCTTCACCTTGCGCACGCCGGCGCCGAGCTGCAGCGCGGTGTAGCCGTCCTTCTCCTGGGTCCGCTGGGCGACGACCTGGCAGCCATCGACCTTCAGCACGGTAACCGGCACGTGCGCACCTTCCTCGGTGAACACGCGGGTCATCCCGACCTTCTGAGCGATCAATCCCGAACGCATCGTTCCCGTCCCCTCAGAGCTTGATCTCGACGTCGACGCCGGAGGCCAGGTCGAGCTTCATCAGCGCGTCCACGGTCTGCGGTGTCGGATCGACGATATCCAGGACCCGCTTGTGGGTCCGGACCTCGAATTGCTCCCGGCTCTTCTTGTCGATGTGCGGACCGCGCAGGACGGTGAACCGCTCGATCCGGGTCGGCAGCGGAATGGGACCCCGCACGCGCGCACCGGTGCGCTTGGCGGTGTTCACGATTTCACCGGTCGACTGATCGAGGACACGGTGATCGAACGCCTTCAGGCGGATGCGGATGTTTTGACTGTCCATCTTTCCGCTACTCTCAACCTCGTTGGCCTGATGGCCGTTATTGCCGCGCGCACTCCCGCGAAACCGCGGGACGCACAGAAAAAAAAGCGGATGCGCACTAGGTTCTGCGCGTCCGGCTTCGGCCTTTTGGGGGAGATTAGTCCTACGTCTGCGAGACTGCGTCTGACCCGGTTCCGTCGGAACGGGTCACAGCCAGCCCCCAAAGGTGGGCGGAACCTATTGATGCGAGGGGGGTTCGTCAAGCCCGAATTTCACAAATATGACGCGGTTCCGCGCGGTCTCCATTGGCCCAGGGTTTCCGGCGAGTCGCGCCCGGCCGCTAAACGCAAACGGGGGCGCCGAAGCGCCCCCGTGGACATCCACCCGTGCGGGCGGGTGCTTACTCGATGATCTTGGAGACGACGCCGGCGCCGACGGTGCGGCCACCCTCGCGGATGGCGAAGCGCAGGCCCTCGTCCATGGCGATCGGCGCGATCAGCTCGACGTCCATCGCGATGTTGTCGCCCGGCATCACCATCTCCGTGCCTTCCGGCAGCGCCACCGTGCCCGTCACATCCGTCGTGCGGAAGTAGAACTGCGGACGGTAGTTGGTGAAGAACGGCGTGTGACGGCCACCCTCCTCCTTCGTGAGAATGTACGCCTCGGCCTTGAACTTCGTGTGCGGCGTGATCGTCCCCGGCTTCGCCAGCACCTGACCCCGCTCCACGTCCTCGCGCTTCGTGCCGCGCAGCAGAACGCCAACGTTGTCGCCCGCCTCGCCCTGGTCCAGCAGCTTGCGGAACATCTCGACGCCCGTGCAGGTCGTCTTCGTCGTGTCCTTGATGCCGACGATCTCGATCTCCTCGCCGACCTTCACCACACCCCGCTCCACGCGGCCGGTCACCACCGTGCCGCGGCCCGAGATCGAGAACACGTCCTCGATCGGCATCAGGAACGGCTGGTCCTTCGGGCGCTCCGGCGTCGGAATGTACTCGTCCACCGTCTTCATCAGCTCGAGGATCGCCTTCTTGCCGATCTCCTCGTTGCTCTCCTCCATCGCCGCGAGCGCAGAGCCCTTGGTGATCGGAATGTCGTCGCCCGGGAACTCGTAGGACGACAGAAGCTCGCGGATCTCGAGCTCGACCAGCTCCAGAAGCTCCTCGTCGTCGACCTGGTCGACCTTGTTCATGAACACCACCAGCGCCGGGACGCCGACCTGGCGCGCCAGCAGGATGTGCTCGCGGGTCTGCGGCATCGGGCCGTCGGCCGCCGACACCACCAGGATCGCGCCGTCCATCTGCGCGGCACCCGTGATCATGTTCTTCACGTAGTCGGCGTGGCCCGGGCAGTCCACGTGGGCGTAGTGCCGGTTCTCGGTCTCGTACTCGACATGCGCCGTCGAGATCGTGATGCCGCGCGCCTTCTCCTCCGGCGCCTTGTCGATGGCATCATACGCCATGAACGTCGCACCGCCCGTCTCCGCCAGCGTCTTCGTAATCGCCGCCGTCAGCGTCGTCTTGCCGTGGTCGACGTGACCGATCGTCCCGATGTTGCAATGCGGCTTTGTCCGCTCGAACTTCTCCTTGGCCATCCCAGAATGCTCCGTACGAAAAGGGGGTGACGTTTATGGGTGAGGTGATTCGGTCGCGGGATGGCCGATCAGGCCATCTTCGCCCGGACCTCGTCGGCGACCGCCTGCGGCACCGGCTCGTAGTGGTCGAACTGCATGGTGTACTGCGCCCGGCCCTGGCTCATGGAGCGCAGGGTGTTGACGTAGCCGAACATGTTGGCCAGCGGGACCATGGCGTCGACCACGCGGGCATTGCCGCGCTGATCCATGCCGCTGACCTGGCCGCGACGGCTGTTCAGGTCGCCGATGATGTCACCCATATAGTCCTCGGGCGTGACCACCTCGACCTTCATGATCGGCTCCAGCAGCACCGGGCCGGCCTTGGCGATGCCTTCCTTGAACGCGGCGCGCGAGGCAATCTCGAACGCCAGCACGCTGGAGTCCACGTCGTGGTAGGCGCCGTCCGTCAGGGTGACCTTGACGTCGACCACCGGGAAGCCGGCCAGCACGCCGGTCTCCATGGCCGAGTTCAGGCCCTTCTCGACGCCCGGGATGTACTCCCTGGGCACCGAGCCGCCGACGATGGTGTTCTCGAAGGTGAAGCCCTCACCCCGCTCCTGCGGCGCGAAGGTCAGCTTGATGCGGGCGAACTGGCCCGAGCCACCGGTCTGCTTCTTGTGGGTGTAGTCGATATCGGAGGTCTTGGTGATCGACTCACGATAGGCAACCTGCGGTGCGCCGACATTGGCGTCGACCTTAAACTCGCGCCGCATGCGGTCGACCAGGATCTCCAGGTGAAGCTCGCCCATGCCTTTGATCACGGTCTGACCGCTTTCGGCATCGGAGGTCACACGGAAGGACGGATCCTCGGCCGCCAGGCGGCTGAGCGCGACGCCCATCTTCTCCTGGTCGCTCTTGGTCTTCGGCTCGACCGCGACCTCGATGACCGGATCGGGGAACTCCATGCGCTCCAGGATGACCGGCTTCAGCGGATCGCACAGCGTGTCGCCCGTGGTGGTGTTCTTCAGACCTGCAATGGCGACGATGTCACCGGCACGCGCTTCCTTGACGTCCTCACGGTTGTTGGAGTGCATCAGCAGCATGCGGCCGACGCGCTCACGGTTGTCCTTGACCGTGTTCAGCACCGAGCTGCCGGCCTCCAGGATGCCGGAGTAGACGCGCACGAAGGTCAGCGAGCCGACGAACGGATCGTTCATGATCTTGAACGCCAGCGCCGAGAACGGCTCGTCATCTGACGACTTGCGCTTCATCTCGGTCTCGCCGTCGACGGAGACACCGCGAATGTCCGGCACGTCGGTCGGCGACGGCATGTAGTCGACAACGGCGTCGAGCAGCGGCTGCACGCCCTTGTTCTTGAAGGCGGAGCCCAGGAACACCGGCACGAACGAGCTCGACATCACGCCTTTGCGGATGCAGGCGCGCAGAACCTCCTCGGACGGCTCCTCGCCCTCCAGGTAGGCCTCCATCGCGTCGTCGTCCATCTCGACGGCCAGCTCGACGAGCTTCTGACGGTATTCCGTCGCCTGCTCCATCATGTCGGCCGGGATGTCCTCGACCTCGAACTTCGCACCCAGCGACTCGTCCAGCCAGCGGGTGGCCTTCATGGTGACCAGGTCGACCAGGCCGACGAAATCGGACTCGACGCCGATCGGCAGCTGCATGACCAGCGGCGTGGTGCCCAGGCGGTCGATCATCATCTGCACGCAGCGGAAGAAGTCGGCACCGATGCGGTCCATCTTGTTGACGAAACAGATACGCGGCACGCCGTACTTGTCGGCCTGACGCCACACCGTCTCGGACTGCGGCTCGACGCCGGCGACGCTGTCGAACACGGTGACCGCGCCGTCCAGCACGCGCAGCGAGCGCTCGACCTCGATGGTGAAGTCGACGTGGCCCGGGGTGTCGATGATGTTGATGCGGTAGTCGCGCCAGAAGCAGGTCGTCGCCGCCGACGTGATGGTGATGCCGCGCTCCTGCTCCTGCTCCATCCAGTCCATGGTGGCGTTGCCGTCATGGACCTCGCCGATCTTGTAGGACCGGCCGGTGTAGTACAGGATACGCTCGGTGGTGGTCGTCTTGCCGGCATCGATGTGGGCCATGATGCCGATGTTGCGATACATTTCGAGCGGATGGGTGCGGGGCATGACTCGCGTCCTCGTCGCTTTGAGGTTTCGGCCGCGGTCGTCACGGCCGTCCAGATATGAGAGACGGGCCGGTCTATACGCCAGCCCGTCCCCGGATGCCAGTGGCTGTTACCAGCGGTAGTGAGAAAACGCCTTGTTGGCGTCGGCCATGCGGTGGGTGTCTTCCCGCTTCTTGACCGCGGTGCCGCGGTTCTGGGCCGCGTCCTGCAGCTCGCCGGAGAGCCGCTGGACCATGGTCTTCTCCGAGCGCTTGCGGGCGGCGTCGATCAGCCAGCGGATGGCCAGCGCCTGGGCGCGCTCGGGACGCACCTCGACCGGAACCTGGTAGGTGGCGCCACCGACCCGGCGGGAGCGGACCTCGACATGCGGCTTCACGTTGTCCAGCGCCTCGTGGAAGGTGCGGACCGGCTCGCCGCCGGAGCGCTTCTCCAGGATGTCGAAGGCGCCGTAGACGATGCCCTCGGCGACCGAGCGCTTGCCGTCGTACATCAGGCAGCTCATGAACTTGGAGACGACCTGGTCTCCGAACTTGGCGTCCGGCAGAACCGGACGCTTCTCCGCGCGATGGCGACGCGACATTCTTCGTTCTCCTTACTTCGGGCGCTTGGCGCCGTACTTCGAGCGGCGCTGGCGGCGGTCCTTCACGCCCTGGGTATCGAGCGTGCCGCGGATGATGTGATAGCGCACACCCGGCAGGTCCTTCACACGACCGCCACGGATCATGACGACCGAGTGCTCCTGCAGGTTGTGGCCCTCACCCGGGATGTAGCTGATGACCTCGTAGCCGTTGGTCAGGCGCACACGGGCGACCTTACGCAGCGCCGAGTTCGGCTTCTTCGGGGTGGTGGTGTACACGCGGGTGCACACGCCGCGCTTCTGCGGGCACGCCTGAAGGGCGGGAACCTTGTTCCGGGCGACCGGAACCTTGCGACCCTGGCGGATCAGCTGATTGATCGTCGGCATGCGTCGACCCTCTTAACCACAAACACGAACCCCGCCACGGGACTATCCCCATGGGGGTGGCTCGCCTGAACCATGCGCCACCGTCCGGGACACCCCGTCGCGACGCTTCTCATATTCGACCCTTCGTGCGGAGACCGCGTTCGAAGCGCCCGGGATGCGGCCCTTCGCGACCCACACCCGAGGGAACAGCTGGGCCCCCGTTTCAAAGTGCGCGGATACTATTGATGCGCCCCCTGGGGGTCAAGCGGAAATCGGCCCGCCCAAGCGAACCGCTCCTGCCGTCCCGATCGGGCAGTCCGAGCGCCGTAGCGCCCGGAATACCCTGGATTTTTCCACCGCCGTCGGCGGTGTGCGCCTATTCGGCCGCGGTGACCTCGGTCTCGCCTTCCAGCCGCACCGCATCGCCCTCGCCGGCCTCGGGGGCCGGGGCGAGCGTACGGTCGCGGTCGGCGGCGACCCGGCGCAGGCGATTCATCACGCTGCCCGTGCCGGCCGGGATCAGACGGCCGACGATGACGTTCTCCTTGAGACCGTCGAGGCTGTCCTCCTTGCCGGAGACCGCCGCCTCGGTGAGGACGCGGGTGGTCTCCTGGAACGACGCGGCGGAGATGAACGACTTGGTCTGCAGCGACGCCTTGGTGATGCCCTGGAGCACCGGCTTGGCCTGGGCCGGACGGAGGTTCTCCGCCAGCGCCTTCTCGTTGGCCTCCTCGTACTCGTCGCGGTCGATGGTCTCGCCGACCAGCAGCGTGGTGTCGCCGGCCTCGATCACCTCGACCTTCTGCAGCATCTGGCGAACGATCACCTCGATGTGCTTGTCGTTGATCTTCACGCCCTGCAGGCGATAGACCTCCTGGATCTCGTTGATCAGGTAGTCCGCCAACGCCTCGACACCCATGATGTTGAGGATGTCGTGCGGCACCCGGGCGCCGTCGAGCAGCATGTCGCCCTTCTGCACGAAGTCGCCCTCGTGGACGGCCAGGTGCTTGCCCTTCGGGATCATGTACTCGACCGGATCCGCGCCCTCCTCGACCGGACGGACGATCACGCGGCGCTTGGTCTTGTAGTCCTTGCCGAACTCCACCCGGCCGTCGGACTCGGCGATGATCGCGAAGTCCTTCGGACGCCGGGCCTCGAACAGCTCGGCCACGCGCGGCAGACCACCAGTGATGTCACGGGTCTTCGACGACTCGCGCGGGATACGCGCCAGCACGTCGCCGGCCTTGATCTGCGCCCCGTTGTCGACCGACAGAATGGCGTCGACCGACATGAAGTAGCGGGCCTCCAGGCCGTTGGCGAGCTGAACCACCTCGCCGGCCTCGTCACGCAGGGTGATCCGCGGCTTCAGGTCGTTGCCCCGGGGCTGCTGCTTCCAGTCGACCACGACACGGGACGAGATGCCCGTCGCCTCGTCGGTGACCTCGCGCATGGAGAGGCCATCGACCAGGTCGACATAGTGGGCGATACCCTCGCGCTCCGTGAGGATGGGGATCGTGTAGGGATCCCACTCCGCCATCTTCTGGCCCGGCTCGACCATGACACCGTCATCGACCAGCAGCTTGGCGCCGTAGGGCACCCGGTGACGGGCGCGCTCACGGCCCTGCTCGTCGGCCAGGATGATCTCGGTGTTGCGGCTCATCACCACCAGCACGCCGTCGGAGTTGGTGACGACGTTGCGGTTGTGCAGCTTCACCTCGGCCCCGAGCGAGGCCTCCACCGTCGATTGCTCGGCGCCACGCTGGGCGGCGCCGCCGATGTGGAAGGTCCGCATGGTCAGCTGGGTGCCCGGCTCGCCGATCGACTGGGCGGCGATCACGCCGACCGCCTCGCCGATGTTCACCGGCGTGCCACGCGCGAGATCGCGGCCGTAGCAGGCCGCGCACACGCCCGGCTGGGTCTTGCAGGTCAGCACCGAGCGGATCAGGACCGCGTCGATACCGGCCCGCTCGATCGCCTCGACCATGGCCTCGTCGATGATGTCGCCGGCGGTGACCAGCACCTCGCCGTTCAGCGGATCCAGCACGTCCTCAAGGGTCGTGCGGCCGAGGATGCGGTCGCCCAACGGCTCGATCACCTCGCCGCCGTCGATCACCGCGCGCACGGTCAGGCCGCGCTCGGTGCCGCAATCGACCTCGGTGATGATGCAGTCCTGGGCGACGTCGACCAGACGGCGGGTCAGATAGCCCGAATTCGCCGTCTTGAGCGCCGTGTCGGCCAAGCCCTTACGGGCGCCGTGGGTCGAGTTGAAGTACTCGAGCACCGTCAGGCCTTCCTTGAAGTTCGAGATGATCGGCGTCTCGATGATCTCGCCCGACGGCTTGGCCATCAGACCGCGCATGCCGGCCAGCTGCTTGATCTGCGCGGCGGAGCCACGGGCACCGGAATGGGCCATCATCCACACGGAGTTCACCGGCTTGGAGCCGTCGTCCTCCTTGATGACCGCCATCATCTCCTCGGCGACCACGTCGGTGCAGCGCGACCAGACGTCGACCACCTTGTTGTACTTCTCGCCCTGGGTGATCAGGCCGTCGAGATATTGCTGCTCGAACTGCTTGACCTGCTCGTTCGCCTCGTCGACCAGGCCCTGCTTGGCGCCCGGGATGACCAGGTCGTCCTTGCCGAACGAGATGCCGGCGCGGCAGGCATGGCCGAAACCGAGGCCCATCAGGCGGTCGGCGAAGATCACCGTCTCCTTCTGGCCGCAGTGGCGGTACACCATGTCGATGACGTTGGAGACTTCCTTCTTCGTCATCAGCCGGTTGATCATCTCGAAGCGCAGCTTCGGGTTGTCCGGCAGCAGCAGCGCCAGCTTCAGGCGGCCCGGCGTGGTCTCCACGCGCTTGGTCACCTTCTCGCCGGTCTCGTCATAGGTCGTGACGCGCGCCTGCACCTTGGTGTGCAGCGTGACGGCGCCGGTGTCGATCGCGTGATCGACCTCGGCCGGATCGGCGAAGGCCATGCCCTCGCCAACCTGGTTCTCACGCTCCATCGTCAGGTAGTACAGGCCCAGGATGATGTCCTGGGACGGCACGATGATCGGCTTGCCGTTGGCCGGGCTCAGGATGTTGTTGGTCGACATCATGAGCACCCGCGCCTCGAGCTGGGCCTCCAGCGACAGCGGCACATGAACCGCCATCTGGTCGCCGTCGAAGTCGGCGTTGAAGGCGGTGCAGACCAGCGGGTGCAGCTGGATCGCCTTGCCCTCGACCAGCTTCGGCTCGAACGCCTGGATGCCGAGACGGTGCAGCGTCGGCGCCCGGTTCAGCATGACCGGATGCTCGCGGATCACCTCCTCCAGGATGTCCCACACCTCGGGACGCTCCTTCTCGACCATGCGCTTGGCGGCCTTGATCGTGGACGCCATGCCGTACAGTTCGAGCTTGGAGTAGATGAACGGCTTGAACAGCTCCAGCGCCATCTTCTTCGGCAGGCCGCACTGGTGCAGCAGCAGGTCCGGGCCGACGACGATGACCGAGCGGCCGGAATAATCGACGCGCTTGCCGAGCAGGTTCTGGCGGAAACGGCCCTGCTTGCCCTTCAGCATGTCGCTGAGCGACTTCAGCGGCCGCTTGTTGGCGCCGGTGATGACGCGGCCGCGGCGGCCGTTGTCGAACAGGGCGTCGACCGCCTCCTGCAGCATGCGCTTCTCGTTGCGCACGATGATGTCCGGCGCCCGCAGCTCCATCAGGCGCTTCAGGCGGTTGTTCCGGTTGATCACCCGGCGGTACAGGTCGTTCAGGTCGGAGGTCGCGAAGCGGCCACCGTCCAGCGGCACCAGCGGGCGCAGTTCCGGCGGAATGACCGGAACGACGTCGAGGATCATCCACTCCGGACGGGCACCGGACTCCTGGAACGCCTCGATGATCTTCAGGCGCTTGACCAGCTTCTTGCGCTTGGCCTCGGAGCCGGTCTCGCGCAGCTCGACGCGCACGGTCTCCTGCTCCGCCACCATGTCGAGGCGGCTCAGCATGGTCTTCAGCGCCTCGGCGCCGATCTGGGCGACGAAGGCGTCCTCGCCGTAGTCGTCCTGCGCCTGGTAGTACTCCTCCTCGCTGAGGAGCTGCTTGTCCTTCAGCGGCGAGAGCAGCGGGTCGGTGACCACGAAGTTCTCGAAGTACAGCACCCGTTCCAGGTCCTTGAGCGTCATGTCGAGCAGCAGGCCGATGCGGCTCGGGAGCGACTTCAGGAACCAGATATGCGCGACCGGCGAGGCCAGGTCGATGTGGCCCATGCGCTCGCGGCGGACCTTGGAGAGCGTGACCTCGACACCGCACTTCTCGCAGATGATGCCGCGGTACTTCATGCGCTTGTACTTGCCGCACAGGCACTCGTAGTCCTTGATCGGACCGAAGATCCGGGCGCAGAACAGACCGTCGCGCTCCGGCTTGAAGGTCCGGTAGTTGATGGTCTCCGGCTTCTTGATCTCACCGAACGACCACGACTTCACGCGATCCGGGCTCGCGATCGAGATCTGGATGTTGTCGAAGCTCTGCGGGCCGCTCGGCTGACCGAAGATGTTCACCAACTCGTTCATCGAAGCACTCCTCGCGCCACTGGCGCTGTTTGCGGATCCGGGCGTCCCCGGAACTCACGGCCGACCCGTCCCCCTCACAGTTGGGGCGGACAAATGGGCCGGCGGCTACACCGACGCGGCCGCTTTCGCGGCCGCACCCGGCGTCAGTACTCCTCCTGGTTCAGCTCGACGTTCAGTCCGAGCGAGCGCAGTTCCTTCACCAGCACGTTGAAGGATTCCGGAATACCGGCCTCGAAGTTGTCGTCGCCACGGACGATCGCTTCGTAGACCTTGGTACGTCCGGAGACGTCGTCGGACTTCACGGTGAGCATCTCCTGCAAGGTGTAGGCGGCACCGTAGGCTTCAAGGGCCCAGACCTCCATCTCACCGAACCGCTGGCCGCCGAACTGGGCCTTGCCGCCCAGCGGCTGCTGGGTGACCAGGCTGTACGGGCCGATCGACCGGGCGTGAATCTTGTCGTCCACCAGGTGGTGCAGCTTAAGCATGTAAATATAGCCCACCGTGACCCGACGGTCGAATTGCTCGCCCGTCCGGCCGTCCCAGAGGTCGACCTGGCCGCTCGACTCGAGGCCGGCACGCTCCAGCATCCCGACGATGTCCTCCTCGCGGGCACCGTCGAACACCGGGGTCGCCATCGGCACGCCGCGCCGCAGGTTGCGGGACATCTCAACGATCTCGTTGTCCTGGAGCGGCTCGATCTTCTGACCGAACTCGTCGTCGGAATAGATGTCCTTCAGCTTGGCCCGCAGGTCGGCCGCCTTGGCGTCCTGGCCCATGTTCTCGAGCATCTCGCGGATCTGACGGCCGAGACCGGCCGCCGCCCACCCGAGGTGGGTCTCCAGGATCTGCCCGACATTCATGCGCGAGGGCACGCCCAGCGGGTTGAGCACGATGTCGACGGCGGTGCCGTCGTCGAGATACGGCATGTCCTCGACCGGGTTGATCTTGGAGATCACGCCCTTGTTGCCGTGACGGCCGGCCATCTTGTCGCCCGGCTGCAGCTTGCGCTTCACCGCGACGAAGACCTTGACCATCTTCATGACGCCCGGCGGCAGCTCGTCACCGCGCTGCAGCTTGTCGACCTTGTTGTCGAACCGGTCCTTGAGCTGCTCGATCGACTTGTCGAAGTGCTCTTTCAGGCCCTCAATGTAGTCCATCAGCTTGTCGTCATCGACGACGAACTGACGCCACTGGCCGCGGGTGTACTGCTCGAAGATCTCCTCGGACAGCGCCACGCCGCCCTTGAAGCCCTTCGGCCCGCCGGTGGCGGTCTTGCCGATCAGCAGTTCCTTGAGGCGGTCGAAGAAGCCGCGCTCCAGGATCGCGCGCTCGTCGTCCCGGTCCTTGGCGAGACGCTCGATCTCCGACCGCTCGATGGCCTGGCTGCGCTCGTCCTTGTCGACGCCGCGGCGCGAGAACACGCGGACCTCGACGACCGTGCCGGTCACTCCCGGCGGCACCTTCAGCGAGGTGTCGCGCACGTCGGAGGCCTTCTCGCCGAAGATCGCCCGGAGCAGCTTCTCCTCCGGCGTCATCGGCGACTCGCCCTTCGGCGTGACCTTGCCAACCAGGATGTCGCCCGGGTTCACCTCGGCACCGATGTAGACGATGCCCGCCTCGTCGAGGTTCTTCAGAGCCTCTTCGCCGACGTTCGGGATGTCGCGGGTGATCTCCTCCTGACCCAGCTTGGTGTCGCGGGCCATGATCTCGAATTCCTCGATGTGGATCGAGGTGAACACGTCGTCGCGGACGATGCGCTCGGAGATCAGGATCGAATCCTCGAAGTTGTAGCCGTTCCAGGGCATGAACGCGACCAGCACGTTGCGCCCCAGCGCCAGCTCGCCAAGCTCGGTCGATGGGCCGTCGGCGATGATGTCGCCGCGCGAGACCACGTCGCCCACCGCCACCAGCGGACGCTGGGTGATGCAGGTGTTCTGGTTGGACCGCTGGAACTTCAGCAGCCGGTAGATGTCGACGTTCGACGCGGTGCCTTCGAGGTCCTCGTTGGCCCGGACGACGATGCGCTGGGCGTCGACCTGGTCGACGATACCGGACCGCTTGGCGGCGATGGCGACACCGCTGTCGCGGGCCACCGTGCCTTCCATGCCGGTGCCGACATACGGCGCCTCGGCCTGGATCAGCGGCACCGCCTGGCGCTGCATGTTCGAGCCCATCAGCGCGCGGTTGGCGTCATCGTTCTCCAGGAACGGGATCAGCGCCGCGGCCACCGACACCAGCTGCTTCGGCGAGACGTCGAGCATGTCGATGTCTTCCGGACGCGCCAGGCCGAAATCGCCGCGCCGGCGGACCGGCACCAGCTCCTCCTCGAACTTGCCGTTCTCGTCGATCGGCGCGTTCGCCTGGGCGATGGTGTAGCGGCCCTCCTCCATGGCGGAGATGTAGCGCACCTCGTCGGTCACCACGCCGTCGGTCACCTTGCGGTACGGCGTCTCGATGAAGCCGTACTGGTTCACGCGGGCATAGGTGGCCAGCGAGTTGATCAGGCCGATGTTCGGGCCTTCCGGCGTCTCGATCGGGCAGATCCGGCCGTAGTGGGTCGGGTGCACGTCGCGCACCTCGAAGCCGGCGCGCTCGCGGGTCAGACCGCCCGGGCCGAGCGCCGACAGGCGCCGCTTATGGGTGATCTCCGACAGCGGGTTGGTCTGGTCCATGAACTGCGAGAGCTGGGACGAGCCGAAGAACTCGCGCACCGCCGCCGCCGCCGGCTTGGCGTTGATCAGGTCGTGCGGCATCACGGTGTCGATGTCGACCGAGCTCATGCGCTCGCGGATCGCCCGCTCCATGCGCAGCAGGCCGACCCGGTACTGGTTCTCCATGAGCTCGCCGACCGAGCGCACCCGGCGGTTGCCCAGGTGGTCGATGTCGTCGATCTCGCCCTTGCCGTCCTTCAGGTCGACCAGGACCTTGAGGATGGCCAGGATGTCCTCCTTGCGCAGGACGCGGAGCTGGTCCTCGGTCTCCAGGCCGAGACGGGCGTTCATCTTCACCCGGCCGACGGCCGACAGGTCGTAGCGCTCGCTGTCGAAGAACAGGCCCTCGAACAGCGCCTCGGCGGTCTCCAGGGTCGGCGGCTCACCCGGGCGCATGACCCGGTAGATGTCGATCAGCGCTTCCTCGCGGGTGGCGTTCTTGTCGAGCGCCAAGGTGTTGCGCATGTAGGCGCCGACCGTCATGTGGTCGATCGCCAGGATCGGCAGCTCGGTGACGCCGACCGCGGCCAGGGTCTCCAGCAGGTCGGAGGTGATCTCCTCGCCGGCATCGCAGTGCACGAGGCCGGTCGACTCGTCGATCAGATCGGCGCCGACATAGCTGCCGATCAGCTGCTCGCTGGTGACGAACACGTCCTTGAGCCCGCCCTCAACCAGCTTGCGCGAGGTGCGCGGGGTAATCTTGGCGCCGGCCTCGGCCACCACCTCGCCGGTGTCAGCGTCGACCAGGTCGTCGTTCAGCTTCACGCCCTTCATCCGCTCGACGTCGAACGGCAGGCGCCAGCCCTCGCCCTCGCGGGTGTAGGTGATCTTGTCGTAGAACGTCGCCAGGATGTCCTCGGCGCTCATCCCGACGACCTTGTCGCGCTGCACGTCATCACCGTTGGCGTGGCACTCCTTGATGTAGGCCTCGCTGCGGTCGGACAACAGCGCCAGGAGCAGCGTCGTCGCCGGCAGCTTGCGGCGGCGGTCGATGCGGACATAGGCGATGTCCTTGGCGTCGAACTCGAAGTCGAGCCAGGAGCCGCGGTACGGGATCACCCGGGCGGCGAACAGGTACTTGCCCGAGCTGTGGGTCTTGCCCTTGTCATGGTCGAAGAAGACGCCCGGCGAGCGGTGCATCTGGCTGACGATCACGCGCTCGGTGCCGTTGATGACGAAAGTGCCGTTGGCCGTCATCAGGGGCATGTCGCCCATGTAGACGTCCTGCTCCTTGATGTCCTTGATGGACTTCGAGCCGGTCTCCTCGTCGACGTCCCAAACCACCAGGCGCAGGGTCACCTTCAGCGGGGCGGCGAAGGTCAGGCCGCGCTGCTGGCACTCCTCGACGTCGTATTTCGGCTCCTCCAGCTCGTAGCGCACGAACTCCAGCATCGCGCGCTCGGAGAAGTCGCGGATCGGGAACACCGATTTGAAGACCTCCTGCAGGCCCACATCGCCCCGGGTCTCGGGGGTGGTGCCGATCTGCAGAAAGGCATCGTAGGAGCTCTTCTGAACCTCGATGAGGTTCGGCATGGGCGCCACTTCGGGAATGCGCCCAAAGCTCCGACGAACGCGCTTGCGACCGGTGAAGGATCCGACTGCGGAAACTGCCATCTTGCGACCTCGACCTCGCGTGTGACCCGCGGACCTTGCTCTGTCCGTTGGGCGAAACGATGACACCCGCCATGCCGCGACCGGCCCCGGGACGGGCGGCGCAACGGCGGCGGGCGGTCCTCGCCTCGGCCAGGGGTCGAACGGCGCGCTTGGCGGCGTCCGGCCACTGGCCGAGAGGAGGAAACGGGTCGGGAGCGGACACGCAGGCGCGCCGCTCCCTCCCCGAACCTCAGCTGGAAATCGGGCTCAATTACTTGAGCTCGACGGTGGCGCCAGCCTCCTCCAGCTTCTTCTTCAGCTCCTCGGCCTCGTCCTTGGAGGCACCCTCCTTGACCGGCTTCGGCGCGCCCTCGACCAGGTCCTTGGCCTCCTTCAGGCCGAGACCGGTGATGGCGCGGACTTCCTTGATGACGTTGATCTTCTTGTCGCCGGCGGCGGCAAGGATCACGTCGAACTCGGTCTTCTCCTCAGCGGCCGGGGCGGCATCGCCACCACCAGCAACCGCGGCAACCGCCACCGGAGCAGCGGCGGACACGCCCCACTTCTCCTCCAGCAGCTTCGACAGCTCGGCCGCCTCGAGGACGGTCAGAGCGGACAGATCTTCAACAAGCTTCTCGAGATCAGCCATTTTCATTCACTCCACGTTGGATCTTCTGATGACAGAGCGGTTCGTCCGCCCTCACTCCGACTGCTCGCCGCGGGCCGCCAGCACCCGGGCAACCTGTCCGGCCGGCGCGGTCAGCACGCCCACCATCCGGGAAGCCGGGGTCTGCAGCAGACCCACGAGCTTGGCACGCGACTCGTCGATCGACGGGGTCTTGGCCAGGGCCTTGATCTCGTCGACGTTGAGTGCTCGTTCGCCCAGGCCCCCACCAACGATGGTGACCTTGTCATTCGAGTTGGCGAACTCGACGATCACCTTGGCGGCCGCCACGGGATCGCCCGACGTCGTCACCGACGTCGGACCCGTGAACAGGTCGGTCAGGTTCTCGTAGCGCGTGCCCTGCAGAGCAAGACGGGCGAGCCGATTCTTGGTGACCTTGTAGCCGGCTCCGGCTTCGCGGACCTTCGAGCGCAGGCCTTCGACCTCGGACACCGTCAGACCCGTCTGATGGGTGATGACGACGACCTCGGAGCCCTCGAACGTCGAGCGAAGAGAGTCGACCAAATCGGCCTTTTCGGTTCGGTTCACCTCTTATCTCCGCAATTGGAACCGCTGGGCGTCGGCCGGATGGCGTGGCCCGTCGGTCCGGTTGCACGTGGACGGCACTGTCGCGCCGCCCGTGTTCGCCTGTCCCAGAAGACCAACCGTCCCGGCATCGCCGGATCCCGTTGGCGCTCCCGTCTATACGGGCGAGATTTTAAGGTTCCGTTAACCGAGGTTGCCCCCGGGACGCGGAACCGCCCGTAGTCTCGGACAGGTCGGACCGGAATTCCTTCCGGTCCTACGCCGGCCCCCGTTGTTCGCCGAGGGCCGTCGATCTCGTGTTCGCGCGGCCTCAGGCGGCCGGCGCGGTACCCAGCGCCGAGGTGTCGACCTTGATGCCCGGACCCATGGTCGAGCTGACCGACACGCGCTTGATGTAGTTGCCCTTGGCACCCGACGGCTTCGCCTTCTGGATGGCGTCGACGAAGGCGTTGGCGTTCTCCAGCAGTTGGTCCTCGGAGAAGCTGGCCTTGCCGATGCCGGCATGGACGATGCCCGCCTTCTCGACGCGGAACTCCACCTGGCCGGCCTTGGCCGCCTGGACGGCGTCGGCGACGTTCGGCGTGACGGTGCCGAGCTTCGGGTTCGGCATCAGGCCGCGCGGGCCCAGCACCTTACCGAGACGGCCGACCACGGCCATCATGTCCGGCGTGGCGATCACCCGGTCGAAATCCATGCGACCGTTCTGGATCTCCTCCATCAGGTCCTCCGCCCCGACCACATCGGCGCCGGCCTCGCGGGCCTCGTCGGCCTTGGCGTCCTTGGCGAACACCGCCACGCGGACCGACTTGCCGGTGCCGTGCGGCAGCGAGACCACGCCGCGGACCATCTGGTCCGAGTGGCGCGGGTCGACGCCGAGGTTCATGGAGATCTCGACGGTCTCGTCGAACTTGGCGCTCGACGCGCCCTTGATCATCTTGATCGCGTCGCCGAGGCCGTGCAGCGCGGTGCGGTCCAGCGAACCGTACGCGGCGCGAAGTCGCTTACCCTTGTTTGCCATGATCGCCTCACTCCACCACTTCGATGCCCATGGACCGGGCGGAACCCTTGATCATCTGAACCGCGCCGTCGACGTCGACCGCGTTCAGGTCCGGCATCTTCTGCTCGGCGATTTCCTTGACCTGGTCCAGGGTCACCTTGCCGATCGTGCCCTTGCCCGGCGTCTGCGATCCCTTCGGAAGCTTCGACGCCTTCTTCAGGAAATACGACACCGGCGGGGTCTTGGTGATGAAGGTGAAGGTGCGGTCGCCGTAGGCGGTGATCACCACCGGCACCGGCATGCCCTTCTCCATCTTCTCGGTCGCGGCGTTGAACGCCTTGCAAAACTCCATGATGTTGAGTCCGCGCTGACCGAGCGCCGGGCCCACCGGGGGAGACGGGTTCGCCGCCCCGGCCGGGATCTCCAGCTTGATATAGCCGACGATCTTCTTAGCCATCTGTTGCCTTCCTCTATGCGGTCCGTGGTGCGATGCCGCAGGACTTCGCGGTCATCTCCCACAGACTCTCCAATTCAAACCGTCCCGGTCCCGGGCGCGAACGCCCCGGGATCGAACCCGAACCGGCTCAGGTTTTCTCGACCTGGGTGAAATCCAGGTCGACCGGCGTCGATCGTCCGAAGATCGACACCGCGACTTTGAGACGCGACCGCTCCTCGTCGACATCCTCGACGAGGCCGTTGAAGGTCGCGAACGGACCGTCGGCGACGCGCACCTGCTCGCCGATCTCGAAGGTGACCGACGGCTTTGGCCGGTCCACGCCCTCCGACACCTGCTTCAGGAGACGGGTCGCCTCGGCGTCGGTGATCGGGATCGGCTTGCCGCGGCTGCCGCCGCCGACAAAACCGGCCACCTTCGGCTGCGACTTGACCAGGTGCCAGGTCTCGTCGGTCAGTTCCATGCGGACCAGGATGTAACCGGGGAAGAACTTCCGTTCGGTCGTCGCCTTCACGCCCCGGCGCATCTCGATCACTTCCTCGGTCGGCACCAGGACCTCGGTGATCAGTGCGTCGAGGTCATGCTGGCCCACCTGCTCGTTGATCGACTGGGCGACCTTCTTCTCGAAGCCCGAATAGGTCTGCACCACGTACCAGCGCTGCGCCATCTCAGCCTCCGAGTCCCAGAACGAGCTGCACGCCCCAGGACAGGATCTGATCCACCACGAAGAAGAACACGGCGGCCAGGAACACCATGATGAAGACCATCAGGGTGGCGACCGCCGTCTCCTTCCGGCTCGCCCACGTGACCCGCGACACTTCCTGTCGCACCTGGCGCACGAACTGGGCGGGACTCACCTTCGCCATCGTCACTGCTCTCCGCCGCGTCGGCCCCGGATCAGGTCCGGGCCACGCAAGCCCTGTACAAACACCCGAACGCGGATGGCGCTCGTCGGTTGTCCCGACGGCGCCGCCCGCGAAACACTTCTATATAGTGGCAGGAGTGGAGGGGCTCGAACCCCCAGCCCCCGGTTTTGGAGACCGGTGCTCTACCAGTTGAGCTACACTCCTAACCTCGCAAACGCGATCCGCTCGCCTCCGCTTACTCGATGATCTTGGAGACGACGCCGGCGCCGACGGTGCGGCCACCCTCGCGGATGGCGAAGCGCAGGCCCTCGTCCATGGCGATCGGCGCGATCAGCTCGACGTCCATCGCGATGTTGTCGCCCGGCATCACCATCTCCGTGCCTTCCGGCAGCGCCACCGTGCCCGTCACATCCGTCGTGCGGAAGTAGAACTGCGGACGGTAGTTGGTGAAGAACGGCGTGTGACGGCCACCCTCCTCCTTCGTGAGAATGTACGCCTCGGCCTTGAACTTCGTGTGCGGCGTGATCGTCCCCGGCTTCGCCAGCACCTGACCCCGCTCCACGTCCTCGCGCTTCGTGCCGCGCAGCAGAACGCCAACGTTGTCGCCCGCCTCGCCCTGGTCCAGCAGCTTGCGGAACATCTCGACGCCCGTGCAGGTCGTCTTCGTCGTGTCCTTGATGCCGACGATCTCGATCTCCTCGCCGACCTTCACCACACCCCGCTCCACGCGGCCGGTCACCACCGTGCCGCGGCCCGAGATCGAGAACACGTCCTCGATCGGCATCAGGAACGGCTGGTCCTTCGGGCGCTCCGGCGTCGGAATGTACTCGTCCACCGTCTTCATCAGCTCGAGGATCGCCTTCTTGCCGATCTCCTCGTTGCTCTCCTCCATCGCCGCGAGCGCAGAGCCCTTGGTGATCGGAATGTCGTCGCCCGGGAACTCGTAGGACGACAGAAGCTCGCGGATCTCGAGCTCGACCAGCTCCAGAAGCTCCTCGTCGTCGACCTGGTCGACCTTGTTCATGAACACCACCAGCGCCGGGACGCCGACCTGGCGCGCCAGCAGGATGTGCTCGCGGGTCTGCGGCATCGGGCCGTCGGCCGCCGACACCACCAGGATCGCGCCGTCCATCTGCGCGGCACCCGTGATCATGTTCTTCACGTAGTCGGCGTGGCCCGGGCAGTCCACGTGGGCGTAGTGACGGTTCTCGGTCTCGTACTCGACATGCGCCGTCGAGATCGTGATGCCGCGCGCCTTCTCCTCCGGCGCCTTGTCGATGGCGTCATACGCCATGAACGTCGCACCGCCCGTCTCCGCCAGCGTCTTCGTGATCGCCGCCGTCAGCGTCGTCTTGCCGTGGTCGACGTGACCGATCGTCCCGATGTTGCAATGCGGCTTTGTCCGCTCGAACTTTTCCTTGGCCATGTCTCGTCGTTCCCGTCCGCTGCAGCGTGGAGGCATCCTGGGATGCCGTAAAAACTAATCCTCTCAGAGCCTTATCGGTCGGTCGCGATCCGGTCTGCGAGTGGTGGTGGGGGTAGGATTCGAACCTACGTACGCGTACGCGGGCAGATTTACAGTCTGCTGCCTTTAACCACTCGGCCACCCCACCATGGATCGGATCGCGATCTCGCTTCGGCAAGCCCCGTTCCAGAGGGAGTGCGAACTATGGTAATTCGCGGCCGCTTGTCAACGATGAATGCAGCAAAAATGTCCGCTCCGGAGTTCCGGGCGGTTCTTTCTCCCATCAGTGTGGAAAACCGTAGCACAGCCATGGCGAAACGGAAACACGGCGGCCGATCCTCCCGGCCCGATACCAGACCCGCTGGCCCCCGACCCGCCGGCCCCCGACCCGCCGGACGCGCGCGTCCGGAACCGGCGGCCGCGGACCCTTCTCTGCTGTTCGGCCGCCACGCGGTCCTGGCGGCCTTGGCCAACCCGCGCCGGCCGGTCACCGCGATCCTGTGCACGCCGGACGGCGAACCGGCGCTCGTCGAGGCCGTCGCCGCCCTGCCCGACGCGCGCCGCGGCGCCCTGCCGCGGCCGAGCCCCGTCGCCCCGGATGAAATCGCGGCGCTGGCCGGCGAGGGCGCGGTGCATCAGGGGGTGGCGGCCCGGGTCGGCCCGCTCCCCGACATCGCATTGGAGGAGGTGCTCGATGCCGCCGGTCCGGCCGCGGTGCTGATGGTGCTCGATCAGGTCACCGATCCGCACAACCTCGGTGCGGTCCTGCGCTCGGCCGCGGCGTTCGGTGCCGACGCGGTGGTCGTCCAGGACCGTCACACCCCGCAGTCCACAGGCGTCGTCGCCAAGACCGCCTCGGGCGCGCTGGACGTCACGCCGCTGGTCCGCGTCACCAACCTGGCCCGCGCACTGCGGGCGATGCAGGAGACCGGCTTCTGGTGCATCGGTCTCGCCGAGGAGGGCGAGAGCGCGCTGGACGCGATCGACGTCTCGGGGCGCACCGCGTTGGTGCTCGGCGCCGAGGGCGGCGGCCTGCGACGGCTGACGCGCGAGACCTGCGACCAGCTGGCCCACCTGCCGACCCGCCCGCCGATCCGCTCGCTGAACGTCTCGGCCGCCGCGGCGATCGCCCTGCACCACGCGGCTATCGCTCCATCGCGCAAGGTCGGTTAACGTTCCCGTGACGTTTTTCGGCGACACTCAAAATGACGGTCCGGCACAGTCGGTCCGACACGGGGTGTCACCAGAGCGGGGGAACGAGGGGCATGGCGTTTGCGCCACGCGATGATGTCGAGGTCGCCAAGGCCGCGGTCTGCGAGGAAGCCGGCGACCTGTTCGCGCCGGAGGCCCGCGAGGCGATCACGCGCGCCTGCGCCGGCTACCTCGGGCCGCGCAAGCTCACGGCCATCGAGCTGCTCTACAACCCGCGCCACCAGAGCGACCTGATGAACAGCGGCACCAGCGCCATGCAGGCGGTCCAAAAGGCCGCCAGCTGGCAGGTGCGTGGCATGAGCGTGCCGGTCAGCGAACGCATTCGCCGGCTCTGGGAGATCGTCGACGAGGCCAAGCTGCAGATGGCGGAGCGGGTCGAGGCGGCGGCACCCGAGGCCCTGTCCAACGACAACGCGGCGCACCTGCTCACCCAAGGCCTGGACGAGGAGGACGGCGCGTTCCAGTTCCGCACCCTGTGCTCGCTGGCCGCCGGCCTCGCCGAGAAGAAGACCTGGGCCGCGAAGATCGAGACCCTGCTCACCGCCGGCGCCAGCGCGTCCGGCCCCGAGGCCATCGCCTGCATCGACCAGTTCCTGGCCGAAGCCCTGCGCACGCCCGAGGCCCTGACCGACGTGCTCGGCAAGTTCGAGACGGCGGGCGACGGCGTGATCGCGCTCCTCGCGCTGGTCGCCGAGAGCGCGGGGCCGCGCGACCATCCGCCGAAAGCGCCACTCGGTCAGCCGTTCTATGCGCTGATGACCCGGGCGCCGATGGAGGCCACCCGCGCCGCCCTCGCCGGTCATATCGTGCGTCTGGTCGTCGGCTCGGAAAAGATGACCAACAAGAGCCTCAGCGACGAGATCGTCTTCGTCGTCGACCTGCGCGAGACGCTCATCTTCGACGGCGAACTGATCGGCGGCGAGGCGGTTCAGGAAGCGCTCGAACGCCGCCTGTCGCGGTCGCTGTCGGACCAGACCATCGACATCCTCATGCAGGGCACCAAGAGCCCGGGCGAGCGGGTTCTGCGGGCCGTCGCCCTGCATCGCAAGGTCTTCGGCGAGGCGGCCAGGGACTATCTCGAGAAATACGTCGTCGAACTGATGGGCCAGCCGAAGATCGAGACCAAGCTGGTGCCGGAGGGTCTGTCGGTGCGCCAGCAGATCAAGTCGCTCGGCAGCCTGCACCGCGCTCTGGTCGGATCATCGATTGCCGAACGGTCGAAGGAGCGCATGGCGATCCAGGTCGAGCAGGCGCAGACCGCCTTGCTCGACAAGACGCGGCTGCTGGAGAAGCTGAACGACGGCACGGGCTCGGCCGCGGAGCGGCTGATGCGGGTCGTCGACCTCTGCCGCGAGGGCGCCTTCACCGACGGCGCGAACGTCACCCGCGCCCGCAGCGCCGCCCAGAAGCTGATGAAACGGCCGGACTTCCTGGACAGCTATCTCGACGGCGCCGAGCAGAAGGGGGAGCGGGCCTCGCGGCTGCGCGACCTGCAGCGCAAACTGGCCGAAGCGAGGATCGTTTGAACCCGAGCGTCGGGGATGACCCCAATCAGCAGCCGCATCTCGACCGGGACCTGGTCGGCTACGGCGCCCACCCGCCGCACGCCAACTGGCCGGGCGGCGCCCGCCTGGCGATCAACTTCGTGATGAACTACGAGGAGGGGTCGGAGTATTCGATCCCGGACGGCGACGGCTTCTCGGAGTCGAGCCTGACCGACTCGCCGGACTCGCCCAACCCGCCCGGCTCGCGCGACCTGGCGGCCGAATCGATGTTCGAGTACGGCACCCGAGTCGGCTTCTGGCGCCTGCGCCGCCTGTTCGCCGAGCGCGACCTGCCGCTGACCGTCAACGCCTGCGCCCTGGCGGTGGAGCGCAACCCCGAGGCCGCCGCCGCGATCCGCGAGAGCGCCTGGGACATCTGCTGCCACGGCTGGCGCTGGGTGAACCATTTCGAGCTGGGCGAGGACGAGGAGCGCGACCATATCGCCCGCGCCGTCGAGAGCCTGGAACGCACCACCGGGGAACGCCCGGCCGGCTGGTACTGCCGCCACGGCCCGAGCGTGCACACCCGTCGCCTGGTGGTCGAGCATGGCGGCTTCCTCTACGACAGCGACAGCTACGCCGACGAGTTGCCGTACTGGACGACGGTCGCCGGCGCACCGCATCTGGTGGTGCCGTATTCGCTGGCGACCAATGACAGCAAGTTCGCGCGCAGCCATTTTCCGACCGGCGGCGACTACTTCAGCTTCGTGAAGGACGCGATCGACATGTTGTGGGAGGAAGGGGCCGAGAGCCCGCGGATGCTCTCCTGCGGCCTGCACCTGCGGCTGATCGGCCACCCGTCCCGCGCCGCCGGCCTGGCGCGGCTGCTCGACTACGTGCAGGAGAAGGGAGGCATCTGGGTCGCCCGCCGCCGCGACATCGCCGAGCATTGGGTGCGCGAGCACCCCTACCCGGTCGCGTGACCCGGACGTGGCGCTTGACCCAAGCCCCGGAAAACCCCAGAAACGCGCGCGTGCCGGTATAGCTCAGCTGGTAGAGCATCTGATTTGTAATCAGAGGGTCGCGGGTTCAAGTCCTGCTGCCGGCACCAGACCTTACCAGTCCCTCCGTACCTCTCAGACCGCCTAGTGAGCCGAGCGCGGCGTGGCGGCCGCCGGTGCCCCGGGCCAAGGCGGCGAATTGATCTGGGTCATGGCGCGCCGCCCTCCCGTTCGCCATCCTGAGACCGCTCCGCTGAAAAAGGGAGGGTCGCATGCGTCTGTGGATCGTCGTTCCGGTGCTGATCGGTATCCTCGGGTTGCTGGCGGCGCTGCACCATGTGGTCGTCATATCGGCGCAAGGCACGGCGTTCGCGAACGCCTTCGCGCCGACCTGCGCCATGTGCCACGCCCCCTCGGACCCGGCCGCCCGCTGACCCAGGACCGGGACGAATAGCAGGTCCTGACAGAGCCCCTCGCGCCGTGCGCCGCGCCGGAGGAGCTTGGCGGTGTACGCCGCCAATCGCCTGCGCTATACGACGCGACCCCGATCGAGTGCATACCGCCCGGCCCCGCGATCCGACTTGTCGGACTCGCGCGAACCCCGTGACAGCCCAGCCCGACCTGGAGGCGGCCTTGCGTGACATGACCATCGGTATCGATTTCGGCACGACCAACACCGTCGTCGGCCTGGCCGCGCCGGACCGGCCGACGCGCGTGGTGACCTTCGATCACGGCGATATCCTGCACGACGTCTACCGCTCCGCCATCTGCTTCGAGAAGGTCATGGAGCAGCGCGGCTTCAGCGTCGAGACCAGCGGCGGTCCCTGGGCCATCGAGAAGTACTTCTCCTCGCCCAACGAGGTCCGCTTCATCCTGTCCTTCAAGAGCCACGTGGCGAGCCAGCTGTTCGAGAAGACCCGGGTGTTCTCCAAGGTTCTCGAGTATTCCGACCTCATGGCCGAGTTCATCGCGGCGCTGAAGGCCAACGCGGATGTCGATCTCGACGCCGCCGGCGGCCCGGTGATCTGCGGCCGGCCGGTCGCCTTTGTCGGGCACAGCCCGAACGACGACCTCGCCATGGCGCGCTACGACGACGCCTACCGTCAGGCCGGGTTCGCCGAGCCGATCTACGTCTACGAGCCGGTCGGCGCCGGTTACCATTTCGCCTCGCGGATCGAGACGAAGGCACGTGTCCTGGTCGCCGATTTCGGCGGCGGCACCAGCGACTTCTCCATCATCGAGTTCGAACGCGACGCCGCCGGCCTGCGGGCAACGCCGATCGGCTATGCCGGCGTCGGGATCGCCGGCGACACCTTCGACTACCGGCTCATCAACAACGTGGTCTCGCCGCATCTCGGCAAGGGCAGCCACTACCGCTCGTTCGGCAAGGAGCTGGAGATCCCGGCCGACTACTACACCAAGTTCGCCAAGTGGCATTACCTCGCCATGCTGAAGACCACCCAGACCATGCGCGAGCTGGAGGAGTTCCGCCGCACCTCCTCGAACCCGAAGCTGCTGAGCGACTTCATCGAGATCATCCAGAACGATTGGGGCTTCGACATCTACCGGGCGGTGTCCAAGACCAAGACCGAGCTGTCGACGCAGCCGGAGAGCCGGTTCGAGCTGAAGAAGGGCACCATCGCGATCGACCGGGTCGTGCGGCGCGCCGAATTCGAGGCGTGGATCGCCGAGGATGTCGCCACCATCGCCGAGACGGTCGACGCGCTCATGACGCGCCACGGCCTCGGCCCGGGCCGGATCGACCGCGTCTTCCTGACCGGCGGTTCCTCCTACATTCCCGCGATCCGCACGCTCTTCGTCGAGCGCTTCGGCGCCGAGAAGCTGGCCGGCGGCGGGCAGTTCAGTTCGGTCGCCCACGGTCTCGCGGAGATCGGCCTCAGCGGCGACATGGACAAGTGGGCGGTGCGTTCCGACGCCGCCGAGGCGCTGCGGGTCCATGCCGGCTGACCGCGCGGCGATCCGTTGAACCCGGCCGCCGACTGCGGTAGTGCCTGCGCGCAGACCCGCGCCGCATCTGCCCACCAGCGACCGGCGCCAATCCAAACCAGGACGGCCATGACCGAGACTTCGAGCCAAAGGGACATCGCCGCGCTCGCGGCCGCCACCGCCTACAACATCGCCGCCGCCGAGAAGCGGCCCTGGCCTTACGCGCATCTCATGCCGGAGAGAATCCTGCCGCCGGAGCTGTTCGCCGAGGCGCGCCAGCTCCAGAGCCTCTCGGGCGCGCTGGATTCCGCCGCCGCCACCCGTTCCGACAACACGTTCCAGGGCGAGACCGAGGCAGAGCGTCACCGCTTCATGCTTGTCATCGACTCGCACAGCGCGGCCCGGGGCAAGGAGGTCTCGCCGATCCTCGCGAAACTGTTCGCCGTCCTCACGCACCCGCTCGTGGCGACGCGGCTGATCGCCCGATTCCGTGAAGAGCTCCACGCCGAGTTCCGCACCGACGCCCTGCCGCTGACCGCGTCGCTGAGCTATTTCGAGAACGATCCGGGCTACGAACTGCTGCCGCATACCGACGTCGCGACCAAGGTCATCACGCTGCTGATCTATCTGGCGGAGGACGACAGCCATCCGGAGTTAGGCACGGAGCTGTTCATGCTTCGCCCAGGCATCCAGTACCAGGGCGGCAACGTCATGCACCAACGCTTCCGGCGCGGCTCGTTCCATCACGTGGCGACCGCGCCCTATCGGCCGAACCACGGCCTGGTCTTCGCGCCGGCCGGCAACACCTTCCACGGCGTCGGCAAGGTCGAGGGCGTTTCGGGGCGGTTCCGGCGCGCATTGCAGTTCCAACTGCTTCACGCCGACCGCAACGTCCAGCGCGGCGCGGCTCGGGCATAGCGGGCCGCCACCGGATCGGACACGCCAGTTGAACGGCGCGGAGGATGCACCAGTTTATCGCTCATGGCACAGGACCCGCGGCCCGCGGGCCGGCTATCGAGACAGTGGGAGGAACCCGTGATCCGCACCTGCCTCACTGCCATGGCGATCGCCCTGATGGCGCAGGGAGCCCAAGCCGAGACCGCGCCGGTGCGCGCGACCTACGAGGTCTACTTCGGCGGTTTGCACATCCTGAGCGCTGAATCCGAGTTCACCCCGGCCGCCGGCGGCTACGCGCTCACCGCGCGGGCCGAGACGCGTGGCATTCTCGGGGTTCTGTTCGACTGGCGCGGCGAGACCCGGTCGGCGGGCCGCTATGCCGACCTCCGGGCGGTCCCGGGCCAGCATACCAGCCAGGGTTGGCGGGACGATGAAGTGCGCACGGTGGTGATCGACTACGACCCGCAGGGCACCGTCCTGTCCACGTCGATCGACCCGCCGCCGGATCCCGACGAAGTGACCGACCTGCCCGAGGATGCCGCCATCGGCACGATCGATCCGTTGAGCGTCATCGCCCAGCTCGCCCACGCGGTGTCAGCGGGCGGCAGCTGCGACGGCGAGTTCGCGGTGTTCGACGGGCGGCGACGCTACGACCTGCGGATCACCGACCAGGGCCGGGACGACCTTCCCGAGTCCGACTACGCGATCTTCAGCGGCGAGGTGAAGGCCTGTGGCATCGAGTACGCGATGCTCGGCGGCCAGCGCAAGGAGCGCAGCAAGTATGCCAAGACCGCGCGAGAACGTGTGGTCTACGTCGCCCACCCGATCGACGGCGGGCCGGCGATGCCCGTCGGCCTCAAGATCGAGACCGACTTCGGAACCCTGATGGCGCATCTCACCGCCGTGGACGGACCCGGACTGTTGCCGCCCCAATCACACTAGGCCCCAATCACACTAACAAGAGATCGCAGGCGGTCCGCCCCTCGGCGTTCAGGGCGCGGAGGCGGACGATCCGACCCGCCGCGTCGCGCTCGGCCGTGAGGGTCAGCGGATCGTCCCAGAACACCGGTCGCCGGAACCGCGCGACCAGGCTGGCCTCCGGCGCCGTCCGCAGCGCATCGGCAACATGCGCCGCCATCCAGGTCATCGTCATCAGGCCCTGGGCCAGGGGTGCGCGATAGCCGTAGCGCGCCGCGAAGGCGGGGTCGAAATGGATCTCGTTGCCGACGGGCCGCGAGTAGGTTGTCACCGCCTCCGGCGTCAGCGTCTTGGTCGCGACCGTCTCTCCCGCCACGTCGTCAGGCCTGGCGCCGCCGCGCGTGCCCATCTTCTCCAGGTCCGGCAGAAGGCGGACATGTTCCGAGATCACCGCCACCGACCCGTCGGCGCGGCGCACGGTGAAGCGCTGGACGATCCGCCGGCCGCGCGGCACCGCATCGTTGGAGACGGTCTCGCCGGCGAAGGTCACCGGCTCCCCCAGCCCGACCGGTCCGGCGAGCGTGAGATGCTGCTCGACATGGATGTAGCCGTCGATCGCCTGTCCGGCCGCCGACATGGCGCGGAACCCGTCATTGCCCCACATCGTTGGCTCGGCGATCCCGGCCCAGACCTCCGGATCGATCTCACAGGCCCGCAGCGCCTCGGCCTGCGCCGCGGCGTCCCGCGTCACCGTGCGGTCCGGAAACCGGAAACCGGGGACGAGGGTCTCGCCGGGCACGGCTCACCCCTCGATCATGGCCGCGTCAGTCATCCCGCCGAACACCGTGTAGCCGCCGTCGACCGGCAGGTTCACGCCGGTGACCGTGCGGGCGAGCGGCGAAGCGAGGAACACCATCGCGTCGGCCACATCCTCCGGCTTCAGCAGCTCGCCGATCGGGGTGCGGCGGCGGATCGCCTTCTCGTCAATCTTGCCGGCGTCGATCAGGGTCTGGACCATCGGCGTGCGGATATAGCCCGGCGCGATGGCGTTGACGCGGATCCGGTGGCGCGCCCATTCGCAGGCGAGGTTCTTGGTCAGGCCGACGATGCCATGCTTGGCGGCGGTGTAGGCGTTGCGCCGCGGCAGGGCGAGGATGCCGGCGATCGAGGAGATGTTGATCACCACGCCGCCCCCGCCGGCGATCATCTCGCGCGCCGCCCGCTTCGACATCACGAAGGTGCCGGTCAGGTGCACGTCGATCAGCCGCTGCCAGTGCTCCGCCGTCTGGTCGATCGTGTCGAGGAAGGTGTCCGACATGCCGGCGCAATTGATCAGCACGTCAAGCCGGCCGAACGCCGTCACCGTCGCCGAGACCAGGGCGTCGGCCGTCGCCTCGGTCGAGACGTCGCCGCCGAGGCCGATATGCCCGGCGCCCAGCTCCGCCGCCTGGGCTGCCGCGGTCTCCTCCTTCAGGTCCGCGATGGCGACCCGGGCCCCGCGGCTGGCGAAGGCCTGGGCGGCGGCGAGGCCGATGCCGCTCGCCCCCCCGGTAATAAGCACAGCCTGACCGCTGAAATCGGTATCCGACATCCGTTCCCTCCTGGATTGGCCGCGCTGTCCCGGCCGGGCGCGCGATCTCCTGTCCGCTCGAGACTACGACGCGGGCCGGGGCCGCGTCATCCCGCTCTCAGCACCAGCCACATGCCGAGCACCACCAGGCCCAGCCCGGCGAACAGGCCGATCCCGAGCGGCTCGGACAGGAGCAGCGCGCCGAGGCCGGCGGCGGTGATCGGGCTGAGGGACAGGAACAGGGTGACGTCGGTCGCCGCCATCTCCCGCAGCGCGTAGAGCCAGGTGATGTAGCCGAAGCCGCTGGAGGCGCCGACGAAGGCGACGATTGCCCACGGCGCGGCGGCAAGGTTCTCCCAGCCGATCGGCGGCGGGTCGGCGGTGGCCATCAGCGCGAGGAAGGCGACCGACGCGGCCATCGCGAGGCCGCTGACCTGGACCGTCGGGTAGCGCGCGAGATAGGGCCGGTAGAGCACCGAGCACACCGCGCCGGTCAGCGCGCTCGCCAGGGCTGCGGCAACCCCCACCCAGAAACCGGCTCCGGAGGTCTCCATGGCGATCCGCTCTCCCAGCGCGGCGCCGACGCCGACGGTCGTCAGCGCGGTGCCGAGCAGGCGGTGCCACGTCAGCCGCTCCCGCCCGAGGGCGGCGGCCACCAGGACCGTCTGCACCGGCAGCGTGGCGAACAATAGGCTCGCCAGGCCGGAGGAGAGGTGCACGAGCGACAGGTTCAACAGCGCGATCAGCACGCCGAACTGCCCGATGCCGAGCGCGGCGATCATCCGAAAATCCCGCCACGGGATCCGCCGCCATCCGAGATGCAGGGCCAGCGGCAGGATGATCGCCGCGCCGATGGCGTAGCGGAACAGGGCGAGCGCCGTTGGCCCCAGCTCGCCGACCGCCGCCCGGCTGGCGACGATCGCCGCCCCCACCTGCACCCCGGTCAGCGCCGCCGCCACGACCGCCCCGACCGGGCGCGCGCTCACAGCTCGCGTTCCCAGGTCTCCGCCACCATGGACACGCCGAAGGCGTCCAGCGGCTCTTCGGCGACGATCTCGAACCCGGCCTTGCGGTAGATCGCGCGGGCGGCCAGCAGGATGTCGTTGGTCCAGAGCGTCATGCGGGTGTAGCCGGCGGACCGGGCGAACCGCATCGCCTCCTCGGTCAGCCGCTTGCCGACGCCGAGGCCGCGCGCGGCCGGATCGACGATCAGCATCCGCAGCTTGGCGGTCGCCGCGTCGGCATCGACGACGAAGACCGAGCCGACCACCCGGCCCTGGCGCTCGGCGATCCAGCAGCAGTGCCGGGCCGGATCGAAACCGTCGACGAAGTCGGCGGCGATGCGCGCGACCAGCGCCTCGAAGGTCAGGTCGAAGCCGTACTCGGCCTGGTACAGCCGGCCGTGCAAGGCGACGACAGCGCCGATATCGCCACCGCACAACGGCCGCAGCAGATAGGGCTCTTCCGCGTCCACGCCGTCGCCGAGGATCCCGGTGATCGTCTCCATGGCCGCCATCAGGAGGGCGCGGTCATCGCCCGACAACGCGGACAGCGCCTCGGCGGCGATCTCCCGGGAGCGTTCCTGCATCGGCGCGAAGGCGGCCCAGCCGGCCTCGGTCAGGCTGAGGCGCCGGGCGCGACCGTCGCGGTCGTCCATCGCCGCCGCGACCCAGCCCTTGGCCCGGAACCCCTTCAACAGGCGGCTGACATATCCGGGGTCGAGCGCGATGTCGGCGCTGATCTCCCGCGCGGTGGCACCGTCGCGATGGGCGATCTCGTACAACACCCGCATCTCGGTCAGTGACACGTCGCTGCCCTGATGATCCGGTCCGAGCGCGCCGATGAAGGCGGTGTAGAACCGGTTGAACCGTCGGAACGCGCGGACCTCGTGCGACGAGGAGGAGAGGATCTCGATCATGAAATGACAATAGCATGTAATTCGTTGCCAGAAACATCTACTTTGTCATCCCGGGCCTGACCCGGGACCTCTATCCGTCGGCGCGCTGCCGGAAGAGGTCCCGGATCAAGTCCGGGATGACAACCGTTGAGATGCCGTTCGGCTACTTCCGCATCCTGGAACGGTCGACCTCCCCCATTTTCGTGTCCCCAGCACCACGTTATGCTGCCCGCCACCGTGCCCGGCTCCAGTGTCGGCGAACGATAACCCCCAAGGGAGACACCGCCATGTCCGCGACTTCGGACGCCACCCGGCTGACCGTGCGCCTGAGCAAGGCCGACAACGTCGTCACCGCCCGCTTCGACCTCACCCCCGGCGTCGAGATCGCCGGCGAGGGAGTCAGCACCACCGCGGCGATCCCGGCCGGGCACAAGATCGCGACGCAGCCGATCGCCGCCGGCGACCCGATCCGCAAGTATGATCAGATCATCGGCTTCGCCACGGAGGCGATTGAACCGGGCGCCCATGTCCACGTCCACAACGTCGAAATGCAGGATTTCGAGCGCGACTACGCCTTTGGCGCCGACGTCAAGCCGACCGCCTATTTCAACGACAGCGAGATGGCGACGTTCCAGGGCTTCAAGCGCGACAGCGGGCGCATCGGCACGCGCAACTACATCGGCGTGCTGACCAGCGTGAACTGCTCGGCGACGGCGGCGAAGTACATCGCCGAGGCGATCACCCCGCAGGTGCTGGAGCAGTACCCGAATGTCGACGGCGTCGTTGCGCTGACCCATTCCACCGGCTGCGGCATGGCAGGAGACGGCGAGGGCTACGCCAACCTGCAGCGCGTGCTCTGGGGCATGGCGCGGCATCCGAACTTCGCCGGCGTTCTGATGGTCGGCCTCGGCTGCGAGGTGAACCAGATCGACTTCCTGCTGGAGGCCTACGGCATCAAGCGCGGCGAGGCGTTCCAGACCATGAACATCCAGGACGCCGGCGGCCTGCGAAAGACCGTCGACTGGGGGGCGGGCATCGTGCGCGACATGCTGCCGTCGGCGAACGAGGCGACACGCGACACCTGCCCCGCGAGCGAGTTGACCCTGGCGCTGCAATGCGGCGGCTCCGACGCCTATTCCGGCATGACCGCCAACCCGGCCCTCGGCGAGGCGGCCAACCTGCTGGTACGCCACGGCGGCACGGCGGTGCTGGCGGAAACGCCGGAGATCTATGGTGCGGAACACCTGCTCACCCGCCGCGCGGTCTCCCAGGAGGTCGGCGAGAAGCTGGTCGAGCGCATCAAATGGTGGGAGGACTACACCGCGCGCAACGGCGGCGAGATGAACAACAACCCCTCGCCGGGCAACAAGCGCGGCGGCCTGACCACCATCCTCGAGAAGTCGCTGGGCGCGGCGGCCAAGGGCGGCACCACCAACCTGACCGGCGTGTACAAGTACGGCGAGACCATCGACGCCAAGGGCTTCGTCTTCATGGACAGCCCCGGCTACGACCCGTGTTCGATCACCGGCGAGGTGGCCAGCGGCTCCAACATCGTGTGCTTCACCACCGGCCGCGGCTCGGTCTACGGCTGCAAGCCGGCGCCGTCGCTGAAGCTCGCCACCAACTCGCCGATGTATCAGCGCATGTCCGACGACATGGACATCAATTGCGGCGAGGTGCTGGACGAGGGCATCTCGATCGAGGAGATGGGGCAGCGGATCTTCGACCGGCTGCTGGAGGTCGCCTCGGGCTCGCCGACCAAGTCGGAGGCCCAGGGCATGGGCGACAACGAGTTCATCCCGTGGCAGATCGGCGCGGTGATGTGAGGTCGTGAGCGGGTCCTTCGCCGACAGCTATCTTGGTCAACTGCGGAAGATCATCGGCCCGCGCCCGGTCCTCATGCCGGGCGCGCGCGTCGTGGTCGAGAACAGCGTCGGCGAGATCCTGCTGATCAAGCGGGGCGATTTCAGGCTCTGGGGCTGGCCGGCGGGCTCGGCGGAGATGGGGCAGTCGATCGAGGACACGGCCCGGGCGGAACTGTTCGAGGAAACCGGGCTGACCGCGCATCGCCTCGTCCCGGTCGCCTTCGCCAGCGACCCGGTGCACGACCGCATCGAGTATCCGCACGGCGACGTGCTGTACGCCTTCGCCATGGTGTTCCACGTGACCGAATGGTCCGGGGACCTCCGCGCCGACGGACATGAGAGCCTGGACGTCCGGTTCTTCGCACCGGATGCCTTGCCCGAGGACCGCACCAAGCCGGTCAGCCGCACGCTCGCAGCACTACAGCGCTACAAGGCGGGCGGCGGGGTGTTTCAACTTACGTGATCTCGAGCGTGGCCCTGGGTTTGGCAGCGAACCCGCGGCCAGCGGTACTCCCCCTGGGTCCCGGATAGCCCGATGGGCTTCCGGGAAGTCGAATCAGAGAACACCGTTAAACGACTTCCCGGAATGCCGCAGGCGTATCCGGGACCCAGGGGGAACCGCGCACGCACGTCCACCGATGGATTCTTCTCCACGCCGTTCCATACCCTTGGCATGGAGCCCTGCGTCTTCATCCTTGCCAGTCAGCGGAACGGCACGCTCTATGTCGGCATGACCGCCAATCTGGTCCGGCGCGTCCATCAACATCGCACGAAGCAGATCAGAGGCTTCACCGCGGAACACGACGTGACCCGCCTGGTCTGGTTCGAGCCCTGCCCAACGTTGGAAGCCGCCCGCTTTCGCGAGACGCGCATCAAGCGCTGGCGGCGTGCCTGGAAACTGGCGCTGATCGAGAATGAGAACCCGCAATGGCGGGATCTTTTCGACGACTTGACCGGCAGGTCCTGAGCGGCTCCCCCTGGATCCCGGATAGCCCGATGAGCTTCCGGGAAGTCGAATCAGCGAACACCGTTAAACGATTTCCCGGAACGCCGCGGGCGTATCCGGGACCCAGGAGATGCGCCTATCCGCCCAGTGCCGCCACCACCCGCCGCGTGTCGCTGACCCAACCGAACAGGTTGCTCTCGCCGTAGATCTGGGCGATCGCCGCGTCGTGCAGCGCCCGGGTGGTCGCGGCGCAGGCGTCCTCCACCGTCAGGCATCGGAACCCCCGATCGACCGCCTCGCGCAGGGTCGAGGCGACGCAGCACTGGGTGGTCACGCCGAACAGGATCAGCGCCTCGATCCCCGCCGCGCGCAGCCGCTCCTCCAGGTCCGTGCGGTAGAAACTGCCGAAGCCCGGCTTGTCGATGATCGCCTCGCCTTCGAGCGGCAGGCACTCGGCGATATGCCCGTGGCCCGCCTCGCCGCGGATCAGGAACCGACCGAGCGGCCCGGCACGCCCGGCCACGTTCCGCTCCCGCTTCAGCGCATGCATGTCGGAAAGATCCGACGCGTAGCCTTCGCGGGTGTGCATCACCGTGAGCCCGGCCTCTCGAGCGGCGCTCAGCAAGGCGACCGCATTGGGGATGACCTTCCGCATGCCGGCGATATCGTCGCCGAGAGCCGCGATGAACCCACCCGGGTCGAGGAAGTCGCGCTGCAGGTCGATGGCGAGCAGCGCCGTCGTCGCCGGGTCGACCGCGAAGCTCAGCCCGGCATTGCAGGAGATCGGTAGCATGTCGCCGGTGTATCGCGAGACGGCCACCGCTGCCAATCCACCTTGAGCATGATCGTTTAAGACGGAACCGCTTCGCGATGCCGGCTTGGACGTGACTCATGCTCTTATCCAATAAGTTAGAGCAAATTCACATGCACCGTCGCGATCGCTGGCGATCGCGTCAAAACATGATTTGCTCCAGCGTTTGATTTCGCTCAACGGGAGGGCGGGCGGCCTGTGCTATCAGGGTCGCATGCTCACCAGTCACCGACGGTCACGGCCATGAATCCCGATATCGAACGCCTGGTCTCCCGGGCCATCGAGATCTATCCCAAGGGCCTGCGCGGCGCGCTGAACGCGGACGAGGTCGCCGCCTACCGTGGTCTCGTCGACCACATGATCGACGTGTCCCAGGAATGGGCGCCCGATACCAACTGGTGCCCGCTGGCGAAGTTCCTGGAGCCCGACCGCCCGAAACTCGCCGATGACATGCTCAGCCGCTTCGTGCCGACCCGCGCCTTCGCCTTCCTGCGCGAGACCCTGGGCGACCGGATCGTTATCCTGCTGCAGCACACGATCGTGCGCCGGCGCGACGCGTCCCGGACCGGCGACCGCTCGCCCTGGCACCTGGACGTGGACTTCATGGGCTATGACGGCGAGATGCTCAACATGTGGATCCCGCTGGTCGATGTCGGCGCCGGCCATCCCGGCCTGACCTTCATCATCGGCGAGGAGGCGACGCGCCGTGCCTGGGCCCACTGGAGCGCCTGGGCGGAGAGCAACTGGTCGCCGGCGTCACGGGTCGCGGCCAAGGACCTGTTCGGCGACGACACCCGTCTGGCGGAAATCCTCGGCACCGACCTCACGGACGTCGCCAGGACGCCGATCCTCAAGGCCGGCGACGCGATCCTGTTCAACCAGGCGGTCCTGCACCGGACGCAGGACCCGACGGCGGCAATCGGCCCGCGCTATTCGGTGGAGCTGCGGCTGGCCACCCTGTCGGACCTGCCGCAGACCTACCGCGCCGCCGCCCTGCCCTCCGCCCTGGTCAGCGTCGAGGGCGGACGGGTGGCGATGAAGTACATGCCGTCGGACCGGCTGCCGGCCGGCTGACGCCGACAAGACCGGTACGCCGACAAGACTGGTACGCCGACAAGACTGGCGCTACTGCGCGGCCGCCTGGGCGATGGTCGCCTGGGCCGCCGCCAGCCGGGCGATCGGCACGCGGAACGGAGAGCAGCTCACGTAGTCCAGGCCGATCTCCTCGCAGAAGCCGATGGAGGACGGGTCGCCGCCGTGCTCGCCGCAAATCCCGAGCTTGATCTCGGGGCGCGCCGTCCGACCCCGCTCGGTGGCGAGCTTGACCAGTTCGCCCACACCGTGCTGATCGAGGCTGACGAACGGATCGACCTCGATGATCCCCTTCTCCTCGTAGAAATGGATGAAGGAGCCGGCGTCGTCGCGCGACAAACCGTAGGTCGTCTGGGTCAGGTCGTTGGTGCCGAAGCTGAAGAACTCCGCCTCGCCGGCGATCTTGTCGGCCTGCAGGGCGGCGCGCGGCAGCTCGATCATGGTGCCGACCATATACTCCACCTTGCGGCCGCTCTCCTCGGCGACCTCGCCGGCAACCCGGTCGACGATCTCGCGCAGGATGCGGACCTCGGCGTCGGTGGCGGCGAGCGGGATCATCACTTCCGGCAGCGGCGCGTCGCCGCCGTTGGCGATCTCGGTCGCCGCCTCGAAGATCGCCCGCGCCTGCATCTCGCAGATCTCCGGATAGCTGATCGCCAGCCGGCAGCCGCGGTGGCCGAGCATCGGGTTGCTCTCGGTCAGTTCCAGCGCCCGGCGCTTCACCGCCTCCAGCGTCAGGTCGGCGGCGGTCGCCACCTCCTGCATCTCCTCCTCGGTATGCGGCAGGAACTCGTGCAGCGGCGGGTCGAGCAGGCGGATGGTGACCGGCAGGCCCTCCATGATGCGGAACAGCTCGATGAAGTCGGCGCGCTGCATCGGCAGCAGCTTGGCCAGCGCCGCCCGGCGCCCGTCCTCGTCGGTGGCGACGATCATCTCGCGCATGGCGACGATCCGCTCGCCCTCGAAGAACATGTGCTCGGTGCGGCACAGGCCGATGCCCTCGGCGCCGAAATCGCGCGCGACCTTGGCATCGGCCGGGGTCTCGGCATTGGTGCGGATGCGCATGCGCCGGGCGGCGTCGGCCCAGTCCATGATCCGCGCGAAGTTGCCGGACAGTTCCGGCTGCACCGTCGCCACCTCGCCCAGCATCACCTCGCCGGTGCCGCCGTCGATGGTCAACTTGTCGCCGGCCTTCACGGTGGTCCCGCCCACGAAGAAGGTCTTGTTGGCGTAGTCGACGCGGATCTGGCCGGCGCCGGAGACGCAGGGCCGGCCCATGCCGCGGGCCACCACCGCCGCATGGCTGGTCATGCCGCCGCGCGTGGTCAGGATGCCCTCGGCGGCGTGCATGCCGTGGATGTCCTCGGGGCTGGTCTCGATGCGGACCAGGATCACCCGCTCGCCCTCGCGCGCCGCCGCCTCCGCCTCGTCGGCGGAGAACACCACCTTGCCCGACGCCGCGCCCGGCGACGCCGGCAGGCCCTTAGCGATGACGTTGCGCTCGGCGTCCGGGTCGAGGGTCGGGTGCAGCAACTGGTCGAGGCCCTGGGGCTCGATCCGCGAAACCGCCTCGCGCTCGGTGATCAGCCCTTCCTCGGCCATGTCGACGGCGATTTTCAGGGCGGCGTGGACGGTGCGCTTCCCGCTGCGGGTCTGCAGCATGTAGAGCTTCTTCTGCTGCACCGTGAACTCGATGTCCTGCATGTCGCGGTAATGCGTCTCGAGCTTCAGGCGCACGTCATCGAGTTGCTGGAACACCTCCGGCATCACCTCTTCCATCGCCGGCAGGTCGGAGCCCTGCTTGCGCTTGGCGGCGACGGTCAGGCTCTGCGGCGTGCGGATGCCGGCGACCACGTCCTCGCCCTGGGCGTTGACCAGGAACTCGCCGTAGAACGTGTTCTCGCCGGTCGACGGGTCGCGGGTGAAGGCGACGCCGGTGGCGCAGTCGTCACCCATGTTGCCGAACACCATGGCCTGGACGTTGACCGCCGTGCCCCAGCTTTCCGGGATGTTGTGCAGCTTGCGGTAGACGTTGGCCCGCTGGTTGCGCCAGGAGCCGAAGACAGCCGTGATCGCGCCCCAGAGCTGGTCCTTCGGATCCTCGGGGAACGGCTCGTCCAGTTGCTCCTTCACCTTGGCCTTGTACTGGGCGACCAGCGCCTTCAGGTCGTCGGCGTCGAGGTCGGTGTCGAGCGAGACGCTCTTCTCCTCCTTCGCCAGCTCCAGCAGTTCCTCGAAATGGCCGTGATCGACTCCCATCACGACGTCGGCGTACATCTGGATGAAGCGGCGATAGCTGTCATACGCGAAACGCGCGTCGTCGCTCGCCTTGATCAGGCCCTCGACGGTGGCGTCATTGAGGCCGAGGTTGAGGACCGTGTCCATCATGCCCGGCATCGAGACCCGGGCGCCGGAGCGGACCGAGACGAGCAACGGGTTCTCGGCGTCGCCGAAGCGCATGCCGACCTCGGCCTCGATCTTGGCGATCGCGGCGTCGACGGCGGCGGCAAGGTCGTCGGGATAGTTCTCACCGTGGTCGTAGTAGTAGGTGCAGACCTCAGTGGAGATGGTGAAGCCGGGCGGGACCGGCAGGCCGATCGAGCTCATCTCCGCCAGGTTGGCGCCCTTGCCACCCAGCAGGTTCTTCATATCGGCCCGGCCTTCCGCCGAACCGCCACCGAATCCGTAGACCCACTGTGTCATGCTTTATCCCTCGATCCTTCTAGCCTTCGATCCGGGAGAAATCCGCGACCGTTCCCATCGCCGTGCGCACGGCGTCGAGCAGGCGCAGGCGATTCGCTCTCAGGCCTGCGTCATCGGCATTGACGGTCACCGCGTCAAAGAACGCGTCGATCGGCCCCCGCAGGTTAGATAGGGCCGTCATCGCTCCGGTAAAGTCCTCGTTTCCAAGACACCCCTTGATCGCCGCCTCGGCCTGTCGCACCGCAGAAAAAAGCGTCGCCTCCTCGGCCTGCCCCAAGAGCGATTCGTCTATTCGGTCGGCAAAGGACTGTTCACTCGCTTCGAACGGGCCGTCTTTCTTTTCCTCGGCGCGCAGAATATTGGAGGCGCGCCGGAAGCCGGCAAGAAGATTGGCGCCGTCATCGCTGTCGAGGAAAGTACTCAGCGCGTGGACCCGGGCCAGCAGCCGGACCAGGTCGTCCTCGCCGCCAAGCTCGAAGACCGCCGAGATCAGGTCGTGGCGCACGCCCTGCTCGCGCAGGTGGACCTTCAGGCGATCGGCGAAGAAGGCCGGCAGGCCGGTCGTCACCAGGTCCGGCATGCGGCTCTCGCCGTCGCGCGCGCCGGACACGGCGAGGTCCTCGGGATACTGGCGAAAGGCACTGGCGAAGGCGCCGTCCAGGCCGAGCCGCAGGTCGTTCTCCAGAATCAACCGGATCACGCCGAGCGCGGCGCGGCGCAGCGCGAACGGGTCCTTGGAGCCGGTCGGCGTCTCGCCGATGGCGAAAAACCCGACCAGGGTGTCGATCTTGTCGGCCAGCGCCACCGCGACCGCGACCGGCGCCGTCGGGCAGGTGTCGCCCGGCCCGAGCGGCGAGTAGTGCTGGGCGATGGCGTCGGCGATCCCGGCATCCTCGCCGTCGCCGAGCGCGTAGTAGCGGCCGATCACGCCCTGCAGCTCCGGGAATTCGCCGACCATGCCGGTGGTCAGGTCGGCCTTCGCCAGGCTGGCGGCCCGGCGCGCGTGGTCCGGATCGGCGCCGACGGTCGGCGCCAGCGCCGCGGCGAGCCGCGAGACCCGCCCGACCTTGTCGGCCATGGTGCCGAGCTTGTCGTAGAACTTGACGTCGCGCAGGGCCTCGCGCCGGTCGCCGAGCTTCACGGCGCGGTCCTGGTCCCAGAAGAACTTGGCGTCGCTCAGCCGCGCGCGCAGGACCTTCTCGTTGCCGGCGGTGATGGTGGCGTCGCGGGTCTCGTCCGCCGCCATGTTGGAGACCAGGATGAACCGGTCGGCGAGATCGCCGTCCTTGGTCTCCAGCGCGAAATACTTCTGGTGGCTGCGCATGGAGGTGACGAGAACCTCCGGCGGCACGTCCATGAACTCGGCGTCGATCCGGCCCAACAGGGCATTCGGCCACTCGACCAGGCCGCAGACCTCGTCCAGCAGGCCCGGATCGTCGCGCAGGACCAGCCCCTCGGCCTCGGCCAGCGCGGTCGCCTGTTCGACGATCGCCGCCTTGCGGTCCTCGCGGTCGAGCATAACGAAGGCGCCGCCGACCTCGGTGCGGTACTCGTGGAACGAGGTGACCGCCACCGGATCGGGCGCCAGGAAGCGGTGGCCCCGGGTCTCGCCGGTGAACACCAGTTGGGTCTCGCCGAGGTCCAGGCCGCCATCGAGCACCGCCCCGTCGAACACGACGAGGATGTGGTGCAGCGGACGCACCCACCGGAACGCGTTGCGGCCCCAGCGCATGGATTTCGGCCAGGGCAGCTCACGGATCGACGACAGGATGATCTCGGGCAGGACGTCCGCGGTCTCCGCCCCCTTCTTCTCGATCACCGCGAACCAGAACTCGCCCTTGCCGGTGTCGCGCTTCTCGCACTGGTCCAGGGTCAGGCCGGTGGCGCCGAGAAAGCCCTGGATCGCCTTCTCGGGCGCGTCGACACGGGGGCCGCGGCGCTCCTCGCTGACATCCGGCTGCTTCTCCGGCAGGCCGTCGATCACCAGCGTCAGGCGGCGCGGGGTGACGAAATCCTCGGCGCTGTCGAACGCCAGGCCGGCCGCCTTCAGCTTGTCGGTGACCAGCCGCTTCAGGTCGGCGGACGCCCGCGCCTGCATGCGCGCCGGGATCTCCTCCGAGAACAGCTCCAGCAGGAGTTCAGGCACCGGTCTTCTCCCGCTTCTTCTTCTCCCAGTCGGCCTTCCAAGCGGTGCTGACCTCGACCCATTTCTCGCAGCAGCCTTTGGCCAGCGTGCGCACCCGGCCGATATAGGCCTGGCGCTCGGTCACGCTGATCACGCCGCGCGCGTCCAGCAGATTGAAGGAATGCCCCGCTTTCAGGCACTGATCATAGGCCGGCAGCGGCAGGTTGGCGTCCAGCAGCTTGGCGCATTCCGCCTCGGCATCCCGGAAGCGCTGGAACAGCTGATCGGTGTCGGCGTGCTCGAAATTGTAGGTCGAGAACTCCAGCTCGGCCTGCTTGTAGACGTCGCCATAGACCTTGCCACCGTCGTCCTCGGGCACGCCGTCCCAATCGAGGAAGTACACGTCGTCGACGCCCTGGATGTACATCGCCAGGCGTTCCAGGCCGTAGGTCAACTCCAGGCTGACCGGCGCGCAGTCGATGCCACCGACCTGCTGGAAATAGGTGTACTGCGAGACCTCCATCCCGTCGCACCAGACCTCCCAGCCGAGGCCCCAGGCGCCGAGCGTGGGGTTCTCCCAATCGTCCTCGACGAAGCGGATGTCATGGGCCATCGGGTCGAGGCCGATGGCGCGCAGCGAGCCGAGATAGAGCTCCTGGCTGTCGACCGGCGACGGCTTCACGATTACCTGGAATTGGTAGTAGTGCTGCAACCGGTTGGGGTTCTCGCCATAGCGCCCGTCGGTCGGTCGGCGCGACGGCTGCACGTAGGCGGTGCGCCAAACGTCGTCGGGGCCGAGGGACCGCAGCGTCGTCGCCGGATGGGACGTGCCGGCCCCGACCTCCATGTCGTAGGGCTGGAGCACCACACAGCCCTTGCTTGCCCAATAGGACTGCAGCGTCAAGATCAGGGACTGAAAATCGGTGCGGGGCGCGTGCGGTGTGCCGGGCCTGTCGCCGTCGGGCATGTCTCGTCTCTCGCGGGATTTCGCGGGTGCGAGAAACTAGACGGGGCATGGGGGCAAATCAAGGTGGGAAGCGGTCTCAGCGGGGCCGGTGCTTCTTGAACGTCCGGCGGAGGCGCGCTTGGCCATGGCGCATCATGACCCGAGAGCCGGCTCAGCGTCCATCACGCCGATCTCTCAGTGGGAAAGCGGGGCGGTTCCGCCGAAGCATCCCCGCCCCGCCCCTGGGTGACCCGTCATTTGCGCAGCCCGGAATAGCGGACCATGTCCGCCAGCGAGCCGATCGTGGTCGTGTTGAGGCCGGAGGAGATCTCGATCCCCTTGCCGGTCACCGCGCGGTCGCCGGCGTTGTTCAGGTAGCTGCCCTGGTCCGCCATCAGCAGGCCGATGATGACCTCGGCCACGAGCCGGCTGCCGACGGCGCCGAGCGTCTGGCCGCCCTTGTGCACCACGGCCTCGCGCAGGATGTAGAACCAGAGCGGCGTGCGCTCGGCGAAGCCGCCCTCCTGAATCGCCTGGGAGACATCGCCGTCATCGCCGGTCACCTGGTCGGCGGTCATCGGCACGATGCCCATCTGCTCGGCCACGGCCTGACCGGTGGGGATGCTGAACAGGTAGCCGCGCAGCAGGTTCCGCTGGGCCAGCATCGCCATCATCCGGCCCATGTCCGATTGCGCGAAGTTGAGCGCGTTCAGCCCCTTGGCGAGGCGCGGATCGATCAGCCGCGCCATCTGCGGCCCGCCGAACACGTCCGCCGTCAGGTCGACGAAGTTGCGCCACTGCAGCACGAAGTCCGGCTTCAGGCGGTGGTCGGCACCGATCAACGTGTTGGCACCCCGGTCGCGGGCCGGCTCGAGGATGTCCTCGATGTTCATCGTGACCGTCTTGTTGAGCTTGTAGAACGGCCGGATCATCGAATGGGCGAAGCGGAAGCCGGCCACCGAGAACTCCAGCGGCATGAAGACCGCGCCGTTGTTGGCCGCCGGGTTGTAGAACCGCGGGCCGTTCAGCAGCACGTCCTCGACGATGGCGGGATCGCAGACGGCCGGCAGGAACTCGTTGGCGACGATGTACTGGTAGGCCCAGCGCACCAACCGGCGGGTCTGGCTGTAGCGGCTCTGGGCGGAGCTGCCATGGGTGCTCTCGAACACCACGTTGTTGAAGCGCAGCAGGGCGGCGTGGAACTGGCTGACATTGACGTTCTCGTCGTTGCGCTCGTCGCCGATCATCGCCTTGCCGGCCTCGTCGCCGCCGTCATAGCGCGGCAGGTCGAGGTAGCCGTCCTGGGCGAACGCCACCTTGAGCCGCAGGTCCTCGTAGAACTGGTCGGCGGCGGTGGTGATCAGGCCCGGGTCGTCGAGGGCGGCGATCAGGCTCGGACCGTCGCCGTATAGGCTGTCCAGGTCGAATTGCGGGCGTCGGGCATTGCACACCTTGGAGACGATCCAGTCGGGATCCTTCGGCGTCAGGCCGGGACGCGGATTGCCGGCGCCATCGGAGATCGACAGGCCTCCATCCGCCGCCTCGCGATCGGTGCGGGCGGTCAGGTCGTGGTCGATGAACTGACCGAGATAGGTCATGATCGCCGGGATCTTGCTGTCGAACTGCGCTTGCGGGCTGTCCTGGGAGCCGGGATCGGCCATCGCGCTGCCCAGCTTCAGAAGGCCGGCGACGGTGTCGTCCGACACCGGCAGCAGGCACGCCTCGGAGCGCGCGGCGTCCTCGAACATGTAGCCGAACGGCGTGCTGAACAGGATCTGACCCTCGGTATCGACCCCGGAATGGTGACTGACTTTCATGGCAATGCCCTCCTCTCTGTCGAGCGACGTTTCCAACCACCTTGCCGTCGCTCTTTTGATCCATTCCAGGGAACCGGGCAGTGCGGTTTGGCACATGCCTAACAACCAATGAACGCACAGAGAGCCGGCCGCCCAGCGACCGGCGTGGGTTTACGCGCCCGCGCGCGGACGGCTATGAGTCCGCCTCGCAAGATGTCCCGGGGGATTCACCGATGACCGACCGTTTCGACCTCACCGGCAAGACCGCGCTGGTCACCGGCGCGAGCCAGGGGCTGGGGGCGGGGTTCGCCAGGACCTTGGCGGGCGCCGGCGCCAAGGTCGCCCTCGCCGCCCGGCAGACCGCCAAGCTGGAGGCGCTGCAGGCCGAAATCACGGCGGCCGGCGGCGAGGCCGCGGCGGTGGCGATGGATGTGACCGACCCGGCCTCGGTCGCCGCCGCCTTCGACGCGGCGGAATCCGCTCTCGGCCCGGTCGACGTCCTGGTCAACAACGCCGGCATCGCGGTGACCAAGCCGTTCCTGGACATGACCGTCGAGGACTGGGACTCGGTGCTCGACACCAATCTGAAGGGCTGTTTCCTCGCCGGCCAGGAGGCGGCACGACGGATGGCGGGGACTGGTGGCGGCTCGATTATCAACATCGCCAGCATTCTCGGACAGCAGGTGATCGGGCACCTGTCGGGCTACTGCACGTCCAAGGCCGGGCTGATTCACCTGACCAAGGCCATGGGCCTGGAGCTGGCGCGGGTCGGCGTGCGGGTCAACGCGCTGGCACCGGGCTATATCGAGACGCCGATCAACACCGAGTTCTTCCACACCCCCGCGGGCGAGAAGCTGGTCAAGGGCATCCCCCAACGCCAGCTCGGCCAGTCCGAGGATCTGGACGGCGCCCTGCTGCTCCTCGCCTCCGACGCGTCCAAGTACATGACCGGCACCGTCGTGACCGTCGACGGCGGCTTCCTGGTGGGATGAGACCATGACCGTGCCGCTGATCGATCCGCGCGACCTGGACTTCGCGCTCTGGCGCGTGCTCGACGCCGAGCAGCTCACCCGCTACGACCGCTTCGCCGAGCACGGGCGCGAGACCTTCGACGCGGTGATCGAGACCGCCCGGCGCATCGCCGAGGAGAAGTTCCGCCCGCACGCCGCCAAGTCGGACGCCAACGAGCCGTATCTGGAGAACGGCAAGGTGGTCCTGATCCCCGAGATCAAGGAGGCGGTCGCCGCCTTCGCCGAGGCCGGCTTCATGGCCGCCCACCACGACGCCGAAAACGGCGGCATGCAGCTGCCCTGGACCATCCAGCAGGCCGCCTTCGCCCATTTCAAGGCGGCCAACGTGCCGACCGCCGGCTACCCGTTCCTGACCATCGCGGCGGCCAACCTGATCCACGCCCACGGCTCGGAGGAGCAGCAACGCACCTGGATGCAGCCGATGCTGGAGGGCCGGTACTTCGGCACCATGGCGCTTTCGGAGCCGCATGCCGGCTCGTCGCTGTCCGACGTGCGCACGGCGGCGCGGCCGCTGGACGCCGGCACCTACGCCATCCGGGGCTCCAAGATGTGGACCTCCGGCGGCGAGCACGAGCTGTCGGAGAACATCGTCCACATGACGCTCGCCCGCATCGAGGGCGCGCCGGCCGGGGTGAAGGGGCTCAGCCTGTTCATCGTGCCGCGCTACCGCCTGGACGGCGCCGGAAACCCGAGCGTCCCGAACGGCGTGCGCCTGATCGGCTTGAACCACAAGATGGGCTATCGCGGCACGGTCAACACTGCCCTGTCGTTCGGCGAGGAGGACGACTGCATCGGCTACATCGTCGGCCAGCCGAACCGGGGCCTGCTGCAGATGTTCCACATGATGAACGAGGCGCGCGTGGGCGTCGCCTTCGGCGCCATCATGCTGGCCTATCAGGGGTACCTTGAGAGCCTGGACTACGCCCGCACCCGGCCCCAGGGCCGGCACCCTGGCGACAAGGACCCGACCTCGCCGCAACTGGCGCTGATCGAGCACGCCGACGTCAAGCGGATGCTGCTGCAGCAGAAGGCGGTGGCCGAGGGCGGGCTGATGCTGGCCCTCGACCTGGCGCTGCGGATCGACCGGATGAACCACGATCCGGACGCGGCGGTTCGCAGGCGCGAGAGCCTGCTGCTCGACTTCCTCACCCCAATCATCAAGGCCTGGTTCTCCGACCAGGCGCTGGTGGCCAACCACAACGCGCTGCAGATCTTCGGCGGCTACGGCTACACCCGCGACTTCCCGGTCGAGCGGATCTACCGCGACAACCGCCTGAACCCGATCCACGAGGGCACCAACGCGATCCAGGCGATCGACCTGCTGGGCCGCAAGGCGTCGATTCACGAGGGCGCGGCCTTCGCCGCCGTGATCGCCGAGATCGACGCCGCCCTGGCCGAGGCCGATGGCATCGACGCCGTGGCGGAGATCCGCGACGCCACCCGGGCCGCCCGCGACCGCCTGGTCGAGACCACCGACGCGCTGATGGGTGCAGCACCCCGGGTCGGGGCGATCCGCCTACTGGCCAATGCCGAGGCCTACATGGATCTCGCCGGCCTCACCGTGTTCGGATGGATCTGGCTGCGCCAGGCGCTGGCGGCGCATGCGGAGGACAGCGACTTCGCCCGCGGTAAGCTCGCCGCCGCCCGATACGCCGCGAGATGGGAGCTGCCGCGCTGCGAACAACGCGCGCACCTGCTGCAATCGCTCGACGCAACGCTCGTCGATGTGCAAGACAGCTGGTTCTGAGACACCTGTACCCCTATCGCACTGGAGGACGATCCCATGACCATCCAACGTCTCGGCGTGTGCGGCGCCGGCATGATGGGTTCCGAAATCGCGCTGGTTTTCGCGCTCGCCGACGTCAAGGTCCGGATGATGGACGCCAGCCAGGAGTTCGTCGACAAGGCGATGGCCAAGCTGGAGAAGACCCTGGACGCCGGCATCGGCCGCGGCTTTTTCGCCGAGGAGGACAAGCCGCGCGCCCTGGCCAATATCGAGACCTTCACCGACGTCTCGACCTATGGCGACTGCGACCTGATCATCGAGGCGATCACCGAGGACCAGGAGGCCAAGGGCGCCCTCTACAAGGAGCTCGACAAGGTCTGTAAGGACGACGCGATCATCGCCTCCAACACCTCGTCGATCTCGATCTCGGTGCTGGCCTCCTACCTGTCGGAGGCGCGCCAGGGGAACTTCCTCGGCCTGCACTTCTTCTCGCCGGTCAGCCGCATGAAGCTGGTCGAGGTGATCTCCGGCATGGACAGCGACCCGGAGGTGGTCAAGCGCGCCACCGCCGCCTGCGAGGCCGTCGGCAAGACCCCGATCCAGGTCAAGGACGTGGTCGGCTTCGCGGTCAACCGCATCCTGTTCGCCATGTGGGACGAGGCGATCCGCCTGGTCGAGGAAGGCGCCTGCACGCCGGCCGACATCGACACCGGCTGCCGTCTCGGCCTCGGCCATCCGGTCGGCCCGTTCGAGCTGATGGACAACATCACCATCGACCTGACCCTGAAGGTCAGCCAGATCCTCGAGGATGCCTATGGCGACCGCATGCACACGCGGCCGACCATCAAGCAGCTCCACGCGGCGGGCCGCCTGGGCCGGCGCTACGGCCGCGGCTGGTACCGCTACGAAGGCGGCAAGCGGGTCGACTGAGCCCCAAGACGTTGCCCCGGACGGCGCTTTCCTCTAACAGGGGGCGCCGTCCGACACTTCAGGGTATCCGCGTCCCGTGACCGAGACCGAAGGCTCCAGCGTTGAGTCCGCCGCCGCCTCCCTCTTGCCGGCCGGATTCCGCGACATTCTCGCCCCCAACGCGGCGAACGAGGCGCGGCTGGTGCACCGCCTCACCTCCTGCGCGATCAGCCACGGCTACCTGCGGGTCAAGCCGCCGCTGATCGAGTTCGAGACCAGCCTGCTGACCGGCCCCGGTGCCGCCACCAGCGGCCGCGTGTTCCGTCTGATGGACCCCATGTCGCAGCGCATGATGGGCCTGCGCGCCGACATCACCTCCCAGGCCGCGCGGATCGCCGCCACCCGCATGAAGAACGCGCCGCGCCCGGTGCGGCTGTGCTACGCCGGCGAGGTCATGCGCACCACCGCTAACCAGCTCAACCCGGAGCGCGAGGTGGTGCAGGTCGGCGTCGAGCTGATCGGCGCGGCGAGCGCCGACGCCGACGCCGAGGTGATCCTGCTGGCGGTCGAGATGCTGCGCACGATCGGCGTCGACGACATTTCCATCGACCTCATGGTCCCCACCCTCGTGCCGGCGGTGCTGGCGACCCTCGGCCTGCCGGCGGCGACCGGCCGCGCCCTGCGTCAGGCGGTCGACCGCAAGGACGTGGCCGAGGTCGAGGCGCTGGCCGGCGACGGCGCGGCCGTGCTGGTCGGCCTGCTGGAGGCGACCGGCCCGCGCGAGGCGGCGATGGCGGCGCTGGCGAAGCTCGACCTGCCGGCGGACGCCCGGGCCGCGCTCGACGGGCTGACGGCGGTGGTCGATCTGGTCATGGCGGTCGAGCCCGACATCACCCTGACGCTGGATCCGGCCGAGAACCGGGGCTTCGAGTATCACACCGGCATCGCCTTCAGCCTGTTCAAGGACGGGGTGCGGGCCGAGATGGGGCGCGGCGGGCGCTACCACCCGAACCAGAACCACAGCGGCGCCGCCGACGACACCGCCACCGGCTTCACGCTCTACATGGAGCGGGTGCTTCAGGCTCTGCCGGACCCGAAGGCGCCGGACACCGTCTTCGTGCCCCACGGCACCCCGCACAGCCATGCCGCCGCCGCCCGCGCGGACGGCCACGTGACCGTGCGCGGCCTGGAGCCGGTGGCGCGGGCCGAGGCCGAGGCCCGACGCATGGGCTGCACCTACATTCTGCGCGACGGCACCGTCGCGCCCCTCACCTGAAAGGCTGAGAACACGTCATGAGCAACGTCGCGGTGATCGGCGCCCAGTGGGGCGACGAGGGCAAGGGCAAGATCGTCGACTGGCTGTCGGAGCGCGCCGATGTCGTCGTGCGCTTCCAGGGCGGCCACAACGCCGGCCACACGCTGGTCATCGGCAACCAGACCTACAAGCTCAGCCTGCTGCCGTCGGGCGTGGTGCGGCCGGGCAAGCTCTCGGTGATCGGCAACGGCGTGGTCGTCGACCCGTGGGCCTTCGTCGCCGAGAAACAGCGTCTGGAGGTTCAGGGCGTGACCCTGAGCCCGGACGATCTGCAGGTCTCCGAGGTCGCGGCATTGATCCTGCCGGTGCACCGCCTGCTCGACCAGGCCCGCGAGGCGGCCCGGGGGGCGCGCAAGATCGGCACCACTGGCCGCGGCATCGGCCCGGCCTACGAGGACAAGGTCGGCCGTCGGGCGATCCGGGTCGGCGACCTGGCCGAGCCGGAGACGGTGCGGGCCAAGGCCGCCTACCTCGCCGAGCACCACAACGCCTATCTGCGCGGGCTCGGTCAAGACGAGATCGACGCCGACGCCCTGGTCGCCGAGCTCGAGGAGATCGCACCGAAGATCCTGCCCTTCGCCTGCCGGGTGTCGGAGCGACTGGACACCGCCCGGCGTGCCGGCAAGCGCATCCTGTTCGAGGGCGCGCAGGCGGTGATGCTGGACGTCGACCACGGCACCTATCCGTTCGTCACCTCCTCGAACACCGTCGCCGGCCAGGCGGCCACCGGCTCGGGCATCGGGCCGACCGCGATCGGCACCGTGCTCGGCATCGCCAAGGCCTACACCACCCGGGTCGGCGAGGGCCCGTTCCCGACCGAGCTGACCGACGAGACCGGCAAGCTGCTGGGCGAGCGCGGGCACGAATTCGGCGTGGTCACCGGCCGGGCCCGGCGCTGCGGCTGGTTCGACGCCGTCATGGTCCGCCAGGCGGTGCGCGCCGGCGGGATCACCGGCATCGCGCTGACCAAGCTGGACGTGCTCGACGGCATGGCGGAACTGAAGGTCTGCACCGGCTACGAACTCGACGGCGAGCGGATCGACCACTTCCCCGCCGCGATGGCGGCGCAGACGCGGGTCGTGCCGGTCTACGAGACCCTGGAGGGTTGGAGCGACAGCACCAGGGGCGCGCGGTCCTGGGCCCAGCTACCGGCCAACGCGATCAAGTACGTGCGGCGCATCGAGGAGCTGATCGCCGCCCCGGTCACCCTGCTCTCCACCTCGCCGGAGCGCGAGGACACGATCCTGATGAAGGATCCGTTCGAGGGCTGAGGCCCACATCCCTCGCCCTTCGACCTCCGGGGCCCGCGTGCTAGACTCGCCGCGCGCGGGGTGATTCGCGCGACTGGAGGTGGCGACCGTGGCCGAACCCATCGTGCTCAAGGAGCGGATCGAGATCGATCCCGACAAGCCGCTCCCGGAGTTCAACCTGCAGAACGCCGCCGCCTACGCGGCCAAGGCCCGGCGCGAGAGCCAGGGCGAGCTTGTCGCCTATGCCTGCGATCCCCGGATTCCGCACCGCCATGACGACCTGGAGACCATGCGCGGCTTCTCGACCAACGGGCTCATCCGGTTCGTCGAGTGGGGTGTGGTCACGTGGCGCCCGCTGAACCGCCGGCTGGCGGTCGTCGTCTATGAGAAGCCGCTCGGGGGCCGCGTCGCCTCGCAGTCGTCGGACACGATCGAACCGTTGAGCGACGAGGCGATCACCCGCAATTTCCTCACCCCGGCGATGGCGGTCCTGCGCGACATGTCGGCCCGCGGCGTGCCGCACCGGTCGATCCGTCCGGACAACCTGTTCTACTCCGATGCCGGCAAGCGTCACATCATCCTCGGCGATCCGCTCACCGGCCCACCGGGCCTCAACAACCCGACCTTCGTCGAGACCCTGGAACAGGGCATGGCCGACCCGGTCGCGCGCGGCCGCGGCGGCGTCAGCGACGACCTCTACGCCGTCGGGGTCTGCGTGATCTTCCTGCTGCTGGGCCGAAATCCGGCGCATGAGCTGCCGGTGGTCGAACTGCTGGAGCGCAAGGTGGCGCTCAGCTCCTATGCCGCGCTGACCGCCGGCGCGCGCATTCAGATGAACATGGTCGAACTGCTGCGCGGCCTGCTGGCGGACGATCCGCGCGACCGCTGGTCGGTGCGCGAGGTCGAGCTGTGGATCGGCGGCCGCCGGCTCACCCCGAAACAGGCCAAGCTGCCGGCCAAGGCGGCGCGGCCTCTGACCGTCGCCGGCCGCGACCACGACAACGTCCGCTCGGTCGCCGACGCGCTGGGCCGCAACTGGCTGGTCTCCGGCGAGGTGGTGCGCGGACAGGATTTCGACAACTGGGTCCGCCGGTCGCTCGGCGACGAGCGGGTCACCGACGCGGTCAACAAGGTCGTCGGCAGCCAGAACACGATCGCCAAGACGCCGGATTCGGAGAACGCCCGCCTCGTCACCCGCGCCTGCATCGCGCTCGATCCCAACGCGCCGATCCGCCACAAGGGATTCTCCTGCCATGTCGACGGGGTTGGTCCGGCGCTGGCCATGGAGTTCGAACGCGAGGACATGCGCCAGAAGGTCGCCGATTTCATCAACGGCAAGTTCGTCGGGCCGTGGATGTCGCTGCAGACCCGCAGCCGCTCCGACATGAGCGAGATGTACGGCCTGTTCGACAAGCTGCCGGTGCCGCTGAATATGACCGGCGCCGGGTTCGGCATCGAGCGGGTGCTGTACGAGCTGAACGGTCACCTGCACTGCCTGTCGCCGCTGATCGAGGCGTTCTTCGTGACCACGATCGACCGCCTGATCCCGGCGATCGAGGGTGCCGCGAAAGGCCGGGACCGGCCGCGCATGCCGGTCGACCGGCACATCGCCGCCTTCGCCGCCGCGCGCTCCACCGATGTCGACGAGCGCTACCTGCGCCCGCTCTCCGCCAACGACCAGACCGGCACCGACCAGGTCCTGGCGGCCTTGACCCTGCTGGGCCGAATTCAGGTCATGGGCAAGAACGGCCCGGCGCCAACGCTGGCCGGGTGGTTCGCGGAGCTGATGGAACCGGCGGTGAACGGCTTCCACAACCTCAAGCAGCGCAAGGCGGTGGAGCAGAGTGTCACCCGGGCGGCCGAGACCGGCATGCTGATGGAGCTGCAGTCGATCTACGCCGACCAGAAAGCGATCCAGCGCGACCAGCAGGGCTACGCCCAGGCGCAGCAGGAACACCGCTATTGCGGCGCCCAGATCGAGCAGCTGTCACTGGAGCTCAACAACAAGGAGCACATGGCCACCGAACTCGGCGAGCAGGTCGCCGCCGTCGCCTCGGGCGTCGTCGGCAGCATCGGCGCCACCGCGATCATCGTGCTGTATATGCTCTAGCCGAGCGAACGTCGCCCGCCCCGCAACCCGTTTCAAGCCAGCTTTTCACCATGGCCGCCAGCAACCCCAGTTCCGCCGCAACCAAGACCATCCTCTTCGTCCTCGTCGCCGGCGGGGCGGTGATGTTCCTGCCGTCGGTGCTGATTCTCGGGATCGGCATGACGCCGACCCTTGCGGCGATGCTGACCGACCGCCGGCGGGAGAAATACGCCACGCTGTGCGTCGGCTGCATGAACTTCACCGGCGTGCTGCCGTTCATGGTCGAGCTGTGGACCCAGGACCATTCCTACGACAACGCGTTCCGGCTGATCGCCGATCCGTTCACCTGGCTGGTGATGTTCGGCGCGGCGGCGATCGGCTGGGCGATCTACTTCGTCGCGCCGGGGATCGTCGGCATGTTCATCGCCATGCGCGCCGACCAGCGGGTCGAGCGCCTGCGACGGCGCCAGCGCGACCTTGTCGAGGAATGGGGACCGGGTGTGGCCGGCACCACGAATCGCGAGGATGAGGGCCGCGGCCGACAGTCGGCCGGCGGCGGCCAGGGCGGGGGTCAGGGTGCCGGCGCCGAGGCCGGGCAGCAGTCCTGATGCGTGACCGGTTCGGCCGGCCTGACCGCCGACCCGCTTCGACGGTCGCGCAACGGAACCGCGGCCATCGGTTGAGAGACGTTCAACGGCGTTCCTGAAGCAGCTTCTGTTCGACGGCGGCGTTCTTGATCGCCTTCTGCAGCTTCTCGAACGCGCGAACCTCGATCTGACGCACCCGCTCGCGGCTGATGCCGTATTCCTGGCTCAGGTCCTCGAGCGTGGTCGGATCGTCGCGCAGCCGCCGTTCGGTCAGGATGTGGCGCTCCCGGTCGTTCAGGGTCTCCATCGCATTGTTCAGGAGACCACGGCGCTTCTGCAGTTCCTCGTCCTCGGCAAGACGGGTTTCCTGACTCACCTGATCGTCATCGACCAGCCAGTCCTGCCACTCGCCCTCGCCATCGACGCGCAGCGGCGCGTTCAGCGAGTGATCCGGGCTGGCGAGGCGCCGGTTCATGGAGACCACGTCGGCCTCGCTCACGTCCAGCTTCTCGGCGATCGCGGTGACCTTCTCCGGCGCGAGATCGCCGTCCTCGATCGCCTGCATCTGGCCCTTGAGCTTGCGCAGGTTGAAGAACAGCTTCTTCTGGGCCGCCGTGGTGCCCATCTTCACGAGCGACCAGGAGTGCAGGATGTATTCCTGGATCGACGCGCGGATCCACCACATGGCGTAGGTGGCAAGACGGAAGCCCCGCTCCGGATCGAAGCGCTTCACCGCCTGCATCATGCCGACATTGCCTTCAGAGATCAGTTCCGCCACCGGCAGACCATACCCGCGATAGCCCATGGCGATCTTCGCCACCAGACGCAGGTGGCTGGTCACCAGCTTGTGGGCCGCGTCGGTATCGCCCTGCTCGCGCCAGTTCTTGGCGAGGATGTACTCCTCTTCCGGCTCGAGCATCGGGAACTTGCGGATCTCTTGCAGGTACCGCGATAGATTGCCTTCGACGCTAATGGAGGGCAGCGTGTTGCCGCTTGACGCCATGCGACTTCCTTCCCGTTCATCGCCTGTTTTCGCGGGCACGGGGCATTAACCCCTGCACCATTTATATTTAGAGCACCGCAAGGCGATTTTAAGGCTTGGCCTCAATCCGCCGACAGCGCGTCCAATAGGGAACGAAAATCCTCGGGCAGCGGGCTTTCGAAACGCAGGGCCGCACCGGTCACCGGATGCGGGAAGCCGAGCACGGCGGCGTGCAGCGCCTGTCGGCCGAAGACGCGGGTCGCCGCGGCCGCGCCGGGCGATAGTTTCGACAACCGCGCGCCGTGCCCCCGGCCGTAGACCGGATCGCCGATCAGCGGGTGGCCGACATGGCTCATGTGAACGCGAATCTGATGGGTCCGGCCGGTCTCCAACTGGCACTCCAGCAGCGCGGCGCCCGCCAACCGCTCCACGGTGCGGTAGTGGGTGACCGCGTGCCGGCCGCGGGGGTCGGCGACCACGGCCATGCGCTTGCGATCCTTGGGGTGGCGGGCGATCGCGGCCTCGATCCGGCCGGTTGGCGGCACCGGATGGCCGAAGCATAGCGCCCGATAGACCCGATCGATGTCATGGGCGGCGAAGCGGGCCGCCAGCGCCGCGTGGGCGCGGTCGGTCTTGGCGACGACGAGCAGGCCGGAGGTGTCCTTGTCGATGCGGTGCACGATGCCCGGCCGCCGCACGCCGCCGATCCCGGACAGACTGTCGCCGCAATGGGCGATCAGGGCGTTGACCAAGGTGTCGCGCGGCGCCCCCGGGGCCGGATGCACCGTCATGCCTGCGGGCTTGTCGACGACGATCAGGTCGGCATCCTCGAACACGACGCTGAGCGGCAGGTCCTGGGCCTCCGGTTCCGCGGCCTCGGGCGGCGGCAGGACGATGCGATAGCTATGCCCCGGTTTGACCGCCATCGACGGGTCGGTTATCGTCGCCGAGCCGTCGCTGACATTTCCCTGTTGGATCAATGACTTCAGGCGGCTGCGCGAGAGCGCGGGCGCGTCCTGGCGGCGGTCGATCGCGGCGACCAGCCAGCGGTCGATGCGATCCGGCGGAATCGCGGTCAGGGCGTCGTCGGTCGCGTCGACGCGCAGGACTTCACCTCCCGCCTCCGGATCGCCGGGGCCGCGGGCAACGGAACCATCACTCATGTCAGGCACCATAGGCGAAGGCCCCACCGGCGAGAAGCGGCGCGAGATCCCTTATCTGGGCGCCATCAAGATCGCCAGCGTGGTCATGGGGATCATGATCGTGGTCGGCGTCGCCGTGATCGGCGTGACCATCGCCAAGCGCCTTTCGGGCGCTGGCGAGCAGGCCGCGACGACGGAACCGGTTGCCGCCTCCGTTGCCGCGTCCATTCCCGCCGCTGCGCCGACCCCGTTCGCCGATCGTGACATCGCGATCCCGGAGGGCGCCAGCGTGGTCCGCACCGCCATCGACGGCCGCCGGCTCGCCGTCACCCTGCGGCTCCTCGACGGGCGCACGGCGGTCCTGCTGATGGATGCCCGGACCGGAGAACGGCTCGGCCTGTTGACGTTGACCCCCACCGCCCCCTGATCGCCGGTCCCGAAAGCACGGCGCCCGAGCCGAAACCCCGACTCGGGCGCCGATAACCGCACGGATTCCGTTTCCGTTAGAAGAACTGGAACATGTCGGAGGTCAGCTGCGACGAGGTGACCCCGATGATCCGCAGGAAGTTGTTGTCGCCCAGCGCGATCTCGACGTCGCCATCGACGTTGTTCGTGGCCGCCGCCTGGACGTCCGCGAAGCTGGCGATCCCCGAGCCGTTGACGTTGGTGGCGATGTGGATCACGTCGCCGGCGGCGGAGTCGAAGTCGACCAGCACATCGAACCCGCTGGAGGCCTCGACATAGATCGCATCGTTGCCGATGCCGGAGTAGATCCAGTCGACCCCCTCGCCGCCGTAGATGACATCGTTCCCGTCGCCACCATCCAGCACGTCGATCGCCGTCGTGCCGCCGGCGGCCCCGCCATACAGGGTGTCGTCACCGGACCCGCCGATCAGATTGTCGTCGCCGGCCCCGCCGTACAGCACATCGAAATCGTCGCCGCCATAGATCGTGTCGTCACCGAGACCGCCGGACAGGACGTCGTTTTCGCGGTTGCCGAAGATCACGTCGTTCGCGGCGCCGCCATGGATGAAGTCATCGCCCTGGCCACCGTAGATCGTGTCGGCCGCGAGCTGCCCTGACAGACTGTCGGTCCCGAGGTTGCCGTAGATGAGGTCACTGTCCTGGCCACCGAACGCCTGGTCATTGTCCTGGCCGCCATAGAGCGTGTCGGTGCTCTGGTTGCCGTAGATGACGTCGTCCTGCTGGTTGCCGTAGACCTTGTCGGCTCCGGTACCGCCGGACACCGTGTCGTTGTCGGTTCCACCGAACACGCTGTCGTCGCCCGCTTCGCCGACCAGGCTATCGGCGCCCGAACCAGAGCCGACAGTGTCATTGCCGTCGCCGCCGAACAGTGTGTCGTCGCCCTCACCCAGGCTGATGAACTGATTGCTGTCATCCGCCGTGACGTAGTTGGCGCCGACACCGCCGGTGATCGTCGACTCGCCCATGATCGAGGCGAACTCGATGTTGTCGAGCTGGAGGTTCGTGCCCGAAGGCAACGACCGCAGATCGATGACGAACGCTTCCGACTGTGTGCTGCCGTCCGCCGCCGAGGTTCCGGTGATGACGATCGGATCGCTGAGTGACGTCGAGGTCGTCGTCGGGATGATCGTCCGGACGTCCAGCGTCGTCGTCTCCGCCAGGCCGTTGAGGAAGGTCTGGGCACCGCCGATCAAACTGCTCTCGGCGGTGCTATCGCGCGCGTCAACCGCATTCACAAGCGTGGTCAGGGCATCGGTCGTGGTCTGCGCCGTCGACGGCCCCTCCGAGGAGATCGACGTCGAGGGTGGCAGGGTCGCCGTCACCACGTTGCCGTTGTTGTTGGTGTTCTCGACGATGGCCGCCGACTGCGACGACGTGGTCGAGGTGTTCTGCACCGTCTGGGTCTGTGTCGTGACCGTCTGACCGGACGCGTTGGTCGTCTGCGTGGTCGTGGTCGTCGTGGTCGGCGTCGTGGTGGTGCCGGTGTCGCTGCCGCCACCGCCGCCGCCGCCACCGCCGCCGCCACCACCGCCACCACCGGTATTGGTCGGCGCGGAGATGGTGACGCCGAGCGCCGGCGAGTCGGTCGAGGCGTTCCCCGCGGTATCAAGCTCGCGGATCGTGATCGCGTAGGACCCCGCCGCCAGAGACGACGCGGTAACGTTGTAGGTGCCGCCGGCGTCGCTGGTGAACACCCCGACCGTCACGCCGCCCGCTAGCAGCGCGTGCGGTGTCGAGCCGGACGTGTTCGTCCCCTGGAACGTCGGCGTCGCGTCGGTCGTGACGTTATCCGTGCTGCTGACCCCGAGGTCGCTGGAGGCGACGAGGTCCGGTGTGGCGAGGGTGCCAGGCGCCGCCGGTGCCGTCGTGTCGACGACGATGTTCAGCGCGGCGCTGGCCGGCCCGTCATTGCCGGCAATGTCCTCGCCGCGGGCGGTGATCGCATGCGTCCCGGCCGCGAGCGAGCCGGCGAAGACGAAGGTCCACGCCCCCGCCGCCGAGGTCGTCACGCTGCCCACCGTCGTGCCGCCGATCAGAACGTGCAGCAGCGCGTTCGAGACGGCGGAGGCGCCCGCGAAGGTCGGGGCGGTGACATTGGTGAGGTTGTCGGTGCTGCTGGTCCCGGCGTCGCTGGAGGCGATCAGGTCCGGCGTACCGACCGTGCCCGGCGCGACCTGATCGATCACGATGCCGAGCGCGGTGGAGGTCGGTCCGACATTGCCGACCGGATCCGTGGCCAGCGCCGTCACCGCGTAGCTGCCCGCCGCCAGGCTCAGCGTCGCCGCCCAGGAGCCGCCGGTGGCGGTGACCGAGGTGACCGTCGTCGAGCCGACGATGAGATGCACGACGTCGTTGGTGTCGGCGCCGCCGCCGATGACCTGGGACGTGGCGGAGGTGATGTTGTCGGTGTTGGACACGCCGAGATCGCTGGCCGCGGCGAGGTCCGGCGTGGCAAGGGTGGTCGGCGCCACCGTGTCCACGACCACGTTGAGGGCCGCCGACGACGCACTGGTGTTGCCCGCCACGTCGGTCTGCACCGTTGTGATCGCGTGGGTCCCGGAGGCCAGGGTCGAGGTGACCGTGAAGCTCCAGCCGCCCAGCGTCGTCGCCGTCGTGTTGCCGATGGTCGAGCCGCCGACGATGATCTGGACGGTCGCCAGCCCCTCGGCCGTACCCTGCAGGGTCGGTGTGCTGTCGGTGGTGATGTTGTCGGTGTTGCTGGTGCCGGTGTCGCTGGCCGCCGCCAGATCCGGCAGGTCCAGCGTCGCCGCCAGCACATCGACGACGACATTCAGCGCCGCGCTCGCCGGGCCGTCATTGCCGGCGATGTCCTCGGCCACAACGGTCACCGCGTACGTGCCGGCCGCCAGGGTCGAGGTGACCGTGAAGGTCCAGGCCGACGCGCCGGTGGCGGTCACGCTGCCCAGGGTGGTGCCGCCGACGATGACGTGCACCAACCCGTTGGGGACCACGCCCGTGCCGGTCAAGGTCGGCGTCGAGCTGTTGGTGATGTTGTCGGTGTTGCTCGAGCCGGAGTCCGAGGCCGCCAACAGGTCCGGCTGCCCCGCCGTGCCGGGCGCGGTGGTGTCGATGACGACGCCGAGCGCCGTCGAGGCCGGTCCGGCATTGCCCGCCGCGTCGGTCGCCTGAACGGTGATCGCGTACGAGCCCGTCGTCAGGGTGTGGAGGTACGACCAGGACCCGCCGGCCGCCGTCACCGCGTTGACCGTGCTCCCGCCCACCAGGATGCTGACCGTGTCGCCATCCGTCGCCGAGCCGGTGAGCTGCTGCGTCGTCGAGCTGGTGATGTTGTCCGTGGTGGACACGCCGAGATCGCTGGCCGCCAGCAGGTCCGGCGTTTCGAGCGTGGTCGGCGCGGTCGTGTCGACGACCACGTTCAGGGCCACCGACGACGCGCTCGAATTGCCCGCCAGGTCAGTCTGAACCGTGGTGATCGCGTGGGTGCCCGAGGCCAGGGTCGAGGTGACCGTGAAGCTCCAGCCGCCCAGCGTCGTCGCCGTCGTGCTGCCGATGGTCGAGCCGCCGATGATGACGTGGACCGTCGCCAGCCCCTCGGCCGTGCCTTGCAAGGTCGGCGTATCGTCGGTCGTGATGTTGTCGGTGTTGCTGCTGCCGAGGTCACTCGCCGCCGCCAGGTCCGGCAGGTCCAGCGTCGCCGCCAGCACATCGACGACGACATTCAGCGCCGCGCTCGCCGGGCCGTCATTGCCGGCGATGTCCTCGGTCACGACGGTCACCGCGTTCGTGCCGGCCGCCAGGGTCGAGGTGACCGTGAAGGTCCAGGCCGACGCGCCGGTGGCGGTCACGCTGCCCAGGGTGGTGCCGCCGACGATAACGTGCACCAACCCGTTGGGCACCACGCCCGTGCCGGTCAAGGTCGGCGTCGAGTCGTTGGTGATGTTGTCGGTGTTGCTCGAACCGGAATCCGAGGCCGCCAACAGGTCCGGCTGCCCCGCCGTGCCGGGCGCGGTGGTGTCGATTACGACGCCGAGCGCCGTCGAGGCCGGCCCGGCATTGCCCGCCGCGTCGGTCGCCTGAACGGTGATCGCGTACGAGCCCGTCGTCAGGGTGTGGAGGTACGACCAGGACCCGCCGGCCGCCGTCACCGCGTTGACCGTGCTCCCGCCCACCAGGATGCTGACCGTGTCGCCATCCGTCGCCGAGCCGGTGAGCTGTTGCGTCCCGGAGCTGGTGATGTTGTCCGTGCTGGACACGCCGAGATCGCTGGCAGCCAGCAGGTCCGGCGTTTCGAGCGTGGTCGGCGCGGTCGTGTCGACGACCACGTTCAGGGCCACCGACGACGCGCTCGAATTGCCCGCCAGGTCGGTCTGAACCGTGGTGATCGCGTGGGTGCCCGAGGCCAGCGTCGAGGTGACCGTGAAGCTCCAGCCGCCCAGGGTCGTCGCCGTCGTACTGCCGATGGTCGAGCCGCCGATGATGACGTGGACGGTCCCCAGTCCCTCGGCCGAGCCCTGCAGGGTCGGCGTATCGTCGGTGGTGAGGTTGTCGGTGCTGCTGCTGCCGGTGTCGCTCGCCGCCGCCAGGTCCGGCACGTCCAGGGTGGCCGCCGCAAGGTCGACGACGAAGCCGAGCGACGCGCTGGCCGGTCCGGTGTTGCCCGCCGTGTCCTGCGCAACCACGGTCAGCGCATAGGTTCCCGCCGCCAGACTGGTCGCGGTGAAGGTCCACACACCGCTGCCGTTGGCGGTCGTGGTCCCGACCGTCACGCCGCCGAGCAGGACATGGACCGGCGCGCTCGCGGCGGCACCGGTCCCGGTGAAGGTCGGTGTCGCGTCGTTGGTGATGTTGTCGGTGTTGCTTGAGCCGGAATCCGAGGCCGCCAGCAGATCCGGCTGGCCCGTTGTGCCGGGCGCGGTGGTGTCGACAACGATGCCAAGCGCCGTCGAACTCGGCCCGGCATTGCCGGCCGTGTCGGTCGCCTGAACGGTGATCGCGTAGGAGCCCGCCGCCAGGGTATGGAGGTACGACCAGGACCCGCCGGCCGCCGTCACCGCGTTCGCCGTGGACCCGCCGACCAGGATGCTGACAGTATCGCCGTTCGTCGCCGAGCCGGTGAACTGCTGCGTCAACGAGTTGGTGATGTTGTCGGTACTGCTCGTGCCGGCATCGCTGGCAGCCAGCAGGTCCGGCGTTTCGAGCGTGGTCGGCGCGGTCAGATCGACGGTCAGGCCGAGGGTCGTCGAGGCGGTGCCGGTGGTGCCGCTGTTCACCGCGGTCGCGGTGATCGAGTAGCTGCCCTCGGACAGCGACAGCGCGGCGGTCCAGGACCCGCCGGCGGCGACGACGGTGGTGGCGCTGACGGTGGTGCCGCCGACCAGCACGCTGACGATCACGCCCTCGCCATTGGTCGCCGAACCGGTCACCGATTGGGTCGTGGCGCTGGTGATGTTGTCGGTGTTGCTGCTGCCGAGGTCGCTGGCGGCGACCAGATCCGGCGTCGCCAGGCTGGACGGCGTCGCCGCCACGGTCTCGGTGAAGTTGATGGTGTCGAATCCGAGGCCGATGTTCGTAGGTCCGGAACCGCCGTCGTAGGTCACCGTGAAACTCGTGATACCGGTCCAGTTCAGGGTCGCCGTGGCACCGTAATAGGAGTCCTGAAGCGCGAAGGTCGATCCGTTCACGACGACGTTGGAGTTCGACCCGCCGATCGGCGTGAAGGTGAAGGTGCCGCTGTTGACGACCGCCGCGTTGGCCTCGAAGAACACGAGGTTGGTGATGCTCTGCCCGTTACCGCCGGGATTGGAGAAAGAGAACGTGTAGGTCGTCTGCGCGACGTTCTGCAACGCGGCGTTGCCGGTCGACCCGCCGCCGCTGCCACCACCGCCGTCCGGGTCCGTGACCAGCCAGTTCCCCGACCCGCCGGAATGGGTCATGGTCAGCGTCACCGAATTGGTGTCGGTGGCGCTGGTGGTGATCTGTTGCGTGCCGCCCCCGGAGACTGTGGTGAAGTCGAAGGTGGCCAGGATCGACGGGAACGCCGCCATCGCCGCCGGGGTGAACGCCGCCCGCACGGGCACCAGGAACGACCAGTCGCCCCCCTGGTCGGCGGCCCCAACCGGGCCTTGCGAGGCGGTGACCCGCGCGCCGGTCAGCCGTGCAAGCAGGTCGACGAAACCCGCGCCGTGGTCCCCGGACGCGACGGAGCAGCCGTACAGGACGATCTCGGCGTCGTCGGTCAGGGCCGACGCGATGGCGGAGACAAGCGTGGGATTGGCGCGCAACGCCGCCGAATCGATCCGGCCGGCCGCGAGATCGAGTCCGCCGGCCGAGCCGTGCGACAGGATGTGCAGGCGATCGACGCCGCGCCGCCCCGCGAGAGCCAGGGCCAGCGCCCCGATACCGCCCAAGCTCCCCGTGGGACGCGCGGGCAGGTCGATCACCGCGAATCGGTCGTGAACGCTGTCGCACAGCCGATGCGCATCCTCGACACCGGGATCGACGAGCAACAGCCCGGTCGCGGGTGGAATCGCCGGCACAGGCTTCTCGTCCCTGACGGCGGCGCGCGCAAACCCGTTACCAATCATCGCCTTCGGCCCTTTTTTTCGTATCCCGGTTGTACGTCCCGACACTTGAACGAAAAGACGCGTCTTCGACAAGCGCCCCTTGCATGCAGGCGGCCCGACAGATTTTCGCGGAATTAGATCAAATTGAATGCGCGTCTGGTACTGAATTCTATGCACAATTCGCAGATTGCGATTACAACAACGCCGGCACTTCCATTTCCAACTTTGTCAAAATCATCGAAAAAGCGCACTTTGTGCGCTCGCATGACCGCAGCGTACGCGCCACATCATGACATAAAGTTGTAAATTATTCATCATGCGTCGACCATAGCAATGCGTGCTATCGATAAACAGTGTGTTGAATTTTATGGGTTGCCAGGGATCTACGGTCAGCCCTAGGCTTCGATCACGCAAAACGGGACAAAAATGACTGTCAAAGAACCTCTGAGCGAATGAATCTCCACGCACGGGCGTGGCACGCTGAGGCAGCCAGGGAAGGAACGAGATATGGTGGATCTGACGCTGGAGACATTCGAACCGCTCAAAGGCGAAACCTTCACGGTACTGGCGTTCGGCGGGCTCGGGGAGGACGGTGTCGAATACCCTCATGCCGAGATCGCTGTCACGCTGGAGGCGGTCCAGAAGGGGGACCCGATCTGCTACCCTGATACCTATGCGCGTGACGACAAGGGCATGATCATGGTCGACGCCGACGGCGAGAAGACCGTGTTGCGGAAGGGCGACCCGGTCCCAAACATGCCGACTCCGTTCACGCTGGTGTTCCACGCGGCGGATCATGCCCCGATCTGGGACGGCGTTTACGCGGTGAAGCACGAGAAGCTGGGGGAGATCGGCGAGCTGAGCCTCACCCGCGACCTGGTCACGAAGGACGGCACGGTGCGCTGCATGGACGGCGGCAAGCATGTCGAGATCGACGGCAAGGTCATCGATCAGGATTGCTGCGTGCTGCACGCCCGCGTCGCCTGACGTCAAACGGATAAGCAACCCGGCCGCGCCGCCCGCGCTCGGCCGCTCCATCGATCGACCCCGTCCGGCCCAAGAGAGGTCGGAGCGGCACAGCAGGGAGGGACCCATGCCCGTTAGTTCCGACACTTTGATCGGCGAGATCTGCACTTTCGGCTTCAACTTCGCCCCCGCCGGCTTCGCGTTCTGCGCCGGCCAGGTGGTCGCGATCTCGCAACAGACGAGTTTGTTCTCCCTGCTCGGCACGTGGTTCGGCGGCAACGGGCGGACGACGTTCGGCTACCCGAACATGACCTCGCGCACTCCGGTCGGCTTCAACATGGGCGGCGGCTTCGGCCTTACCCCGTACAACATGGGAACCTATGGCGGGTTCGAGCACATCACCCTGTCGACGTCGCAGATGCCGCAGCACTCGCACACGGCGGTGTTCACGCCGAGCGGCGGAACCGGGGCATCGGGAACCATGAAGGTCCTTGACGCGGGCGGCAGCTCGAGCACGCCCACGGCCGGGAGCTGGATCGCCGGCGGGAACGCAAACGCCTTCGCTGCGACAAAGCTGCCGTTCGCCACCGAGGTCGAGATCGCCGGCCTGACGATCACCGGTGGTGGCGGTGGTGGCGGCGTGGTCACGGTCGACAACGCCGGCGGCAGCACCAGTCACGAGAACCGGCAGCCGTTCCAGGCCATCAATTTCTCGATCTGCGAGGATGGCATCTATCCATCGCGGAACTGATCGGCCACCCATCGCCACGCGCCAGACGGAGATCGCATCATGGCCGCGACGGAGACCGCCCCCACAAGCCTGTACATGCTGCGCGCGGAGATGTTCCGGCCGCATGTCGGTGACATGTTCTGGATCGAGGGCCCCAAAGGCGCCCTGCCGATCAAGCTGGTCCAGGTCGAGGAAGGGGCAGCGCCGCTGTTCAGCGGGACGGAACGGTGCCCGTTCACCCTGGTGTTTCTGGGGCCGGTGGGCGTCCACAACGACCATCACCTGATGCTGAACCTGCGCCATCCGAAGATGGGCCTCATCGAAGGCGTCTTCATCGGCCCGTGCGCAGGCGATCTGCACCCCACCTGGGGCCAGGGACAGCTCTGGTCGGCGACGTTCACATGATCCGGCGCCCTGTCGCGTCAGCAATCCCCCGGACCCCGGGGCACCCAGTCTAACCCCTACGCGCGCGAGCTTCGCCGCGACAGAAACAGGGAGAGAAACGATGTCAGCTCCAGGGACGGCCTTCATCGCCGATATCGCGATGTACGGGTTTCAGTTCGCGCCCTATCAATGGACCTTCTGTGCCGGCCAGTACGTGGCGATCAGCCAGAATCAGGCGCTATACTCGCTGATCGGCACCTTCTACGGCGGCGATGGCCGGGTGAACATGCAGATGCCGACCTTCTCCTCGCGCGCTCCCGTCGGCTTCAACATGGGCGGCGGGGTTGGCGT